>Ga0182016_10007033_pt1 | contig 11685 bp, 10 predicted proteins | sample 712S2MmetaG_FD_120491 | JGI IMG/M metagenome (GOLD analysis project Ga0182016, IMG submission 120491) | Permafrost microbial communities from Stordalen Mire, Sweden - 712S2M metaG | ecosystem: Environmental > Terrestrial > Soil > Wetlands > Permafrost | place: Sweden: Stordalen | collected...
CCGGCAGGGCTTTGAAGTGCCCGGTACCGGAGCGAGCGCCGAGTGCCGGAAATCTCACGGATAGGGACATTTTATCAGGGGGCTTATGTCATGAATTCCGACGTCATTATCACTTGCGCTGTGACCGGCGATGACACCAAGGTCACCAAGAGCCCCCATTGCGCCGTAACACCGGAGCAGATCGCCGCCACGGCAGTCGAAGCGGCCACGGCCGGCGCCGCCATCGTGCACATCCACGTGCGCGATCCGGAGACCGGCGCCTTCAGTATGGCCACCAAGCATTACCGCTCCGTGATTGAACACATACGCGCCAGTGGTGTGGATGTGATCGTCAATGTGACCTGCGGCATGGGCGGGTACATCTACGTTGGCGACCATGGCATGGCCGACACGCCGGCTCCTGGCACCGACTTCGTGAGCCAGGAAGAGCGCATGCGCCATGTGATCGAACTGTGCCACGAGGGCAAGTTCCGGCCCGAGATCGCTACCCTCGATTGCGGGAGCCTGAATTTCGGCGACGCCAATCGCGCCTACGTCTCAACGCCCAACTACCTGCGCAAGGGCACAGCCATCCTGCGGGAGCTGGGTGTGAAGCCGGAGCTGGAAATATTCGATACCGGCAATCTCTGGTTCGTGCGCCAGCTGATCAAGGAAGGGCTGATCGATGCCCCGGCGCTGATCCAGCTGTGCTGTGGCATCCCCTGGGGCGTGCCGGCCGATACCGGTCACCTGCTGGCAATGGTCAATACGCTGCCGGCCGATGCCATCTGGACTTCGTTCGCAATCAGTCGCATGCAGATGCCGTGGGTGGCACAGTCGATTCTGCTCGGCGGCAACGTGCGCGTCGGCCTTGAGGATAATCTGTACTTGAGCCGCGGCGTGTACGCAAGCAACGCCCAGCTGGTCACGCGCGCCCGTACGATCATCGAGGCCATGGGTGCCAGGGTACTGTCCCCGGCCGAAACCCGTGAACGCCTGAAGCTGCGCTAAGCCGGGGTTTTCACGGTACGCTGCAGCCATGGCAGGCGTGAAAATCTATGACACTGCGGTCTCGGCGCAGTGGATTGACTACAACGGTCATCTGCGCGATGGCTATTACACGGTCATCTTCAGCAGCGCCGTGGATGCACTGATGGATCGCCTCGGCCTCGATGAAGCCTATCGAAAACGCACTGGCTGCACGCTCTATACGCTGGAGATGCATCTGCACTTCCTCCACGAAGTGAAGCAGAGCGATGCGCTCAGTGTACAAGTGCGCATCCTGGCCGCCGACCGCAAGCGCATCCACGCCGCCCTCGAGATGTACACCGCGCGTACGCCAGAAGCGGTGGCCACATCCGAGTTCATGCTGTTGCATGTGAACCAGCACCCCGCACCGCGGGCCGTGGCTTTTCCGGCCGAGATCGCCGCGGCCATCGAGCAGTTGCGGATCGAGAGTTTGGCGCTGCCAGCGGCTGGACCCGGATCGCGCGCGATCGAACTGCGGAGCCGTCCCTGACATGGATCCACGGCTCGAGCGGCTGCTCAGGCCGCGCAGCATCGCCCTGATCGGCGGTACTTGGTGCGATCCGGTCGCTGCCGGTAGCCGCGCCATCGGTTATCAAGGGGAAGTGTGGCGCGTGCACCCGCACCGGCCGGACACCGCCAGCACACGCTACTACCGCAGCGTCGCCGAGCTGCCCGCGGCACCGGATGCAGCCTTCATTGCCGCGCCCAATGGCGAAGCAGTCAGCAGCGCCGCGGCCTTGAGCGCTCGTGGCGTCGGCGGCTTCGTGTGTTTCGCTTCGGGTTTTTCCGAGACCGGTACTGCCGCCGGTGCGGCACTGACGGCCGAGCTGGAGGCCCGGACCGGCCAAGTGCCCTTCATCGGACCCAATTGTTACGGTTTCGTCAATTTCTTCGACCGGGTAGCGCTATGGCCCGATCAGGTGGTGGGCGAAAGCCCCGAGCGCGGTGTCGCGCTGATTTGTCAGAGCGGCACGATTGCCCTGACGCTGATGTTCAACGATCGTTCGCTGCCGATCGGTTATCTGTTCACGGTGGGCAACCAGACTCGCCTCGCGGTCGAGGATCTGGTCGAGATGCTGGTGGACGAGGATCGGGTCAGTGCCTTCGGCATCTATGTCGAGGGCATCAAAAATCCGCAGCGCTTTGCCCGTGCCGCAGGGCGCGCCCGTGCGGCGGGCAAGCCGATCGCGCTGATCAAGACCGGGCGGACTGCGGCGGCAGCGCGCACCGCGCAGAGCCACACCGGCGCGCTCGCCGGGGCGGACTCGGTATTCGAAGCCTTCTGCCGCCAGGCGGGTATCGCCCGCTGCGAGACCTTGAGCACGCTGTGCGAAACGCTCAAGCTCATGCACTGCGGCGGACCGCTTATGGGCCGACGCGTGCTGATTATGGGCGCCTCCGGCGGCGATATGGCGATGACAGCCGATCTGGCGCAGCCGCTGGAGCTGAACTTCCCGCCGGTGCCGCTGCAAACCGCGCAGGAACTGGCCGGTATCGTGGGCGAGCGCGTCACGATCGCCAACCCATTCGACTTCCACACCTACATTTGGTTTGACCGCCCAGCCATGCGTGCCATGTTCAGCTCGGTGCTGCACGCCGGCTACGATGCGGTGGGCTTCATGCTCGATAATCCACCGGAGCAGAAGGCGGATGTCTCGGCCTTCATGGGCGCGATCGAAGAATTCATCGGCGCGGCGCAAGGTACACCCACACGTGCCGCGCTGATCGCCTCGCTTCCCGAAACCATTTCCCCTGGGACCCGCAGGCTGTGTCTTGAGGCCGGAGTGGTGCCGCTGCAGGGCCAGCGCGAAGCGCTCGAGGCGTTGAGCCTTGCCGGTGCGGCCGGTGAGTGCTGGCACCACGGTGCGGGCGTGACCCTTGAGATCCCGCGTCCGGCCGACAAAGCGGCGGTACGCACGCTCACCGAGCCGCAGGGCAAGGCGGCCTTGGCCGCCTTTGGGGTGCGCGTCCCCAGCTCGCGCACGGTACCCGTGGCCGCGGTCGCCGATACCGCGCAGGCTATTGGTTTTCCGGTGGTACTCAAGGCGGTGAGTGAACAGCTGGCGCACAAGAGCGATGCTGGCGGCGTCGTACTGAATGTACGCGACCCGGCTCAGGCCACGGCTGCAGCGGCGCGCCTGGCGGCATTGTCGGGTACGGTGCTCGTGGAGCAGATGATCGATGATGGCGTCATGGAAGTGCTGGTCGGCGTCGTTATCGATGCGCAGTTTGGCCTGACGCTGGTGCTGGGTGCCGGCGGGGTACTCACCGAACTGCTCAAGGACAGCCTGACTGTGCTTCCCCCGTACACTGAAGCGTCGATAGGCGCAGCGCTTGCGCAGCTCAAGTGCGCGCCCCTGCTGCAGGGATTCCGCGGACGGCCCCCGGCGGATGTGGCGGCACTTACCGAGCTGATCCTGGCCGTGACGCGCTACGCGCGCGCCAATTTGGACTCGCTGGTAGAGCTGGATGTGAACCCGGTGATCGTGCGCCCGGTGGGGCGCGGCGCCGTGGCCGTAGATGCCTTGATCCGACTTGCAGGAGAAAACTAAATGTCAGCGTCCGTCAAACTTACTCGCGACGAAGGGGTCCTCGAGATCGTGCTTGATCGGCCCAAGGCCAATGCCATCGACCTGGCCACCAGCCGGCGGCTTAATGAAGTGATTACTGAGTTTCGTAATGATGCAGCGCTTCGGGTCGCCATCATCACCGGTGCCGGTGAAAAGTTCTTTTCCGCAGGCTGGGATCTGAAGGCCGCCGCCGGCGGCGAAGCCTCCGACTCCGACTGGGGCGTCGGCGGATTCGCCGGCCTGAACTACCCGCGAAATCTCGACAAGCCGATTATCGCGGCGGTCAACGGTATCGCCTGTGGCGGTGGGTTTGAGATCGTGCTCGGCACCGATATCATCGTGATGGAAGAGCACGCGCAGTTCTCGCTGCCCGAGATCAAGGTGGCGATCCTGCCTGATGCGGGTGTCATCAAGCTGCGCCGTCGTATTCCCTACCACATCGCGGTTGAGTTTCTGATGACTGGCCGCTGGATGGATGCCGCCGAAGCCAAGCATTGGGGTCTGGCCAATCATGTCGTGCCGCGCGGTACAGCCCTCATCAAGGCGCGGGAGATTGCCAGGCACCTGGCCGACGGGCCCCCGCTGCTGTTCCCGGCAATCAAGCAGCTGCTGCGGCACAGCGAAATGGTGCCGGAGAATCAGGCGTTTGAGTTGCACGATGCACTCGATGCCGTGCAACGCGTAATCCGTTCTGAGGACCTGAAGGAAGGCGCCCGGGCCTTCAGCGAGAAACGTCCGCCGAAATGGACCGGTCGGTAGGCAGCGGCGCGCGGCAATTATTCTCGGCAGCGGCTGGGCGCTGCCACTGCTTCGATGCGGCGGTCGATAGTGATCGCTAACGGAGGCGGTCGGGGTCTGCGGCTGCCAGATCCAGTTCCATTCCTTCCCAATCGCTGTCGGCCTCCGGATAAACGTGAGTCATCCAACGGTGGCGTGCAATTCTAGGCCCGATTTGCTGCGGCGAGCACGCATGGGTCAGCTGTTTGCCGTAGGCTAGCTGGCCGCAGCGCGCGGTTGCGGCGTGCGCCTGCAGGCGAAGCGCAAAGGAAAGTGCCTGTGAATAATATCGATGTCTTAATTGTCGGCGCAGGCCCCACTGGACTGGTGCTGGCGCTCTGGCTCACTCAGCAGGGCGCCAGTGTTCGCGTCATCGACAAAGCCACAGGCCCGGGCACCACCTCACGCGCGCTCGCCGTCCAGGCGCGCACATTGGAACTGTACCGCCAGCTCGATCTGACCGAAGAAGTCCTGCGGCAGGGGCACCAAGTCCCGGCGGTTAACCTGTGGGTGAAAGGCAAGAGCGCGACGCGCGTTTCGTTCGCAACGATCGCCGAGGGCTTGACGCCCTATGGCCCTCTGATCTACCCGCAGGATCAGCATGAACGCCTGTTGGAAGAGCGCCTCAGACAGCTGGGCGTCGCGGTGGAACGCCACACCGAACTTGTAAGTTTCAGTGAGGGCGCCGCGGGCATTACCGCCACTGAGCGCGGCCCACACGGTGAATCGGCAATCTGTACTGCCAAGTTCCTGGCCGGCTGCGACGGCGCGCATTCGGCCGTGCGACGCCAGACGGGACTGGGATTCTCAGGTGGCTCCTATGATCAGCTTTTCTACGTGGCTGATGTTGAAGCCGCCGGGCCCGCGATGGATGGCGAACTGCACATTGATCTTGATGAAGCCGATTTTCTGGCGGTATTTCCGTTGAAAGACCAAGGCCGGGCGCGGTTGGTCGGGACGGTTCGGGGCGAGCGCGCGACGCACGCAGAGACTCTGAGCTTTGAAGATGTCAGTGACCGCGCCCGCGAGCATATGAAAGTGGCCGTGGTAAAGGTCAACTGGTTCTCGACCTATCACGTACACCACCGCGTCGCCGAGCACTTTCGCAAGGGCCGGGTTTTCCTGCTGGGCGACGCCGCTCATATTCACAGCCCCGCCGGCGGTCAGGGTATGAACACCGGCATTGGGGATGCGATCAATCTAGCGTGGAAACTCAAGAGCGCACTGGCCGCTCAAGCCTCTGACGCACTTCTCGATACCTATGAGATCGAGCGGCGCGCATTTGCCCGCAAGCTGGTTGCGACCACCGACAAGGCGTTTACTTTAGCGACCGCACAGGGACACGCGGCGGACTTCATCCGTACCCGTATCGTGCCGATTGTTGCACCCACGCTCTTTAGATTTGAGGCGGCGCGAGAATACATGTTCAGTGCGGTGTCCCAGATGGCGATCAGCTACCGCGACAGTCCGATCAGCGAGGGCAGTGCCGGCGCAGTCAAAGGCGGCGACCGCCTGCCATGGGCGCCGACACCGATTGCTGACAATTTCGAACCACTGCGGACCATCGGCTGGCAACTCCACGTCTACGGCGCACCCAGCGCGGTACTCGAGAATTGGAGTCAGTGCAACATGATTACTCTGCACGCTTTCTCGTGGCACGACGCCTACGAGAAAGCGGGGCTGGCAAAAGATGCGATGTACCTGATGCGGCCCGACATGTACGTGGCGCTTGCTGCTGAGAAGCAAGATCCGCTCATTCTGAATAGCTACTTCGCCGACCACGAGATTTCGCTACCGCTCCCAAGCTCTTGAACGCGTGCCATGCATCGTTATGCAGGCGGCGGCTTGGATTCGAGTGCCGAAGTACGCCCCGCATCGATGCTTAGGAGCCGCGTAATAGGCAATTTGCGAAAAGTACGCCAGTGTTCGACGGTGGGTGCGTCAGCAGCGCGATTCAATCATTGAATCCTTAGACCGGCGGTGGATAAACCGTGTTCATTGTCTCCGCCAATATCGCGCCGCGAGCCGCCCATCGGCAATCTGTGGCGCGGTTTGTGAAGGGTGCACCCAGTTTCATTCGGATCGTGGCCGAGGTGACCAAACCGCATGCGCTGTGACAAGATGCGCGTGCACTTCGCTGTGCTTTAGCACCTCAGGTACGCCAAGTGCCTGATTTTTAAACCTCCTCCACTTCTCAAGAGCGATCTCTAATGCCATCGTTACCCACCAGTATGCGGATCATCGAGGCGCCGACGCCCGGCGGCCCAGAAGCGCTCCAGATCGGGGAAGCGCCGTGCCCAATACCCGGCGCTGGTGAAGTGCTGATCCGCGTGGCGGCAATTGGCATCAATCGCGCTGACACGCTGCAACGTGGTGGTGCCTATCCTTCACCGCCAGGCGCACCGGCGTGGCCGGGTCTCGAAGTGGCGGGTACCGTGGCTGCCGTCGGCGCCGGTGTTGCCGAGTTCGCGCTCGCAGCGCCGGTGTGCGCGCTGCTCGCGGGCGGCGGCTATGCCGAGTACTGCGTTGCACCGGTGGCGCAGACGCTGCCAATCCCCGGTCAATTGACGTTGCTCGAGGCGGCCTCCCTTCCGGAGGCTTACTTCACGGTGTGGAGCAATGTGTATGGCTTCGGGCGACTCGCCCCCGGAGAGACGCTGCTGGTGCATGGCGGCTCCAGCGGCATAGGTGTGGCCGCGATCCAGCTGACCCGGGCACTGGGCCACACGGTCTATGCCACTGCCGGCTCGGTCGATAAGTGTCACTTCTGCGAAACACTGGGCGCAACCCGCGGCATTAACTATCGTGACGAGGACTTCGTCGCAGTGCTTCAGGAACTCACTGAAGGACGCGGAGTCGATGTGATCCTCGACATGGTCGGTGGCGACTACGTGGAGCGTGACGTGCAGGCGCTGGCCAGCGATGGGCGAATTGTGATCATCGCCACGCAACGCAGCACCTCGGCCACGCTCGATCTGCGTCAAGTGATGGTCAAGCGCGCTCACATCACAGGCTCCATGCTGCGGCCGCGGCCAGTCTCGTTTAAAGATCAGATCAAGGGCCAGTTGCTGAGCCGCGTCTGGCCGCTGCTTGCCGATGGGACCATACGGCCGGTGATCGACCGGGTATTTGGCTTTGAGGAGGCACCTGCGGCGCATGCCTACATGGAGAGCGGTGGCCACATGGGCAAGCTCATTCTCAAGATTTAGCGGGGCCGCGGTCGCTTCAAGATTGGCTTACTTGGCGGGCAGCAGTTCGACCTCGGCCTCAATCTCCACGGGCAGATTGAATGGCAGTTCGGCCATACCGACGGCGCTGCGACTATGCGCACCGACGGCCGGCCCAAACACTTCCAGAATCAGATCAGAAAAGCCGTTAATTACAGTCGGCTGCTGATTAAAGCCTGGCGCCGAGTTCACCATGCCGAAGACTCGGCTCCAGGCGCCGATGCGATCCAGATCACCGAGCGCGCGCTTGAGGCTGCCAAGGATGGACAGTGCCGTCAGGCGCGCGGCGCGATAGCCTTGATCGACGGTCAGTTCGCGCCCAAGCTTGCCCAGGGGCTGTGCAAAGGATCCATCTGGATTCTGGGGCCCGTGTCCCGAAATTAGTGCGCGGCGACCGAGGACACGCACAAACTGAAACGGTAATGCCACGCCTGCCGGTGGCCGCGTGGGTGGCGGAAGTGTCAGCCCCAGGGTGCGGATACGATCTTCAATGTCAGGCATGATTGGGCTCTCTGTCTTGGCGATGCGCGTACGCCGGGTTGATCAATACTCCAGAATTGCGACCGCACGCGTCCAGCCTGCTGAACACCCCTTCGCCTTGGGGGGATGCGCCACCTTCCAGCCATCGGTGGGCAAGATTTCAAGGGTAGGCAACTTCTCGAGATGACAGCCCTTGCTTGCCGCCTACGCCCGGGAAGAAATGGCTCGCTTCAGGCATGTTCTCGCGATGTGTTTCATAGGCGATCGCGGAGTCGCATGAAGGGCGGATCAACCACGACCTCGTTTTCAAGACAGATCGAGAGATCAACAAACCTGCGTGTCATGACTGTGCTCCCGCGACGCCTGCGATCATGTTCGCGGATCGTACCGTCGCTGGCAACAGGCAGCAGCGGCGAGCGAGCAACGGCGCCCGCGCTCGTGCGCTGTCGGGTAGATTGCGCCGAACACTTTGAGACGTCGTGACGAGCCGCCTGGGTATCGGTAAGCTTGATCGGAACTGAACTGACTGCATCTCAGGCGATCGCACCAGATCGAGCCTGCGGATCGAGGATGAATCCATGAGTGCGCCCGAGCGAGCTGACTACGGCATAGACGCCCCCGGCGTGGTGCGCAACCTGCTGCTGGCCGCCGGTGCCGGGCTGCTTGTGTGGTCGACCGCGGCTATCGGCGTTTGGTCTGGCAGCATCCCGTTGCCAATCCCCGGGCAGAGCGTGACCCTGGAACTGAAAGGTACGGGATTGGTCCTCGGGGCCCTGTGCCTGGCGATGGCGGCGTGGATGCTGTGGGACAGCAAAGTGGGCAAGCTTCGCAGCAGCGAGTGCTTACTCAATCGCATCACGTGGCGCGGCGATGAGCAGGTGCTCGACGTCGGCTGTGGCCGCGGCCTGTTGTTGATCGGCGCGGCGCGCAGGCTCAGTACTGGCATGGCCACCGGTATCGACATCTGGCAGGCCGAGGATCTCTCCGGCAATCGTCGGCAGGCAACCCTGGACAATGCCAGGCGCGAGGGGGTCAGCGAGCGGGTCAAGGTCGAGTCCGCCAACATGCGCCGGATGCCATTTGCGCCCGAGTCCTTTGATGTCGTGGTCTCGCGCGCGGCAATCCATAATCTGTATCAGGCCGATGACCGGCTGCAGGCGCTGCATGAAATCGTGCGGGTACTCAAGAAAGGCGGCGTCGCGCTAATCGATGACATTCGCCACATCGACCAATATGCTGCCGCCTTTGCGCGGCTGGGGTGCAGCGACATCCAACGTTATGGTTCGCGCATCGAAGCTTTCCTGCTGATGCTGCTCACCTGGGGGTCATTGCGCCCGGGCGTACTTGTGGTTCGAAAAGACCCGTAGGCGGCGCGCGGGATCGCCGTGCGCCGCTTCAGCCGCCGTGTGGCCGCAGCAGCGAGCGCGAAATGATGTGCCGCTGGATCTCGCTGGTGCCTTCCCAGATCCGCTCAATGCGCGCATCGCGCCAGATGCGCTCGAGCGGCAGATCGCTCATCAGGCCCATGCCGCCGTGAATCTGCAGCGCCTCATCAGCCACCATCGCCAGCATTTCGGTCGCCTTGAGCTTGGCGATTGCCATGTCCATATCGGTCGCCGTGCCCTGATCCTGCTTCCACGCGCCTTCGAGCACCAGCAGCTCGGCAGCGCGCAGCTCCATCGCCATATCGGCCAATTTGAAGCTCACGCCCTGGAACTTGCCGATCGGCCGCCCGAACTGAACGCGCTCCACCGACCACTGCGTTGCCAGCTCGAGCGCACGCTCGGCACGCCCAAGGCAGGTGGCGGCCACCTGCAGACGCGTCGCACCCAGCCAGGCATTAGCGACTTCGAACCCCTTATGCACTTCACCGAGCACCGCCGAGGCCGGAACGCGGCAGTCGTTGAATTCCAGGATGCTGTTGGTGTAGCCGCGGTGTGAGACGTTCTGGTAGCCCGGACGCACGGTGAAACCCTTGTGGCCCATGTCGATCAGAAACGCGGTGATCTGCTTGCGCTTGCCGCGGGCCGAGGACTCTTCACCGGTCGCGGCAAAGAGGATCACAAAGTCGGCGTGATCGGCGTGGCTGATAAAGTGCTTGGTTCCATTGATGATGAAATCCGACCCGTCGGCTACAGCAGTAGCGCGCATGCCGCGCAGATCAGAGCCTGCCGCGGGCTCAGTCATCGCGAGGCACTCGACCCGTTCACCCCGGACAGCAGGCAGCAGATAGCGCTCGCGCTGTTCGCCCTGACAGGCCAGCAGGATATTCGAGGGCCGGCCCACGCACCCGTAGTGCAATGCGTAGCCGGTCCAACCTAATTCCTTCTCGTAGAGGACCCAGGTAACGGTATCGAGCCCGGCGCCGCCGACTTCCACCGGCATGTTGGCGGCGTACAGGCCGGCCTCAATCGCCTTGGCTCGCAATTGCTGGTACAGCTCTTTGCTCAGTACGCCGCTGCGCTCGATCTCCTGTTCATGGGGGACAAGCTCGTTGCGCACGAAGTCGCGCGTGGTCTTGATGATCATGCGCTGTTCGTCGGTCAGTGAAAAATCCATGGCTACCTCGATCGATCCGATGCGGCGCTTCAGGAAGCGGCCACGCGCGCGCCGCCGCGCCGCATTTTGGGCGCTTTTTGCTGGCTCATGGCCCAGCGGTGCAGCATTTCCAGCTGCAGCTTGAGCTGGTCCATCTGCCGCGGCGCCGGCCAGTCGCCCGGACTGGAAACGGCGCTGGCGGTCAGACCATTGATAAAGGTGACCATCGAGCGCAGCACTTCATCGCGGATCGGCGCTGGCCAGCTGCGCCATTCGGGCCACTGCTGCTCGAAGCAGCGCTGGTACAGGCGCAGATACTCGCGGTGCACCCAGGCATTGATGCGCTTGAGCCGCCGGTCAGCGCTGACCTGGCCCCAAAACGCCATGTAAAAGGCGCATTCAATCTGCCGCTGTGCGTCGACCGGGAGCGACTCCGAGAGCACCGTCAGCAGGTCGGTACCGTCCTCACTGGGTCGCGTCAGGCGCTGCTCGATGCGGCGCATGATCAGGCGCAGGGCCGCGAGAATAATCTCCTGCTTCGAGTCAAAGTAGTGGGCCAGCATGCCCGTGGTGTAGCCGGCTGCGCGCGCAATGCGCACCACGGTCGCCTGCTCGAAACCGTGTGTCGCCACCACGCGGCACGCCACCAGTGCGATCTCGTCGCGCCGCTGATCATGATCTACGATTTTGGGCATGTCAGGCTGGCGCTCCCTGCTTGAGTCCGATATGACGCCCGACCGAACTGGGACGCGGCAGCGCCGCATGCTGCACCCGTATCGCCTCGAGCTGGGCGCGTATCCCGACGTCCATCACAGAAGCCTTAGCGGCCTGCGTATTCACATGCAGGTGTAGCTGCTCACCGCTGGCAATCAGGACCTGATCGCGGCTGCGGTACAGCTGATGGAAGACATGCAGTCGCTTGTCATCCACCGCCAATACCTGCGTGGTGACGTGGATAGCCTCGTTCGCACGCACTTCGGCGTGATGCACGATGTGACTCTCGACCGTGTAGAACATCTTGCCGGCCGCGCGATAGTGCTCATCGACCCCGATGCGCCGGTAGAGCGCGTCCATGGCATCACCGA
>Ga0182016_10007036_pt1 | contig 11682 bp, 9 predicted proteins | sample 712S2MmetaG_FD_120491 | JGI IMG/M metagenome (GOLD analysis project Ga0182016, IMG submission 120491) | Permafrost microbial communities from Stordalen Mire, Sweden - 712S2M metaG | ecosystem: Environmental > Terrestrial > Soil > Wetlands > Permafrost | place: Sweden: Stordalen | collected...
AGCTCGTGACGCGGCCTCCTGGCACACCAAACTCCTGGCTCAGCCGCACTCCCTCGTGGCAGCGCGCGCATGTATCGCGCGACAGGTTCTGCTCCGCCGCCGGCGAATTGGGATCGGCATGCGATTTGATCGAGTGAATCCCGTGGCAGTCGGTGCAAACCGGCGCGAGTTGATTACCGCGCGCAATCGCCTGCCCGTGAATGCTCTGGTTGAATGTGTTTTCTATATCCGTATGGCACTTGCCGCACGTCCCCGGAACACTTGCCTTATAAATCGGCGATTTGTTATCGCTCGCGGGAAGAATCTCGTGCGCCCCATGACAGTCCGTGCACACAGCAGCCTTCTTCGATCCCTTTTCGACCGCGCGTCCATGCACGCTTTCCTGATAGGAGAGAAACGCCTGTGCGCTTTCCCCATTCGATTCCATCAGGAATTTCTGTCCATGGCATCGTCCGCATGTCGCGGGAATATTACCGTGATTCACTGGTGACTTCGGGTCGTCCGCCGGCAGAATTTCGTGCTCGCCGCCATGACAATCCTGGCAGTTCGCCCCCGGACCATTGCCAGCCTTAGCCGGCTTGGCATGGTAACTGTGTGAATAAGCCGCCTGAGCATCCGCGTGGCATTGAGCACACGTCACCTTCGCAGGCGGCGTATCGTGCATCAGGCTCTTCACATCCGTGTGGCAATCCACGCAAGCAAAGATGCCACCGTGGATTGAGTGCTTCAGCTTGCCTTCATCAACAAACAGGCTGGCCTGCTTGCCGTTCACGTCCTTGGTCAACGTGTTGTCGGAGTGGCACGTCAGGCAGTCCTGGTCCTTGAGCTTATGCTCGGCCCACGCCGAACCCGCGCCCATCACCAGAACTGCAACCACGATCCCGGAAATAATTATTCCGCTCTTGCTCTTCCCCACCCTGCACAGCCCGGACATGCTTGCCTCATCATCTGGGGAAGCTCGCTACTCCGTGAAACTGCCTATACATCGACCCTGTCTACTCCCGCATCGGAAAAACTCTCTAATCTCACCAATGAACATGGGTGCCCAGGTCTCGCCTTTGAGACCTTGGAGACCACGAATCTACGCAGTTCAATGCGTTATCGATCCCCCGTGCTTATCCTGTGCTTGCTACTCCCTGAAGTACGCGCTCAACGTCAGCACCAAGAGAATCAACCCAATCGAGATCGCAGTGAATCCAATCACGCGACTGAAGTTTACCTGCCAGGTCGCGGGCTTTTCTCCAAGGCGTGCCTCCAGTTTTCCCTCTTTCACCAAACGCGCATATTCATTCGAGCGCTTGTGCTTGAATTCCTCTTCGCTCTCCACGCCGGTGAAAATCACCATGTCCATGGGAAAACTATCCGGCCGCAAATGCGTGTTGACGAAGTGAATCGAGAAGATGAACAGAATCGCCAGCAAGCCTTCTTCGCTGTGAATCACCAGCACCGCATTCAGGGCCCAGCCCGGCAAGAAGTGCGCGAAGAACGGCGCGAACCACATCGCATATCCTGAGAAGCCGATGACGATCATGCCCCAGAACACCGCCCAGTAATCGAACTTTTCCCAATAGGCATAGCGCTCAAATTGCGGCTTCGGCCCCAGTCCAACCATCCAGCGCAGGTGCCCGAGCAGGTCCTTCACATCCTTCCAGTTCCCCACCATCGAGGTCGATCCCCAGAAGATTCCCTTTTCGCGATTCACAATTCCACGCTGAATAATATCCTTCACGTGAATCAGAAACGCCACGGACAACACAATCGCGCAAAGCTTGTGAAAAAAGAGAATCGCTCCGAAACCGCCCACGCCGCTGGCAAACTTCCGCGCCCAGTAGCTCTGGCTGAAGCGCAGCGGCAACCCCGTGCCCGCCAATCCAAGAAACGTCGTGAACAACACAGCGTGCATGTATCTCTGCGCCCGCGTGAAGCGTTGGAAGAACCGCCCCTCCGCGTGCCCCTGCACATCCTTTGCATCTGTTACTCTAGCCAGGTCAGGCATTGTTTCCCCCCTCTGCCTTCTTGCGCTTGATCTGGTCATATCGCGAGCGGATCAGCCACAGTACCGTGTGAATTACAAAGAATGTCAGCGTGCACGAGAGCAGCAGGTTCATGAACAGCCGAATGAAGTAAAGCGCTGGACTCAGTTTCCGGTTCCGCGCATTGGCATGCGGCTGATACTGCACGAAGCTCGCGTTCGCGCCCGCATGACACCGTCCGCACGTCTTCACCAAGTTCGCCTTATTGACCGGGCTGCGCGGATCGGAAGCCGGCAGCACATCGTGCGCTCCATGGCAATCCCAGCAACGCGCCGTCTCCACATATCCGCCCAGCGCTCCAAGCTGCGAATGAAACGTATCGCGATAAGTACTGAATTTCTCCTTATGGCAAGAACCGCAGATCGGCGTCGACTGTGTCCGGAACTCCGATTCGGTCGGCTGCAAAATCGCATGTGCCGTGTGGCAGTCCGAGCAGACCGGCGCATCCATTTTGCCTGCCGCAATTGCCTTTCCATGCACGCCAAGTTCATAGTCCGCAGTAATACCGGCGTGGCAGTTCCCGCAGGTCTTCGGTACATTCGCCTTGTTTGTCTGGCTCAGCGGATTTGTGCGGCTCAAAATATTATGCGAGCCGTGGCAGCTCTGGCAGTTTGCAGCCACCAGCAACCCCTCTTTGCTAAGCGCGAATCCGTGAATCGAATCGATGTACAGCGGATAAACACTCGCCAAGCCGTGCTTCTTCGCCATCCCCTCGCTACCATGGCAACTGCTGCACGTTTTTGGAATATTCAGCGGATAAACAGCCGACTTCGGATCGGTTTTCGGATAAATATTATGTGCATCGCCGTGGCAACTGGTGCAAGGATGATCGACCCCATCCGAGTGAACGCTCCCCGCCAACCCTTGCGCTTCTTCCGTATGACATTTGGCGCAGTTTACCGGCGCTATCTTGTCCGGGTGAGGATACCCCTGGATGTCTGCATGGCAATTGTTGCACTGCATGCTTCCGTGGATGCTCGAGCCAAATTTATGCTCATCCACGCTGATGCTTTTTCCTGACCCATTCTGCATCCCAGCATCTGCATGACAAGCCAGGCATTCATTGTTCGTTTGAGCCAATGCTGGCGCCGTGCCAATCAGAAACGCACAGGCTAAAACTGCCAGCCGCATGGCGGAATCCGTCTTCATGTCAACTCCAGGGCCTCTAAAGAGCGCGGATTACACCACGCCGTAAGCAATCCAAAAAACGGTCAGGGTCTCATCCCTGGGGAATGCCGGCTTGCAAACAAATATTGCTTGCCGGCTCCCTTCTGCCCGTTTACTTCTGCAACGTGCGAATGTAAGAAATCACATCCTTGATCTGCGCGTCGGTAAGCTTGCCCGTATAAGCCGGCATCTTTCCCTTGCCATTCGTTGTGCTGGCGATAAACTGCGCATCCAATGCGCCGGTCATCGTCGGGTCCTTGAACGACACAACCTTCATACTCTTGGCCATCGGTGTCGCGGCCAGTCCGTCAGCCCCGTGACACATCGCACACTTGGCCTTGTAGGTTTCCGCCCCTGGCCCTTGCGAAAACGCGGGCAGTCCCATCGAAGTGGCAAGCAGCACCAAGGCTGCCATCTTGAATCGTTGACTCATCGACTTGCTCCTTTGCCGGGCTTTGGCAGGGCCCGGTCCAGTTACGAGTGATAGCCCCTTTCTTTTGAAACCGTATGTGATGGTCACCACAAGTCCGAATCGCTGTTGTCACATTTCAATGCAATTCATGTCTATCCATCACATTCCATTCATCTGCAACGTTTTCTTGCGCAAGTGATACGGGTCACAAGCCACTGTGCGCTCGCTCCTGCACAATATGTGCGCTGCTGGAGGACCGATCCAATGGGCACAGCTACGTTGTCAGAAACAAGAACCATGCTCACTCTCCCTGGAGATGCCGTCCGCCAGATCCAATGGCGCTTTGCCGATCGCTTCGACCTGCAAATGCTGGTGCAGTCCGCACGCAGCGTGGCCCGCGGAACCGTGGCGCGCCTCGTCGCCGGCGGCGAACGCAATACCCATGAGTGGACCCCGGGAAAGGCCCAGATGATGGAAGCCTTCGATCGCGCCGGTGTCACCGCTGCCTTCATGGAGCCCGAAGAGGGCGGTTTTATCACCGGTCCGAAGAACCTCGCGCTGTCCCTCTCTGCATTCGAGCTAGCCTGGGTCGACGGCGGCGCAGCCACCGCCAGCCTCGCCAGTTTTCTCGCCCTTTCGCCCATTCACGAGAAGGGCACTCAAGAACAGGTCACTCGCTACAAAACCCTTGCCGCGCCTCCACAAGCGGGGGATGGCAAACCCTGGCGCGGCGCCTTCGCCCTTACCGAGCCCATCCCATACGTCGGCGTCGACACCGGCATGTTGAACGGCAAAGTCGCAATTGCCGAATGGCATGAGAATGAAGATCCCTGGCTGCAAGTCGACAAGCGCGGGCGCTTCATTACCAACATTGCCTTCGCCGATTTCGTAACCGCAGCCGTCAATTCCAACGACCCGCGCATCAAGGGCAGTTGCGTCGTTATTCTCGAACTCGGAGACGAAGGCACCTTCGATCGCGGAACGCCGACCAAGAAGCTCGTCCACCAGCTTTCCTCCACTGGAGATCCCGTCTTCAGCCTCAAAGTCCCCGCCAGCCGCATCGTCGGCGGATACACGGTCAAGGATGGCATTCTAGTCCCCAATTTCAACCACACCGAAGTTATTGAAGCCGTCTTCCGCCGCACCCGCGTTCCCGTCGGCCTCATGTCCGCTGCCAAATTGCTCTCGGCTGTCGAACCCGTCATCCGTTATCAGCGCCAGCGCTTCCGCGGCGCTGAGGGATCCAAACTCGGCTCCATTCGTTACGAACAAGGAATCCAGCAGCGGGAAGATGCCCTCCATCGCCTCGTCGACGTATGGGCTACTGGAGAGGCTGCTGCCTCTTTAGGATTCGCAGCCGCCCGTCTCTTCGACCATCTCGACCCCATCGAAAAACACAAGAACTCCATCCTCAAAGAGCGCGGCGTAGAAGGCGGCCGCGCCGAGATGAAAGCCCTCAAGGGCAGCGAGCAGCGCGCCATCGAATTGCTCTCTCTCAGCGATTTCAGCCCGCGCCGAGCCAGTATCGAAGCCGACCCCCTGGTGCAATTTGTCCTGATGGACGCCGAAGCCAACGTAATCTGTCCCGCTACCAAGCTCTGGAATACCGGCCACGGAACCAACATGATGCGCGAAGCCGTCAGTCTCATGGGCGGTTACGGCATTACCGAAGATTGCCCCGGCTTCCTCGGCCAGAAGTGGATGGACTCGCAACTGGAAGCCACCTACGAAGGTCCTGAGGCCGTGCAGCGCCGCCAACTCACTGTCACCATGACATCGGAAGTTTTCCTCGCCCAATTCCGCGTCTGGACCTCCGCCATGCGCCGTATCGCGTCCGATCGTCCCGACACCGGCGCCTGCACCCTCGCGTCAGCAATGACCCTCTGGCAGTGGACCCTCAGTTATCTTCAGAAGGCCACCGACCACGCCGGCAGCAAGCTCTACCACGGCCAGCGCCAGGGCGTAACTTTCCCGCTCGCTGACGCACTGTGCTGGCTGCTTGCCTCCCGCTATCAGATCCTCGACATACTCGAATTGGAAGCCCACGGAGCCAGCGATCCCGTGGTCAGCGAAAACCTCGAAGCCACCGTCCAGTTCCTCTCCGACCTCGCGCACACTCAGGCCGCGCAAGCTGCCGGAGAAACCTCCCGCATCTGCGCAGAACTCGTCTTTGGATACAGCGAGCATCCCTCGTGGCAGGACGAATCGCATAAAGCCTGCTTCCTGGCCAGCGAGCTCGAAGCCTATGAAGAAACCATGCCTGGAATCACCGCCATCGCTGTCGATGTACTCGCAGCAGACGGCAGTCATCCACAGAAAGCCGGTCCTTGCGCGGGCTGCACCGGCAACAGCGAATTCCTTCGCCTCCAGAACAAACTGACCACCTGCCTCAGCGGCGCCCGCCTGGCCAAAGACCGAGCCGCCGAAACCGTGAGCAAAGTAACGATCCCCGAAGCCCTGGACTACCCCGCATGACCAGCATCGAGTCCCATTTCGATATCGCGACAACCGTGAGTGCCCTGGAGCCTGCCCTGAGCCTGCCGAAGGGTCTCGCATCAGAGACATGGGAATGCGATGAGTCCTCGCTGCAGTCTCCACAAATGCTGGGTGCCCCATCCATTCGCCATCTTTCCGATGAATGGGTGAGAGACCAAGACCCCAAACCGACCCTTTTTCCGTGGTGCATCGAATGAGTCCAGAAGCCGTAGCCTTCGACCGCCCCACGATGGACGTTGACATAGCCTGTGCCGGATTCGGCCCAGCCATGGGCGGTTTTCTCACCACCCTGACCAGCGCCTGGTCTGAAAACCCCACCGACCCCGCTTTCGAAAGCAAAGCTTCTCCGGGCATTCCGTTGCAGGTCCTCTGCTACGAACGCGCCGACGACGTATCTGCGGGCGTTAGCGGCGTAGTCACCCGCGCCCAGGGCATTCGCACCACATTTCCAGCCCTCAACCCGGCCGAAATCCCCATGGCGACCGAGATCGCGGAAGAGCGCGTCTTCTATCTCCTCGATCCCCTCGGCGCCAGCCGCCGCTCCTTCACCCTCCGCGCCGCCGATAGAGCTCTCCGCGCAACAAGCCGTCTAATCGGCCTCAAAAACTACGCCCTCGAACTCCCCTGGACCCCAGCCTTCCTTCACAAGCACAACGGACTTGTCCTTTCTATCGGCCAGTTCAATCAGTGGGTAGCCGCGCAGATTATGGCCACCGGCCTTGTCCAGATTTGGCCTGGTACTCCCGTCTCCGAGCCAATCTTCGACGACGCAAGCCCCACCAGAAGAATCAACGGCCTCCGCCTCGTCGATCAAGGCGTCGACAAATCCGGCGCACCTCCAGCAGACGATCCTTCCAGCTTCATGCCCGGCATGGACATCCGCGCCCAGCTCACTGTAATCGGCGATGGCCCAGTCGGGGCAATCTCACAATCCATCGACCGGAAGTTCGGTCTTCCCCCCGGAAACTCCCACCGCGAATGGGCTCTCGGCATGAAGTTCGTCATCGAACTGCCTGAGGACTCAACCCTCAAACCCGGCACCGTCTGGCACACCTTCGGTTACCCCGAACCCGAGATCTTCGGCTTTCTCTATGTCCATCCCGACCGCCTGGCCTCCGTCGGCATATTCGTTCCCTCATGGATGAGCGACCCTTCCCGCACCGCTTACCGTTATCTCCAGCACTACATCCAGCACCCCGCCTTCTGGCCCTATCTCAAAGATGGAACCCTGCGCTCCTGGGGAGCCAAGTCGCTTGAAGAATCCGGCCAGCACGGCGAGCCGTTTCTCACCGGCGACGGCTACGCCCGCATCGGAGAATCCTCCGGCTCAACCAATATGCTCACTGGCTCCGGCGTAGATGAAGCCTGGACCACCGGCACGCAACTCGGCGAAGCTGTTCTCGATCTGCTCCGCGCCGGCAAGCCATTCACCCAGGAAAATCTCTCCTCCACTTACGAAACCCGCCGCCGCGCCAGTTGGGTTGGGCGCGGCGCGCACGAAGCACGCAACGCACGCCACGGCTTCCATGGCGGAGTCGTCAAAGGCATGATCGGCATGGCTCTTGCAGGCCTCACCGGAGGTCGCCTTTCGTTTCATGCCCACATTCCTCCCGCGTACCGGCAGATCGGCTTTTCATCGTCACGTCTCAAAATCAAGAATGGCGCAGTCCTGGCCCTGGCCACAGCCCGTCCGCTTCACGACGCTTTGCTCTCCGCGTGCGGCTGGCCCGAGATTCCCTTCGACGGCCGTCTACTCGTCTCGCACCAGGACGCGCTGCTGATGGGCGGCAAGGTCCAGGCCATTCCCGGCTTCGCCGATCACGTTGTCTTCCGCGACCAAGTCCTCTGCATCGTCTGTCATGAAAGAACCTGCATTTCCATGTGTTCCGGCCAGGCCCTCTCGCTCGGCGAAGGCAATCTTCCTGCCTTTGAACGCGAAAAATGCATCCACTGTGGCGCCTGTCTCTGGAACTGCGGTCATTCCCCCGACGGCATCCACTCCAACATCGACTTCCGCGCCGGCCCCGGCGGCCTCCACTCCGCCGAGAACTAAGGCTACTTGCCGCTTTTTTCGGAATGAAGCCGATTTGAGAGGGCTCGACTTCGGTCGTGCCAAAAAGTACTAAGAAACAGATTGGGCTTCAGCCCTCAAGGGAAACAATCAATGGCAACACCACTCCAGATCGTAGTTTGCGCCGGCATCGTCCCCGATCCCCTGCAAACTTTGGAACCCACCACTCTCTCCACTGGCCCCGGCATAAAAAACGAAATGACGCTCCCAGCCGTGCTCGACCCATGGGCCGCCAGCGCCCTTTATGAGGCCGCCGCACTCGCAGCCAAAAACCCAGGCAGCAAACTCTGGCTAGTCTCTCTGGGCCCTAAGGCCAAACTCCAGCAAGTCATGATGACCATTGCCCAGAAAGTCCCCTTCGAGTTCGTCCCCGTCGAAGGTCCCATCGGCGGATTCCCCGACGCCCACTCCACCGCCCAGGTCCTCGCCGAAACCATCGCCGCCCTCCCTGGTCTCGACCGCTCCAGGCTCCTGCTCTTCGGTGGATGGGAGTCAGCCACCCGCGGCGCAAGCGTGACTCTTCAATTAGTCGGCGAGCGCCTCGGAATCACCGACCAGTTTCAAGGCGTGGACCAAATAACCCTCAACGATGACAGCTCCATTGAAGTCCTCGAACGCGTCGAAGGCGGCAAGCACCAGGTCTCCATTTGCGCAGGAGCGCCAGCCGTCCTGGGCTGGGCCACCGGCAACCTCCCCGAGCCCCGTAACAACCCGCAAGTCGGCATGGCCAACATGCGCACCATCATGCCCGCTCTCCAAAAGGCCAAGCCCACCACCCTGGCCGCCAACGGCCTGAGCTATATTTCCGTGGCCCTGCCAAAACAGCAGCGAACAACAAGAGTCGTCAAAGATCTCAACCCCGACGAAATCGCCGCAGAGTTAGCCGCCTGGATTGGAGCCGAATAATGGAAGGCATAATTGTTCTAACTCACGCAGACGATTCCGGCGCCTCCCTTACCAAGTCCTCGCTTGAAGCGGTAACCGCCGGTCTCGCCCTTGCCGCGCAACTGAACGCCCCGCTCACCATCGGCATCGTCGCGGTAGATCCCGAACTCGCGGCCAACTCCTTGGCCTCCACTGGCGCACGCGTCATCGCCGTCTCCGGCGAAGCCTTCACTCAACCTCGCTACGCAACCGACGCCGCCGCATGTGAAGCCCTCTGCCGAGTCGCCCACGCGACCATCGTGCTCGCCCCCGGCAGCTCCCGCTTCTCACGCGTCGCAGCGGGTGTAGCTCATCGCCTCAACGGCTTCATCGACACCCACATCACGGCCATCGCCGCGCAAACTCCGGGTGTCCCCGGTCCCGCGCCATTAGGGACTCAGGAGAGCGCCAGCCCACAGCCTTCCATCGAAGTCACGCGCTGGTTCTATCGCCAGCGGATCGAAGCAGTTCTTTCTCGCGATTCTCGCCCCTGGTTCCTTCTATTGGATGCCGGTACCCACACACCATTCGCCGCTGAACCGGCCGCTGCAACCATCGAGCAAATTCGAGTTGAACTTCCGGCAATCCGCACCACCGTCACCGGTCTGCGCGCGCCTCAGCAAGGCACTCAGACGATTCGCCCTGACGCTAAGCTCCTCTTCGTTGCCGGCGCCGGTTGGACCAAGAAGCAACCCGACGGCCAGACCCACGTTCCCGAAGCCGCCAGCCTGATCCTCGGCCTCCTCAACTCCACATCGGCATCGCTCGGGAGCAGTAAATCTCTCGTCGATCAAGGCGGCGAAGGAAACGCCGTGCTTCCGTTCCTCACGCACCTCAACCAGATCGGACAAACCGGCGCAACTCCACGACATGCAAAAGGGCTCTCCACCTGTTGCCACGGCGAAGAGCCCCATGTGGTTGGCTGGCGTTTCATTGCCGAGCGCCGTGCCGTCTCCCTCGACCCCAACTGCGGCTGGACCCGCGGCAAAGCCGACGTAGTTTACGTAGCCGACGCATTCCAAGTCATCGCGAAACTCAACGCGTTGCTGGAGGCTGGCAAGGGTTAACGAGGAGACGGTTCATCCCAGCATCGCATTCCCTCGGGGGCTGAAGCTCGAACGGTTTTGCTGTGTGACGTAAGGGATGAATCCCGTCCCCTTCAACACACCGCGGTCTTAAATTCAGTTTCAAACCTTCAGCACGGCAGGCAGCGACAGCGTTCCAATCATCTCCTGCATCGCTTTCTCGTCGCTTGCTATCGTTGCGAGCAGTTTCTCCTTGAGCTCTTCGCGTTTTCCATAAAGCCGCATCGGCTCCGGCGGATTATGCAGCAGATCCTTCCCTACCAGCGCACGAACAAGAAAAGGCATATACGAAGAGTAGTCGCCCTGCATGCTGACCGTTTGTGTCGTATATGTTTCAGGGTTCACCTTGCCCCACGACACTGCTTCGCCCGGCGCGCAGGAAGACAAACTCCCATCCGTCACCGGCGACGAGACAATCTGCGCGTCGTAGTCGTAGCCGCGAATGTTTTCCAGGAAGAAAATCTGCGACAAAGCCGGCTCCGGCTGCAGCGAGTAGTTCTTCGGAACCCCGCCCCCCAGAATTAAAATCGCCATCGATTGCTGTTCAGACCCAAACAATCCCCAGTGATGGTACGCGCACGATTCAAACACATCTTCGTGCAAATCGTACTCGAACCCGTACTTGATCTTCCCCAACCGAGCCAGCGTCCACAGCTTCACGGAGTTCAGAAACACACTGCCATCGGCCGGCGCCCCAATAAACACCGGCAGCTCCATATCGGCACAGGTGCTCATCAGTCCCGGCGCAATCCCCAACGCTCTCTCCCGCTCGCCATAGTGCTTGCCCAGCAGGTAATTCCGCTCTGTCGTCGTCATCCGCTTCTGGAATTCGGGCCTCTGCAAAATCTCAGTCACCACAGAGTCCTGATCGAAGAGCACCTGTTCCAGGAAGCCCGTGTCTGTCACGCGAATGATGCCGTTCTCGCGCAACTCGGCATCGTCCCCAAACAAAGCCACTTCGCGTATTGGACGTTCCGCCGTCTTGCGCAGGCAATCGTGGCCATCGTGGTAGCAGATCGCATCGGTCACCGTGATATAGGCCGTGTTCGCCGCCTTCAACAGGGGAATGAGCCACGCGCGATGCTGATCTGAAACCGTAATCGGCCCCGCACACGTCACCACCAGCGGAATCCGCTTCTCGATCACCGCCTTCAACGCGTCGTAAACCCGCCGCAGGTACGCGCCGCCAAATGCCGGAAGCGCAGCCTCGAACACTTCGCTCAGATCCTGGCATTCCGTAACCGGCTTTCCGGTCACCGCTCTACCCATCAACCCGTTCGCTTTGGAACACTCACTCATAAAATAGCCTCATCTCAAGGTAACTTCCGCGTCCAGCGTCGTGCAACCGACGCCATAAATCTCAGACAGGGCCTGAAGTGTAGGTTCTTTGTTTCAACAGCTCGTTTGGGGTATTTTCTGCGTAACATTCTTTCAGATAGATGGAAGGAAAATGGGGGGCAGAATTGGGGATCGAGTTCATTTGAGATGGAATCC
>Ga0182016_10007037_pt1 | contig 11682 bp, 9 predicted proteins | sample 712S2MmetaG_FD_120491 | JGI IMG/M metagenome (GOLD analysis project Ga0182016, IMG submission 120491) | Permafrost microbial communities from Stordalen Mire, Sweden - 712S2M metaG | ecosystem: Environmental > Terrestrial > Soil > Wetlands > Permafrost | place: Sweden: Stordalen | collected...
ATTGGGTTGGATTGACCGTCGAGGGTTACCATTGACTACTCCGCGGGCGTAGTTCAGCGGCAGAACATCAGCTTCCCAAGCTGAGAACGCGAGTTCGATTCTCGTCGCCCGCTCCAAGGATTTGCGTCTAAAGCTCAATGATTGCAAGGGCTTTTCATTAACCTGTGGTGACCACCGTTGACCGCCACTGCCCCGTGTTACATGCCCGTATACGCCCGCAGTATGCCCGTGGTATGCCCGAGAATCGAATCGAAAGGAACTAATTTCAGTGGCTGACGAAGTGTCGCCGCCAACTTCGAGGATTCGAGGGAGGGTACAGCCTGCCAACGCCACCACCATTGCATCGCAGGCGCGACCCCGCGAGTTGCGAATAATCTTCACCGCAGGTGTCACTATTTCGATCGCAAAACTGACAATTTACGTTAATCCACTCACTTGCACTTTCAGGTCGAGCGCGTGCCGCGAACGTAAAGTCAAAGTGAGGTCCACGCGGACAACCAAAATGATCGAGGTTCCCTTCATATCGGATGGGTTGTAGATACGATCATGGCAGTGGGCACAAGACGACGGACTCTTCGCGAGTTGGCGAATGATCAAGCCTTCTCATTGACAGCAATAGCACTGGTAATCGTCGGGGGCGTTATCCTCGCTCTTGCTCAAGTGGCTCCGTGGTGGATTGGACGCGATTGGGAACATGCTCTGCTTGAGCAGGTCGGGTCCATCATCATCGCAGCAATGGGGCTCGCTCTCATTTGGGACTGGCGGGGACGTCGCGCGCTTGCGGGCGAAGTCTTTGACATGGCGCGAACGGCGGCTTCGCTCCGCGATTCCGGTCTAACTGGATATTCACATAATTACCTTGGCGAGGACTGGTCGGAGTTCTTCCTCGGCGCTCGAAACATTGATATTTTCCTCGTTTATGGTACGACATGGAGAGCATCCCACCATCACCACCTTGTGGAAGCGCTCAAGAGTAAATCAACAGACATTCGAGTGATACTTGGATCCACTTCGATGGACAAGCCGTATCTGCAAGTGCTCGCCGAAAGATTTTCCGACACTGAAGAAAAGCTTCTTGGGCGCGTGAACGAAGCGATCAAGGATTATCAGGATATTGCTAGCGGCGCCAAAGGCAGATTGAGGATCTATACCTGGGAGGGCGATCACATGTTCAGTGGTTACAGATTTGATCACAAGGTGATATTGACCTTGTACAGCCACACGAGAAGGCGACAGTCTGTCCCAACCTTTTCATGCGTATCAGGGCCCCTTTATAATTTTGTTAATGACGAAATCGAAACCATCGTGAACCTTTCAAATGTCGTTTTTGATACGGAGGCCACTGGAGGTGGAAGTTGAAGAGCGAATTAATCGCTATATGTAAGGGTGACCTTGATGAGTCGACGGCATTGCGATTTGAGAAGTCGGGCGTCGTATCTTTGGATTTGGAAACTTCTGGCCTCGATTGGAAAGTCGACAAAGTTGCGACGTGCCAACTTCACAATGAAGATGTGGGAAGCGTAATAGTTATGGCGGATGGCATTCCGAAGAAAGTTCTATCCATAATTGAGAACCCGTCCGTGCTAAAGATTTTTCATCACGCGATGTTTGACCTTCGATTCATGCGTTATCAGTGGAATGTCGTGCCCGAGAATGTAGCGTGCACCAAGATCGCTTCGAAGCTTCTTTATCGAGATTCGGAGCCATCGGCTCACAGTTTGAAACCTTTACTAATGCGGGCGTTGGGAGTCGAGATTGATAAATCGGAGCAGCGCTCAGATTGGACAACTGAGTCGCTGACCGATTCGCAGGTTAGATACGCGATAAGTGATGTCACCTACCTGAAGCCACTACTTGATTTCTTACGACAACAACTCGAGTTAGAGGGTAGGAGTGCCTTATTGAGCGGATGCTTTTCGCATCTCCCAACGCGAGTGGATTTGGATCTGATGGGATACAACGACGTCTACACATATTAGAAGCTGCGGGATTCGACTTTCATCACGAGAGAAGAACACTTACCTCGAGACGCCAAGTTGCAAGTGCGCCCAAGGTTCACTCCCAGTTATAAGCGATCGTCACGATTAAACACTTGCGACGTCTATGCCAAAGGAGCCACCTTTGTTTTCCCAAGCTGAGGAGGCGAGTTCGATTCACATCGCCAGCTCCAACCATCTTCTCCCAATGTCCAACGATTGCAACGGTTTGGACGCGACCATCGGTGACTCTGAAAAAGGCCTAGCGAGCGCATAAGTGCCAGACTCGAAATCGCGGTATTTGGACTAAGTCAAGTGATCTTTTGAATCTCGCAAGCAGTCTTTAGTGAATGATCACGCTGGATACTGCTCAACTGTCGGAAGGCCCTCCATCCGGTGGTGAACCTGGTTGCAAATCTGCTTGACCTGAGTTTTCAGGTGGGGGCACAACTCCCAGAAGAGATTGCATTGGCGGTGGTGGAGCGTCCTTCGCACGCTTTTCGATGTACGTCTCTGCGAGCTTCTTTGTCGTCTCATCTTCACTCATTTTGATTCCTTTCTCTCTGATCTGAAATGCTAACTAGTTGGCGGTTCAACGGAAACGAATACCGTGTCATACCAATACGAACTGCTTGAAAATCGCAACTTTGAAAGCCAGCCGCGCAGAAATCGTGGCGACGCCTTAACTTCGATTCGGGCAAGCCAACCCAGCGTTGTTGAGTTCGGCTCCGTAACTGGAATAAATACTGAGGTAAGCAACTCCTCACCACCTTCGACAAATGAGTCTGCGAAAACGTTTTCCATTGTCGCCGGCGAACCGGAGGAGATGTATCTGCCATCGCTGTCATACCGAACCGCCTCAACCGAAACTCGTGAATATGAAAAGCGAATCTTGAACACTCCCACTGCTTTCACACTGGGTCGTACGACTATCGCACAAAGTTGAGGTGACCTCACCAACTGTGCGGTGACTGACACACTGCCTCGGCGCCCGTATCTTGCAGTGAACGTAGCCCCGATTGCTACTGCAACGATTCCAAAAATTGACCCTAGACCAAGCGTGAAGTTCAGCCAATGATCTGAGACGGTGCAAATAAGTGAATGTGTCAATTTGGAAATACCGTCTCACTGCCGGGCCCAAATTCAAGGAGGCGCGTTCCATAGTGTCTCGCCAAGCCCTCGTGACACCTTCGGTCGCCCGGGATCGCTTGCAATTCACTTTCAAACGGCATCAAGGTCCGAATGAACAACGTCCTCAATGCTTAGTGAGGACAAGACGTCAACCATTGGCAGTATTACGGGTGAGAGCGCGGCCGTGACTCGACTTATTTGCTCTTCGATTCCTTCAACATCGCTTTCTGCTTCATCACCTGTTGTTACCGACCTTGGACCTTCGGCGCTCAGCATTGCCATCCCTATCAGTACGTTCGCGTACATGAATTGGCGTTCGAGCAAAACGGGATCGAGGCTCTTGCCGCCATTTTTCTGTGCTGTTCGCAAATGCTTGTTGTCGACATTTATGTAGAAATCAAGTTGATCGCGCTCATCTTCACCCGTCGTTCGAACGATTGCGAGAGCGGAGTCTTCGTTAAATCCTCTTGACTCCCATCCGGACTCTTTGACCGGAATAACTTCAGGCAGTGCGAGCGTGCTGCTGCCGCCACGATCTCCATGACCTCGATTGACGGCAGAGGTCTGACCGTTTCCACCTCCGCCACCGGAACTCGCTGGCGCGATAGTCAGCGTCATGCGGTTGGTGAAAGGTTCGACCTGGGTGTCGTCATTGACCTCTACTTCAACTTGAATTTTCGTTCCGACTGCCAGTTCGGGCGGAAGACTGACGTGAAGAACTGCAATTCCGTCACGAGGCCCGTCCATGCGACACCCCGAAAGCGAGAGTGCTGGCTCGACGTCAGTGCGGAAAATCCTCCACTCGCCTTCGAGGAAATCCGGGTTGTCTCCTCGATCGAAATATGAATTGTCGACGTCTGTTTCGAATTCGATTCGAGGAGCACTTTGTAGATGGACAGACCTTTGAAGTTCTTCCCCGTCCGTCTTGTTCTTGAACCGCCAGTATGAGGGATAGCTCTTCCCGACGAATTTCCCCCCGGTGCCTTCTCCGGAACCCTGACGAGCGAACGGTGCAGATATTGCAGTGCCCGTGAGAAAAAGCCTTTCGAGAGTGGGGTCGCTTTTTAGTACATCCCTGAACGCATCCGCGAGGGGTTGATTGTCGGACAGGCGTTCTTCCATTTCTGCTTTACGTCGACGATTCTGCAAGTCGCGAAGTCCGGGGTCACTCTTCAACAAATCCTCAAGCTCGTCCATGATCCGGTCGGAGATTTCATTTTCTCTCACGCGATCCCGACTGTTCATGAACAGTTCGTCGCGAGTTATTCCTGATAGGTCCGAACAGTCCAAAATCACTAAGAGAGAGTCGGCTAAGTAACCGAGCTTCACACTCTTTCTCGTAAAGAAGTCCTCCGACTTCGTCGCGTGCGTTTGGCCGTTGACAACCATCAAGACGGCATTTCGACGTGTCCGATAATTCTCAGCCTTACCTTTCTTGAACACGAACACTCGGGCGCGAATGCGTTGCCCGTCAATATCGATGTTGCTTCGTCGAGGATTCTCGATGGAGTCGTCAAGATTTTCTGCCCGGTCTTGTTCGAGACGAACCGACAGTCCAGTCAAGTTGTTCGAAAAACTACCGGGATGGCCCCTATAGGCGGGGCGGCATTCAAAAATCCGAATGGGCAGTGCAAGTTCCGGCAGAGCTTGATCGAGGCGTCGAAGCAAGCCGTCGCCGCTACTGACGATGTTGCTTCTGCTCCCTTTCCATTTGTACTCATACAACTTCACGAGCGATCCATGATGTGCGAACCTCGCATAGGCGTCCCGCGTTGAATTGTCGTCCACCGGAAAAATCGGCCACTCGTCGGCATCGAACGCGAGTACCGAACCGTCGCGTCCCGCATTGATGTTCTCGGGAGCCAGAAAGGTGTAGACGGAATGCTTCTGATTTCCCACTGGCGGTTCGCGTCTCACAACTGTGAATCCCCACTGATGATCCCTTTGTGAAGCTCCTGATGTCAGCAACTTTGGGTTACGACGCGACACAACCAACTGAAGTCGATTGGGGTTCCCGCAAAAGTTAAGCGCACCCGTGCCACCCATGTTGTACTTGCCCTGAACAAATGGGATCGACAATTTATTTGACCGGCTGATCGACATGAACGTTTCCGGCTGCGCATCTGGCGTTTGACCCTCTGCATAATCCGCAATCGAGATTGATGGTGATCCATTCTGCGGCATGTTCCCTGTCGCAGTTACCGTCAACAAGAAGCTCTCAGACAGTGTTTTGTCTTTAGACCAATTGACGATCTGACCATTACGTTCCGCTCCGCCGCCTATGAATTTTGCCACGGCATCCTTGATGCTCTTTGGCGCATCGTTACCGGAAGGATCAATACCGGCTTCCAGGCATGCATTTATCAAACGAGCGTCAATTCCGTTTACGAGCTTTTCTGCAAGTGCCGCAATCGGTTCAGCCTGTTGGTTGCCAATGGTCGAATAGTTATTTTCGATGTCGCCTAGATGTCTCCAAGCACTCGAATCATGCCAAAACCCACTCGATGAAAGCACGTCCACGACCTCGGCGTCAGTGTCAGCCCTCATCAATGCCAAACAGAGCTCGCTCTTTGCTTCATTGTTCATTTCAGTTTCCCCCTGCTGTTTTCGCATTTTGGCTCGAGTCCAAAAGTTGGATGAATGACTTGTGTTCAGCACCTTCGATGATTCGAGTCCTTGGTTGTGTTTCCACATCGATTACGGCTAGATCTCGAAGTCGGCCAATCATGGCTGCTCTATGTGAAACCACTTGCGCCTCGCTCCAGTTGGGATGAGAAGCGGAAATCTGGAGATCGACTTGATCCTGAGCGCCCTGTACTTCCGCGACCGCTTGTAAGAACATTCGAATCTCTTCCACTTCGCCCGGTATTTGAACTATGGACTCCGAGAACAGCCGTCGGAGTGCGGGGGTCATTAGATCTACCTCACCTTGTAAATCAATGGCCGGAATTACTTCTCCTGCAATGGCTGCTCCGATTTCAGTCAAATAGACCTCAGCTCCTTCTACGAAAACGAACCTGAAGTCGACTAACGGACCAATCGCTCCCTTCCCGTCGGAACTCAACATGAACGAGTTGCGATAGCGAATGAGAGACTTTGCTTCATCGTCTCCTACTGGCCACGCGGTCGATCGTCGCATTCTCCCGCGACGCCCGGCAGCGTCGTCTTCGTCACGAAGCATTAGTCCCAGTTCTCGAGCGGCGCGGGCACCGGCCTCAGTGAACGAGTCAATTCTCGGCGGTGCGCCATTCGCCTTGGTTAGATTCGCCAGAACTCTCGGACCAGCCAACAGGGGACTAAGTCGATTGGTGAGTGCGGTCAGCGGTTCACCAGCGGGAATAGACGTAAGTTTCACCGAAGATATCGAGGTGGGAATTTCTAACAAAGCTGAGGTGGATACCGCCTCCCCGTGAGCGGAGCCGTCTGAGCGGGACGATGTCGATTCAGTGTCCGATTCCTGAAGTGAGGGCGCTGCGTGTTGAATCTTTCTCACTTGTTGAGATCGAGCCCTCGCCGAGGTTGGCAGCGAGGAGAGTTTGCCGGACTCATTTATGACGCTGTCGATATCAATGCTGAGCGATTGATCGAGAACCAATTGATTCTCAGCGGCGACCTTAAGAAACTCGGAAATTGAGGCGTAGGGAGCATCTTCATAATCCATTATTTCGGCTATACGCCGTGCAAGGCTACTAGGAAACTGAACTATGAAGGTTTGTGTCGAGATATCTGGCATATCTCTAGGGTATAGCCAACTATCTCACTATGTCAAGCCCTATCTTGAAATTATCGACTATTCCGATTTTCGGTGAAAGAGCACAACTTCTTTGGCTGTGTGCACGCCTTTGGAGCCATCCTGCACCCACCAACGTCGATTGGGGACATCGCGCCACAGGCGACCTGAGTCATTTGCCAGTTCTGGAATTTGAAACTCTCGCAGCCCAGAACTTTCCATAGCTCTGAGATATCTGGGAAGATCAGTTTCCGGTTCGTGAAAACCAACCATTTGAACAACAACGGTTTCTTCACTTGCAAGATTCGCTACGTCTCGGTAAGCAGCTTCGAGCAGCCCAAAGTACTTGTTGAGAGTTGGTTCGGATCGCGCTGACATCGTGTAAAAGCCTTGGCCGTTGCCGTCCTGTCGATTGACAAGCCAATAGGGCGCGGGCGTCTCTCTTCGACCGAGAACCTTCCATCGGTGATAGTTGACATACACCCCCGGATACGGGGGGGAGGTGACTATGAGCTTGGGTGAGCGGATACGACCCGCGAGGCGGTCAGTCAATCCAGGAAGTGCCTGTTGGAGAACTTGGGTTCGAGTCTGGCCTCCTGCATCGTAAGTTTGGTCCGCGACACGAACGGCGCGTCGATAATCTCCGGCGGCCAAGACCATGGCTGTAGCCATTTCCTGCAGTTGACTTGTGAACTCAACCCTGGATGGGGTGACGTCTCTCATGTCGAGCGCCCACTGCCCTACGCGAAGAAGTATCAAGCGCGCAAAATTCTGAGCAGAGGCAGAATCGATTGAAGCTAAGGAGCTTCTGGCTCGAGAGAGTGCGCTTCTGACGCCAGCAAGCTCAGCTGTGTCAATATTTCGAAAGTACCCATCGTTATTCCACTCATCGATTCGAATGCGACCTCGCACGGACAGGACACCTGGCAGTCGATCGATCCAATCCGTGACAGCTTTCAATTCGGAAACTGAGTGAGGCCTTGACTTGGTTTGACTGACAAATACTGCGAGCGAATTCAAGTCCGATCCGAGTGACATTCTCCCTGCCAGGCGTGCCTCCACCAAAGTCGTGCCACCCCCAACAAACGGGTCAATCACGAGATCTCCGCAATTCGTGAATGCATCAATCGCGGCACGTGCAAACGCCGGTGTGAATCTGGCGGGATAACGGTAAAACTCATGCGGCGAGGCGGTTCGTCGGCTTCCTAAGGATAAGTAGCGTCCATCGAGAACCGCCGACCGGAGGAGTTCAATTTTCTCTGCATTCGAACTGCAAATCGGATCGGCGAATCTGGTCATTTGCCGAAGTCTTCCGATGACTTGGCAATCATGCGCATGTCAAGCAACGGTCTTTCAATCCGCATGGTTGTCACGGTGAACTTCGATTCTCCAATGGTTCAGCCCTTTGTTCGCGCTGACATCCTGGTGGGTTCAGGTACTCAACAGTTTGTGTCGACAAGCGCTCAATTTCGTGACTTATTCACTCGATGATAGAACCACCCAATCGAGACAATTGGCACTTGGAGGCTTCATTCACAGGTCATTGACCCGCCCAAGCATCAGATGAGGTTCCAATGCAGGACCTCGGGAAAGGCGATCGTTACGCACTTCGACAGAATCCCTCTTGTTTGACGTATATGTGAGTTCATCACACTCATCTTCTTGAGCCAATAGTCGTTTCAGGTCCAACAGCCCGAGGACGGCGGCGCGAAGCGCCAAGCCGTCCGTTCGGGCTACCTGAGTGATCATCAAAGTCTCTCGCCCACAAAACAATTTGTGAATCTGCGCAAAGTTTCTGTTCGAAAACACTGAATTCGGTGTGGCTAGTTCTAGTAGAGGGCGAAAAGTTCGCGCCTCTGTAAGGAGAACTATGAGACTGCCCATTGACACCGGAACCGTGAAGTTTGCGGCGGCTGGGCCCGCGGAACCGGTACTCGACTACGAGACTCGAGCGCCAAAGCTGGACGAGAACGGCACCGCGCTGTTCGCCGTTCCGCTCTTTGCAGCAGGCGGCGGCATCAAGGACTCGATCACGGTGAAGGTTGCCGGTGACGTCAAGGGCCTCACCGAGTTCACGGTCGTGAAGGTCACGAACTTGATCGCCACGACGTGGGAGGTCGCTGCCAACCACGGGGTGAGCTTCCGAGCCGACCGCATCGAAGTGGTCAAGGTCACCAACTGATGGCCCGGCTCCTCATCTTCCTCGTCATCGTCGTGCTGATCCAATATCTCCTGGTGTGGGCATTGACTCACTACGGGTTCATCCTGCTCGGCGCATGCAGTTGGTGGATGTGGAGCCAGCGGAGCGGACGCCATCATGCCTAGTGGACCTGCATCCACCTCGCCTCGTCGCCCCTGGATGGCTACGGCCATCTGGGGGTGGCGTCTCGAGCTCTTCCTGACTGTCGGGTCGCTAATCATTCTTGCGATCTCGGCTCGTATCAGTCATGCCGGCCCGTACATAGTGGCGGCGCTTGTGCCCATTGCACTTCACTTTCGTCCCGACATTCGACGCCAACTCTCCCATCACATCCGCACGAATCGCGACCATCGGCGACTACACGCGGTGCTCTGGAATTGCGCGATCATTGGTCGGAACGGCTCAATTCCCAAAGTGATTCGATCAGCGAGTCTTCCGGTGGGACGGCGGTACCTTCTTCGACTTCCCATTGGACTTCACGCAGAATTGCTACGGAAGTCGTCGTTGGAACTGGCCGCCGCACTTGGTGCTCGCGAAGTGCGAATCAGGGTCTCTCCAGTTAACGCGGCCTACGTGGAACTCGCTGTCATTCGATCAAGCGCCTTTCCAAAGATGCTTGCCTCCCCTCTCGTTCATCAACGAGAGACGTCACTCTGGGAGCCGCTCTTCTTTGGGATTGGTCATGACGGTCTGGCAGTCTCGATTGGACTTCCCGAGCACAACTTGCTGATCGGAGGAGAACCCGGTTCTGGAAAGTCGGTAGCGCTTTCGACCATCGTCGCGGCAGCTGCGCTAGATCCGTCCGTGCAACTCACGCTTCTCGATGGCAAGCACGTGGAACTCATCGCTTGGTCTGAGGTGGCGAATGAGTTCGTCGGGGCCGACCAGGAAGCGGCGGTCGCGGCACTGGAAGATCTCCGCGACATCATGGACGAGCGGTACGCACTGCTGGCCCATCATCGCCGACGCAAGATGACCGCCGACGACCTCGAGGGTCTGCATGTCCTCGTCATCGACGAACTGGCCTTCTACCTTCGGGGTGGCCAAAAGGTGCTACGAGACCAGTTCGCCGAGCTGCTCCGTGACCTCGTGTCCCGAGGTCGCGCCGCCGGCATCATCGTGGTCGCGACGACTCAAAAGCCGAGTCACGAGATCGTTCCGACTTGGATTCGAGATCTCTTCTCGTTTCGACTGGCCATGCGCTGCACGAGTTCCGATTCGTCAGACACGATTCTCGGTCAGGGCTGGGCAAGCCAGGGGTATTCGGCGGCGACGATTGATCCCTCCATGCGTGGCGTGGGGTACCTTCTCGCCGAAGGCGGCGTCCCAACGCTCGTCATGACTCCCTATCTCGACGATGCGGAGATCGAAGAGATCGTCGCGCACGCATACGAATTGCGGAGCGGTCGGTGAACGCCGAGGAGCGAGTCAGGTTGCTTCGGGAAGTGGAACTCGCCGGCAACTGTTCGAATCCGATACGCATCAAAGGCGAAATGGTCAACCTCGCAACCGGAGAGGTGGGTGTCAGTTCCTTGCACATCTCATGTAAAGACCGGAGAACGGTGATCTGTCCGTCGTGCTCCTACACCTACAAGGCCGACGCGTGGATCTTGGTCTCGACCGGCTTACTCGGCGGCAAAGGGACGCCTGAAGAAGTGCGGACACACCCTCGGCTGTTCGTGACATTAACGGCACCGCCATTCGGTGTCGTACACACCATCACCGCGCGAGGAACATGCGTGAGCACCGCTAGATCGGCGCCGCATGAAGGTCGCGGACAAACGTGCCGACACGGTCGCAGTCGGATATGTCGCGAACGACACTTGAAAGACTGCCTCGAACTGGGCCGGCCACTCTGCTCCGAATGTTTCGACTACGAGGGCGCTGTGCTGTGGAACGCGCACGCCTCCAAACTTTGGAACAACACTGTCCAATCGATTCGTCGAACCCTGGCCGACACTGGCGGACTTGGCCAACGGAATTTGAAACGGGTGGCCCAGGTTCACTACCTGAAGGTCGCCGAGATGCAGCGCCGGGGACTTATTCACTTTCACGCGATCCTCCGAGCCGATGGAGCCGGCTCAGTTGATGCCGAACCACCTTCCTGGTTGACCTCGGAGTCACTCGCCTTGGCGGTAAGTCGGGCGGCTCGCACGGTAAGTGCTGTCGGACTCGATGGCCGAGCGATTCGCTGGGGCGAGCGATTCACCATTCAGGACCTCGGTCACACCGAAGAGGACACCACCAAGGTTCCCTCCTACGTCGCCAAGTACGCTACCAAGACCACGGACGGCACTAAAGAACTGGCCCGACCGTTTCACTCTCGACGCCAGATACGTCACCTAATCGACGATCCCCACGCGCAAGCTCTGGCGCTCACGGCATGGGACCTCGACCTCTGCGCTACGTGGGCTCCGCTTCGCCTCCGAGATCACGCCCACGCTTTTGGCTTCACGGGCCAACTCATCACCAAATCCCGGGATTACTCAACTACTTTCAAGGCGCTTCGGGGAGCTCGAGCGGAGTTCATGTCGAGTCGAAACCTCGGTGACCCTCTCGAAGGGACGTTCCATTACGAGGGTCGCGGATATGACGACCCAAAGGCAACGCAACTGGCTGAACTGTTCTTCTCCATGCATCGGGAG
>Ga0182016_10007038_pt1 | contig 11680 bp, 8 predicted proteins | sample 712S2MmetaG_FD_120491 | JGI IMG/M metagenome (GOLD analysis project Ga0182016, IMG submission 120491) | Permafrost microbial communities from Stordalen Mire, Sweden - 712S2M metaG | ecosystem: Environmental > Terrestrial > Soil > Wetlands > Permafrost | place: Sweden: Stordalen | collected...
ACTGCTGGTCATGCTGATGGTTTACTCCACTGGCCTGATTAAGGTGACCAAGAGCTTTTACGTTGGCGTCATCGCCGCCACCGGTGGAATCGCGGTGTTCTACCTGGTGCAAATGGTTCTCGGCATGTTTGGCGTCCACTTCATGTCCATCAACAACTCAAGCCCCCTGAGCATTGGTATCTCGCTTTTTGTTGTCGCTATTGCCGCGCTGAACCTGGTGCTGGACTTCGACTTCATCCAGCGTGGCGTCAATGGCGGCGCACCCAAATACATGGAGTGGTACGGAGCATTTGGACTCATGGTCACCATGGTCTGGCTTTATCTCGAAATCTTGAGTCTGCTGTCGAAGATGCGCAGCCGCAACTAAGCTCCTTCACGATCCAAAAACAAATCGGGGCGATCATCACATCGATTACCGCCCCGTTTTCTTAATGCCTCGTTCCCTTCTCTCTTTCTTTCCTTCTCTCTCGTCCGCGCCCCAAGCCCCACACACCCTCACTGCGCCTTGGGTATCACAATGGCGACGATGCCGGCGGTCGGAATCTCCACGGTGAAGTTTGCTCCCAGATTCCCAACCGGCGCTGATGCAATTCCTTTGCCGGCGTCGAGCAAGGCCTGATTCCAGTCGTAGCGGGTTCCACTGGCGGCATAGTTGTAGCCACCGATGTTGACGTTGACCTTCGCCGACTGCAACACGTCCTTTGAAACGAACAAGAGACCAAGCCCGCCGTCTGTACGCTTGACCGCATGAACGCCTACGGCGTCGGATGAGGTGGTCGCGGTGACGAAGGTATCGCCAGGACGCACAACCTGGTGCAGCATCTGGATGCCGTAGTAGGCCGGTTTGGGATGGTTGCTGTCGTCAAGCAAGAGCACGCTGTGCATCGGGCTCCACATCACCGTGTAGGCCCCGGTCTCAAGCAGCGTTGCCAAGCCATTGGCGGCAAAGAGGCCGACGGCGATTGGGTGCGTCACAGGCATCCAGGCGTTGACCCCGAAGCTGGTAATCGCCAACTGCGGGTAGTGACCTTGAGGACAGTTGCTCTTCATCCTGTCTTGCAGATCCTGAGCCAGGGTGCCGAACTCGCGGCCAATCGCGGTCTTGAGGAGATCGGGTTCGTCGAGAGTTTTCCAATCCTTTTCGATCGCCTTGCCGGTCATCATGGAGACCACGCCAAAGTCCATGCTGGCGCAGGCTGCCTTCAACACCTCGGCATTCCAGTTCTTCCCAACGCCGTTGTCGGGATTGGGTGCCTTCAGGCTGGCGCCCACAAGAATGGTCGGATCAACGGCCTTCATCGCCTTCACATACTCCACAACAGCCTGGCCATACGTTGTGGGGCCATTCTTTTTGTCACCGGAGTGGCGTCTCCACTCCTTTTTTCCGGGCACCTTGCCAGCATGCAGGTCGGGCTCGGCAGCGTCATCGTTTCCGTAGAAGCCGTTGTTCCACGGCTCGTGGCCGATCGCCCACAGTTGAATGCCAACCGGCGACGGGTGACCGATGCGCAGCGCATTGAAGCCATCGTCGGTGGGCAACGGACTGGCGACACGCAGGCTGGCCCAATACCCGACAGTCTTCCAGTCGTTGCCTTTGGAGTCCTTGCCAATCGCCTGCGTGCTTTCGGCCTTCCCGTTTGCATAGGCTACCCAGGCCGCGGCCTCGGCTGGCTCGCCGCCTCCGCTTCCATCCAGATTGCTGCCGTAGTTCACCGTGACCAGCGCCGTACCCAGTTGCTCCAGGAAGGACAGCGCTTTGGGAAACTTCTTCTCGTCGCCAAAATCAGGCGCCTTGTCGTTTGTATAGGGATTGGTCACGGCACCGGTGGAGAAGTGGTAGAGCGCATCGATGCCGCCGTTACCGGGATAGCGGAGGTTTGTAAATCCACCATCCTGAAGAAGCTGCCAGGTGGCCGCGGAGTAGACGTTGCCATCGTAGGCCTCGGCAGCGGTCCCGATGGACGTGGCAAAGAACATGGCCCTGGGTTTACTCAGATCCACCTGCACGTTGGCCTTATTCTGGGCGAAAACCGGCGCAGTGCCGAGCAGCAACAAGGCTAGAAGGATGGAGTCCAAGGGAACCCGTCCCACCGGCCGGCGAAGCAGGCGCGGGTTGATCCAACGGGTTGAAAAAAGGCGTCGAAGGCAGGCAAGGTGGATGGGCAAAGTCATTTCGTACTCCAATCGCTGTGTGGGTCTTGAGCATCGGAATTGTACGCCCTGACGGCGGCCCTTGAAAAAGTTGAGCCCGCTTCAATCGCGATTCGCCGCTGAATCCTGATCCCTTTTTCTCTAGTCCTTCAATCCCTGGTCCCTCGGGATTTTCCTACTTCTGCAATCTCCGCAACTGCGCCATTTTTCTGCATCCAGTAGTTGAATCCATCCACGATCGCCATCAGGGCAGCCTGGTTCATGTCGCTGCTTACGCCGGCTGTGATCCACGGCTCGTGTCCGTCTGCGTTGAAGCTCACAGTCACCCGCACATAGGAAGCAGTGTCGTTCGCCGACACATCGATAGCCGTCACGCTGAAGCGACCCAGCTTCATCTGTGCCAGCTCTGGATACCACTTCTCCAGCTCCGCTCGCATAGCCTTGGTGAGCGCATCTACCGGCCCCTCGCCGACAGCTCGGCTCGTTGCCATGGTCCGCTCGCCGACTGACAGCGTCATAAACGCCTGCACAAACCGGTTGCCAATCTCATCCAACTCGTCGAACAGCCGCCAACTGCGAATGCTGAAGAAATTCGGCAGCGTCCCCACCACCTTCATGCACGCGAGGCGAAACGACTCTTCGCTTGCTGTAAATCCGCCGCCCTCGATCATGGCCTGGTTGTCGTTCATCAGCCGCTGCGCTTGCGCCGGCGTGAGCGCCACGCCCAGGGCCTCGCTGAGCAGGACAACATTGGCCCGGCCTGACTGGCCGTTGACGCCAATCGCGGGAGTGGCCCCGACGACCGACGGATCGCACCATAGATACGCTCCAGGATTCTTCTTCTCGCTGCTGCCGTGCATTCCCGCCCACGTGCCAAACGCTCCCGGCCCTACTATCGGTGCACCGTGCGGAACGTCGAGGCTAAAGGCTCCATAGGCCGCATGCGCCAGCGAGGTCAACCCATGCAGCCGGTCTGAGGGGACGAATTCGGCCTCGCCGCGCACCTGCATCGAACCGACCACCGTGGTCAAATTCACATTGCCGCAGCGCTCGCCGGTGCCAATCAGAGTGCCCTGCACATGCACCGCACCTGCCAATATTGCTGCCCGCGTATTTGCCACGCCCAAGCCGCGATCTGTGTGGCCGTGGAAGCCGAACGCGCCCTCAGGAAACGCGAGGCGGAGACCTGTGATGGCGTCGGCCACTTCCTCTGGAGTCGCGCCGCCCGTGGTGTCGCATACCACCACGCGGCTCACGCCCTGGGAAACACATTGCCCGGCCATCTTGAGCAGATAATCGCGCGTCTCGCGGGCAAAGGCCTCTTCGCTCGCTGCGCCGTTTTCTTGACGGCCGCACCAGGCATCCATCGCGTGTTCCAAGTCGACGATTACTTCAAGGCCGTGCTCCTTGAGACATTGGACCGTCTCGCGCGCCATTTCGAGGTTTTCTTCTGGGGTGGTCTCGAGGGATTTGGCGACGTCGAGCAGGCGGGACTTGACCACTACCACTGCTGTCTCCACACGGCCCTTGTGCCGCAGAATGAACTGGACGTCGGGCCAATCCTCAACGCGCATGCCACGGCCGCGCGTCCGCCCGAAGAGCGCCAGCTTCATCTCGCCGGTATCGACGCCGTTGAGGGCGGTGGTCAGGTCCTCGACAAATTGATTGGCCCCGGCAAACCCGATCTCCGCGTACCTTACTCCAAACGCGCCCATGCGCTGAAGCAGCGCAACTGCATTCGCGACCGAAATCTCGAGGTTCGGCTGCTGCATCCCGTCCCGCAGGCTGGTGTCAAATAGCTCGACTTCGGGCACCACGACCTTGGGCAGCTCGACCTTGGGCACCACACTCTTCGCTTCTACGCTCTTCACCGGCTCTTCCTCAATCCACGCTCGCCACTCGCGATCTTCTTATCATTTCATCATATCGATATTGCGGTTTTTGGGATGGGTCGGGGGAGTCGGTGTGAGGCGGGACGGCCAACTGGCGGATGTAAACGCGGCCAGATCGGTTGACGTAGAAGAGCGTCGGAGTTTGGGGCGGCGGCGTATTGGACGGAGAGCGATGCAGTAGAGACTTACTGCATATGCAGTGGGAGCGCGCCTTTGAGGGTGGGAGGGGAGGGCGAAAAAGGGAAGCGCGCGCGACCCGCCATATCTGAAAGGATTTGTTTCCACCCGTTAATCATGCTTTGAAGGTTGGGTGAATGCCGCCCCCGGTTCCACCGGGTGGTGTGCCTCCGCCAATGGGTGGCAATCCGCCCCCTCCAGTGGCCGGGGCTTGATTCACGGCCGCAATTCGATTGCCGGTGACGAAGCCGCCCAGGCTTTGTTCACTGGACCATCCTCCATCGGGGTTCCGCGTCAGCGTGCATACGTCACTATTTTCCCCGCGGTAAAAGAGCTGAAGGTAACCCTCGCCGACCTGCGCCGCAATTGGGTCGCCGGTTAGAAAGCCCCCGAGGGCCTGCTCAGGGTTGTTTTGCCAGCTTCCGTCAGGGTTCCTCCAAACTGACCAAATGCCGTTAGGTACGCCCTCGAAGAAAACCTGTAGCACATCTGTTCCTGGGACCTGCGCCGCAATGGGGTCTCCGTTGAGGACGCCGCCGAGGCCCTGTTGGTTGGACCAGCTTCCGTCTGGATTTCGCCAAAGCGACCACAGGCCGTTGTCCGTGCCCCGGAAAAAGATCTGGTAAATCTCTGTGCCTGGCACCTGGGCAACAGCCGGGTTGCCGTTGAGGACGCCGCCGAGGCTCTGTTGGTTGGACCAGGCTCCTTCTGGAGTCCACCAGAGTGACCATAAACCGTTGTCCGTGCCCCGGAAAAAGACCTGAAGTAGATTCGAGCCAATCTGCGTCGCAGCAGGATCGCCGTTTAAGACGCCTCCAAGGAAAAGTCCAGGGGACAGGCTCCCGTCCGGGTTCCACAGGCGGCTAATGAGTTCGTCGTTAGTGCCTCTGTAAAACAACATTATGGTAGTAGGCGAAAGGAATCCGCCAGCGCTAACCTGAGCCGCAACCAAATCACCATTTACGACCCCTCCGAAGCTTTGTTCGGGGGACCAGCTTCCGTCGGAGTTTTGCCATCGCGTCCTTAGATCGTTGTCCGTTCCACGGTAAAAAACCTGAACAATGAACGAGCCGGGCGGCTGCACAGCGACGGGGTCACCGGTGAGGGTGCCCCCAATCAGAGTTTCAGGACCCCATCCACCGGTAAGGATTGGGTAGCGCGTGTAAAGCGCGTTGTTTGTGCCCCTGTAGAACAATTGGAGGATATTAGCCATCTTCGGTCCTTTTCGCTAAGTGGTGGCGTTTATAGCTCTCTTGCATCGGGGATCCAAAGAGCAAGGAGGTTATTCGGTTGCATCCTCATGCGTCTGAGGCTTAGGGCCGGGATAAGGTCCTCGACACCTGCTCTTGCTCCAGAAGCGTTCGCTGTTCAATCCTCTACCGGGTCGTGCACGGGATCGCCAGGCGGGCCTCCCGACGTTCCGGGTGGTCCCTTCGGAGGGGGATCTGGCCCGGGCCATTTAGGCTTCCTCTCCGGGTGGAGGGCAGGGTCAGGTTCCTGCTGAGGGTCCGGGTTGTGCTCTGTGGCCTTTGCCTCGTGGGACCGCGCTAATTCCAGACTGCGCAGTGCTTCGTCGCTGAGCAGGAGAATGGCTCCAGCCGACGCAAAATCAACGCTCGATTGGTTAAGGGGTACCATGGTGGTCTCCTTGGATCTCAAAATATCGCCAGGCAACAATAGACGCATGAATGTAGCACATCTCACCGCGATGGGCAAATTAAATCGCCGGAGGAATCTCCGCCTTAGCGCTGAGCAAGCGAGCGGTGGAGGGTCTCCTAAGGCGTGTGATTCAATAGTAGGGATGGGTATTCGGAAGCGAGATACGGTGCGGGGGCGGGTGATTCGCGCGAAGCGGAAGGCGCGAGAGTACGCGATGGTGGTGCGTGCGCTGGCGGACACTTCGCATCCGGTGCTGGCGCAGATTGTTCCGGCGCGGTTTTGCAATTTGAGTTGCGGGTACTGCAACGAGTACGACAAGGTGAGCGAGCCTGTGCCGTTGGAAGAGATGTACCGGCGGATCGATGCGCTGGGACGGCTGGGGACGGCGATGATCGGCATAAGCGGGGGCGAGCCGCTGACGCATCCGCAACTGGACGAGATTATTGTGCGCATGCGCCAGACGGGTGCCATTGCGGGGATGATCACGAATGGTTATCTGCTGAACGCGGAGCGGATTGAGCGGCTGAACGCTGCGGGCCTGGACCACATGCAGATCAGCATCGATAACCTGGTGCCGGATGAGGTTTCGAAGAAGAGCCTGAAGGTGCTGGATAAGAAACTCGAGATGCTGGCGGAGCATGCGGAGTTTCACGTGAACATCAACTCGGTGGTGGGCGGGGGATTCAAGGATCCGAACGATGCGCTGGTGATTGGGAAGCGGGCGCTGGCGCTGGGGTTTGAGTCGACGATCGGGATTATTCACGATGGGAGCGGGCAACTGAAGCCGCTGCGGCCGGAAGAGGCGCGGATTTATCACCTGATGAGCGACCGGAAGAAGACGAACTACGCGCAGTTCGATTCCTTTCAGGCGAACATTGCGGCGGGGCAGGAGAACGACTGGCGGTGCAGGGCGGGGTCGCGATACTTGTACATTTGCGAGGACGGGCTGGTGCACTATTGCAGCCAGCAGCGCGGGTATCCGGGGGTTCCGGTGGCGGAGTATACGCGCGAGGATGTGAAGCGGGAGTTTTTGACGGCGAAGAGCTGCGCGCCGAATTGCACGATTGGGTGTGTGCACCGGATCAGCTATATAGATCATTGGAGGGCGCCGCAGACTTCGACGGTGAGCCCGGGGGCTAGTGGGGAGCTGGTGCAGATACGGTGAGGCAGGGAATAGGCAATAGTTGGCGGCGTTTGCGGGGGCGAACGCCGCTGCTGTTTTTGGGGCTACAGCGTTTTCGATCCCAGTGCTTACCGAAACCAGGCACCAAAGTGGCATTTTCCTCTCCGGGGTCCCCGCAGACAGGCCTTCGTCTGTGGGGTGGAAGTAAATGCCACCTACGACGAATTCGTAACGTCAACATGTGGATCGAAAACGCTCTAGTGGGCGGCGGTGGGTTTGGCGGCTGGCTTGGTAGCGGTTGCGGGGTGAGCTGCTGGCGGGAGGGGCGGGATGATTCGGGCCAGCTTGATCTTGTCGATCTTGGGGAAGTTGGGGGTTACGTAGGCGTCGCCCTGGTCGGTGAGCAGATCCTGGCGGGGGGATTCGCCGTAGCCGGGATAGATTTTGTCGACCACGTCCAGGCCTTCAACGACCTTGCCGAAGGGGGCGAAACCCATGCCGTCGAGGCGGGTGTTGTCAGCGTAGTTGATGAAGAGCTGGGTGGTCCGGGTGTTGGGTCCGGCGGTGGCGAATACGAGGAATCCACGCTTGTTGCTTTGGACGACGGGATCGTCCTGGATGTTGGCGTCCTTCCAGACCTTGTTGACGGCGGGGTTGGCGCTGAGGCCGAACTGGACTACGAAGCCGGGGACGACGCGGAAGAAGGATGCGTTGGTGAAGTAGCCATTGCGGACGAGGTTGTAAAAGCGGTCAGCGCCGAGGGGCGCCCAATCGCGATGGACCTCGACAACGAAGTCGCCGGCGGTGGTGGTGAAGCGTGCCTTGAAGACCGCGGGGGCCTTGGCGTGGAGCGATGCAGGGTTAAGCAGAGATGGGCGGGGAGCTATGGGCGCTGTGTGGGTGGGGGTGGTTTTGGTTGCTGTTTTGGGAGCGGGGGTTTGGGCAGCGGCGAGGAGGCTCGCGCTGAGGGCGATTGCGGTGAGAATGGCCTTCATGACGACAGATTATACGGAAGGGACGAGGGAGGAGGGGGAACGGGGAAAAAACTACCGCAGATCCTTCGACTCACCACCCCCGAGCTCCACACCCCGACTCACCACCCTGCAAAGAAGCGGGTGGACAATAGACATTGCGGCTACGGCGCGCTTAATTCCTCGCGGGCCGGCGGGGCCGCGGTTGCCTATACACCAAATGGAGAACCGCTGTAGACTGTGTTGCCATGAGCTGGACTAGCGTTGCGGTCATAGTGTCTTTGATTGTTTTTCTCATTCTGCTGAAACGCAGTGGGCAGGTCTCATCGCGGGCAGCCACTCAGTATGTGAGGGGTGGGGGGCTGGTGATGGATGTGCGGAGCGCGGGCGAGTTCACTGCGGGACATTTGCCGGGAGCGGTGAATCTGCCGCTGAGCGAGATTGAGACAGCCGTTGACCGCAAGGTGAGGAGCAAGGACCAGGTGGTGCTTCTCTACTGCCAGAGCGGAGCGCGGAGCAGCGAGGCGCGGAGAAAGCTGCGGGAGATGGGCTACGATCACGCGTTCAACATGGGCTCTTACAAGCGGGCGGAGCGGATTCTGGAGAGGCACTGATAGGAACGAGGGAGGAGGGAAAAGGGAGGAGGGAGAACGGCCAGCCGATTTCCTAAGTTCTTCAAGGGCCTGAAATTGAAGGCCCCGGCTCCCTTCAGTCCTGCCTTTAGCGAATTCCTCGGAAGTTTGCGGGCGGCTCAGTTGTGGTCTCTGGTCCCGGCGGCGGACCTGCGGTGAGCTCGATATAGTCGAGTGCGGCGTGATCCTGGGCGTCGGGAGTTCCCTCAACGCGGAGAATGTCTCCGGGCTTGAGCTCAACACTTTGGATGGTGCGGCGGGTGGAGTTGTCTCCGTTTGGAATGATCGAGGGAAGCGTGGCGTCGGCGGACCAGGCCGCGATCGATTTGGCATTGACGCGGAAGGTAAATTTGGCGACGCCGTCGCGGAGGTCGAAATATTGGACCGCGATGTCGTAGTAGCCAGGCTTGCCTGTGAAGGCAAATTCAGCCGCGCAGGTGGATGTGGTGTCGCAAGAGACGGCTTTGCCTTGTGACGCGTCTTCCCAAGGGGTGATGTCGATGACTGTGTAGCCGGTGAGCTTTGCGGATTCGGCTTCGAGGCGGCCGGGATAGTTTCCGGCGCGGCCCTCTTCGTCGGGCAGGCCGGTGAGCTTGTGGAAGTACTGGACGACGGCGTCTCTCCAGACGATGGCGTGGCCGGCCTGGTATTCGAGGCGGGGAAGAACGTTGGCGTAGAGCCTGGGGTCGATGCGATCCTTGAGGGTTTTCCAGTCCTCAACGAATTCGGCCGCCTTGGCTGCGCCCTCATAGTGACTGTCATAAATCTGCTGGATAACGGTTTTGCCGTTGGTGAGGGTGTGGTTGTAGGGCAAGTGGTGGAAGAAGAGGATGAGCTCATCGGGTGTGGAGATGGGCAACTCGTAGAGCTTTGCAACCTCGGGCGGATACTGGCTGACAAACTTTGTGCCAAAGCCGGCGGAGCGTTCCATCCCAACTCCCTGGGCGTCAGCATTGTGCCACTGGCCCCAGCCGTTTCGCTCGCTGGATTCGACGTTGGGACCGTAGTGGCTACCGGTAATGTCGGTGAGGGTTTGCAGGCCGAGGGGCCCGGTGTAGCTCTCGTAAGCAGGCCATGAATCCATCAGCATGGTGTCAACGGTATGGACCACCTGGTCATCGTTGGAGATGGTCTGGCGGGTCCACTCTTCGGCAATCTCTTCAGGGTCCAGGCCGGGGTCCCATGCGAGGCGGCCCATGGCATAAAGATTGGCCAGAGCAAGGGGCGATGAGAGCCAGGCATCGCGGCCGACATTGGCGACTCCGACCATTCCGCCGGTGGGCTGAAGGAATGCCAGGCCAGAAAGGATGGCTTCCACAGTGGATGGGTCGTAGAAGGGCACCTGGAAGTCGAAGTCGAGGACCTCTTTCCACATGGGGGCAAGGTAGACGAGATGTCGCTGCTGGCCGGTGTACTCCTGAGTGATCTGGACTTCCATGGCCTGGGGGGTTTTTTGGAGGGCGGCGAAGAGCGGGGAGACGGGCTCGCGCGCCTGGAAGTCGATGGGGCCTTCCTTGGTTTGGATGACGACATTGGGGTCGAATTTTCCGTCAAGGGGCTGAAAGATGTCGTATGCAGCGCGGGCGCGATCAGCCTTTGGATTGGTCCAGTCGAGGTGATGGTTGTATACGAAGGAGCGATAGAGAACGATGCCGTGCGGGGCCAGGGCGGCAGCAAGGGTGTTGGCGGCATCCGCGGGGGTGCGGCCAAAAGTTGAAGGTCCGGGCTGGCCCTCGGAGTCTGCTTTGACGGTAAAGCCGGCGAAGTCCGGGATGAGGTCGAAGATCTCTCTGGCCTTTGCAACCCACCATGCTTTGACGGCAGGGTCGTGCGGGTCTGAGGTGGTGAGTCCACCGACGGCTTGGGGACTGTTAAGCGCGACCGACATGGCGATGTGAACACCCCATGGGCGCATGGCATCGGCGATGCGGGCAATGCCCTCGAGATTCGAATGCTTCAGGAGGTCGGGGTTGGCATTAACGTTGTTGAGATTGCAGGTGTTGATGCCGACCGAGGAGAGCAGTCGGGCATACTCGGAGACGGGGGCGAGGTCTTTGCGGACCTCTCCGCCCTCAAAGAAGATGCTGCGGCCGGCATAGCCGCGTTCGACGGTTCCATCGAAGTTGTCCCATTGGTCAACCCAGCGGATGTGAAAGGCAGGCTGAGAGCGAATTTCCATGCGGTTGGGATCGTGACCTGTAGCGATGAACCGGAATAGAGCAAACACTCCGTAGATGATGCCGGCATGGTCGGCGCCGGCGATGACGATGCTTGGCTTTTCTTCGGCGCCGTTCCAATAAACCCAGTACCCTTCGGGCGAGAGATCAAGGGGGACAGGGGCATTGGGAAGCGCACGGCGGATTTCGTCGACCGTACCGAGGATGGCATCGATTTTTTGCGGGCTGGGGTCGGAATCAGAGGTCCCGCCAAGCAGGCGGGCGTTGCCGTCTTTCATTTCGCGGAGGGCAGCCTGTTCCATGATTCCGAATCCGAGGACGCGCGGCTCAAGGGAGATGGTTGGTCGACGCTCCAGGGTGGAGGGCCGGAGCCACGCCTGGTCGGCTGTCTGCGCGCAGGCGGGGGAGAGTGTGGCGGCAACAAGGAGGCTCGACAAGAGTGTGGTGATTCGCTTTGAGACGGGGACGGACATGGGGAACCTCAAGACTGCGAAAGCCATCGCCTTCCATTCTGTCATCCCGGACTTATCTTGGCATCCAGAACGAGTCTTGGCGTCTTGAAGTGGTTGCGGGATCAGCGTCGATCGATTGAGAGCGGGTTGTAGACTTGGTGGGTTATCGATTCGTGGAGGCCGGGGAAGATGTCCGATACCATGCAGGCGGTGGTGAAGGCCAAAGCAGCGCCGGGGATTGAGCTGCAGCAGGTTTCCATTCCTTCGCCCGGGCCGGGACAGGTGCTGGTGAAGGTGCAGGCGGCGAGCGTGTGTGGAACGGACCTGCACATCTTCAATTGGGACCAGTGGGCGCAGGGCAGAATTCATCCTCCGCTGATCCCGGGGCACGAGTTTGCGGGGGTGGTGGCTGGCAAGGGCCGGGGCGTAACGACCGTGAAGGAAGG
>Ga0182016_10007039_pt1 | contig 11679 bp, 10 predicted proteins | sample 712S2MmetaG_FD_120491 | JGI IMG/M metagenome (GOLD analysis project Ga0182016, IMG submission 120491) | Permafrost microbial communities from Stordalen Mire, Sweden - 712S2M metaG | ecosystem: Environmental > Terrestrial > Soil > Wetlands > Permafrost | place: Sweden: Stordalen | collected...
AGGGTAAAAAGCCCGATTCCAAGAGCGTAACCGTTAAACGAAGAAAGGTTTTTAAAATAGGCTGCCCATTTTTCCAAAAAATCGGAGGGAACCGAAACCATTGTCAAACCGAAAAAATCTTTTATCTGAGTTGAAAAAATAATTACCGCGATGCCGGTGGTAAATCCCGTAATGACGGGATAGGGAATAAATTTGATATAAGTTCCCAACCTCATCAGCCCCATCAAAATTAAAATGAGGCCTGCCATGCCGGTGGCAATCGCCAATCCGTCATAGCCAAACTTCGCCGCGATCCCGCCGACTATTACCACAAAGGCGCCGGTCGGGCCGCCAATGGACACCCGGCTTCCGCCCAAGGCTGATATCAGAAATCCCGCCACCACTGCGGTAAAAAGGCCCCGTTCGGGCGGCAAACCCGACGCGATCGAAAAAGCCATGGCCAAAGGTAACGCCACCAACCCCACAATGAGGCCAGCCACCAAATCGGCGTTAAATTGTTTCCAGGAATAGGTCTTCAGGCAAACGATGGATTTGGGAACGAACATTTAAAACTTTCTTGATCAAAAAAAACGATTCACAATACTAACATTATTTATCCTGGGTCAACAGAACCTCATCCAGAATGAGTCTCATTTCCTTAATCCGGCCGATACCAATGCAGGATTTTAAAAGTTCACCTTTTTCAAAAAGCGACAGTGTTGGAAAGTCAATCAGCCGGTAAGTCATGGCGATCGACATGAGTTGAGAAACATCCAAATAAAACATTTTGACGTCGCCCTTCATTTCGTTCGCTAATTTCATCAGCGCGTCGTACTGAAGCAGCGCCGGTGTGCACCAGGGCGCCTGAAAGTCCACCAAAACAAGATCCTTCTCCCGTAAAATTTCGCTTTTCCAATCATCCGTCGTGTAAATCTGAAGTTGTGTCATCTTTCGCCTTTGCTCCCTCAAAAAAACTGAACTGTTTAAATTTCGTCAATCCTGTCAGCGAGCGCTTCTTTATTTACAATCGTGATCTTCCCACGCTCAGTCGAAACCAAACCTTCTTCCTCAAAGGTTGAAAAAGTCCGGATACAGGTTTCCACGGTGGTCCCCGCCATTTCGGCGATTTCCCGGCGCGTCAGGGGGATGGTCGTTCCGAACTCTTCCACCATATTGATCAATACATGCAGAATCCGCTTTTCAACGCTCTCCTGCTCAAACAATTGGGTTTCTTTGGAATAACGAAGCCGTTTGGAAACCATTTCCACCACTGACCGCGACATTTCGGGATATTGGTTCAACAGCTCGAGAAAATCTTTCATCGGAAAAGAGTAAACCACGGTGTCGGTTTCGGCCACACCCTGACAGGGGTAATCACCGCCGCTCAAACTACAGCAGCTTCCAAACATGCCCTTGCTTCCCACGACGCAAAGGTTCACTGACCGTCCGTTGGGCGTATAAACCATGGCCTTCACATGGCCTTCCTTGACGAACCACACATACTCCGCCGGGTCGCCTTCCAGATGGATCACTTCGCCTTTTTTGTACTTTTTCTCCACCATCTTTCTTTCCACTTGGGCCATGCGCACCGGAGGAATTTTTTTAAAGATGTCCATTGCCGCCACAAAGCCTTTTGTTTTGGAAATTACTTTCGGCGCCAGTCCATTGGATTTCAAAGCGATCATATCTTCCTCCCGGTTTTTCTTTATTTTCATAAGTCCTCCTGTTTTGTTCTCGATTCAGTCGGACTATGAGCTTTTTCGCCGAAGCAGCTGAGCGATCAACCCCGAGAGAGCCTGTGTATCAATGGGCTTCACGATGTAATCATCACACCCCGCGGCTCTTGCCTTGGCCTCTTCTCCCTTTTGATCGTATGACGTCACCATCACAATAATCACATCTTGGTTTTTAGGGTTTGACCGGATCTTCTTGGTTAATTCCACCCCATCCAGGTCCGGCATCTGAAAATCGATGAGAATTAACCGGGGATGAAACCGCTCCAACAACAGCATGGTTTCTTCGGCGTTTTTCGCGGTTAATGGCTGATATTGTTCCGCTTCCAAGAGCCGCTTCATCAGCTTTAGATTCAATGGATTGTCATCAATAATAAGAACGGGTTCGTTCAACATGGCCAGAGGCTCCTTACTTTTAGAAAACTCAAATGTTCTAGTTATTTAGAGCAATTGCGATACCAACGAATAACGGTGGAAAACAGGTCTTTTAGGGAGATTTGAAGATGCTTAATGGGAAACCTTGGCACGACTGCCATGGTTTCCATGCCAATAACTCTTATGTCCAATCCGTTGAAGGGAAAGCAATGTGTTTTGAAAATGAACGCCGCGTTCAAGTTACCGGACGTTTTCATAAACACTCACTCTTCTTCGACGGCTCGCCGGTCAATGGGGCAACCGCATTCAATAAATCCTCAAACTTGAATGGCTTTTCCAAACAAGGGTTGGAAAGACTCTTCAGAAAACTCCGGGTCTCCTCTGAAAAAACACCTCCCGTCATAAAGACAAATCTTTTTTCCAATCCGGGATATGTTTTGGCAACAATTTTATAAAAGGTCGTCCCTGTTATGCCCGGCATGTTCACATCGCTCACAATGGCATCCACATGGTCGCCTTCCCTTTTCAAAATCTCCATGGCTTCTTCTCCCGAAGGGGCTTTCAAAACCTCGTACTTCTTATTCAGCGCACGGCAGATCACTTCCAGGTTTCCCGGCTCATCGTCCACGACCAGCACTCTGCCGCAGAGAATCCCCGCATGAACCGGCGGCTCCGCCGCTTTGTCCTGATGTTCGTGGTTCAGAGGCAGATAAACAGTAAAAGTGGTTCCCTCACCCACCCGGCTTCGAACCTCCAGGTTCCCCTGATGAAGCCGCAAGATTTCGTTACAAACCGAAAGACCCAGGCCCGTTCCCACACCGACCGGTTTGGTGGTAAAGAAGGGATCGAAAATGCGGGGCAGAATGTCGTCCGGTATTCCGTTACCCGTATCCGCAAACTCCACGAATAGGCTGTGGTTTGCCCTTCCCGTCCGGATGCGAATCTTGTTTCTTTCAGGGTTATTCCCCTCGATGGACTGAGCGGCATTAATGATCAGATTGATAAAAACTTGCTGGATTTTCCCGGGATGGACCATCAAAAAAGGAAGGTCTGCCGCCAGATCCTTTTCAAGACGGGCCTTTTGCTTGAACACGTGATAGGTCATGTTGAGCGCTGATTCGACCATTTGATTGAGATCGATTTTGACCACTTCATCCTCATTGGTCCTCACAAAAGCTTTCAAATCCTTCACGATATCCCTGATTCTTTCGCCTCCATGGATGCAGTCAGATACCTCATCTCCCATTTCGGTCAGTAACTTCTGGTTCTCCGTATCCAATGAGCCTTTTTGCCAGGCACGAGCTTTCATCTCGTCCAGTTGTTCTTTCAAGAACGACAGGTTTCCCAGAACATAAGCCAGAGGATTATTCACTTCGTGAGCCACACCCGCCGCCAGGGTGCCCACCGTGGCCAGCTTGTCGTTCAGGGTAGCCTGACGCTCCATTTGACTTTGAACCGTGATATCCCGCATGACCGCCATTAAAACTTTCTCCCCATTGAACAGAACCGAGACGCAGGACGATTCCACATCCACCATTTTCCCGTTTTTTCCCAACAATTTAAATTTCGCGTGCTCGGTCGCGCTTCCCCCTTTCATCACCTTCTCCACTCTTTCTCTGCTGGCCGCCTGATAATCTGGATGGATCAAATCGGACGTGAGAACTTCCACAAGTTCCGACGGAAAGGAATAACCCAACATCTGGGCAAAACTATAGTTGGCGAACAATATCTGACTTCCATTGGTAATCAAAACCCCGTCCTGCAATTCTCGGATGATGTTATGAAAATTTTCCTCAGACTTTCGCAGATCATCCTGGGCTTTTTTTCTGGAGGAAATATCGCGGACAAAGATCATTTGGGCTGTATCACCTTGATAAATCACAGCGATAGATTCCACCTCAATAAAAAATTTTTCACCGTTTTTGCGAATGGCTTGAAGCTCCACGGGTGGGTTATAAACCTGTCCATTCTGTTGTATGTTTTTTATTCGGTCTTCAATTTCTAAATGATATTCGGACGGGTACAGTTCCATAGCCCAATGGCCCAGCAGTTCATTCGCTTTTTCAAAACCCATTAAGCGGACATAGGCTTGATTGACGTAGAGAATCAACCCGTGACGCACCACCATCAGGGCGATGGGTACCAGATCGATCAATTTCCTGAAATATTCTGGAGAACCGCTTAAGGAATTCATCAAATCATCTTCCAGATAATCAATGAGTTCTTCCTTTTTTAATTGTGGTTTGAGATCATTTGATTGGTTCATGGCTGATTCCTTGTAAAACAGTTTTTAAAAACTCTTTTGAATTATTAATGTCCCGTTTCGACTGACATCTTCCGTCCGTCTCTCTCCTGGTTTTTTGAATAAACTATCTCGCGGATGACACGGGCGGGATGGTCGAAGAACTCATGATCGTAATTGGACAGGGCGTTTTTGAACCTCCAAAATGGACGGAAGCGATGAAGTGGCCTGATGGGCCGTCCAAAATAGCGGGTTAACCGGATCGGGCGGAGCCGGAACATTTTTAAAAACGTCCGAAAACGAAACAAATCTTTTTTCAGCCTTCAGATAAAAATTTCGGCTATTTTTCGCGCTCCCCAATATAGAACCCCCTTGGTCTTTTATTGTGCAACCCGACGGTTGTAATAAAGCAACTATGGTGCCAACTTAATCTGTGGGGAAAAAACGATTCAGGGGGATAAAAATCAGGAGAAGCAAAAACATGGCAGAGATGCCATGGTTTTCATACCAACATGAAATGAGTCGTTTGAAGGAGAAATAAAGGCGAATCGGCTTTAAACCGGGCTAGAGCCCGTACTTTTTGAATTTGAGGTAAAGGGTTTTGTAATCGATCTTGAGGAACTTGGCGGCCTGGGTCTTATTGCCCTGGGTGGCGCGGAGCGCGTGGTGGATTGCCTGTTTTTCCGCCTCTTCCACCGCGTTGGACACAATTTTCTTAAAAGACCATCCATCCGGAATCATCACTTCCACCAGCGAAGGCCTCTCGGCCTTTTTGGAGGATTTCAGTAAATGCTTTATTTGTTCCTCGTGGATCTCAAAATCCGGCGTCAGCAAAACCGCCTGCCTGATCACATTGCGCAGTTCGCGGATATTGCCCGGCCAATCGTGGGCCGAAAGCAGTTCGGCCGCTTCTTTGGAGATGGAACTCACGGTTCGTTTCAGCTCCACGCAGGCTTCTTCCCGAAAGCGCTTGGCCAAAATCAAAACATCTCCGGGTCTTGCCTTTAACGTGGGCAGTTGAATGGTGAATTCAGCGAGCCGGTAGTAGAGGTCCTGGCGGAATTTTCCGGCCTTGGCTTCTTCTTCCAGGGGCGCATTAGTGGCCGCGATAAACCGCACGTCGATGGACTGGGAATTGTTGGCTCCCACAGGTCTCACCTGGCGTTCCTGCAAAACCCTCAGCAGTTTGGATTGAAGGCCCAGGGGCAGATTGCCCACCTCATCCAGAAAAAGCGTGCCCCCATGGGCCAATACTAACTGTCCTTCTTTTTTGCGGTCCGCCCCGCTAAAGGCTCCCTTTTCATGACCAAACAATTCGGACTCCAGAAGATTTTCGGCAATCGCACCGCAGTCGATCGCCACGAAAGGATGGTCCCGCCGTCCGCTTTCCTCGTGCAAAGCCCTGGCCGCCAGTTCCTTGCCTGTTCCGGTTTCTCCCTGAATCAAAACGGTCAATTGGGAATCCGCGACCTTCTGGATTTGACCGATGAGTTCCTGCACCGCCTTACTTTTTCCCAAAATCCGTCCCAAAGACGGGCTGTTGCCCGCTTTCTGGCGCAATTGTTTCATTTCAGCGAGAAGTTCATTTTTCTCAACCGCGTTCTGAACCGCGATCATCAACTGGTCGTTTTCAAAAGGTTTGGTCAAATAGTTATGGGCGCCTTGCTGGATGGCCTTCACCGCCGTCTGTAAATCCGTCACACCGGTGAGCATGATGACCGGAACCTGGGGATGGGAAGTTTTCAGCTTTTGAAGAATCTCCAGGCCGTTCATGTCGGGAAGGTTCATATCCAAAATGACGGTTTGAGGGGAAACTTTCGCGGCTTGGGCGATGGCCGAAGCCCCGTCTTCGGCGGTAACCACATGATAGCCCCCCACTTTTCCCAGCAGGGTCTGAAGCAGTTTGCGTTCAATCGCATCGTCGTCCACGACCAATAGGGTTTTCATAGGTCCTTATCCAAAATCATTTGGGCTTCATTAATCCCGCGATAACCCCGGGAAAAGCCTGGGTATCAATAGGCTTGGTAATATAACCGTCGCATCCCGCCGCCGCGGCTTTTTCATCGTCGCCTTTCATCGCGTAGGCGGTTAAGGCCAGAATAATAATATTTTTAGTCTCCGGCGAGCTTTTTAAACGTCGTGTCAGTTCCAACCCGTCCATACCGGGCAATTGAATATCCATCAGAATCAACCGGGGTTTAGACTCCTCAATCATTTTCAAAGCTTCTTCCGCGTCCGGCGCGGTTTTCACTATATAACCTTCTTTAACTAACAACACTTTAGCCAATTTCAAATTGATGGGATTATCGTCCACGATCAAAATGTAATTACCGGCCATGAGAATCCGCCTTCATTTCCAGGGGGAGTAAGGCGAAGAAAACACTTCCTTTTCCTAAATCACTTTTCACACCCACTGTGCCGCCCTGGGCTTCCACAATTCGCTTGGTGAGCGCCAAACCCAAACCCGTCCCCGCGTATTTCTTGGCCGAACCCGCGTCCAGTTGCTGAAATTCAATGAAGAGTTTATGGATGTCATTGGGATCAATACCGATACCCTTGTCCTCAACCTCCAGGCGGAACTGATGACTTCCCTCGGGCTTAAACCGAATCATGATCCTTCCTTCTTCGGGCGAAAACTTAATGGCGTTTGACGCGTAGTTGTAGAGCACCTGCTTCAGTTTCGAACTATCCAAAACCACTTGAGGAAGCGACGCATCGATCTCAATATCAATTTTAATTTTTTTGGCCGCGGCCAATCCCCTCAAAATATCCTTCACTTCGCCCGCCACCTTGGCCAGACTAATGACTTCGAGACGGAATTCCATTTTCCCCGCTTCGACTTTAGTAATGTCGAGCACGTCGTTAATCAATTGAAGCAGATGTCTCGCGCTGGTGAGAATATCACCCAGGTATTCTTTATGGTCGGGCGACAGAGGGCCTACCTTCTCGTGATACATCAGTTCGGAAAAACCAATGATGGCGTTCAACGGCGTGCGAAGTTCATGGGACATATTGGCTAAAAATTCGCTCTTAAGCCGGTTCGCTTCCTGCATGCGGCGGTTTTGATCTTCCAACTGCCGCTTCCGTTCCGAGATATCCCTAATCGCGGCGGTCACAAAAGTTCCTTCGGATGTTTCCATCGGGCTCAGACTGATTTCCGCCGGAAACTCCGTGCCGTCTTTGCGCAAAGCGTAAAGGTCCAGTCCCGCGCCCATCGGCCGAGTTTTGGGAGAATGTGAGTAGCCATTTCTTTTATCGGGGTGACCCGGCCTAAACCGCTCGGGAATTAATATCTCTATCCGTTGGCCGATTAATTCTTCCCGTTGATAACCAAAAAGCGCCAGGGTTTGGGCGTTCACCAGAATAATTTTGCCGTCTTTGCCCACAATAATCATGGAGTCGGGCGCGGCTTCCAGAATGGCACGGAACCGCGCTACCTGATCTTCAGCGGTTTTAAGTTGTTTGAGTTTGGGAACTATCTTGGTTTTCTTAGCGGATGCGGCCTTGGGGTTTTTGTTTCTTTTTTTCATCCCGACTCCTCGATGATGAAAAATTCTAGCCTTTATCCTTCACAAACCCAAGAAAAACAGTTTTGATTAATTGCTGGATCGTAAAATCGAAAAAATAGCTGTTTTCTTGTCCTGTTTTAAGAAAAATACCAAAAAAAAAGCCCCAGAAAAACTTCTCCGGGGCTCTGAAGGTTTATTTTGTTTAATACCTGCTTTTTGACGCCCTGTGGGCGTCTTCAAACCAAATATCCTTCATTCATTTCTGAACCGAACGAACGTCCTCGTCCTTTCATTACCAACTGATCAAACAACCTGACGTTTCAAAACTCAATATCTACCACTCTTCTCAATATAAATAACTGCAGCTGATAAACCAACCCGTGGTTCTTTTCTTTTTCTCTCGTTTCGGACACCCTCGGGGCGTCTAACGTAGAACCACTTCTTGATATGAAGATAAACCTCCCCGGCCAACTTCTTTATGATTTTGCTCATCTTTCCCAATAAAAATTAAAGGGTGACCCATGTCATAAAAAAATAACCGGAAAAGAATATTCTGGCAGGGAAGAAAATAATAAAGGAGGTTCCTATGTATCACCTCATGACAAAGTTTTGGTGGATTCTGGCCCTCCGCGGAATTGCGGGGATTATTTTATCCATTCTTGCTTTCGCGCTTTTGATATGGACCAATACCCAGTCTAGCGACATTTTCGGATTATACATTTTCGCCAAAATGGCGTCCGTCGTATCTTTCATTTTTTTTATTTTGGGTCTCTACGCTTTAATAGATGGCTTGTTCTCGATTATCTTGGGGGTTCAGGATTATGGCGGCGGCCGTCATTGGAAACCCCTGATCGTTGAAGGCCTGTTGAGTATGGTTTTGGGGTTGGTCACCCTGCTCTGGCCCGACAACGCGGTGATGATGCTTCTTTTCTGGGTCGCGGCCTGGGCCTTCGTCACCGGCCTGCTGGAAATTCAGGAAGGTTTCGATTTGAATGAATATAAAGAAAGACGTCCGCTTTTTCTGCTGGCCGGCATTTGTTCCATTCTATTCGGTTGTTGTATCATCTTTTTGCGGGTGAGCGGCCTGGAGCTGGTGGAGGTCATCGGCGGTTATGCCTTCGTCTTTGGCGTTCTACTTCTTATTTTCGCCTACCGTTTACGGCGCTTCACGAAATATATATCGCGCGTTAGGCTTTAGCGGTCCGCTGCGGTCCTCGCGGATTTCCGCTGGAAGTCCGCGGCCTCTTTCCACAATTGGGTCAGGGCACCCCACAGGCTTGACCGCATCACGCGGGGATAGGGATTCCCCGGTGGAAGTTCTTTCATCAAACGGCGGTGGGCCTCCCCTAAGGAGTGATAGGGCATTCCAGGAAAAAGATGGTGGGTGGCATGATATCGCAATCCCACCGGCCCCCACAAAGGCGTTAAAAAGAAATGGCCCGGAACATCAACGGAATCCAGAAACTGTTCCGAAAAGGCCATCTCGTGATCCGGCGGGTTGCGATAGCAATGAGCCGCCAGGGTTCGAAGTCCGTTGGTAAAAAGGATAAAAACCGCAGCCAGATACCACAGAACCAGCGCTTTCCAGGGCCAAATTCCAAAAACCATCAGAGTCATTCCCGCCAGCGAATAGGCGAAAGTCATGAATTCCTGAAAGAGCCAGACCCGCCTTTCTTCTCGGGTCGGCATGCGTCTTTTATAGTGCGCGCTTACTACTAACGAGGATGCCATTTCCCACAAGGGTTTGCGCATCGGTTGAATGACGTAGGACAGCGGGGTCAGCACCAAAAAGCGCAATAGAAAAATTCCGGGGGCCAGCACCATGGTGAATAAAAAAAGAGGAATGCGGTAGGGCTTTTCCCGGGCGAAATCAAAATATTCTTTGTCGTTCTTCGTTCCGTAAAACTTTTGTTTATGGTGGTCGATATGCACGCCCATGTAAAGCATGGAAGGTACCATAAGAGGAAAACCGCACAACAAATTCCAAACGATATGAAATGTTTGAAAAGTTCCCTTTTTCAAATGGGTCAATTCGTGAACAAAAATCACGGCACGGTAAAGCGAAAAACCCGCCACCACGAAAGCGGCAATCTGGCGGAAGGAAAAATCAGGGGCCGTTACCGCGCAGACAAAAGAAGCCCATCCCAAGAGGTCAAAAAATAAAAAATCTATCCAATAAATCCAGTGATTGGGTTTGAAAAGGTCTTCCGTTACCTTTTTGGCCTGCGCCATGGGAAATTCTTTTGAAATAGGATTGAGCATCGCGGTTCCTTTCTCGTTCATGAGAAGAGCGCATTTTATCCACCGTCACGGCGCGGCTTTATGAGGCCAGTCATAAAGCGTTTGAATCCGATAATTTTTAGCGCGGAACACTCTTCCAATTCGGCACTTATGACACGGGTCATATTTCCGATTCAACACTTAACTTAAGGTAGCCATGGACAGATTTTTTCCTCCCTCAAATCTCCGAGTCAATTGAGGAGTTGTACCTATCGGAAGTCTGGATTCTATTAGCAGCGAAATGGTAATCAAAATTTTCGAGAGATTTAACCAACAAAACGAAACGACCGTTATCATGGTGACTCACGATATGGGCTGCGCCAACCGCCGCACCAGTGTTGAGCCCACAAGGCGAAACACAGGTTTTCTTGGTTGCACCCAATCATTTGATAAAAGATTGGGTGCCCGGCGCCAAATCGGCCTTAAAGACGGCGAAATCGAGTTCGATCAAAGGAAAAACAAATGATAGGCGACCCCACCAAAATATTTGACCGGTCCAATGACTATTTAAAAAGCCATTTCAATCCCCTCGAATTCTTTTTTCATCCCCAAACTGTCGCGGTCATCGGCGCCACCGAAAAAGAAGGCTCCGTAGGCCGGTCCATGATGGTGAACCTCACGCAAAATGCTTTCGGGGGAAAGGTTTTTCCGATCAATCCGGTCCGCGAAACCATTCTGGGCCTCAAAGCCTATCCCAATATCGCCTCGGCCCCCGAGCCGGTGGATTTAGCCGTCATCGTCACTCCCGCCAAAACCGTGCCGGGTTTGGTGGATGAATGCGTCAAGGCGGGGGTCAAAGCCGCCATTATTATTTCCGCCGGGTTCAAGGAAGTCGGCCCCGAAGGCGCGGAGCTGGAACGGCAGATTCTGGAAAAAGCCAAAAGCGCCAACCTACGCCTCATCGGCCCCAACTGTCTGGGCCTCATGAATCCCGTTTCGGGATTGAACGCCACCTTCGCCGCCGGCATGGCCCTTCCCGGCAGTGTGGCCTTTATCAGCCAGAGCGGCGCCCTCATCACCGCGGTGCTGGATTGGAGCCTTCAGGAAAAAGTCGGATTCAGTTCCATTATCTCGCTCGGCTCCATGCTGGATGTGAACTGGGGCGATATGATCAACTACCTGGGCAACGACCCTCACACCCAAAGCATCGTGATTTATATGGAAGCTATCGGGGACGCCCGGGCTTTTCTTTCCGCCGCCCGCGAAGTGGCCCTCACCAAACCCATTATTCTGATCAAGGCGGGACGCACCGAAGCTTCCGCCAAGGCCGCTTCGTCCCACACGGGTTCGTTGGCCGGAAGCGATGAAGTGCTCCGAGCTGCCTTTGCCCGCTGCGGCATTATGGTGGTCGATCACATATCCCATCTTTTCTACGCGGCCGATACCCTTTCCAAACAGCCCCGTCCCAAAGGGCCCCGCCTTTGCGTCGTCACCAACGCCGGCGGCCCGGGCGTGCTGACTTCCGACGCTCTCATTGAAGGCGGCGGTCAATTGGCCGACCTTACGGCTGAAACGGTTAAAAACCTCTCCGCTTTTTTACCCTCCGCCTGGAGCCACGCCA
>Ga0182016_10007040_pt1 | contig 11678 bp, 11 predicted proteins | sample 712S2MmetaG_FD_120491 | JGI IMG/M metagenome (GOLD analysis project Ga0182016, IMG submission 120491) | Permafrost microbial communities from Stordalen Mire, Sweden - 712S2M metaG | ecosystem: Environmental > Terrestrial > Soil > Wetlands > Permafrost | place: Sweden: Stordalen | collected...
AGCGTAATCCGAAGCCGCTGGGACGGCAAGGTTGATATGTCCGGTATCCGACATAAATTGACCTGGATCAATGCGATTCAGCCGCTTCTGCCGCTAACTTCGAGAGCTTTCGGGCCTGTAGGCAGCAAAAAGGCTGACATCATGGGCACTCTCCATCGAACAACGAATCTGGCCCCGTTCTCTGCCTCTCGCGCGAACTCGCCCGGCGGGTGCGTGAGTTACGGCGGTTCGGCGACCGAGCGGCAGCTCCGTCAGGCGCTTGCCCAGGCCGAGGCCCTGCTGCGCGAAAAAGACCTGCAGATCCACGCGGTGCTTGCGTGGCGGGAGGACGCGACCAATCGTCTGGCCGGTCTGACACGGCGACAGCGTCAGATCATGGAACTGGTCCTCGCCGGCCAGCTCAGCAAGAACATCGCCGCGGATCTCGGCATCAGCCAACGCACGGTCGAGAACCATCGCGCGGCGATCATGAAACGGACCGGATCGAAGTGCCTGCCGGCATTGGCCCGAATGGCGCTTGCCGCTGCCTGGAATGATCCCACGGCTCTGCCGCCGCCGGCCGGATGGCGCAACACGGGAGGACTTGGTTTCGCACCCATCGGTCAGGCGCCGGCCGATTGGTACCGCGGATCAGACGCGGGGTTGGCTGCGCCGGGTTGGGATGCCGTGAACCGGTCGTGGTCAAGCGGCAATGAAGCCGTTGCTCTTCGGGGTACGTCCATGCCGAACGCCAGGCAGGGCGCATCCGTCACAAGACTCCCGGCACCAATACGGTGCGGGAGCAAATGAGTGAGATGCAGTCATGTTACAACTTCTGCTCATCGTCGTACTCGTACTCGTACTGCTGTCATTCTTTGGCGGCTACGGGGGTTATGTGCCGCCGCATTACGGCTATGGGGGCGGCGGCATCGGCCTCATCATCCTGATCGTCCTGGTCGTCCTGCTGTTGCGGTGACAACTGACCATCCCACCTTTCATACAAAAATGGAGAAAGTCATCATGAACAAAGCATTGTGGATGCGTCTGATCTTCGCACTCGTCACCGCAGTGCCGATTGCCGCCTGCACGGCGTCGAGTAGTACAACCGACTCTACCGGCCAATATGTTGACGACGCGTCGATCACCACGAAGGTCAAGGCCGCCTTGCTCGGTGATTCCGGTCTGAAGTCGTTCGATATCAGCGTCACGACCGGCAAGGACGTCGTCCACCTCAGCGGTCGGGTCAGTACCTATGAGGCGAAGTCGCATGCCACCCAGGTGGCTTCCGGGATTCCCGGCGTCCAGGCCGTCGTGAACGACATTGTCGTGAACTAGGCGGCGTCCGTCGTCCACCAGGCCCGCACGTCGTGCGGGCCGTCGCCGGCGGACGAATGACAGAGCGACCCGGCGGGGGCCAAGGAGCCACGCGTGTGTGCGGCCCAGCGAATGACGCTGCGGCCGCGCTGGCATGACTGACCGCCACGGACCGGCACGCATTAACAGGAGACCTACATGCCTTTGCACAAAGTGGCGCGACCCGGCGATCCAGGGATCGAGGACGTTTACGCGACCGCAGCGTCGGAGCAGCGCGTGGCGAAATACCGTATGCCGGAACACACGTCATCCGCACAGGAAATCTACAACCTGGTGCATGACGAGTCGCTGCTGGACGGCAACTCGCGGCAGAACCTGGCAACGTTCTGCACCACCTGGGCCGAGCCGGAAGCGCACAAGCTGATGGACGAGTCGATCGACAAGAACATGATCGACAAGGACGAGTATCCGCAGACCGCGGAGATCGAGAAGCGCTGCGTGCACATGATCGCCGATCTGTGGCACGCACCCGGCGCGTGGAAGACCGTCGGGTGCTCCACCACAGGATCGAGCGAGGCCTGCATGCTGGGCGGCCTGGCGCTGAAGTGGCAATGGCGCAAGCGGCGGATCGCCGCCAAGCAGCCGTACGACAAGCCGAATTTCGTCTGCGGCCCGGTGCAGGTGTGCTGGGAGAAATTCGCCCGCTATTTCGACGTGGAGATCCGCCAGGTGCCGCTGCAAGGCGACGCGCTGGGACTGCGTCCGGAAGATCTGCGGCAGTATTGCGACGAGAACACCATCGGCGTGATCCCGACGCTCGGCGTGACGTTTACCGGCATCTATGAACCGGTCGCCGCGCTGGCCCGGGCACTCGACGAACTCCAGCGCGAAACCGGCCTGAACATCCCAATTCACGTCGATGCGGCCAGCGGCGGCTTCATCGCGCCGTTCATCCAGCAGGAACTGGAATGGGACTTCCGGATCGAGCGGGTGAAGTCGATCAGCGCCTCGGGTCACAAATACGGCCTGGCGCCGCTGGGCGTGGGCTGGGTGATCTGGCGCGATCAGGCCGAACTGCCGCAGGAGCTGATCTTCAACGTCGATTACCTGGGCGGCCAGATGCCGACCTTCGCGTTGAACTTCAGCCGGCCGGCCGGGCAGATCATCGCACAGTATTATAATTTCCTGCGGCTGGGCCGTGACGGCTACACGCAGATCCAGCAGGCCTGCGCCGATACCGCGCAATGGCTCGCCAGCGAAATCGCCAGGCTCGGACCGCTGGAGCTGGTGTATGACGGCAAGGGTGCGCTGCCCGCGGTCTGCTACAAACTGAAGGAAGGCAAGGACTACGGCTTCACGCTGTACGACCTGTCTGAACGGGTGCGTATGCGTGGCTGGCTGATCGCGTCCTATCCGCTGCCGGCCAACCGCAACGCCACGATCATCCAGCGCATCCTGATCCGCCACGGCGTCAGCCGCGATCTCGCGCAACTATTGCTCGACGATCTCGGCCGCGCGCTCAAGCACCTGCAAGAGAATCCGGTGCCGCATTCGGACGCCGGACCCACCTTCCATCACTGATCGCAAACACGACGGAGGCATCAATGCCTATAGCCAAGAAAGCGCTCGGCGTCACGTCGATCGGGCTGATGACGGCGGCGGCCGTGGTGACCAGCCTGCGCGGCCTGCCGATGCTCGCCAAGGAAGAGATGACGATGTTCGCCTACCTGGCGTTCACCGTCATCTTCTACCTCATTCCGGCGTCTATAGTTTCGGCCGAGCTCGGCGGCGCCTTCGCCGACAAGAATGGCGGCATCTATGCCTGGGTCGGCGAGGCCTTTGGCGTCCGCTGGGGATTCCTCGCAATTTGGCTCCAGTGGATTCAGAACGTCGTATGGTATCCGGTCACGCTGACGTTTGGGGCGGCGGCTTTGGCCTACACGATCGGCGTCCCCGCCCTGGCGAAAAACGGACTCTACGTCGGGATTTTTTGCATCGTCGTTTATTGGCTGGCGAGTTTCGTCGTTCTCCAGGGTGTGGAAGTTTTCGCCAAAGTTTCGAACTGGACGTTCATTGCCGGAACGGTCCTCCCAGGGATTATTCTCATCCTGCTCCTTGGCTACTGGATTGCAACAGGCCACCCGATAGCGTGGCAGCATCTTACCGATCCCGCGGTGTCGGAAGCCGGCCATGCGCGGTTCTGGCCGGCCATCCATGGCTTTGGAGCGATCGCGTTTTTGGCGGGGATCGTGCTGCTGTTTGCCGGCGTGGAGGTGCAGGCCGTGCACGTCATGGACATGAAGAATCCCAGTCGGGAATATCCCGCCGCCATCGGTCTGGGTGCGCTTATCTCGTTGCTTATTTTTGCCCTTGGCGCCATTCCCGTAGCGGCAATCCTGCCGTACGACAAGATCTCCCTGCAATCCGGCGTGTTCGACACATTCGCTGCTGTGATCACCGATATCTGGCACGCCGGGTGGCTCACGTCAGTGCTGTCGCTGCTCGTCGGCATAGGGGCAATCAGCGGCGTGTTTGCCTGGCTTGGCAGCCCGTGCCGGGGGCTGCTGTCCACCGCGCACGACGGCGAGTTACCTCCGGTGCTGCATGCAATGAACAGTAAGGGCATGCCGACGCATATCCTTCTGGTTCAGGGGGGGATCGTGACAGTCATGTCCTGCCTATATTTTGTTATCAAGGACGTTTCTGTCGTGTTTTTCCTGGTTTCGGCGATGACAATCGCTCTCTACCTGATCGCCTACATGCTCATGTACGCAGCCGCTATTACGCTGCGCTACACCCAGCCCGATATTGTGCGGCCATTCAAAGTGCCGGGTGGTCTGGGGGGCATGTGGCTGGCCGCCGGCGTGGGCTTCGTGGGAGTGCTGTTCAGCTTCCTGGTGGCGTTCTTCCCGCCCGACCAATTGCCAGTAGGCTCGCCCGTTTTGTATGTGACACTTGTGGTCATCGGCACGGTGGTGTTCTGCGGCATACCGCTGATCCTTCACGCGATTCGCCGTCCAAGCTGGGCCAAGAAGGACGTCGAGCCGGGAAAATAGATTGAGATCTATTTGCTGACAGACGGAAAGGATCATGGGCTGATGGCGAAATCTTCTACCAGGATCAAAGCCGGGGGCGATACTCCGGCCCGGTTTGAGATCGAGGAGGTCGACAGCCCGACCGTTCAGGCCAGGCAGGCTATTGGGGTCTTCGACTCGGGCAGCGGCGGCATGGTGGCGGCAGCATACCTGGCGCGCATGCTGCGCGAAGCCGGCGAAAACCTGAGCGTAATTTTTTTCGGCGACACCGCCAATCTGCCCTATGGAGAAAAAACTCAGGCTCAGGTTGCCGTTCTGGCCGATGCGATCATCGGTCGCCTGGCCCCGTTCTGTCCCGTCATCGGTATTGCCTGCAATACGGCCAGTGCCTCGTGGGCGCACCTGGGCAAGGTCGGCAAGGCCGATGGATGGCCGCGTGTCTTCAACGTCGTACAGATCGGTGCCGAATTGGCCTATGAGCGCGCGCGCACGCTGCTGGAGCCGGAGTCGAAGCGCCGTCGCAAGACCATCGGCGTTCTCGGTACCGATCTCACGGCGGCGATTCAGTCGCACGCCGAGAGAATCGTGGAGTGCCATCGCTCGGCGCTGAGCCGCGCCTTCGGGCACGAGTTGCCGCTGGTGCCCTACGGTTTCGCAGAGAATGGCATCGTCCCACAGCTCCCCGCGGGAGTAATTGACTATGCGCACACAGCGCATGTGGCAGTCATTAGAGAGGACGAATCGGCGCCGGGTGGAACGACGCGGGCGGATCTCCGGCACTGGGACCCGCCTGAAGACTTGCCTCACGATGTCGAAATCATATCCCGCGACGCGCAAAAGCTCGTTGCCGCCGTCGATGTCTCGCACATCGTCGATGCCGAGGGCAACGTCAAGCCTGAATGGCACCGCCGGCTGGGAATATATCTGACGGAGGTGTCGCGGGAGATCGTGCGTCGCAAGGCCACCGCGCTGATCCTCGGCTGCACCCATTTCGAATATTTCAACCGGGACTTCGCCAAGCTGCTGCCGAGTCTGGCAGCCCGTAACGGCATCATCAGCCCTTCGGGAGCGCTGGCGTCCAGACTGGTCGATGCCTTCAATGAATATCTGGTCGCGTTCCCGCTGCGACCGATTTCGATAGAGAGTCGGAACTATGTTGCATTCTCTGGCAAACGTCCTCCGGATGAAACCTTCGAAGCCCTGGGGTTAGAACAGATCGTGGTGGCTAGGCATTTGTAATATCATGGAGACGAGCAGTGGGAAGAAACCCAAAGAAGCGCCGTACGAACGGGTCGGGCCGCCCAGAGCCTCTGCCGCGAACGCTGATTGAATGCCCGCCACGCCGCCGACGCACACGAGACGCGTCGGCGGCAGCGGGCGGCTTCGCGCGGCGTTCGGGATGTCGGTCCCCGCATCGTTTGGCGCGCGACGGTGCCTGCAATCTGATCATCAATGCAGCGAGGATCGCATGACCCGTAACACGCCTCTTTCCACCAATGCCCTGCTGCGCCGCAGCTTCGTTGGTCTCGGTGCCACCGGTGTTCTGGCGGCCGGACTGCCGCTCCCGTTCATCACGCGCGTCGCGCGGGCGCGGGCCAGTTCCGAACCGGTGACCGAGGCCCGGCTGCAGCAACTCGTCGGCGACGCGCACAAGCGCTTCGCCTCGGTGACTGACGGCAAGAACGCGAACTACATCCCATATCTGGCTACCGTTCCGTCCACACTCTTCGGCATCGCGATGGTGACGCCGGACGGCAAGGTCATCGAGGCCGGCGACACGGACTATGCCTTTGCGATTGAGTCGATTGCCAAGGTGTTCACGCTGTCGCTGGTCATGAGCGAGTCCGGGCCCGATGTGGTGAAGCAGAAGCTCGGCGCGAACGCCACGGGATTGCCGTTCAATTCCGTGATTGCGCTTGAACTGCACAAGGGCAATCCGCTGAGCCCGCTGGTCAACGCCGGCGCGATGGCAACTGTCAGCCTGGTGAAGGCCGGCAGCGCGAATGAGCGCTGGCAAAAGATCGCCGCCAACATGGACGCCTTTGCCGACGCGGAACTTTTGCTCAATCAGGCGGTGTTCAAGTCGGAGTCGGACACGAACCAGCATAACCGGGCGATCGCCTATCTGCTGTAAAGCGCGGGCTTCATGTACAGCGATCCGATGGAGGCGTGCGACGTCTACACGCGGGAATGTTCGGTTGGCATCACGCCAAAGAACCTCGCGATCATGGCTGGGACCCTGGCGAACGGTGGCGTCAACCCACTGTCGAATAAGCGACTTCTGGACCAGGCCTACGTTCCCAAGATCCTCGCGGAAATGGCGGTCGAAGGGCTGTACGATACGAGTGGTGCCTGGCAGTACGACGTTGGCCTGCCGGCAAAGAGCGGGGTGGGAGGCGGCATCATGGCGATCTCTCCCGGGAATTGGGCGATCGCGGCGTTTTCTCCGCCGCTTGATGGCGCGGGCAACAGTGTGCGGTCGCAGCTTGCGATCGCCTGGATCGCCGATCAGCTCAGGGCGAACATCTATGCGGGCTGATCCGGGATTTCGGCGAGAGGCGGGCGCGAATCAAGTGACGCGATCCGCCAGGAATTTCTGACAAGACAGGGTGGCCGGGGCATCACGGATGCCGTGCGCCTCGGCAGTCTGTCAAACTGAAAGTCAATCAAGATGGAGACACAGATGTTACAACGGACAATCTCATGGCGCCAGCTTGCAGCGGTGGGCGTCATCGTCTTGCTTGAAGCCTGTGCCCAGACTCCGCCGCAGCCGGTTGCGTCAAACCCGCCGCCGGTGGCACCCGGTCCGAACGCTGTCTGGTACACCGTCAATTTTGACACCAGCAGCTTTGCCATCAATGCCGATGGACAGAAGGTCGTCAGCGACGTGGCCGGTTACCTGCAGAGCCACCCTGCCTCGGTCGCGACAATCATCGGCAGGACCGACACGGTCGGCACCGCCGATTACAACATGCGTCTGTCGCATCGACGCGCCGACGCCGTTCGCGACGCGCTGGTCTACGACGACCACGTGGCGGAGGACCGGGTCGAGACGCGCTGGACCGGCGAGGCCCGACACGGCGTGCCAACGGGCAATCCCGTCGCGGTAGCGGCAAATCGAGTTGTCGATATCGCCATTCATTAGCACTGCGTCAGGAGGAGCAATGTAGCTCGACGAACCGACGCGTCGTAACCCGTGCAGCGAACAGCGATGGGTCGCTCCGTTCACCCCCCTGACGATAATCGACACGTCGAAATCCCGCACGTTGACGTATTGCTCACCTGTGGAGACGACCATGAAACTACAACTGCTTGTTGTCCTCGCCTGCGCTTTGCTGGCGGTTTCCGCCTGTGTGATGGAGCCCTACGGCGGCGGCAATCCGCGTGGCTATTATTACGGCGGCGGTTACGGTGAGCACGATTATGGACGCCGCGTGTGGCGGCAGTGAGCTTCGGCGGCGGTATAGCTCAACAGAGGGAGCAGTGGTGGCAAATCTGACCAGCGAGTCCCCGGGATTCGCCGATGCACGTCACGGCACGGATGCAACATGCCCGACGTAGGTGTTTTTGTCGCCCCATCCGCCGTTGGCGGTCCCCAGCGATCCGGACGTCGGCGTCGGTGGTTGCCAGGGGCCGTTTTGCTCTGTCTGGCCGGGATCGGCTTGTGGCTGACCCTGCATGTCATGCTCAAGCCGGCGCCCGCACCGCCAGCTCCCCCGATACCGGTGGTTGCCGCGGTGGCGCAGGCGGGCGACGGGCCGGTCTATCTCGCCGGGCTCGGCACGGTGAAGGCCTACAACACTGTGACCATCCATGTTCGCGTCAATGGGACCCTGGACAAGGTCGTCTTCGTCGAGGGTCAGGACGTGAAGGCCGGCGATCTGCTCGCCCAGATCGACCCACGGCCCTATCAGGCACAGCTCGACCAGGTCGTCGCCGCCAAGGCGCACGACGAAGCATTGCTCTCTGATGCCAGGCTCGACTTGCAACGCTACCAGAAGCCGGCCGGGCAGGACTCGATCGCGATGCAGCAGCGCGACACGCAGATCGCGCTGGTCGCGCAGGATGTTGCGACGGTCGCCAACGATCAGGCGCAGATCGACTTCGCCGGGGTCCAGCTTCTCTACACCGCAATTACCTCGCCGATCTCGGGCCGCACCGGCGTGCGGCTGATCGATGCCGGCAACATCGTGCAGACGACCGACACCACCGGCCTGGTGGTGGTGACGCAGATCGAGCCGATCTCGATGCTGTTCACCCTGCCGGAGGATGATTTCGGCGTGGTCAACCGGCAGATGGCAGCGGGCTCGCCTATGGTCGCAGTCCGCTGTGGATAAGTGCCTCTCCGAAACTGGACTCTTGTGATCACTGCGGCGGGCTGCGTATTCACAACCCCTACACCACTTAGGCGACGCCCAAAAATAAGCGGATCGGTTCTAAACTCCGTCATCCCCGCGATAGCGTCGCGAAAGCGGGGACCCAGAGTGGCTTAGGTCCCCGCTTTCGCGGGGATGACGTGGAATGCAGTCTGAACGCCAAGTGATTCGACTAGTGTTGGGCATCGCCTTAGCGAGACACGACCATCTGATGAATGAACTGTCGCCAATGAACGAACTGTCGCCGATGAACGAACTGTCGCTTGCAACCCAACCTACCTCGACGCCGCATCGGCGGCTTCGTTGGGTTTTTGCGGCCTTGTGCGTCGTGGCCGTCGCCCTTCTCGCGTGGTTTGTTTTCCACAAGAAACCGGCCGCGCCGGCCAAGCCGCAACCTGTCTCCGTTGCGGTGGCCACGGTCACGGCTCAGGACGTTCCCATTTCCATCACCGCCCTGGGCGCAGCTCAGGCCTGGACGAGCGATACAATTCTCGCCCAGGTCAGCGGCATCCTTCTCAGCGTCGATTTCGTCGAGGGAACCAACGTCAAGGCGGGTCAGCTCTTGGCCCAGATCGATCCCGTGCCGTACCAGGCGGCGCTCACCCAGGCGAAGGGGACGCTCGAACGCGACCAGGCGCTGCTCGCCGGCGCGCGCGGCGATCTCGCGCGCTATGCCACGCTGACAAGGCAGGACTCGATCGCCAGGCAGACCTATGACGACGAGGTCGCCCTGGTGAAGCAGGACGAAGGCATCGTCTTGATCGATCAGGGCGTCGTGGCGATCGCTCAGGTCAACCTCAACTGGTGCCGCATCACCTCGCCGATCGACGGGCGCGCCGGCGTGCGTTTGCTCGACCCGGGGAACTACGTGACCACGGGCGCAACAAACAGCACCACGAACGGCTTGACCGGCAGCACGACCAGCCCGGTCGGCATTGTCATTGTCAATCAGATCGAACCGATCGCGGTGATTTTTTCGGTTCCCCAAGGCGACTATCAGCGCCTGTCGGAGGTTTCCGATGGCTTTCGCAAGCCCTTGGCGACGCAGGCGCTTAGCCAGGATACGGGCGCCTCGCTGGGAACCGGCCAACTGAGCATCGCCGACAACCGGGTCGATCCCACGACCGGCACCGTCAAGATGAAGGCGCGCTTCGACAATACCGGCGACCTTCTCCTGCCGGGCCAGTTCGTCAATGTGAAGCTGACGCTCCAGACCCTCTCGAACGTCATTACGATTCCCGCGGCAGCGGTGAACGTGGGGCCAAACGGTCCCTTCGCCTATGTGGTCGGGGCCGACCAGACGGTATCGATGCAGGCGATCAAGGTCGGCCCAACCGAGGGCACCACGACGGTCATCACGACTGGTCTCCAGGCCGGCGAGACCGTCGTCATCGATGGACAGATGACCTTGAGCGCGGGGTCTCTGGTGAAGGTCGCCGCGCCCGCACCGGCGCCCTCGCCCGCCCCAACGACGCCGACCCAAACACCGTCGGCCCAAACGCCAGCAGCCCCAACGACGCCGACTCAAACACCGTCGGCCCAAACGCCAGCAGCCGCAACGCCGGCAGCCGCAACGCCGGCGGCCGCAACGCCGGCCGCCCAGACGCCAGCAGCCCAAGCGCCGGCAGCCGCAACGCCTGCGGCCGCAACGCCGGCTGCCCAGACGCCGGCTGCGGCAACTCCGGCGCCCCAACGGTCGGCCACGCAATGAGCCTCTCGAGCCCCTTCATCCATCGTCCGGTCGCGACGACGCTGATCGCGACCGCATTCCTGCTGGTGGGGATCGCCGGCTATCTCAACCTGCCCGTGGCGGCGTTGCCGAACGTGGACTTCCCGACCGTCCAGGTGAGCGTCACGCTCCCCGGTGCGAGCCCGGCAACCATGGCCTCGAACGTCGCAACGCCGCTTGAGCGGCAGTTTTCGCTGATTCCCGGCATCAGCCAGATGACCTCGCTAAGCTCGCTGGGTTCGACCAGCATCACCTTGCAGTTCGAGCTGACGCAGGACATCAACGTTGACTTCGAGCAAATCCAGGCGGCGATCACCGCGGCGAGCGCTCAGTTGCCAAGCAACCTCCCGAGCGCACCCACCCTGCGCGAGGTCAACCCGTCCGACTCGCCGATCATGATCCTGTCGCTGAGCTCCGACAGCATGCCGCTCGCGCAGGTTGACAATTATGCCGACATCATCCTGTCGCAGCAGATCTCGCGGATTGCCGGGGTGGGCCTGGTGACACTGGGCGGACAGCAGAAGCCCGCCGTTCGCATCCGGATCGATCCTCGCAAGATCGCGGCGCTCGGTTTGCAGATCGACAACGTCCGCGCCCAGATCGTTGCCAGCACGGTCAATGCCCCGAAGGGCGCGCTCAAAGGACCCGTGCAGAATCTCACGGTCAACGCCAACGACCAGATCCTGGACGTGGCGCCATGGAATCAACTCGTGGTCGGCTATCACGACGGCGCGGCGATCCGGGTCAGTGATCTGGGCAGCGCCATCCAGGACGTGGAGAACGACCAGCTCGGCGCCTGGGCCTTCCCGGGGAAGGCCAATACCGATCCGACCCTGAAGGGCGGCCAGAGCATCCTGCTGATCATCTACAAGATGCCAGGGGCCAACGTCATCCAGACGGTGGACCAGATCACCAAGGCGTTGCCCGGCCTGCGGGCCAGTATTCCGCCGGCCATCGAGATTCACGTTCTGGCAGACCGGACCCAGACCATTCGCGATTCGGTCAATGATGTGGAGATCACCCTCCTGATCACCATCGCACTGGTGGTGGCCGTCATTTTCCTGTTTCTGCGCAATGTGCGCGCCACCTTGATCCCCAGCGCCGTGATCCCCCTGGCGCTGCTGGCGACCATGGCGGTGATGCTGCCGCTCAGCTACAGCCTCGATAATCTGTCGCTGATGGCCCTGACCATCGCGGTGGGCTTCGTGGTCGATGACGCGATCGTCATGGTGGAGGTGATCTGGA
>Ga0182016_10007041_pt1 | contig 11675 bp, 8 predicted proteins | sample 712S2MmetaG_FD_120491 | JGI IMG/M metagenome (GOLD analysis project Ga0182016, IMG submission 120491) | Permafrost microbial communities from Stordalen Mire, Sweden - 712S2M metaG | ecosystem: Environmental > Terrestrial > Soil > Wetlands > Permafrost | place: Sweden: Stordalen | collected...
AGTGATGGCGCATAGTCTAATATAAAGGCGAATCTTGCAGGCTCAGACAGCCAAATCCCCACAAACATTCAATCACCACTTCGACATTCGTATACCCCCATCCCCACCAAACCCAATACAGGTGAAACTATTCGCGTTCACCGCCGATCACTATTTATTGTCTTGAACTGCTCCCCGATCAAAGTGCCGCATTGCACGGCGAATACCACCGGTTCCAACCGCAAAAATAAAACGGGAGGGAAGCGCCTGATGGCCACTTCACCTCCCGTTGAAATCGCGGAGCGCGATCAATGCTTCACTTCGACCGCCTTGCCCATGGGCTGGCCGATTTCCTTGAGCAGCTTCACGAACCAGGTGGATTTGATGTCGAACGGCTTGCCGCCTTTGATGCGCTCGAATTCAATTGCGCGAAGCACGTTGCCGCGTTCTTCATCTTCGCCCACCACGCCGCCCTGGCCGGCAAACGCGCATTGCACGGCCTTCACGGCGCAACGCTGGATGAGCTTGCGGTCGGCGGCGTTCGCGGCGGCGGCGCGGCTGTAATAACCGCTCTTCTGCACGAGCGTCTTTTCCGCGCCGAGCAGTTCGGCAAATTGTTTTGAGAACCACGCGCCAACATTCACCTTGTCGAGACGGACGTGGCCGAACGCGTCGCGCGGCACTTCTTCGCCGCGGCTTTCGATTTCCTTGACGATGTCCGAGACGCACGCGCCCTCGGAAATGAAGAGGTTCACGCAATCATATTTGTCCATGATCTTGCGCAGGCGGGCGGCCTCGGACTTGATGTCCAGCGCCATTTCGGGAATGTAGATGCCATGGACTTCGCGGCGCTGGTGGCTCAAGCCCAGTTCCGGCACGAAATTCATTTCGGCAATCAGCTTGTGATATTCGACGGCGGTGGCGGCGGTGAGCCAGCCGCAGTTGCGGCCCATCACTTCGTGGATGATGAGCATGCGCGGATTCGCGTTGTGCTCGGAGACGACGTTGGCGAAATAATGCGCGCCTTCCTCGGCCGCCGTCCATGCACCCAGGCTCTGGCGGATCGGGATCACGTCGTTGTCAATCGTCTTGGGCATGCCGACGACCGTGAGATTGTAATTGTTCGTCTTGAGAAATTTCGCGAGATCCGCCGCGGCGGTGTTCGTGTCGTCGCCGCCGATGGTGTGCAACACATCCACGCCGTCCTTGATGAACTGGTCGGCCGCGACCTTCTGCGGGTCCTGGCCTTCCTTGACGAGGCCGCGCTTCACGCAATCCTTCACGTTCGTCAGCTTAACGCGGCTGTTGCCAATGGGGCTGCCGCCGTGCTCGACGAACGCCTTCCAATTTTTACGCGCCTGGGCGGTGACTTTCAGGCTCTTGCCTTGCAACAGGCCCATGTAACCGTTCACATAGCAGATGATCTCCACCTTCGGCGCCTTACGCGTGTAGGTTTCGATGAGATAACCGATGGAGGCGCTCAGGCACGGTGCCAAGCCGCCGGCGGTCAGGATGCCAACTTTCTTCACAGTCTTGATCATAATATTTTGATTTAAATTGCAACTCTTCCGGCCACAAAAGACGCGTAGGGGTCAGTCTTTGGCCAACTCTCGGGAGAGTGCGGTTAGCAAAATTATGCGCGAAACGCCGCTTAAGCTCAACTTCAAAACTGGCTTTTGGCGAGTAAAGACACCTTACGTCAACCTTGGCGGCGCATATTTCAATTCTCCGCCGAGTGCAGGCCGCCGGTGCCGGCGCGGAAGGCGATGTTCATGCGTTCGGCATTTTCCGGGTTCGCCTGCGAACAGTTCCACAGACACACGCCGCAGTGGACGCATTTTTCGCGGTCGAAAGCCGGCACGCCGGTTTCGCCGGGATAAATCGCCTGGCCGCTGCACGCTTCGATGCAAATCCGCGGGCCGCATTTCTCGCAGAGTTCGGGATGCAGGAAAACCACGTGGTCCGCGTAGCCGTGCGGTGCCTGCACCTTGCCGCCCATGAGCAGCGCGTCCTGGTGCGACACGAGCAGTTGTCCGTCGAATGGAATCGCGGGCCAGCCGGCCTTGTCCATCAGCGCGCCGTGGAGCGAAACATTTTTCGTTTTGCACTCGGTGCGAAGCTTCGCAATTTCTGCGCGGGATATTTTCCCGGCGAAATAATCTTCCACCGTCGGAATGCGTTTCCACGGCTGGACCGGCGCGCTGCCGAGCGAGAATTTTCCGTTCGTCAAACCGGCGAGCGCCATGCCGATCATGCCGGTGGCCACGCCTTTTTGAAAACCGTCGCGGGATTTTTCAGCGACGCGGCCTTCGGCTTCCACCCAGCTCGCGCGGCGGCGTTTGACGTAGGTTTCATCAAGGTTTTGCTTGGTGAACGGCTTCTTGGCTTTGAGCAGTTCGAGGACGGCCTCGGCGAGTTGCGTGCCGGTGGCCCAGGCTTCGTCCACGCCGGAACCGGTGAGGACGTTCGTGGTGCCGCTGCCTTCGCCGATGCGCGCGTAACCGTCGCCGGTGAGATGCGGCTCGCCGTGCTTGCCGGATTCGCCGAGCGTCTTTGCGCCCCACGAACGGAGCTTGCTGCCCTTGAGATAACGCCAGAGATACGGATGCCGCATCCAGTGCTGGAGATAGCGGTAAGCCGTGCGCGTGGGACTGTCGAACCACGACGGCACAAAAATGCCGAGCGATGCAACGCGGTCGGGATGCACGTAAAGAAAACCAAAAATCTCCGGCTCGGGATAACCGAACGTGTGCAGCACGGTGCCGGCTTTTAGCGGCGTGTCTTCCGGCAAATCCACGACGAACTTCATGCCCACGGCCCAATCGCGATTGTGATTGCCGTTTGGCAAACCAAATTGGGCGTTCAGCTGCTGGCCAACCGCGCCGACCGGGCCGTCGCCGATGACCGTAAACGCGGCGTGAACGTCCATGCCGGGCGTGAAGCCGTCGGACGGACTGCCTTTCTTGTCCACGCCTTGATCGAGCAGCCGAACGCCAACGACTTTTTTTTCTTCAACCAACGCCTGCGAGACCGGCGTGCCGGGCCAGATTTGAACGGTGCCGGTGCTTTGCACCTGCGCGCCGACCCACTGCATGAACTGCCCCATCGAGAGAATCATGCCGTCGTGCTTGTGCAAAAATGATGGCGTCCACGGCAGATTCAACGCGTGCTGCTCAAACGGAAGCGCAAACTTCGTCGCGCGAATCAGCGCGTCCGCGGTTTTCAGTGCAGCGGAACGGCGGCTAGCGCCGTGCGGGTCGAGCAAATACAAAACCTTTTCCTCGCCCACCGGCGCGGCCATGGGAATGCCGGCGGTTTTGATTTCAGGAAAACTTTCGCGCAGCGCTCGCGCCTTGGTCACGACACCGGAGACGCCGAAACCGATGTCGTCCGCGCGTTCGTAGCAGAGCACTTGCGGCGGCATTCCCGGCATGACGGCGCTTTCCACGGCGGGCGTGCCGTCGGCGTTGACGAGTTGTTTCGACAGCGTGGTGAGAAATCCCGCCGTGGCCGGGCCAAAGCCAACACAGACGATGTCCGCGTCCATCCGCTGGCGTTCGATTTGAGGTTGTTGTTCGTTCATTGGCTCACGCAAAGACGCAAAGACGCCAAGGCAATTTTCTTTGCGCCTTGGCGGCTTTGCGTGAGATTAAACCGGATAATCCAGCGATTCACGCGTCATGACTTTCGTCAGCGATTCCGCCGCGCGATCCTTGGCCAAGCGGCAACCGGTAAGGCAGCCGTCGAGCTTAGCGCGCAGGTGGACGAAGTCTTCCAGGCCGGCAAAGCTCACGCACGGACCAGCCTTGCACGGATGATTTTCGCCGGTTTCGGAAACGTCCGAGTAGGCGCGGGCCGAGCCGTCAATGCCGGGGATCAGGCCTTCGAGCGTCGAGAGTTCCTCGGCGCAGTAACAGGCGTGGCAGCTCTTTGAATCCCACGCGGGATGGCGGTTGTAGCCGTGGACAATCTCGGCGCAAACACGGCCGACTTCGCCGGCGGCACGGGCGCATTGCACATGGCAAAGGTCATTGAAGAAACTCACCGTGCCGGCGAGACCGTCGGCGAGCGCGGGATTTTCCGCGCCTTTCGTTTCCAATTCCACCACGTCGAGAATGAACTGCCGCGCGGCGAGCAGCCAGCACAGCGCATCGGCGAGCGGGAACGTCACGCCCTGGCGCGTCTTGTGATAGAGCTTCGCGCCGTCGGCGTCAGTGGCGGTCTGAACGTGATTGAGCGTCCAGAGCCAGAGACGCATGGCGTTGGCCAGCGCGCACGCGCCGGTGCAGGGCCGTTCGCTGGCCAGCGCGCGCATCTCGGCGATCCACTGCCGGAACTGCGCGAGGAACAACTCATTCGTCATCGTGATGGAAAGTTGGAGGCGCTGCACGGCTTCCGGGCCTTCGTAAGTCGCTTCGAGCTGCGCGTCCATCCATTTCTGGCCGAGGAATCCGGGGCAATCCTCCGTGACGCCGTAGCCGCCCATGAGGCTGACGGCTTCGCGCATCATGTTCGCGCCGTGGCCGGTGTTCCAGAGTTTGCACGCGGGGCAAAGGACGTTGGCCAGTGAGTCGAGTTGGGCGAATTTGACGAGAGGATCGTCCGAAGTCTTTTTCGTCTTGAGTAATTCCATCGCCATGGCCTGTGCCTTGGCCAATTCCTTGAACGCGGCGCGGCCGGTCAGTTTTTTCTCCGCGAGAAAGCGGTCTTTTTCTTTTTCGAGCGGATCCAATTCGTCGAACAACCGCGCGGCCTCGAAGCCGAGCGACGCACTCGCCTCGCCGGTGGCCCACACGTCCACAAGCCGGTGCAGCGCGTCTTCCTTTTGCTGGATGCCAAGTTCGTAACGCGGCGTGCCGGGCGCGCCTTCGCCGCCACGGAACCGGCGACGCTGGTAAAGAATCACCGGTTCAACGGCGGAAAGCAGCTTGGCGCTCGTCATCAAACCGACCGTGACGCGCGTGCGGCGGAACACGGCCTCGATGACTTCGCTGTGCGAGAAATTCGGAATAATCACGCCGTCCTTGACCGTGTAACCACCGACGATGCGATGCGCGGGAACTTTCAGGTTGAACACCGGATCGTTCGTCGAAGAAAGCTGGTGGACGAGTTTTTTCGTCGGCGTGCCGCGATCCCAGATGCCGGGGTCGCCTTCTTCCAAAATCACCATGCAGCTGCCCTTGATGCGCTTGTCGTCCGAATCCACGGCGGCGGTGACGACGTTGGCAAAACCCATGTTCGTAATGAAGCGACCGCGCTTCTCCACCTGCAACAGCGGTTCGTCGCCGTTCTTCCAATCCGCTACGCGCACTTTTCCGGCGAGCATTCCAGTTTCGACGCCAACGAATGGGATCGGCTCTGTCAGCGCAAACGCCGCGCGCACTTGTTTGCGGGTTTCGCCCGGCTTGAGCGGCGCCGCGCCACTGACATATTTTTCTCGCTGCTCCGGCGTGCCGCGTTCGTGGATGGGCGCGAGGCCGAGATTGCCCGCCAGGCTGCCGGTGGCCGCGCCGGCATCCACCCAGGCGAGTTCAAACGCCAGCAGCGCCAGCGCCAGATTTTTTGGTCCAGCGATGTAACCGCCTTGTTCCGGTTCCAGCGACGCAGCGGTGATGCCGCTTTCATCGTAGTGCTGAAGTAGGGAATTTTTCTCCGCCGTCCACTCGTGCGAATTGCGCCCGCCCGCCGCCACGAGCCGGGCGACCGGCCCGCGCGCCACGCCGCGCGCCGATTGCACGAGCATGTGCAGTTCGTAGCGCTCGGCAAAGCGCCACATGATTTGGCGGACATCATCGGTGGGCAGCGTGGTCAGGCCCGGCAAGGTTGGGTTTTCAGCAATGGTTTCCATAAAATAAAATTGCGCTTCCGCGTGATGGCTTTGTTTGCAAAGGATGATTTACGCCAAGATAAATAGCGGGTATCGGATAAGAATCAATTGAAAACTGTCCTCATAGGATTTGCTGATCTAAATTATAAACAACCCTTAAAGCCGGCCGCCCGCCGCCGGAAAAAGCTGGAGTCCGGCTGTTCGCAAACTTCAGCCGTAACGGTGCGGCCGGCTCAAGGCAAAGGTGTTCGGCAGATGGCGGATTTCCCGCACTTCGCCGTCCGTGAGCAGCACTTCCACGATGTCGAAGCAAAATTTGACCGGCGGATTTTTCAGCAGCTTCAAATAATCCAGCGCCGTCTGCGACAGCAACCGTCGCTTACGCGCATCCACCGCCGCCGCCGGGCGCGTCCAGTCTTCCGACGAGCGTGTTTTCACCTCAACGAAGCAAAGGCAATCACCGTCTCGGAAAATCAGATCAATCTCGCGGCGCGCGGAGCGGAAATTGGCCGCGAGAAATTTCAGGCCGGCCTTTTGTAAAAACTTTTTCGCCGCGCGTTCGCCCAGTTCACCGCGCCGCAGATGCTCGGACTGTGCGTTGCCGGCAAACTTCGCTTTTAGTTTTTCCAGAAGATTCATTTTCAGCCACAGATTTTCTCAAATGAAACACAGATTCTTGAACATGCGAATCAAAGTCTTTTTCTCATTTGTGTTTCATCTGTGAAAATCTGTGGCTAAAGCAGTTTTGGTTCCGGCTGCTTCAGCGGCGCGAATGTTTTCCGGTGGATCGGACACGCGCCGAATTTTTCAATCGCCGCTAGGTGTTTCGCCGTGCCGTAGCCCTTGTGCTCCGCGAAACCGTATTCGGGAAATTGCTCGGCATATTCCAGCATCAGCCGGTCGCGCGTGACCTTGGCCAGCACGCTCGCAGCGGCGATGGAATAGCTCCGCGCGTCGCCCTTCACGATGGCCGTCTGCGGCACGCGCAACGTTTTCACCGGGCGGCCATCCACCAGCGCGTGCGGTGGCAAAGGATTCAACTGCGCCAGTGCGTCGTTCATCGCGCGGTGCGTCGCCTGCAAAATGTTGATTTCGTCAATCACGCCCGCGTCCACGAGCGCAATGCCGAACTCGATCTCCGCGCCGGCCGTGAGAAATTCAAAAAACTTTTCGCGCTGCATTTCAGTGAGCTGCTTGGAATCGTTTAAGCCGGCGAGTTCGGCGGGCAAACCGGTTTCCGCCCAGTGCGACGGCAGGATGGCGGCGGCGGCGACCACCGGCCCGGCGAGCGGCCCGCGCCCGGCCTCGTCCACGCCGGCGACGCGCGCGACGTTTTGCCGCCACAGCGCGCTCTCGAATTCAAAACGGTCGGTTAGTTTTGCAGCCATTAAGTTTGATTCACAATGACGCGACTATCAAAGTCAGGCAATGAAAAATCTATGTTTCATCTGTGTTCATCTATGGCTAAAATCACCCCATGAAAATCGAATTTCTTCGCATCGGCCAGCGCGTGCAGCATCCGCAATACGGCACGGGCACGGTTCGCGGCATCGCGCCGGTGACCGCGCAAATCCAGTTCGACGATGGCAACGAGCGCACTGTTGCGCCGGAGTCCGCCGGCCTCGAACCCGCCGAGCCGCAGGCGGCGGTGAGCGGCTTGAACCTGCCGCTGAAGCAATTTGTCGAGCAGACGCTGGACGCGGCGGTCGCCAAGCTTGGTTTGCAAAAGCCGGATTCGGTCGTGGAACAGCTCGGCCTGCGCTGGCATGGCGGCAAGGCGGTTTTTCATCCGGCGGACGCGACGTTGCAGACGAAGGAGGTGCCGCTGGAAGTTTTCTTCCACAAAATCGTGATGGTGAGAAATAACCTGCGCGTGCTGGAGCAGAAGATCAACGCGCACGAAAAATTGTCTGACGGCGAAAAGGTGGAGATGCAGCAATACATCACGCGCGGCTACGGCTCGCTGACAACGTTCAACGTGCTGTTCAAGGAAAAGGAAGACCAGTTCTGACGCCGTTTATTTCACGGTCAATTCGCGCGTAATGCCGAATTTGTCAATGCGTTTGCGCAGCGTCGCGCGCGTGATGCCGAGCAGTTTCGCGGCGTGAACCTGGTTGTCGGCCGTTTCCTTCAACGCCTGAATCACGAGTTCGCGTTCGACGGCGGGAATGATTTTTAATTTCGGATCGCGCCTGGCCCATTGAAACAACTGGCGCGCCAGTGATGCGGCATCGGTCGCGGCGGCATTGCCAGCAACTCCAGCCGTGGTCGAAAGCGGTGGGGCGCCGCTGCCACCTTGTCCGGAAATCTCCGGCGGCAAATCTCCCAGCAAAATCGCGTCGCTCTTGGCCATGACGATCGCACGGCGGATGGCATTCTCCAGTTCGCGGACGTTGCCGGGCCAGTGATATTTTTCGAGCGTCTTGATGACGCTGGCGGCGATGGATTTCGGCGGCTGCTGCTGTTCGCGCGAAATTTTCTTCAGAAAATAATTCACCAGCAGCGGAATGTCGTCGCGCCGGTCGCGCAACGGCGGAATGTGGATGCGCACGACGTTGAGCCGGTAAAACAAATCCTCGCGGAACTGCTTGGCGGCGACGGCGGCTTCGAGCGGCTTGTTGGTCGCGGCGATGACGCGCACGTCGGCCTGGATCGGCTGGTTGCCGCCGACGCGTTCGAAGGTGCCGCTTTGCAGCACGCGCAAAATTTTTGTCTGCGTGGGCGGCGTCATGTCGCCGATTTCATCGAGGAAAATCGTGCCTTTGTTGCATTGCTCAAACTTGCCGATGCGTTGCAGGGTCGCGCCGGTGAACGCGCCGCGTTCGTGGCCGAAGAGTTCGCTTTCCAGAAGTTGTTCCGGGATGGCGGCGCAGTTGATGGCGAGGAACGGCTGCGTGCTGCGCTGGCTGTGGCTGTAAATCGCGCGGGCGACGAGTTCCTTGCCGGTGCCGCTCTCGCCGGTGACGAGCGCGGTGGCGTCGCTCGCGGCGACCTGACCGATGAGCTTGAAAACCTGCTGCATGCTCTCGCTACGGCCAACGATGCCAAGTTCGTAGTCGGCGGATTCCAGCATCGGTTCGTAGGAGACGACCTGCTTCATGTCGCGCGCGGCCTTGAGGGCGTTGCCGACCAGTTCCTTGATTTTCACCGCGTCGAACGGCTTGAGCAGGTAATCATACGCGCCGAGCTTCATCGCCTCGATGGCGGTCTGCGTGGTGCCGTAAGCGGTCATCAGGATTACCAGCAGCTTGGGGTTGGTGGCGCGGATACGGCGCAGGGTTTCGAGGCCGTTCATGCCGCCCATGCGCACGTCCATCAGCACGAGGTCGGGCTTGAACTTGGGGATGACCTTCAATCCCTCTTCGCCGCTGGAGGCGGTGGCGAACTCGATTTCCGGCGAATCAAAAATCCGCTGGAACGAATACCGCACGTCTTCTTCGTCGTCAATCAACAGGAGCTTGCTCATTTGCCCGGTCAGAATAGCGGATTCCGGCGAAAGAAATAGCGAATTTTCGCGCGGCGCGATTTTCAGGGTGCGGCTGGTCGGCGACAGGGCCGTGTTCACCGATTTTGGTGTTGAATTCACAGGACGGCGGGTGCAATGTTCCGGCTGTTCCCAAATTCACCCCCCTATCACCATGAAAAAAAATCTCTTGTTCGGCATGTTCACCCTGCTGGCCGGCTCGTTGCTGGCGGCGGATTCCAGCCCGAAGAACGACGTAAAAAACGCCGCCGCCGCGCTCGGCAACCAGACCAATTACACCTGGCAGGCGACGGTGCAGGTGCCTGAAGATTCACCGTTCAAGCCCGGCCCGACCGATGGGAAAACCGAGAAAGGCGGTTACACGACGCTGTCCTTGAGCATTCGGGACAACACCACCGAGGCCGTGCTCAAGGGCACGAACGGCGCGGTCAACACGGACGACGGCTGGAAATCGCTGGCCGATGCGATGAAGGATGACGGCGGCGGCTTCAACCCGACGATGTTCGCGGCGCGCATGGTGCAAAACAACAAGGTTCCGGCGGTCGAGGCCGCGAGTCTGGCCGATGACGCGAAAGAATTGAAGCAGGACACCAATTCCATTTCCGGTGACCTGAGCGAGGCCGGTGCGAAGGAATTATTGTCCTTCCGGCGGCGTGGCAACGGCGGCGACGCTCCGACAATCACGAATCCCAAAGGCTCGGTGAAATTTTGGATCGCGGACGGCAAGCTGGTGAAATATCAATATCACGTCCAGGGCACGGTCAGCTTCAACGGCAATGACCGCGCCGTGGACCGCACAACCACGGTGGCAATCAAGGACGTCAACACGACGAAGATTGACGTGGCCGCCGAGGCGAAGAAAATACTCCAGTGATTCTTTGAAACAACGCCGGGCGGATTCCATGCGAGCCGCCCGGCGTTTTCATTTCCGGCCGGGTTTTGGATTGTCGGATCTGCCCTTGAATTGCGCCATTCATTATTTGACCTTGGTTTGAGCCTGTTCTAACATCAACACTCTTTCTTTTATGAAAATTGTTGTTTGTGATCCGATTTCGCCCAAGGGGATTGCGCTGTTGCAGCAACGTCCCGAATTCAACGTCGTCGTCCTGCCCAAGCGCCTGTCCGAGGCCGAACTGCTCCCCATCGTCGCCGACGCCACCGCGCTGGTCGTTCGTTCTGAAACCAAGGTGACCAAGAAGGTCATCGAGGCTGCCAAGCAGTTGCGCGTCGTCGGCCGCGCCGGCGTGGGCGTGGACAACGTGGACATTGATGCCGGCACGCAGCACGGCGTCGTGGTGATGAACACGCCCGGCGGCAACACCGTCACAACGGCGGAACTGACCTTTACCATGCTGCTCTCGCTCGCTCGCAAGGTGCCGCAGGCCCACGCGACGATGGTCGGCGGCAAGTGGGATCGCAAATTGTTTCAAGGCGTCGAGCTGCAAGGCAAGACGCTCGGTGTGCTTGGCATGGGCCGCATCGGCACGGAAGTGGCCAAGCGCGCGATCGCGTTCGGCATGAAGGTCGTCGCGTATGATCCGTATCTCACGGAAGACCGCGCGAAGGCCATCGGCGCGGAATTTGCGCCGGAAGTGGACAATGTCTATCGCGTCGCCGATTTCATCACCGTCCACATGCCGGTGACGAAGGAAACCAAGGAAATGCTGAATGCGACTGCTTTTGCCAAAATGAAGCCCGGCGTGAAAATTGTGAATTGCGCGCGCGGTGAAATTATTTCGGAAGCAGATTTGATCGCGGCGCTCGAATCGAACAAAGTGGCCGGCGCGGCGCTGGACGTTTTTGCCGTGGAACCGCTGCCCGCCGATCATCCGTATCGCAAGCAGGCGAATCTCATTCTCACGCCGCACCTCGGTGCCAGCACCGAAGAAGCGCAGGAAAAATGCGGCATTGAAGTCGCCGAGGTCATCGCCGGCTATCTGCTCACCGGGGAAGTCCGCAACGCGGTGAACCTGCCGTATCTCGACGCGAAAACCTACGAACAGGTGAAGCCGTATCTGCCGCTCGGCGAGGCGCTGGGCAAACTGCTGGCGCAACTGACGCCGGCAAGCGCCGACCGTTTGCACATCACTTACGGCGGCAACGCGCGGCACCTGCCGAACATTGATCCCGTGACGCGCGCGGTTCTGCGCGGTTATCTATCCACGAGCAATCTGAAGGACGTGAACAACGTCAATGTCCGCAGCGTGGCGCAGAGCATCGGCATCACGGTCGAGGAAAAGAAATCAGACGAGCCGGTGACGTTCAATGAATGGGTTCACGTCCAGGCATTCAGCAACGGCCAGAAATTGATCTCGGCGGGCGGCACGTTTTTTGGTTCGCCCAACAACCCGCGCATCGTGCGGCTGTTCAGCCAGTCGGTGGAAA
>Ga0182016_10007043_pt1 | contig 11674 bp, 11 predicted proteins | sample 712S2MmetaG_FD_120491 | JGI IMG/M metagenome (GOLD analysis project Ga0182016, IMG submission 120491) | Permafrost microbial communities from Stordalen Mire, Sweden - 712S2M metaG | ecosystem: Environmental > Terrestrial > Soil > Wetlands > Permafrost | place: Sweden: Stordalen | collected...
CGGTGCACACCGACCCCGACGGCAACCGCATCGCCCTGGTGGAGATCTCCGGCTGACCGCCGCCGTCGGGGATCCCGGTGTCAGATCCCCGCCGCGGCGACGATCGATCCGTTGAGGTGGCTGCCGGACATGTCCCCCTCGAAGGGGGCGCTGCCGAACGAGGAGACCGCGCCGTCGGCCGTTGCGATCCAGTAGCCGCCGTAGTCGGCGGGGGTGAAGACCGCGGTGGCGGGGTCGGAGGCGGCCGCCGTGGAGGCCCCGCCGAGGTAGGAGGCGTCGCCGTAGGCGTAGACCGATCCGTCGGCCGTCAGGATCCAGTAGCCCGCCCCGTCGAGGGTGTGCACGGCGGACGTGATGGGCGACGGTGTCGCGCCCGGTGCGCCCTCGAAGGGGGCGTCGCCGAAGGCGTACACCGCGCCGACCGAGGTCACCAGCCAGTAGCCCTGGCCGGTGGTGTCGGGCAGCACGGACACCGCGCTGCCCGGGCAGGTGCCGATCCCCGGGCACGACCCGGCGAAGGCGGCGTCCCCGAAGGCGAACACCCCGCCGTCGGCCGCCACCATGAAGTAGCCGTGGCCGTCCACGGAGGGAACGATGGCCACGACCGGGGCGTTGAGCCGATGCGCCGTGCCGGTGCTGCCTGCCGGCGCGATGCCGAGGCCCGGGATCGACCCGTAGAAGCCGGCGTCGCCGAAGGCGAAGACGCCTCCGTCGGAGGCGACCTCCCAGTAGCCCTCGTGGTCCGCGGTCGGGACCATGCCCACCACCGGCCGCTGGAGCACGAGGTTGCCGGTGGAGCCGTGGAACGAGGCCGCCCCGAAGCTGAAGACCCCGCCGTCGGAGCCCACGAGCCAGTAGCCGGGGTGGGGGTCGTTCGACCCCGTGGGGATCACGACGGGGCTGGGTGCGCTGGGCGGGCTGGTGCCGCCAGCTGTGGTCTCCGTAACGGTGAAGGTGTACCGGTCGCCGGCGGTCAGACCGTGGACGGTGCAGGCGTCGGGCCCGGAATAGGCCGGGGTCTGCATGGTGACGCCGGTGACGACGCCGACGACGCAGGTCTGGTGGCCGTGCGCGGGCGTGGTCAGGTCGGCCGCGGTGACCGTGAACCCGGTGATGGGGTCGCCGCCGTCCCGGCCCGGTGTCCAGGTGACGGTCACCGATGCCGGGCCCGGCGTGCCGCTGATCTCCGGTCGGACGACCATCAACGGCGCCGATGCGGCACCCGCCGGCAGCGGTGTCGCCACCACGCCCATCAGGCCCGACAGTCCCACCGCGCCCACCATGCCGGCCAGCCCCAACGGGAGCAGCGCGGCACGCCTCGCGATCCTGGTTCGCACGACCTCTCCTCGCCCCGGTGACGGCCACCGTCGATCCGTCAGATCCTACGGGGACTCCCGTGCCGCGCCGCGCCACCCGGGCCGGACCCCGGTGTGGCCGGGGTGCGCGGGACTTGCGACCCTGGTCGGCCTCCGGGTGGAGGCGGAGGATGGGGGACGTGAGCACACCCGGCGGATATGCCGTCGGCACGGCACGCACGGCGGCGGTCGCGGCCCTGGCTGCCGGGCTGACGTTCGGCGTACTGCTGTCGGGCGCCGGTGCGTCGACGGTCAGGAGCAGGGCGGCCGACGCCGCGGTGAGCTCGGCATCGCACGCCTCGGCACCCCGCCCGAACGGGTTCCTCGTGAGTCGCCTGGACGGGCTGTCCTGTCCGAGCGCGACGGACTGTGTCGCGGTCGGCGGCGGCGGCAGTCCGCCGGTATCGACCCAGACCCTGGTGGAGGCGTGGGACGGCCGGGCGTGGGGGGTCGTGCCCACGCCCAGTCCGAGTCCCTCCCTCAACGACCTCGTCAGCGTGTCGTGCACCGGGCCGACCCGCTGCGTGGCGGCCGGTTCGGCGATGGTCGGGATCGACCCGGAGACCCTGATCGAGTCCTGGGACGGGTCGGCGTGGACCGTGGTCCCGACGCCGGACGTCCCCGGAAAGATCAACGTCCTGAGCGGTGTGTCGTGCGCCGGCCCCACGTCGTGCGTGGCGGTCGGGGCCACCTGGGACGAGGACGTCTACGACTTCCAGACCCTGGTCGAGCAGTGGAACGGGGTCACCTGGTCGATCGCCCCCGGTACCGGGCCCGTCGGTGGCGGCTACCTGTCCGACGTGTCGTGCGCCGGTGCCACCGACTGCACGGCGATCGGGTGGGACAACGGCGGGAACGCGCTCGTGCTGGGGTGGAACGGCTCGTCGTGGTCGGTCGTGCCCGCGCCCAGCGTGGCCGGGTCGATCACCGCCCTGTACGGGGTGACGTGCCGGAGTGCCACGTTCTGCGTGGCCGTCGGGGACTCGATCGCGGACGCCACCAGTGTCGCGTCGACGCTGGTCGAGGCCTGGAACGGGTCCACGTGGTCGATCGAACCCACCCCGGGGGCGGCAGGCCCGGGTGACACCCTCAACCACGTCTACTGCAGCTCAACGACCGCGTGCGTGGCTGTCGGTTCCCACTTCGCGCCCGGGGCGGCCGTCCAGCAGGAGACCCTGGTCGAGTCCTGGAACGGCAGCACGTGGGCCATCGAGCCGAGTCCCAGTCCGAGCGCGACACGCAACAACCTCCAGAACGTCTCCTGCTCGTCCCCGACGGCGTGTCTGGCGGTCGGCTGGTACGACCTCCCGGTGGGCGATCCGGACACGCCGCGGACGCTGGTCGAGTCGTGGAACGGCAGCACGTGGACCATCGTGTCGAGCCCGAACCTCGATGCGCTGGTCGAGCCGGTGGTCGGCATGGCGTCGACCCCGACGGGTGACGGGTACTGGCTGGCCGACTCGGCCGGGGACGTCGTCCCCCGTGGCGGGGCCCGTTCCTACGGCTCGATGTCCGGGATGCCCCTGAACGCCCCGGTCACCCACATCGTGGCCACGCCGGACGGTGGGGGCTACTGGCTGGTGGCGGCGGACGGAGGCATCTTCACCTTCGGTGACGCCCACTTCTACGGTTCGATGGGCGGCAGGCCGCTGAACGCCCCGGTGGTCAGCATGACGCCCTCACCGACCGGCAGGGGCTACTGGCTGGTAGCCGCGGACGGTGGTGTGTTCGCCTTCGGCGACGCCGCCTTCCACGGCTCCATGGGTGGTCGGCCGCTCAACGAGCCGATCGTCGGGATCGCCACCGACCGGGTCACCCGGGGCTACTGGCTCGTGGCCTCCGACGGTGGGATCTTCGCGTTCGCCGCGCCGTTCCTCGGGTCCACGGGCGATCTGGTCCTGTACCGGCCGGTCACGGCCATGGCGCCGACGGCCGACGGCGCCGGCTACTGGCTGGCGGCGACGGACGGCGGCGTCTTCGCCTTCGGCGACGCGGCGTTCCATGGCTCCATGGGCGGGACCCCGCTCGCGGCACCCGTGGTGGGCATGGCGGCGGACGCCGCCACCGGTGGCTACTGGCTGGACGCGTCCGACGGTGGCGTGTTCAGCTTCGCCGCCCCCTTCCACGGCGCCGGCTGAGCCAACCTCCGCCAGGTCCTCGGACGGCGCCCCGGGTCAGTCGTCGGGGATGAGCGTCGTGATGCAGAACGGGTGGCCCGCCGGGTCGATCAGGACCCGCCAGTGCTCCGGATTCGGCTGCTGGTCAGGCCGGGTGGCACCCAGCGCCAGGGCCTCGGCCTCGGCGGTCTCCAGGTCCTGGACGGCCAGCTCGAGGTGGATCTGCTTCGGCACGGCCGCTCCCGGCCAGTCCGGCGGGACGTGGTCGGCGACCCGCTGGGTGGTGAGCAGGATCCCCGCGCCCTTCAGGGCGACGAAGTCCTCCGACTCGAAGTACAGCTCGAGACCGAGGAGCTGCCGGTAGAAGTCGGCGAGCGCGGCCGGATCGGAGCTGTCGAGGGACACTGCGGCCAGGCGCACACCGGGGGACATGCGTCAATCCTGTCAGGTGCGCCGACCCGCCGCGGTGGTGTGCCGGCGCACCGTCCCACCGGGATCGGTCGCCGGCGGAGGCTCAGTCAGTGCCGGCTCAGACGGTGCCGCCGCGGCGGCTCTCGACCACCCCGCCGATGACGGCGGACAGGCCGAGGGCGACGGCGATGGGGGCCAGCCAGAGCCCGAACGCGAAGGTGAGGGTGGCGAAGAACGCCCCCATGCCCAGGAGGAAGGGCCAGATGCTCGACCCGGGGAACGAGTCGATGATCCCGGCGCCGCTGCTCGGTGTGGCGTCCGGCTCGTCACCCTCGAGCGGCCGCATCCGCCGGGACCACCACAGGTAGTAGCTGCCGGGGAGCAGTCCGAGGAAGGCCGAGCCGATGAGCATCAGGAAGCCGGCGTCCTCGTAGGCGGTGAACCAGTAGATGAGGGCGATGATGCCGAAGAAGGCGCCGATCAGCGCGAGGAACGTCCCGTTGACCCTCATGAGTTCGCCCCCACGGTCTCCTTCTTCTGGTCGTGTTCCCGATGGCGCTTGTCGCCGTGCGACTCGTCCTTGCGGTGCTCAGGATGGTTGTAGTCCCACGTGGGCCGCTCCGAGCGGATCGGCGGCAGGTGGGTGAAGTTGTGGTGCGGCGGGGGGGACGAGGTGAACCACTCGAGTGCCCCGCCGTCCCACGGGTTGTCACCGGCCGGGACGGGCTTCCGCCACGACTGGATGAGGTTGGCGAAGAAGAAGAGGAAGGAGAACCCGATGACGAAGGCGCCGACCGTCGAGAGCTGGTTGAGTCCCGTCCACCCGTTGGAGCTGAGGTAGTCGGCGACGCGACGGGGCATCCCCTTCAGGCCCACGAGGTACTGGGGCACGAAGGTGACCCAGAAGCCGATGAACAGGAACCAGAAGTGCAGCTTGCCGAGGCGCTCGCTCAGCATCCGGCCGAACATCTTCGGATACCAGAAGTAGAACCCGGCGAACCCGGCGAACACGGTGGTCCCGATCAGCACCTGGTGGAAGTGCGCGACCACGAAGTACGTGTCGTGGGTCATGAAGTCCACCGGGGGCGAGGCGAGCAGGACACCGGTCACGCCGCCCATGAGGAAGGCGAACAGGAACCCCATCGAGAACAGCATCGGTGTCTGGAAGCTGAGCTGGCCGCCCCACATCGTCCCGATCCAGTTGAAGAACTTGATGCCCGTCGGGATGGCAATGAGGTACGAGAGCAGGCTGAAGAAGGGCAGCAGCACGACGCCGGTGGTGAACATGTGGTGGGCCCACACGCCGGTCGACAGCGCGGCGATCGACAGGGTGGCGAACACCATGCCCCGGTAGCCGAAGAGCGGCTTGCGACTGAACACCGGGATGATGTCCGTCACGATGCCGAAGTAGGGCAAGGCCAGGATGTAGACCTCCGGGTGCCCGAAGAACCAGAAGAGGTGTTGCCAGAGCACCGGGACACCACCTCCTTGGACGGAGTAGATGTGGGTGCCGAAGTGCCGGTCGCAGAAGAGCATCACCACGGCGCCGAACAGCACGGGGAAGGCGATCAGGATGAGGATGCCGGTCACCAGCATGTTCCACGAGAAGATCGGCACCCGGAACATGGTCATGCCGGGTGCGCGGAGGTAGAAGATCGTGGCCACCAGGTTCACCCCGGTGAAGATGGCCGAGAACCCGGTGAGCCCCAGCGACAGCAGCCAGAGGTCGGTGCCGGTGCCCGGGGAGTTGATGGAGTTGGAGAGCGGGGCGTAGGCCACCCAGCCGAAGCTCGCCGCACCGCCGGCCACCACGAAGCTCAGGGTCATCATCGACGCCCCGCCCAGGTAGAGCCAGTAGGAGAGGGCGTTGAGGCGGGGGTAGGCCATGTCCGGCGCCCCGACCTGCAGCGGCACGATGTAGTTGGCGAGGCCACCGAAGGCGAACGGGCCGGCGAACAGGTACAGCATGAGGCTGCCGTGCATGGTGAACAGCTCGTTGTACGTCTGGAAGTTGACGAGCGACGAGGTCGGATCGGCGAGCTGCGCCCGGATGACGAGGGCCATCACCCCCGAGATGAAGAACGTGACCAGGGCGGTGATCATGTACGACTTGCCGATGACCTTGTGGTCCGTCGAGGTCAGCCAATTGAGGATGCCGTGGGGCCCGTGGTGCTCGTGGGCGGCCTCGTGGTCGCCCTCCGCGTGCCCGTGGGCACCGGGGCCACCCGGCTCCTCAGGCTCGATCAGGTCGGGGGACTCGATGGTGGTGGTCACAGGGAACCCTTCTTCGAAGCGGGCGCAGCCAGGGCGTTGGACGTGGTCACGTGGTCATACGGCGGAGGGGTGTTGGCCGCCGGCTCGGGCACCCGCTTGATGGTGTGCCCGGTGGCCACCTCGCCCTGGAGCCACGTCCGGTACTGGGCCGGGCTGACGGCCCGCACGCTGAACAGCATCTCGGAGTGGTACAGCCCGCAGATCTGGGTGCACTGCCCGGGATAGAAGCCCGGATTGATGATGTTGAGGTCGAACGTGTTGACCACGCCGGGCAGGGCGTAGCGGCTGAAGTTGAAGTCCCGAACGTAGAAGCCGTGGATGACGTCGTTGGACACCAGCGTGACCTGGACCGTCTGGCCGTAGGGGAGGACCATCTGGGGCCCGTGGTTCTGGGGCCCGTTGGTGACCTCGCCCGACACCGAGACGTTGTCGTTCGGGTAGTCGAACCGCCAGCCCCACTGGAAGGCCGTGACCTTCACGTCGACCACCGGGTTGCCGGTGGCGGTGATCTTGGCGGCCAACGGCACGGTGGCGTCGACCTTGTTCTCCGTGATCACGGTGAACAGGAACAGGGCGGCCACGACCAGCACCGGGATGCCGGTGTAGAGGATCTCGATCGGGATGCTCTCGTGGAACTGCTTCGGCATCTCGTCCGAACGCCGGCGGTAACGCAGGACGGTGAAGAGGATCAGGAGGCCGACGAACCCGCCGATGATGATGCCGGTGGTCATCATCCCGGAGTAGAGCTTGAACGTGTCCTGCCCCTGGGTGGTGGCGCCTCGGCTGGCGCCGTAGCTCGGATAGAAGTTGCAACCCCCCAGGACGAGGGGTGCGGCCACGGCGAGTCCGGCGGCCCACCGCTTCCATCGGCGCCCGGCGGCCGGGGCCTCCGGCGTGTCGGCAGACGTTCGGTCGCGGTCGGGCAGGGGCGTCGGAGATCCGTTTGTGAAGGCGATCACGGGCGAAACACTAGTGGGGTCCGCGCGGAATTGAGAAGTTGAGCCACCAGGCAGGGAGGGAGCGCGAAACCCCTGGTCACAGGGGCGGAATTTCGGGTTCTCCCACCGGGTCGGAGGGACCGGCGGCGCGGGTGCCCCGGGACTCCCTCGCGGCCCAGCCGAAGACGCCCCGGGCCATGGTCGACGTGGCGGTGTCGGCCCGTCGGGTGAAGACGACACGGCGGGCGTCGGCCACGCCCGGGTCGTCCGGGGCGGCCAGCCAGGCCAGCTCGGCCAGGTGCCCGGCGATGCGCAGCGCCTCCTCCGGATACGGACCCGCGTCCACCGACCCCACCAGGGCCAAGGCCCGGTCGGCCAGCGCACCGGGGCCGCCGGACAGGTCGGCCAGCTCCCTGGCCAGGGCGGCCTCGGGCGCCGGCTTGAGCGTCGCCGGGTTGCCGTCCCACCAGCCGCCGTAACGGCGCCAGATGCCCCGCACGACGAATTCCGGCTCGTCGTAGACCGGCTGGAGGTAGGGCCGGGCCAGGAGGTGGGCGGGCGGGGTGACCGTGTGGATCGCTTCGTCGAGGCGGGCCCCGCCGTTCATGAGCTCGAGGGTCTGGGCCACCAGCGACTCCAGCAGTTCGGCCGTCTCGGACAGGGCCCGGCGGATCCGGTCCCGGCCCATGATCGGGTACCCGTGGCCGGGCAGCAGCACCTCCGGGCCGGCGGCGCCGTCGTCGTACAGCGTGAGCATGCGGCGCAGGGCCTCGGCCCACTCGAGGGGATAGCGCTGGACCTTCTGGGGGTTGCCGGCGTTGGGCGACGCCCAGATGAACAGATCGCCGGTGCCCAGCACGCGTTGCGCCGGGAACCACGTCCAGGCGTGGTCGTCCGTTTCGCCGCGGGCGTGGTGGAGCTCGGCCCGCACGCCCCCGACGGTGAGGTCGAGCCGGTCGCGGAAGGTGCGGTCGGGATAGCGGTACCGCGTGGGCCACTCGAGGTCGTCCAGGCCGAACTGGCGGCGGTTGACCACCGTGTTGTACCCGGCGGTGCGGACGTAGCGGTCGAACCGTTCGGCCACGGCCTCGTGGGCCACGACCTCCGGTGCCGGCCAGCCGTGGGCCTCGGCGTCGGCCTCCCACCGGTGGACGCCGAAGACGTGGTCGATGTGGCCGTGGGAGTAGACGGCGGTGTGGAGGGGCGCCTCCGACCACGAGCGCAGGGTCCGGTGGACCTGTCCCGACAGGAACGGGCTGCCCACGTCGACCAGCACGAGACCCTCGTCGGTGGACACGGCGGCCACGTTGGCGAAGGAGGGCACGAAGGCCACGCCGTCGGCGACCTCCGCCAGTCCTCCGCCGGGGGCCATGGGATCGATGCCCGATCCGCCGGTGCCCGGGTCGCCTTCCCACAGGCGGTCGGCGAGGGCCAGCACGTCATCCGTGGTGGTCACCGTCCCACTCCCCGGATCCGGAACCGGTCAGGTCCGGTCGGCATCGGGGGGTGCCTCGGGGGGTGCCTCGGTTGGTGCCTCGGTGGGCTCCTTGGGGCCCGCCAGCTTCCCGGCCCACCGCCCGGCGCCACGGATGGTCCGCCGGACCCCGTCCTCGACCTGGGGCCGGTGCCCGTCCACCGCCCGCCGGCCGGCGGCGGCGGCGGCTCCCGTGGTCCGACCCGCCTTGCGGAGCGCCGAGTCGGCCCCGGGGTCCCGGGCGTCGGGCGCGGTGGCGCCCGGTCCGGACGTGACGGTGGCGGTGGTCTCGATGACGCCGGTCGGTCGTGGCGAGCGCGCGCGGCGGCCGCGGCCGGCGATGCCCGTGGTCGACGTCAAGGTGGCGAGTCGGATCAATCCGATGGACGTGAACATGACGACGACCTTCTCCTCGCTGTCGGCGTGCAGGGCGGGAAGCCAGACGAGCACCGCGAAGACCACGGCGACGACCACCGCCAGCTGGACGTGCAGGTCCCGGCCCACGATCCGGACGACGCCCAGCGGTCCGTCGGCCGTGCCGGCCAGCACGAACAGGAGCAGCGCGCCGGCGACGAGCGGGCCCCCGTGGGCGACGTGGATCGACAGGTCGGCCAGGACGACGGCCAGGGCGATCTCCGACACCTGCAGCACCCAGAACGGGATCCAGCGGCCGGAACGCCATCGCCGTCCGGTGGGGGCCGGGGCTGGCGGTGGTCCAGCGTCGGCCGTCATCTGCGGTGTGGGATCAGGAAGCGGGGCCCTGCGTGCCGTCTGCTGCAGGAGGGCTCTGCACGACCGTCGGTGCGGGGGCCGGTGCCGGGGCCGGGGCGACGACTGGAGGGGCGGGGGCGGGGGCGACGACCGGAGGGGCGGGGGCCACGGCCGGAGGGGCCACGGCCTGGGCCGTGGCGGGCTCGTCGGACGCGCCCTCCTCGATGCCCTTCTTGAACTCCTTCTGGGCCGAGCCGAGCGAACGGGCCAGCTTGGGGATCTGGGTGGAACCGAAGACCAGGAGGACGACGACGACCAGGATCAGGATGTTGTCGACACTCGCGAACTCTGCTGGAGGACTGAACGGCATGGTGGTTGCTCCCTTGTTGACCTCGGACCCAGGTTAGACCTGCGAGGAACGGCTTGCCGCGCGGTTCGTCGCCGGGACACCGGGCGGATGACGCCGGTCATCCGGCCAGGAAGACCCCCAGGCAGAGTGCGACCACCGATGCCACCCCGCCGATGGACCCCCAGACGGCCAGGCCCAGCTTCGAGGTCGACCGCTGGTGGAGGAAGACGCCGACCCCGGCGAGGACCACGAACACGAGCTTGACCATCAGCACGGCCTTCCAGGCCGACGTGGCGTCGCTCGGGTGCACGGCGCTGATGTTCCAGAAGCCGGTGATGATCAGGACGGCGTAGGCCGGCCACATCAGGCGGCTGAACGCCCTCGCCACCTTCTTCGGGGCGTCGTCGCCGAAGGTGCGGATGGTGGGCAGCAGCCCGGCCACCACGAACTGCCCGCCGACCCAGACGGTGGCGGCCAGGACGTGGAGGATGAGACGGAACCCGTCGAGGCCCGTGGCCAGGGTGGGTCCGGCGTCGGCCACGAGGTGGAGGGGGGTCACCGCGGTCGGGTCACTTGCCGGTCCAGTTGGGCTCGCGCTTCTCGGCGAAGGCGATGGCACCCTCCATGGCGTCGGCGGACCGGCCGATCTCCCCGAACACGGTGTCGTTGACGGCCCAGGCCTCGTCCTCGGACAGCTCGGCGGCCTGCTTCATGACCTGCTTGGAGAGGCGCACGGCCAGGGGGGCGTTCCTGGCGATCCGCCCGGCCAGGGCCAGGGCCTCGTCCATCAGCTTGTCGCCCGGCACGACCCGGTTCACCAGGCCGATCTGCAGGGCCCGGGCGGCGTCGATGGGCTCACCGGTCAGGGCCAGTTCGAGGGCGATCGCCTGCGGCAGGCGCTTCGGCAGCCGGATGAGACCGCCGGCCCCGGCCACCAGCCCACGGGAGACCTCGGGGATGCCGAACTTGGCGTGGTCCGCCGCCACCACCAGGTCGCAGCTCAGCATGATCTCGCAGCCGCCGGCCAGGGCCGAACCGTTGCAGGCGGCGATGAGCACCTTCGGGAAGTCCCGCTTGGTGATGCCGCCGAACCCTTTGTCGGTGATGGGGAACTCGCCGGTGGCGAAGGCCTTCAGGTCCATGCCGGCCGAGAACGCCTTGTCGCCCGCCGACGTGAGCACCACGACCCAGACGTCGTCGTCGGCCTCGATCTCGTCGAGGGCGTCCGACAGCGCGGTGGCGGTGGCCAGGTTGATGGCGTTGCGGGCCTCGGGCCGGTTGATCGTCAGGATCTCGATGTGACCCTGGCGCTCGCGGAGCAGTTCGTCGGACATGGTGGTCTCCCTCGGGCGATCGGCGGAGGCGGTTCAGCGCTCCGCCAGACGGTAGCGCGGCTCACCGGCCTGGACGACCACGGCGCCGCCGACGAGTCCGGGCATGTCGGTGGCGCCCATGGCCGCCACCACCTCCTCGTCCGCCGGCGCCACGGCCAGGTGGCGGCCGTCGGCCAGCCGGGCCACGACCGGTGCGCCGGCCGCGGTGCCGTCGTTGTCGCGCCACACGGTGGCCGTCACGACGGTGGCGGCCTCGGGGGCGTCGAGTCCCTCGGCGACGTCGACCGCCGAGGCGTCGATGGCGGCCTGGGCGGCCGCGGTGTCGCCACGCCGGAACCCCGCGGGTGGCGGGGTCGAGCCGTAGAGGCCGAGGGCGTGCTTGGTCACGAACCACCCGAGCCCCGTGGCCAGACCCAGCCGGGTGCCGCCGTCGCCGTCCCGCAGGAGGTCGCACAGGGTGGCGATGCCGTGGGTCGTGTAGTTATTGCCCGGGCCGCCGAAGTAGGGGAGCCCCCCGGTGACGGTCAGGCCCCGGGCGTCGTCGAGGGCGATGCCGAGGGCCTCGGCCGCCATCTGCACCGCGGACGGGAAGCACGAGTAGAGGTCCATGCGGGCGAGGTCGTCGACCCCGAGGGTGCGGCCGGCCGCCACGGTGGCGGCGTCGAAGAGGGCCGACCCGGCGGCCCGGATGGCCGGCGACCGACCGGGATC
>Ga0182016_10007044_pt1 | contig 11674 bp, 10 predicted proteins | sample 712S2MmetaG_FD_120491 | JGI IMG/M metagenome (GOLD analysis project Ga0182016, IMG submission 120491) | Permafrost microbial communities from Stordalen Mire, Sweden - 712S2M metaG | ecosystem: Environmental > Terrestrial > Soil > Wetlands > Permafrost | place: Sweden: Stordalen | collected...
GTCGAGCAGGTGCGAAAGCAGGTCTTAGTGATCCGGCGGTAGCAAGTGGAAGTGCCGTCGCTCAACGGATAAAAGGTACTCCGGGGATAACAGGCTTATCGGGCCCAAGAGTTCACATCGACGGCCCGGTTTGGCACCTCGATGTCGGCTCGTCGCATCCTGGGGCTGGAGTAGGTCCCAAGGGTTGGGCTGTTCGCCCATTAAAGCGGTACGCGAGCTGGGTTCAGAACGTCGCAAGACAGTTCGGTCCCTATCTGCCGTGGGCGTTGGAGAGTTGAGAGGAGTTGTCCCTAGTACGAGAGGACCGGGATGAACAGACCTCTGGTGTATCTGTTGTCGTGCCAACGGCATCGCAGATTAGCTACGTCTGGATTGGATAACCGCTGAAAGCATCTAAGCGGGAAGCCAACCTCGAGATGAGCTCTCCCATCCCCATGAGGGAGTAAGACCCCTGGTAGACCACCAGGTTGATAGGCCAGCTCTGGAAGGGCGGCAACGCCCGGAGGAGACTGGTACTAATGGGTCGAGGGCTTGACGGATAACTTTGTGATGCCCTCGTTAATGTGGCCGCTGTGCAGTTTTGAAGGATCGCCGAGGCGGTGTCTCTCACCATTTCCGGTGGCTATGGCGAGGGGGAAACACCTCTTCCCATTCCGAACAGAGCAGTTAAGCCCCTCAGCGCCGATGGTACTTGGCTCGCAAGAGCCTGGGAGAGTAGGTCGCCGCCGGTTTACTTATACGAGCCCCGCCCTGCGGCGGGGCTCGTTGCTGTTCGCAGAGGCTCGGCGACGCAACGGGCGGTGCTCGGCGCGCCCCTCCGGGGGAGGGCTCAGCTGCGGGCGCTCGCGACCGCCGCGGGCAGGAGCGTCTCGGCGGTCGCGCCGGCGCCGGCGGTTATCGTGAGGCTTCGCAGGAAGCGGCCGCTCAGGCGCTGCGGCGAGCGAGCCGTGTAGCGATACGCCAACAGCCCACCGATATCGCTGCGTCCCCGCAGGGTGAAAGCCGGTGTCGGGGCGCGCAGCGCACCCGTCCGCAGGGGCGCGTAGCCGACAAGGTCGACCTCCCGCACCGACGCGGAGAGGCGGCGGGAGAGGTAGCGCAGCCGCCAGGCCGGCAGGTAGTACTCAAGCGGCGCGGAGCCATCCTCCACCGTGACGATCGCGCGGTCCTGGGAGCCTGAGCGCAGCGCCTGCGCGACGGCGCTCCAATTTCCGCGTTGCAGCCGGTGGTCAAGGCCGGTGGCGACCAGCATGGTTACCGACACCACGCACACCATGAGCGCGAGCACCGCGCCGAGGCGGCCGGCGCGAGCGGCGCCGAGGACGAGGGCGAAAGCGGCGGACAGCGGTATCCACGCAGCGATGAGGTTGCGCGGCGCGAAGTAGTCCTTGCCCGCGAGGGCGAGCGCGAGGGGGACCAGGATCGCGACGGCCCCAAGCCCGAGCATCAGCGACAGTCCCTGGAGCTCGACTCGCTCGAGTTGCCTACGCGCAACCAGGACGGCGCCCAGGGCCGCCGTGGCGAGCAGCGGCAGCGCGCTCAGCCCGAGCAGGCTGTGACCGAGCACCGAGCCGTTCGCGCCGAGCAGGTAGTAGCCGGCGGTCTGCACGATCCTGTCCGAGAGCGCCCAGTGGCCGATCCAGAGCGTGCCACGGCCACCCTGTGCGACCACAAGCGGCACGAGTGCGGCCCCGCATACGGCCACCGCGCTCACGGCAGCCAGCGTGGTCCGCATCTGCGTCACCTGCACGGACCGGCGCAGCGAGATTGCGCCCGGCGCTCCCGACGGTACCTCTCCTCCCGCCCGCCGGCGCGCTCGCCAGAGCAGCAGCAGTGCCTCCGGAGCAACCAGGAAGACGGCGAAGTAGTGCGACAGCAGCGCGAGCGCCGAGCTCAACGCCCACAGCGCGAGCACCACGCGGCCACCGCCGTGGTGGGCGCGCAGAAAGTACAGCAGCGAGAGCGCGCTCGCCAGCGCGTAGGTCTCGTAGGACCGTGCCTCCTGCGAATACCAGACAAACAGCGGGCTGACGGCCAGAATCGCAGCGAGGATGATCGCCGTGCGGCGCGAGCCCAGTTGCGCGCCGATCGTCCATCCGACGCCCACGAGACCGACTCCCGCAAGCGCCGAAAGCAGGCGCAGGGCGACGACGCCCGTGCCGAGCACACGCGAGACGGCCCACACGAGCACAAACCACAGCGGTGGCGTGTTCTCACGCGCCACCATCGAGCTCAGCGTCGCCACGAGACCCGGGTGCAGGACGTGGACGGGCGTGAACGCCTCGTCGTACCAGAAGCTCTGCAGGCCGAGCGTGGGCAGGCGCGCGAGCGCGGCAAGCAGGAGCAGGGCGGCGAGCGGCCACCAGGCCCACGACCGCAGGCGCCTGCTCGCGCCGGCGACGGCGCCGCCGTAAGGACGCTGGGGCCGGATCGGGCGAGCGGACGCCGTGGGGGCCATCGGCGAGCGCGAAGCCCCGCGCGGAGCGCTCATGAGGCGACTCTAGCGCCGGACGCCGCGTTCAACACGGCGAGCGTTCATTGCGCCCACTGCGACGCAGCGCGCACCCCGATCGCCGGGACTCCCGGACCTGCAGAGCCCCGGCGGGGTGCGTTCGTTGCCGGCCTGCCTCCCAGCGTCAGCGACGACCTGCGAGCTCACGGCTGCAGGGCGCCGACCGGACCAGCGGTGTGATGCAGTGTTGCGGACGTGCCAGCACCGCTCCGGGTCGCTGCCGCGTCGACGGGCGACGCAACTGCGTACGGTGCGGGTGGAACGCGCGCGCAGCGACGAGCTCGTGGGCGTCTTCGAGCGGCGGCTCGAGGAGCAGAGCGGCACGGGCGAGGTCGCGCGCGCGGTGCACGGCGCGGAGGGGAGCCTTCGGGTGTGTGGTGCGCCAGAACATGTGTTCGTATGGTGCGGGGCTGATCGGATGGAACGGCGAAGAGCGTCCGCCAGGGTGGCGATAGCAGCAGAGAAATGGCTCTATGGAGCCATACAGGTGGCTCGATCGTGCAAGAGAAATTGCAGAACATACGTTCGCCTGCATGCCCAGCGGAGCGCTCGCAGAGCCCGGCCGGGTTAGCGGACGGCTTCGGTGTAGGCTTGGACGCTGGCACCAGCGATGGAGAAGTTCGTCATTCAAGGCGGCGCACCGCTCAGCGGAACGGTTGTGCCCGCCGGCAACAAGAACGGTGCGCTGGCGGTCCTGGCTGCCTCGGTGCTGACCGATGCCGAGCTGGTGCTGACCAACGTGCCGCGCATTCGCGACGTCGATGCGATGCTCGAGATCCTGGAAGGCCTCGGCGTCGACGTCCGCTGGCAGGGCGAGAACGAGCTCACGCTTTGCGGAGCGGACGTCGACGCCAGCTCCGTCGACCCCGCGCTGGGCGAGCAGATTCGCGCCTCATTCCTGCTCGCCGGCCCGCTCCTTGCTCGATTCGGCCGCGCCGAGATGCCGCCGCCGGGCGGCGACTTCATCGGACGCCGCCGCCTCGATCCCCACATTGACGCCTTTGAAGCGCTCGGCGCCGTCTGTGACCACGACCGTGCCTTCATCCTGCACGCCGAGCACGGCTTGCGAGCCGCGGATGTCTTCATGGACGAGCCTTCGGTGATGGCGACCGAGAACGTGCTGATGGCGGCAGCGCTGACGCCGGGGACGACGGTCGTCCACAACGCGGCGTGCGAGCCTCACGTGCAGGATCTGGCGCGTCTGCTGGTCAAGATGGGTGCCCGGATCGGGGGCATCGGCTCGAATCTGCTCACCGTCGAGGGAGCCGAGCGCCTCGGCGGTGCGGCGCACGAGATCGCTCCGGACCACATCGAGATCGGCAGCTTCATGGCGCTTGCCGGCGTGACGGGAGGCGAGCTTCGGATCACCGACACGATCCCCGCCGACCTGCGGATGATCTGCCTGGTCTTCGACCAGCTCGGGCTGCACAGCGAATTCGACGGCAACGACATCCTGATTCCCGGCGGCCAGAGACTCGTCGTCAAGGCCGACTTCGGCGGCTACAAGCGCAAGGTCATGGACGGTCCGTGGCCGGCGTTCCCGGCCGACCTGACGAGCGTCGCGGTTGCTCTGGCGACCCAGGCCGAGGGCTCGGTGCTGATTCACGAATGGATGTTCGAGAGCCGCCTGATCTTCACAGACAAGCTCGCGACGATGGGCGCCGACATCGTGCTCTGCGATCCGCATCGCGCGATCGTCACCGGACCGCGGCGCCTGCACGGCGAACGGCTCGAGTCGCCCGACATCCGCGCCGGCATGGCGATGCTGATCGCAGCGCTGTGTGCCGAGGGTCGCAGCGAGATCGGAAACGTCTCGCAGATCGACCGCGGATACGAGCGGATCGACGAACGCCTGCGCGCGCTCGGGGCCCAGATCGAACGCGAATCGACGGTTCCGGTCTAACACAGCCCGGCGCGCGGAGGGCCGGGCACCGCGGGGAGCGCGACGGACTCTCCAGCAACGGCTGTCTGAACCCGCTGCGTTTGCTTTGACCCCAGCGCCAGGAGCCTGTTAGGGTTGCCTAACTTCGGGTGTCTGCATCCGGTCCTACGGCAGCCAAAGAATTTGCGCGCGCAAAGAACAGAGCGAAAATCGCACTCCGCCACACGCGAGAGGGACCGCTCAAGGGTCTTCTTCTACGTTTGGGCGCTGGTCGTGCTCGCGGTCGCCGCGGTTGCCGTCGTGCTCGGCTGGCGTGCCGGCGGCGGCACGCCTGACCCGGCCGCGCTGGCGGCGGCGCACGTCGGTGTGAGCCGGACCACGGCCGTCGTGAACAGCGCGATCCTCGTCTTCCGCGAGGGCCTCGAAACGATCCTCGTGCTGGCGGCGGTGACGGCGAGCTTTCTCGGCACCAACCGGATCTATCGCCGGCCGGTCGCGGCCGGCGGCGGCCTTGCGCTGCTGGCGAGCGTCGGAACCTGGTTTCTCGCGATCTGGCTGATCGGAGCCGTCGGAGGCCAGGAGCTCGATGTGCAGGCCGCAACCGGGATCCCGGCGATCATCGTGCTGCTCGTGGTGATGAACTGGTTCTTCCACAGGATGTACTGGACGGGCTGGATCGCTCACCACCACAAGCGGCGCAGGCTGCTGCTCGGCTCGACCGGCGACGGCGACCTGCGGCGCGTGCTGCTCGGCTTCGCGCTGCTCGGCTTCACCTCGGTCTACCGTGAGGGATTCGAGGTGGTTCTGTTCCTGCAGACCCTGCGGGTTCACTTCGGATCGAGTGTCGTGCTCGAGGGCGTAGCACTCGGGCTGCTCGCGACGGCGGCGGTCGGGGTCCTGACGTTCGGCCTGCACCAGCGCCTGCCCTACCGCCGCCTGTTGATCATCACCGGCGCGATGCTCTGCGTGGTGCTGCTGGTGATGGTCGGCGAAGAGGTCAACGAGATGCAGCTGGCGGGCTGGATCGGCACGACTTCAATCGGCGTCCACATCCCGGGCTGGCTGGGCACCTGGTTCTCGATCTTCCCCAACGTCGAGACGATCGTGGCCCAGGTCGCTGCGATCGCCCTCGTACTCGGCTCCTACTTCCTCGCCGAGCACCTGCGAGTGCGACGCCCCCGCGCGCGTGGACTTCCCGGCGCGACTGCGGCGCAGGCGCCGCCCGAGCGCCCGCTCGCAGGCCCGACGCTCGTCTGACGCGCGCAGACGACCGCGGCGGCCCGTCCGCTACCGTCCCGTCACCGATGATCCTCCCGATCCCCAGCGGCACCCGTGACGTGCTGCCCGACGAGATGGGTGAGCTGCGTACGCTCACCGAGCGGTTGCGCTCCGTCTTCAGCGACGCCGGCTACGGCGAGGTCTATACGCCCGCACTCGAGTACGAAGGGGTGATCACGCGCGGCGCGCTCGGCGGCGCGCGGCCGGCCTACCGGGTGTTCGACGAGAACGGCGAGGTGCTCGTGCTGCGCTCGGACATGACCGTGCCGATCGCGCGCCTGGTCGGCTCGCGCTACCAGGCCGCAGAGCCGCCGTTGCGCTTCGCCTACTTCGCACACTGTTACCGCGGTGTTCGGCCACAGCGGGGACAGCCGCGGGAGTTCTTGCAGGCGGGCATCGAACTGGTCGGCGCGCCGGCGCCGGCGGGCACCGCCGAAGCCGTGACGGTGCTCTGCCACGCGCTCGACCGCGCTGGGCTGCAGCGCTACCGCGTCGGCATCGGCGACGCGTCGTTGTATCCCGCGCTCATGGATGCGCTCGGCGTGGCGGGCGATGCGCGCCCGCGGCTGCTTGCAGAATTGGGTCACGGCGACTTCGTGGGGCTGGAGAACGCGCTCGCCGAGCTCTCGATCGACGAGGGCTCGCTCGAGCTGCTGCTGCGGGTGCCGCAGCTGCGCGGCGGCCCCGACGTGCTGCACGGCCCGCCAGGGCCCGTGGCCGACGCGGTCGCCGGGCTGCGTTCGATCCACGAGCTGCTCGCCGCGGATGTTGCCGAGCGGGTGATCTTCGATCTCGGCCTCTCGCGGGCGCCGGGCTACTACACCGGCGCCGTGTTCGAGGTCTACGACCCGGCTGTCGGCATGCCGATCGGTGGCGGCGGTCGCTACGACCACCTGCTGGCGCAGTTCGGGCGCGATCTGCCCGCTGTGGGCTTTGCCCTGGAGGTCGAGAAGCTCCACCAGGCGCTCGCCGCCGAGGAGCGACTTGCCGAGGGTGTGCGATGAGCTCCGGCGACCTCACGATCGCGGTCCCGCGCGGCGCTCTTTTCACGGAGACCCTCGACTGGCTCGAGCGGCTCGGCGTCGGCACCGGCGAGGTACGAACGAACGACCGCAAGCTGCTGTTCGCCGACGTCGGCCTGATCACGATGCGGCCCTCGGACGTGCCGATCTACGTGGCCGCGGGCGCCGCGGACATCGGCGTCACGGGCAAGGACGTGCTGATGGAGCAGGGCGGCAGCGTCAACGGTTCCGGCCGCGACGTCTACGAGCTGCGCGACCTCGGATTCGGCCGCTGCACGATGGTCGTGGCGTCGGTGGCCGGCCCCGACCTGGCGGCCGAGGCGCTGCGGCGCCTTGGTGTGATTCGCGTTGCCACGAAGTACCCGCGCATCGCTGCCGCGCACTTCGAGCGCACGGGTCGCCAGGTCGAGATCATCGAGGTGAAGGGCTCAGTGGAGCTCGCGCCGCTGACCGGGCTGGTCCAGGCAATCGTCGACCTGACCGCCACAGGTACGACGCTGCGCGAGAACAACCTGGTGGTGCGCGAGACGATCGCGGTATGCACGGCGCGGCTGATCGCAAATCCCGTCGCCCACAAGCTGAAGGCGGCGGCGATCGACGAGCTGCTGGAGCGCTCGCGTGCGGCTTGAACGACACGAACTGGGAACGCCCGCCGCGTTGGTCGCAGAGATCCGCGCGCTGGCCCCGCAGGCGCCGTCGGTCGCCGCAGCGGTAAGCGAGATCATCGCCGCGGTTGCAGCCGAAGGCGATGCCGCCGTGCGCCGCTACACGGCGCGCTTCGACGTCGATCCGCCGCCCGCGGCGCGGGTGGAGGCCGAGGATCTTGCCCACGCGCTGGCGGTGCTCGATCCGGCTGTGCGGGAGGGCCTCGAGGTCGCGATCGCCAACGTCGCGGAGGTCGCTTGGGCGGCCGCCGACGACGATCGCGAGGTGACGCTGGCCCAGGGCCAGCGCGTGCTGCTGCGCGAGATGCCGGTCGCACGTGCCGCGGTGTATGTGCCCGGCGGTCGCGCGCCCTACCCGAGCACCGTCGTGATGGGGGCTGTGACGGCGCGGGCAGCTGGGGTCGCCGACGTCGCGATCGTGACGCCACCGCCGGTCGATCCGGTCACGCTGGCAGCGTGTGAGCTGATCGGCATCGGCGAGGTGCACCGCATCGGCGGCGCGCAGGCGATCGCGGCGCTCGCCCACGGCACCGAATCTGTCGCTCCCGTCGATGTGATCGTCGGCCCCGGCAATCTCTACGTCCAGGAGGCCAAACGGCAGCTGTCGGGGCGTGTCGGCATCGACGGCTTCGCCGGCCCGAGCGATCTCCTCGTGCTGTTCGACGCGCCTGATCCCGGCTCGATCCGGCTGATCGCGCACGACCTACTGGCACAGGCCGAGCACGGAGAGGCAAGCCTCGTTGTGGCCGTCGCGGCGGAACGGGCGCTGCTGGACGCGCTCGAGGCCGACCTGCGCGGCCTTTGGGCGGGGCAGAGCGCCCCGTTCGTGCTCGTCCACGCCGGCTCACTCGAACACGGCCTGGACTTCGCGAACACGTTCGCACCGGAGCACCTGGAGCTGATCGGACCCGGGGCCGAGGCGCTTGCTCCGCTCGTGCGCGCGGCCGGATGCGTGTTCGTCGGCTGGCCAGGCGCGACGGCGTTCGGCGACTACGTCGCCGGCTCCAATCACATCCTGCCGACCGGCGGTTCGGCACGGTTTGCCTCGGCGCTCGGACCGCGCCATTTTCGCCGCCAGATGGCCGAGGTGCGGATTGAACACACCGCCCTTGCGGCGCTGGCTCACGCCGGTGTGCCGATCGCCCGCGCCGAGGGTTTCAATGCCCACGCCGAGTCGATGCGGGCTCGCGTGGCGGACTTCGTGGAGAATCCATCCCGATGAGCCGCGAAGCAGAGATCACCCGCGCAACGCGCGAGACGAGCGTCTCGCTGCGTCTTGCGCTGGATGGCACCGGCGCCGGCACGCGCGAGAGCGGCGTCGGGTTCCTCGACCACATGCTGGATCTGCTCGCCCGCCACGGGCGGCTGGACCTAGACGTGAAGGTCAGCGGCGACCTCGAAACCGGCGGCCATCACACGGTCGAGGACACAGGGATCGTGCTCGGCCAGGCACTCGATGAGGCGCTCGGCGACCGGGCCGGCATCTACCGCTACGGCGATGCGATCGTGCCGATGGATGAGGCCCGCGCGATGTGCGCGATCGACGTCTCGGGCCGCCCCTACCTGCGCCTGCTCGCCGATCTGCCCGCCGGCTCGACCGGCGGCTTCGACCACGAGTTGCTCGAGGAGTTCTTTCGCGCCGTCGCGAACAACGCGAAGCTCACGGTGCACCTCGAGATCCAGGCCGCCGGCAACGCCCACCACATGATCGAAGCCGCGTTCAAAGCGTTCGCGAGGGCACTGCGCGGCGCGGTCACGATCGACCCCACCGAGCACGGCGTTCCCAGCACCAAGGGGGTGCTGTAGGTGGGCGCCTCTGCGCCGCGCCGGCGCCTGCAGCCGTGATCGGACTCGTCGACTATGGGATGGGCAACCGGCGGTCGGTGGAGAAGGCGCTCGAACACGTCGGCGCAACGGTGCTCGTCAGCTCCGATCCGGAGGCGCTGGCCCTCGCCGAGGCGCTCGTCGTGCCGGGTGTGGGCGCCTTCCCCAAGGCGATGGAGCGCCTGCGCGCACTCGAGCTCGACGGCCTGCTGACCGAGCGTGCCGCGGCCGGGGTGCCGTTGCTCGGAATCTGCCTCGGTATGCACCTGTTCTTCGAGCACTCAACCGAGCTCGGCGGGTCCGAGGGCCTGGCGATCGTGCCGGGCGAGGTGCGGATGCTGGACACCGGCTCGCTCAAGGCGCCCCAGATCGGCTGGAACGAGGTTCGCTGGGAGCGCCCGGCGGCGGTCCTGGAAGGGCTCGCAGGCGCGACGGCGTTCTACCACGTCCACAGCTTCGTCGCCGTTCCGGCGCAGCGCGAGGACGTGCTGGGCACTGCCGAGTACGGCGAGCGTTTCGCTTCGGTCGTCACGCACGGCTCGTTCCTGGGGGTTCAGTTTCATCCCGAGAAGTCATCGCACGACGGCCTGCGACTGCTCGCCAACTGGGTCGCCGCGAGCGACGGTGGCGCGTGATCCTCTATCCGGCGATCGACATCCTCGACGGGCACGCCGTGCGCCTCGTCCAGGGAGATTTCGCCCGCGCCACCGAATACGCCGCCGACCCGCTCGACGCGGCGCGCGCGTGGGCGGCGGCGGGTGCGCAGCGGCTGCACGTGGTCGATCTCGATGGCGCGCGCAGCGGCGCGCCGGTGAACCTCGAGGCGGTGGAGCGCATCGCCGCTGCGACCGGTCTCCCGGTCCAGGTTGGGGGCGGCTTGCGCTCGGGCGCGGCGATCGCCGCGGCGTTCGCGGCCGGCGCCGCGCGCGTCGTGCTGGGCACGGCCGCGTTCGCCGACGACGGGCTGCTGGACGACGCGGTGGCCGAGCATGGCGCGCGGATCGTGGTATCCGTCGACGTGCGCGGCGGCATGGTCTCCACGGCGGGCTGGACGCAGACCGGGTCGCTCGCCGCAGTCGCGGCCGTGCGCGAGCTCGTGTCGCGCGGCGTGCGCAGTTTCGTCTACACCGACGTGGATCGCGACGGCATGCTGGAAGGGCCCGACCTGGACGGCGTGGCGGCGGTCGCGGCGGCGATCGAGGGGGAACTGCTCTACTCCGGCGGAATCGGGTCGCTGTCGGATCTCGAAGCGCTCGTGGCGCTGCGCAGCCCACGACTGGTGGGCGTGATCGCGGGCAAGGCGCTGTACGAGCGGCGCTTCAGCGTCGCGGAGGCGGAGGCCGCGCTGTGCATCTGAAGCGGGTCATCCCGTGTTTGGATGTGGACGCCGGGCGGGTCGTCAAGGGCACGCGCTTCGTCGACATCCGCGATGCCGGGGATCCGGTCGAGCTGGCCGCCTTCTACGATCGCGCGGGCGCCGACGAGCTTGTCTTCCTCGACATCACGGCGACGCACGAGAAGCGCGCGACGATCGTCGAGCTGGCTCGCCGGACAGCCAACGACGTGTTCGTGCCGTTCACGATCGGCGGCGGCATCCGCTCCGTCGCGGACGCGCAAGCCGTGCTGGACGCCGGCGCCGACAAGGTTGCGGTCAACAGCGCTGCCGTCGCGCGTCCGGGTCTGCTCGACGAACTGGCGGCGGAGTTCGGCGCCCAGTGCGTCGTCCTGGCGGTCGACGCCAAGGGGCGCGAGGACGGCAGCTGGGGCGTTCATGTCAGCGGCGGGCGGACCGAGACCGAACACGACGCCGTCAGCTGGGCGCGCGAGGGGGTGGAGCGGGGGGCCGGTGAGATTCTGCTGACCAGCATGGACCGTGACGGCACAACCGAGGGTTACGACCTTGCGCTCACGCGCGCCGTCGCCGCTGCGGTCGGGGTGCCGGTGATCGCCTCCGGCGGGGCCGGGCAGCTCGATCACCTTGTCACCGCGCTGCAGGCCGGTGCCGACGCCGTGCTCTGCGCGTCGATCTTCCACTACGACCAGTTCACCGTCGCGCAGGCCAAGGACCACCTCGCCGCCGCAGGGATTGCCGTGCGGCGCTGATGGGCGGTGGCGCCTTCGATTCGGGCGTCGTGCTGGCGGCGCTCGCGCGCTATCCGCCGCTGCGCGCGGGAGGCGCGCGCGTGGCCGTCGTCGGCGGTTTCGTGCGCGACACATTGCTCGGGCGGGACCCGCACGAGGTCGACCTGGTCGTCGAGGGCGACGCCGCGGCGCTCGCGCGCTCGCTCGGTGGCGAGGTCGTGGTGCACGAGCCGTTCGGTACAGCGACAGCAACCGGCCCCGGCTGGCGGGTCGACGTGGCGATGGCGCGCCGCGAGCGCTATCCGGCGCCGGGAGCTCTGCCCGAGGTGGCTGCGGCGAGCATCGAGGACGACCTCGCCCGCCGCGATTTCACCGTCAACGCGATCGCCGTGACGCTTTCCGGCGGCGA
>Ga0182016_10007051_pt1 | contig 11662 bp, 7 predicted proteins | sample 712S2MmetaG_FD_120491 | JGI IMG/M metagenome (GOLD analysis project Ga0182016, IMG submission 120491) | Permafrost microbial communities from Stordalen Mire, Sweden - 712S2M metaG | ecosystem: Environmental > Terrestrial > Soil > Wetlands > Permafrost | place: Sweden: Stordalen | collected...
CGCTCGTTGACCCCGAGGAGCCCGGCCGCCAAGCCGTCGATCACAACGGCTCCATCGTTCGGCGACAGGCGCTCTCCCGACAGCGCCGCAAACAGTTCGTCCTGGCCGTTGCCCGACACTCCCGCGATGCCGACGATCTCCCCGCCCCGCACCTCGAGCGAGATCTTGTCGAGGTGGGTGCCGTGCGGATCGTCGGGCGTGAGCGACAACTGATGAATAAGGAGCCGCGGCACCGATGTGCCGCGGCCGGACGCGAGTTTCACCTCGCCGATGTCGGCGCCGACCATCATCCTGGCGAGCGAGCCTGCGGTTTCCCGGCGCGGATCGCAGGTCGAGATTTTTTTGCCGCCGCGCAGGATGGTCGCGGTGTCGCAGAGCCGTTTCACTTCATCGAGCTTATGACTGATGTAAAGAATGGCGCGCCCCTCGCCCCTGAGCCGGCCGAGCACGGCGAAAAGCTGGTCGGCCTCTTGCGGCGTCAGCACAGCGGTCGGCTCGTCGAGAATAAGCAGCTTGGGATTCTGCATCAGCATGCGCACGATCTCGATGCGCTGCCGTTCGCCGACCGAGAGCCGCCAGACTTCACGCTTGGGCTCGAGCGGCAAGCCATAGACCCGCGCGGTCTCTTCCAGCCGCGCGGAGATGGAGGCAAATGATTCAGTCGGCGCCAGGCCGAGCGCTACGTTCTCGGCGACGGTCAGATTCTCGAACAGCGAGAAATGCTGAAACACCATCCCGATCCCGAGCGCGCGCGCTTCGGCCGGACCGGCGAGCACGACCTTCTGTCCCATCCATTGCAGTTCGCCGGCGCTCGGTTGGATGAGACCGTACATGACTTTCACAAGGGTCGATTTACCGGCCCCGTTTTCGCCGAGCAGCGCATGAATTTCGGCCGGATAGAGATCAAGGTCGATGCCGTCATTGGCGAGGAATGTCCCGTACCGCTTGGTAATGCCGATCGCCCTCAAGAGGGGGGTGGTGCCAAACGCGGCATTTTGCGGGGTGACGTCATGCATCGGTTTTACGCTTGCTCCAGCATTGCAAGTAACATTCCACAGCGGCCAAAGCGCATGCGGTCGATCATCTGACAAAACCTGCGTGGATGAAAGCAGGCCTGTGGCGGCAACTTGCCTAAAACAGCGCCGGGACCCCGGACGGTTTTGATCGACGAACATGCGACCGGGAATCGGCGGCTTAGCGAACGGCCCACCCGATCCATTGGGCACAACTCACTGGCGAAGGTCCGCAAGAGAACGATTGCCGATCAGTGCGGGTAGGGCAAACCCCGCGGAAAAGGGGCAAAAAGTGTCTCCATTTTGTCACATTCCATAAGATTCAAGGCCGGGCCGGCGCCGCAATGTCACAAATTAGGCGCCCCCTAAAAGCCCTAGCAATCAAACATTGGACCGGCGTCGCGGCCGCGGCGGCACCGCGGACGACCGAAAAATTGTTTTATTTCCTATCGACTTATGCGGAGCGAGCGTGGCGCAGCCTGCACGTTTGGCTCGGAGCTGGAACGACTGGCGAAAGCTCTGAAAAAGCCCGCGGATTAAGAAAGCGACAAAAACCTGCTCAAACAACGAGCTTTCAGTGGCCAATCGCCCGAGTAACTTAGGCACCAGGGTTAATGACCCGGTGTGAGGTCGCCGCTTGGCAGGGGGCCGCAATGAAGAGGACCACCATGAATTGGCAGGGGGCCGTCGTGAAAAAGTTTAGTCCTAAGTTGAATGCAAAGGCGGTCGCGTTGGCCGCGCTCGTGTCGGTTTCGGCCGGTGGCTTCGCTCTCGCCGCGGATATGCCGATGAAGGCGCCGCCGCCGCCGAAGGCCGTGCCGTTCTTCTTCGTCAACGACACCTCGGTGAGCTTCACTTGGTTCCCGACTGCTACGAATCCGGGCGTGGATGGCAGTTCAGGGAGTGTGGCGGGCGGTGTGTTCGGGCAGAAAAATACTTTTTCCCGGTACTCCGGCTCGATTGATCACTTCGACGTCTGGGAATACGGCACCAACCTGATTCATGTTGAAGCCAACCAGTACGGACCGCAAGACCCCAACGGAGGGATTCCTGGCACCGTTGGCCACAGAGAATTGTTTGCGATCGCCCGAAGCACTCTTGGCTTCAACGAACTGACCCACAGCAAGATGTTTGCCAGTCCGTTGTTTACCGATATCGGTCTAACGGTCGGCGGCAACTTTGGCATCAACGACGACTTCCTTGCTTCCGATACGACGGTGGGCGTCTATGGCTTGAGCTTCAACTTGAACCTGCCGGGAACGGTCATCTTCGGTATCTTCGCGGACAAGGAATTCAGTCATAGCAGTTTTGCTTCGTGCGGAAACTTGGGGTTCGGTGTAGCTAACCCGGCTGCAGGTGTTGGCGGTGGTCCCTGCGTCGGCGGCGGGGCGTTCAGCGGCGACCGCGACTTCGAATGGACCTGGAAAGTTGAAGGCGTTGTAACAGAACCTCTCAAGTTCCTGCCTGAGTCCCTTCCGGTCACCTTCATCGACCTTATTGGGGTAGAAGGTCCGAAGGGCACCGGTATCTCAAATGCCAACCTGATCGCCCTCGGCCCGAGTGCCGCTGGCGGCCCCGGACCGGCGACAGCGCAAAACCAACTTAATGACGCTGAAACCAAGGTCGAGGTGCGTAACACTGCCGAACTAAGATTCGACACCGGCAAGATGTTTTGGGGCAAACCGGGCATCTGGGATAGCTACGTCGGATATCTTTACTGGTATAACAAGTTCGGCACCGACCATAATGCCATCTTGTTTTCGCAGGCTTCTCCCGGCTCATCGGTTGAAAGCTCGGTGTACGTGGGTACCACCTACCACTTCAAGTAGGATCCGATAATCGACCCTTTCGGATTCAGGACATGCCCGGCCCATTTTGCCGGGCATGTTTGTTTTCTGCGGTATATTCCTCAACAATTGTTCCTCATACCTGACGGATTTTGTCGAGCGAGGTTTACGCGCAAATGGAGATTCATTAAGAGAGATAAAATTTAAGCAATGCTACACCGTTCGGGCGAATGGCCATGAAGTTACTGAGTGCGATGGTGATGGTTTCGGCGTTGTTGACACAACCCTGCTATGCACAACATAGCGCCCTTCCCGCGAACGTCCCACCGAGCGTCGAAGACAGGGCTGAAATGGCGAGGAAGAAGGCTGAAGAGGCGGCAGCGGATCAAGCCTACAAAGCCATGTTAAAACAGACGCCGACCACCGCACACAAAGTCGACCCTTGGGGCGACGTGCGAACCGCGCCCCCCATTGGTAAGTAGGATTGATGCGCCGCGACTTCGAAATGCGCACCTGGGCTTGTCGTAATTTCGACTGCACGTGACGAAGCGCTTGATAATGTCGCCATGCCTCTGGCATGTTGAACTCGCCGGCGTAAGCGTGAGGAGCCCTACATCGTGGAGCCCGTGCTCATCGAATGGGTGAGCGCCATCCTTCGCTGGCTGCATGTCGTAGCCGGCATCGCCTGGATCGGCAGCTCATTCTACTTCATCCACCTCGACCTCAGCCTGAAGGCCCGCCCCGGGCTGCCCGCAGGCGTGAAGGGCGACGAGTGGCAGGTTCACGGCGGCGGCTTCTATCACATGATGAAATACCTGGTCGCGCCGGCGCAGATGCCGGATCACCTGACCTGGTTCAAATGGGAAGCCTATACGACGTGGCTCTCCGGCTTCGCGCTCCTGGTCGTCGTCTATTACCTCGGCGCGGATCTCTTCCTGATCGACACCTCGGTGCTCAATCTCACCGCCGTGCAGGCGGCCGGCATCGCTTTCGCGAGCCTCGTCGTCGCCTGGCTTGCCTATGAGGCGCTGTGCCGGTCGCCGCTCGGCGAGCATGAAGGGGCGCTGGCGCTGGTCGGTTACGTGTTTCTGGTCGCGCTCACCTTCGGCTTCACCCATGTCTTCAGCGGCCGCGGCGCCTTCACCCAGATCGGCGCGCTCATTGGCACCATCATGGTGGCGAATGTCTTCGTCATCATCATTCCGTACCAAGGGAAAACCGTCGACGCGATGATCGCCGGCAAAGAACCAGATCCGCGCTGGGGCGCGCTCGGCAAGCAGCGCTCCGTGCATAACAATTACCTGACGCTGCCCGTCGTCTTTCTGATGCTGAGCAATCACTATCCGCTGTTCTTTGCCACCAAATACAACTGGCTGATCGTCGCGATCGTGCTCGCCATCGGCCCGGTGATCCGCCACTTCTTCAATTCACGCCACGAGGGCAAAGGCAGTCCATGGTGGACCTGGGCCGTGGCGGCCGCCGGCATGGCCGCCATTGCCTGGCTGTCGGCGGCTGGCTCGAACATCGAGATGGGCGCGCTGCCGCCTCAGCCGAAATTCAAACAAGTCGCCGACATCGTGATTTCCCGCTGCAGCATGTGCCATGCCGCCGAGCCGGTGTGGGACGGAATCCCGGCAGCACCTGAGGGCGTGCTGCTCGACAGCAATGAACAGATCAGGCTGCATGCGCCGCTGATCGATCTCGTCGCGGTACGTTCGCGCGCCATGCCGCCGGGCAATATCACGGAGATGACGCCGCAGGAGCGGCTCACGCTTGCCTCGTGGCTGGCTGCCGGCGCGCCGGGGAAGTGATCCGACCATGCCGGACGGCAGTGTGCGTGCGATTCGCGGCCGGGTGTTGACCTTTCTGCGCGCGCCGCGCGGCGTGGGCGATACCGAAAGCTATCGCTATATCGATGACGGCGTGGTGCTGGCGCGGGACGGCCGCACCGCCGCGGTCGGGCCGGCGGCCGAGCTCTTACCAGGATTGCCGGCGGAAACGGCGGTCGACCACTATCCGGGCGAGCTCATCATGCCCGGCTTTATCGACCCGCATATCCATTATCCGCAGACCCAGGTGATCGCGTCCTACGGCGCGCAACTCCTCGAATGGCTCGAGAAATACACCTTCGTCGAGGAACAGAAATTCGGCGATCCCGCGCACGCCGCCCGCATCGCCGAATTCTTCCTCGACGAATTGGCGCGCAACGGCACCACCACGGCGGTCGCCTATTGCTCGGCGCATCCGGCCTCGGCAGAAGCGCTGTTCGGCGCCGCCGCGCGCCGCGGCGTCGGCATGATCGCCGGCACCGCGATCATGAACCGCAATGGGCCACCGGGACTGCTGGAACCGGCGCGCGACGCAATTACGGCGAGCCGCGACCTCATCCGCCGCTGGCACGGCAAGGGGCGCCAGCGTTACGCCGTGACGCCGCGCTTCGCCATCACCTCGACCGGCGAGCAGCTTGAAGCCGCGGGCGCGCTGCTCAAGGAATTCCCGACGGTGTTGATGCAGACCCATCTCGACGAAAATCACGACGAGATCGCGACCGTGAAACGATTGTTCCCCGAGGACGCGAGCTATACCGCGGTATACGAGCGCTTCGGACTGCTCGGCCCGCGGTCGCTGATGGGCCACTGCATCCATCTCGACGAGACCGAGATCGCGTTGATGCGCGACACCAAGTCGGTGGCGGTGTTCTGTCCGACATCGAACCTTTTCATCGGCAGCGGCCTGTTCAATTATCGCAAGCTCGCGGAGGCCGGCGTGCGCATCGCGCTCGCGACCGATGTCGGCGGCGGCACGTCCTATTCGATGCTGCGGACCGCGGCCGAAGCCTACAAAGTGCTGCAGCTGCAAGGCCAGAACCTGCCGGCGCTCGCCGCCTTCGATCTGATGACGCGCGCCAATGCGGCGGCGCTCGGCCTCGACGGCGAGATCGGCACGATCGCGCCGGGCGGCTTCGCGGATCTAGTCGTGCTCGATGCCCGCGCGACGCCCGCCATGGCGCACCGTATGGAGGTGACCCGCGATCTCGAAGAAGAATTATTTGTGCTCATGACCATGGGCGATGATCGCGCGGTGCGGCAGACCTATATCGCCGGGCAACCCGCGCTTTGATCGCGTGCCCGCCATACGGCGCCACAGGGAACCGACGGGGGATCGGCGGGCTTTCCCCGCGGGCGGCCTGCGCATGGGCGGCCGGAGAACCAAGCCGATGAATGATGCGGACACTTTGATAGCCCGGCTGCCCAAATGTGAGTTGCACATTCACATCGAGGGAAGCCTGGAGCCGGAATTGATGTTCGCGCTCGCCGCGCGCAACGGCATACGGCTGCCCTATGCGTCGGTCGATGCGCTCCGCCAAGCTTACCGGTTTAACAATCTGCAGGATTTTCTCGACATCTATTATCAAGGCATGTCGGTCCTGATCACCGAGCAGGACTTTTACGATCTTGCCTTCGCCTATTTGCAGCGTGCACGCGCCGACAATGTCCGCCATGTCGAGATGTTTTTCGACCCGCAAGGCCACACCGCCCGCGGTATCGCTTTCGCGACTGTGATCGGCGGCCTGCATCGCGCCATCGTCGACGCCGAAGAGCAACTGGGCATCGCGGCAAGCCTGATCATGTGCTTTCTGCGCCATCTCGATGAGGCGGATGCCGAAAAGACGCTGGATAGCGCGCTTGCGTTTCGCAACAAGATCGTCGGCATCGGGCTCGATTCATCCGAGGCCGGTCATCCGCCGAGCAAATTCAAGCGCGTCTTCGCCCGCGCCCGCGATGCGGGATTTTTTCTGACCGCGCATGCCGGCGAGGAAGGCCCGCCGAGCTACATCTGGGAGGCGCTCGACGTGCTCGGCGTCGGGCGCATCGATCACGGCAATCGATCGCTCGATGATGCCACGCTGATTGCACGGTTGGCGCGCGAGCGGATGGCGCTGACCGTCTGTCCGCTCTCCAACTTGCGGCTACGGGTCATCGACGACCTCACCCGGCACCCGCTGCGGCGCATGCTGGACAAGGATCTGATCGTTACCGTCAATTCCGACGATCCGGCCTATTTCGGCGGCTATGTCAACGATAACTACCGCGCCGTCGCCACTGCGCTGACGCTTGGCCGCGACGAGATCGCGGCGATTGTCCGCAACGGCTTTCAGGCTTCCCTGATGACTGCGCCCGAGAAGGCAAAGGCGCTCGCGGAGCTCGATCTGATCCTCGCCGAGACGGCATGATTTGTGCACTATCGGGATCGCGATGGACCTAAATACCATCACCGATATCGCGAGACCGCGCCGGCGCGCGGATTTTCCGGCGTGGGGCGCGGGCGATGCCTGGCTCGCCGGCGGTACGTGGCTGTTTTCAGAGCCGCAGCTGAAAGTCTCGCGGCTGATCGACATCGCCGACCTGGGCTGGCCGGCGCTGGAGACAAACGAGCACGGCCTTCGCATTGCCGCGACCTGCAAGATCGCGGAACTCGATGGCATGGCGCTTCCCCCGCAGTGGACCGCAGCGCCGCTCTTCAATCAGTGCTGCCGCTCGTTTCTCGCCTCGTTCAAAATCTGGAACATGGCGACCGTCGGCGGCAATCTCTGCATGGCGCTGCCGGCCGGGCCGATGATCTCGCTCACCGCCGCGCTTGACGGCGTGTGCACGATCTGGACCGCGGACGGCGGCGAGCGGCGCGTTGCCGTTCGCGATTTCGTTTTGGCGCCGCTGCACAACGCGCTTTGTCCGGGCGAACTCTTACGCGCCATCGATCTGCCGCTCGCGTCGCTCCGGCGGCGTACCGCCTTTCGCCAGATTGCGCTGAGCCCGCTCGGCCGCTCCGGGGCGCTCCTGATCGGGACGCTGTCGCCGGACGATGGATCGTTTGCGTTGACCGTCACGGCCTCGACGCCACGGCCGGTCCGCCTGTCGTTTGCCGGGCTTCCGGCGCTCGGCGCATTGCGCGAGCGAATTGAAGCCGAGATTCCGCCTGAGTGCTATTACGACGACGTTCACGGTGCGCCGGCGTGGCGGCGCCAAGTCACGCTGCAATTTGCCGAAGAGGTTCGCGGCGAACTCGCAGGCTTTGCTGCGAGCGCCGCATGAGTGTTCTGGTCAACGGAATAAGCCACGAGGAGCGGCCGCGACCGGGGCAATGCCTGCGTACCTTCCTTCGCGAGCTCGGTTGTTTCGGCGTGAAAAAAGGGTGCGATGCCGGCGATTGCGGCGCCTGCACGGTGCTGGTCGACGGCGATCCCGTGCACTCTTGCCTCTATCCGGCCTACCGCGCCGAGAACCGCGCGGTCACCACCATCGAAGGACTGGCGCAAAACGGCGAGTTGCATCCGATGCAGCAGGCCTTTTTGCAGGCGCAAGGGTTTCAATGCGGCTTCTGCACGCCCGGCATGATCATCACGGCGGCGAGCCTCAACCAGGCCCAGCGCCAGGATCTGGCCTGGGCGCTGAAAGGCAATATCTGCCGCTGTACCGGCTACGGCGCGATCGAAAACGCTATTCGCGGCGTCTCCGCCATCGAGCAGGCGGAAGCAGGCCAAGCCTGCGGCCGCAGTGTCGAAGCGCCCGCGGCGCGTGGCGTGATCAGCGGCGCCGTCGCCTACACCATGGACGTCGCGCCGCCCGGGCTGCTGCATGTCAAACTTCTGCGCTCGCCGCACGCCCATGCGCGCATCAGATCGATCCGCAAGGATGCGGCCTTGGCGGTTCCCGGCGTTCGCGCCGTGCTGACCTTCGAAGACGCGCCGCAAAAGCTTTATTCGAGCGCCAGGCACGAAAGCGAAACCGCCGATCCGGACGACACCGCCGTCTTCGACAGTGTCGTGCGCTTCGTCGGCCAGCGCGTGGCGGCGGTGATTGCCGAGACCGAGGGCGCGGCCGAAGCCGGCTGCCGCGAAATCGATGTCGACTACGACGTGCTGCCGGCCGTGTTCGATGCCGAGGAAGCCATGCAGCCCGGTGCACCCATTATCCACGACAAGGGCCCCGAAGCGCGCATCGCCGATCCGCAGCGCAATATCGTCGGCGAAATCCATAGCCATGTCGGCAGCGTCGAAGATGGATTTGCCCAAGCCGACTTTGTCTATGAGGGCACCTTTGTCACGCACCGCGTCCAGCACGCGCATCTGGAAACGCATTGCGCCATCGGCTGGCTCGACGATGCGCAGCGGCTCAATATCCGCTCCAGCACGCAGACGCCGTTTCTGACCCGCCGCGCGCTCGCCGGCCTTTTCGGCCTCGATCCGGCGAAGGTCCGCGTGTTCTGCGAGCGCATGGGCGGCGGCTTCGGCGCCAAGCAAGAGATGCTGGTCGAGGACGTCGTGACGCTTGCGGTGCTCAAGACCGGACAGCCCGTGAAGCTCGAATTCACCCGCGAGGAACAATTTATCGCGGCGACGACGCGGCACCCGATGCGCGTGCGCATCAAAGCCGGCGCGCGCCGCGACGGCCGATTGACCGCAATCGAGATGAACGTCCTCTCCAATACCGGCGCTTACGGCAATCATGGTTTTGCGGTGCTCAACCACGCCTGCAGTGAATCGGTTTCGGTCTACAACTGCGCCAACAAAAAGATCGACGCCATCGCGGTCTACACCAACAATGTTCCGGCCGGCGCATTCCGGGGCTACGGGCTGCCGCAGACCAATTTCGCCGTCGAGTCGGCGATGGATGAACTCGCACACCAGATCGGCATGGATCCAATCGCATTTCGCGAATGCAACGTGGTGCGGCCCGGCGACCCGATGATTTCCACCGGCTCGCAGGAAGGCCATGACGTGCAATACGGCAGCTACGGCCTCGACCAATGTCTCGCCTTGGTCCGGGATTCACTGGAGCGCGGCGGGGGCGAGACGCCGCCGCCGTCCGAGGACTGGCTGACCGGCGAGGGCCTCGCGCTTGGCATGATCGATACCGTGCCGCCGTTCGGCCACATCGCCGACGCAAGCGTTGCGCTGCGCGACGACGGCACATTCCAGCTAACGGTCGGCACGGCCGAGTTCGGCAACGGCACCTCCACCGTTCATCATCAGATTGCTGCGACCGCGCTCGCCACCACCGTCGACAAGATCCATCTCCTCACCTCCGATACCGACAATGGCGGCCACGACACCGGCGCCTATGGCTCGACCGGCACCGTCGTCGCCGGCCGCGCCACGCAACTCGCCTGCGAAGCTGTGCGCGGGGAAATTTTGCGCTTTGCGGCCGAGCACACCGGCGGCGCACCGACAGCCTGGTCGCTCGTCGCCGGCGCCGTGGAAGGGGCCGGACGAAAGATTGGACTGGCCGAGCTTGCCGCGGCCGCGCGCGCGGCGGGCCGAAGACTTACGGCCAATGGCCGCTGGAACGGAACACCGCGCTCGGTTGCGTTCAACGTGCAGGCGTTCCGCATCGCCGTGAACAAGCGCACCGGCGCGATCAAGATCCTGCGCAGCATCCACGCCGCGGACGCCGGCCGCGTCATCAATCCGATGCAGTGCCGCGGCCAGGTCGAGGGCGGCGTCGCACAATCGATCGGCGCCGCGCTCTACGAGGAAATGGTGATCGACGAAACCGGCCGCGTGACCAATCCGACCTTCCGCAATTACCATCTGCCGCAATTTGGCGATCTGCCGCGCACCGAAGTTCTGTTCGCCGACACCACCGATAGCGTCGGTCCCTTCGGCGCCAAATCGATGAGCGAAAGCCCCTATAATCCGATCAATGCCGCGTTGAGCAATGCGCTGTTCGACGCCACTGGAATTCGCTTCTGCGCGACGCCGTTCAAGCCGGATCGGATTTTTGCGGCGATTACGGATAAGTTCGGCACGGCCATTTGACCAGCGGATGAGCGAGCCGTGCAGCAACTCGATCACGAAGAATATTTGCGCCGAAGTTTTGACGTAGCCCGGCGGGCGCGAACCCACGGCAATCATCCGTTCGGCGCCATCCTGGTGAGCGCCGCGGGCGAGGTGCTGATCGAGACCGAGAACGGCTACCTGCCTGAGCGCGATATGACAGGACACGCGGAGCGCCTGCTCGCCACTCAGGCATCGAAAGAGATCGACCCTAAAATCTTGAGCGGCTGCACGCTCTATACGTCGGCCGAGCCCTGCGCCATGTGCGCCGGCGCGATCTATTGGGCCGGGATCGGACGCGTGGTGTTTGGGCTGACGGAACGACGGCTCAAGACGCTGACCGGCAATCATGCCGAAAATCCGACGCTCGACCTGCCCTGCCGTATCGTTTTCGCAGCCGGCCAGCGCGCTGTCGAGGTGATCGGTCCGCTGCTCGAGGACGAAGCTGCCGCATTGCACGACGGCGTGTGGTAGACTCGACTAGACGTAACCGCGGCGGCACGAATTCAGCGATCATGCGGATCATCACTTGCGCCCATCTGATCGAGGCGCCGGACAAGCCGGTCGCGACGAAGCGGCAAATCCGCATTGCCGGCGGCCAGGTCGAGGCGGTCGGCGCCGCCGCGCCAGCGGAAGCCGACGCCCTGTTCATCATGCCGGCGCTGGTCAATGCGCACGACCACGGCCGCGCGGTGCGCACCAGTTCGCTCGGCGCCGGCGGCAAGCCGCTCGAGACCTGGCTGCAATATCAGGCGCTGATCCCGTCGCTCGATCCCTATCTCGTCGCCGTCGTCGCGCTGTCGCGCGCTGCCTTGGGCGGGGTCGGCGCGGTGATGATGCATCTCACGCGGCCACAGGGCTTGACCGATCTTGCCACCGAAGCAGCAGCCATCGCGCGCGCGGCGCGCGACGTCGGCCTCCGGGTCGGATTTGCGGTGTCGATGCGCGACCGCAATCCGCTGGTCTATGGACCGTCGGAACCGATCCTCGCCGCGCTGCCGCCGCAGGCCCGTCGCGCGATCGAA
>Ga0182016_10007054_pt1 | contig 11659 bp, 8 predicted proteins | sample 712S2MmetaG_FD_120491 | JGI IMG/M metagenome (GOLD analysis project Ga0182016, IMG submission 120491) | Permafrost microbial communities from Stordalen Mire, Sweden - 712S2M metaG | ecosystem: Environmental > Terrestrial > Soil > Wetlands > Permafrost | place: Sweden: Stordalen | collected...
ACCGCCGCCGCGGTGCCCGAGGGGGCGCCCCCGGACGCGACGGGGCTGCACTCGGCGTCCGAGCTCGGCCAGGCGCGCGGTGGCCCGCGCTCACCGCGTCTGGTCGTCGAGCGCGCCCCGGGCCACGAGCCGGGCATGATCTACGACCTCGTGGGACAGATCGTGCTCGGACGTGGCGATGCGGCGGACATCCTGCTCGAGGACCCGTTCGCGTCCTCGCGACACGCAGTGGTCTACGAACAAGGCAACATCTCGGTCATCGAGGACCTGGCGTCGACCAACGGGACGTATCTCAACGAGGAGCTGCTCGACAGCCCGCGGCCGCTGCATGCCGGCGATCGCGTGCGGATCGGCGACAGCGAATTCGAGTTCCGCGCCGACTGATGCTCGCGATCGCCGAACAGTTCGCGGCCAGCGACACCGGCCGCCAGCGCCGCGCCAACGAGGACGCGATGTTCGTCCGCGCGCCGTTGTTCGTCGTCGCCGACGGGATGGGCGGCGCGCAGGCCGGCGAGGTCGCCTCCGGCGTCGCCGTCGACGAGTTTCGCGAAGCGAGCACCAGCGAGATCGCCGCCGATCCGGAGACGGCGCTAGCGGCGACCGCCTCCGCCGCGAACGCGCGGATCCACGACCTCGCTCAGCAGAACCCCGACCAGGCGGGCATGGGCACGACGCTAACCGCCGCCTACGTCGGTGAGGAGAACGTCGCGATCGCCCACGTCGGTGACAGCCGGGCGTACTGCCTGCGCGACGGTGAGCTGATGAAGCTGACCGACGACCACTCGCTCGTCGACGAACTGATGCGCGAGGGGCGCCTGACGCCCGAGGAAGCGCAGGAGCATCCGCAGCGGTCGGTGATCACGCGCGCGCTCGGCCCCTACTCGGACGTCGAGATCGACACCCGCTCCTTCCACGGACGCGATGGTGATCTGCTGCTGCTCTGCAGCGACGGGCTGACGTCGATGCTCGACGAGTCCGTGATCCACTCGATCCTGCGCGGCCACGGAACCCTGCCCGAGCTCGGACGCCGCTTGATCGCCGCGGCCAACGAGGCCGGCGGCCGCGACAACATCACCGTGCTGCTCGTGCGGCTGCGCGAGCTCGATGCCAGGCTCGCGGTCGAAGGCCCGACGAGCGAAGTGACGAGCGAGATGGCCGCGCCCGTGATCACCGCGGGCGCGGCCGACGCGGCCCGCCCGCCCAAGCGACTGCAGCCACGCCAGCCACGCAGCGCCGAAGCGCGGGCCGGCCGGCGCCGGCGCCGGGTGCGCAGTGCCGCGATCGTCGCCGGTGGGCTCGCGGTAGCGGTACTGATCGCCGGCTACCTCGCGATCCAGTCGATCTACTTCGTCGGCACCAACGACCAGGGTCTGGTGACGATCTACCAGGGCCTGCCCTACCGCCTGCCGGCCGACATTCCGCTCTTCAGCCGCGTCTACGTCTCCGGAGTGCCATACGTCGCACTCGGCCCGCAGAGCCGCGCGGCCGTCGACAACCAGCACGGCCGCAGCGAAAACAACGCGCGCGAATTCGTGCGCAGCCTCGAACTGGGCCGCTCGGAATGAATCGCCCGATCCGCCGCCTGTTCGCCGTCTTCGCGCTGCTCGTCGCCCTGCTGCTCGCGTACACCACGCGCTGGACCGTCTTCGAAGCCAAGTCGCTGCGCGCCAACGCGCTCAATCGCCGCTCGCTGCTCGAGGAACAGCACATTCCACGCGGTCCGATCGTGGCCGCCGACGGAACCGTCCTGGCACGCAGCGTCCGCGGGCCCGAAGGCGTCTACAGCCGCGTGTACCCGACCGGAGAACTGTTCGCCCATCCCGTGGGCTACCACTTCACCGACCTCGGCAACAGCGGCATCGAGGCCTTCGAAAACTCGGCGCTCAGCGGTCAGACCCATGAAGGCGTGCAGTCGCTGCTGGACCAGCTGCAGGGCATCGAACCCGTCGGCGAGAAGGTCGTCACGACGCTCGATCCGGCCGCCCAGCGCGTCGCGATGCAACAGCTCGGCGCCTACCACGGTGCCGTGGTCGCGCTCGAACCCCACACCGGGGCGGTCGAGGTGATGGCCTCCTCGCCGTCGTACAACCCGAACGTGCTGCGTGAACCGGGACAGTTCTCCAAACTCGCGACCGACAACCAGACCGCGCCGCTGATCAACCGCGCGACCCAGTTCGGCTACGCGCCGGGCTCGACGTTCAAGGTGGTGACCGCGACCGCCGCGATCGACTCCGGGAAGTACACGAAAGAAAGCCTCGTCAACGGCAAGAACGGGATCCTCGTGTCGGGCGTGCCGCTCGCCAACGACTACAACCAGAGCTTCGGAGAAATCTCCCTGCGCCAGGCGATGGCGCAATCGGTCAACACCGTCTGGGCGCAGGTCGCCGAACACGTCGGCAAGCCGACGATGCAGCGGTACATGGAACGCTTCGGGTTTGACGCCAAACCACAGCTCGACTACCCCGCAGAACAGATGTCGGCGAGCGGCATCTACCTCGGCGAAAATCTCCTCGAACCGACGAGCTCGCTCGTCGACATCGGCCGCGTCGGGATCGGTCAGGGCCACCTCGAGGCGACCGCGATGCAGATGGCGCAGGTCGCCAGCGCCGTCGCCGACCGCGGAGTGCTGATGCGCCCCCACCTGACCGACAAGGTCGTCAACCATGAAGGCCAGGTGGTGCGTACCGTCGAACCCTCCGTGCAGTCGAACGTGATGAAGCGCTCGACGGCCGAACAGGTGCGCGAAATGATGGAAGCAGTCGTCAACGAAGGAACCGGCACGCCGGCGCAGATCCCCGGGGTCCAGGTCGCCGGCAAGACCGGGACCGCCGAAACGCAGATCGGCAGCGAGAACAACAACGTCTGGTTCATCGCCTTTGCGCCGGCGCGGGCGCCCCGCGTCGCAGTCGCCGTGACCGTCCAGTCAGTGCCGGGCTTCGGAGCCACCTACGCGGCTCCGATCGCGCGTCGGGTGATAGAAAGCCTGCTCGGTTGATCGCGCCAGGGACAGTCATCGACGACCGCTACAGGGTCATCTCAAGGCTCGGATCCGGCGGGATGTCCGACGTCTACCTGTGCCACGACCAGCTGCTCGGCCGTCAGGTCGCCGTCAAGGTCCTGCACAAGCACTTCGCCGAAGATGGCGAGTTCGTCGAGCGTTTCCGGCGCGAGGCCTCGAGCGCGGCCGCGCTCTCGCACCCGAACATCGTCGGGATCTTCGACCGCGGCGAGTGGGACGGCACCTACTACATCGCGATGGAGTACGTGCCCGGGCGCACGCTGAAGACGATCGTGCGCGAAAACGGCGCGCTCGACGTCGTTCTCGCGATCGACCTGACGCTCCAGGTGCTGCAGGCCGCGCGCTTCGCCCACAGCCGGGGCGTCATCCACCGCGACCTCAAGCCGCAGAACGTGATCGTCGACGAAGAGGGCCGGGCGCTCGTCACCGACTTCGGCATCGCGCGCGCCGGTGCTTCGGAGATGACGATGACCGGCTCGGTGCTCGGCACCGCGCAGTACCTCTCGCCCGAGCAGGCCCAGGGCTACGACGTGACCGAGGCCGCCGACCTCTACTCGGTCGGGGTGATCCTCTACGAGCTGCTGACCGGGGTGCTGCCGTTCGAGGGCGAGACCGCTGTCGCGATCGCCTTCAAGCAGGTCGCCGCCGAGCCGGTCCCGCCGAGCGCGATCAACTCGACGGTGCCCCCGACGCTCGACGCGATCGTGCTCAAGGCACTCGCCAAGGCGCCCGCCGACCGCTTCACCACCGACGACGGCTTCATCCACGCTCTGCAGCTCGAGCGCGACCGACTGACCGGTGACAGCGGGCCCGCGTCGATGACCCAGCTGCGCGGCACGCCTGTGCCTCCGACCGCGGCGACGATGATGGCCCCGGCCGCCGCTGTGGCCGCCGGCGACGGCGACGAGGACGAACAGCCGCCGGGCTCGAAAAAGGCGCTCTGGTGGACGCTCGCCGTGCTGGCCCTGATCGCGGTCGCCGTCGCGGCCTTCTTCATCTTCAAACCGAAGCAGGAAGTGACCGTGCCGAACGTCGTCGGGCAGACCGAACAGATGGCCTTCGCGACGCTCCGCGCCGACGGCCTCGAACCGCTTTCCACGCCGGTCCATTCGGCGACCAAGCCTGCGGGGCAGGTGATCGCGCAGAGCCCGTCCGCCGGGAACTCGATCGCAAAGGGCTCGAAGGTCGAACTCGAAGTCTCCAGCGGCCCGAGCTCGAAGGCCGTCCCGAACGTCGTCGGGCGCAGCGAAAAGACCGCGATCGCCGAACTGCAGAAGGACGGCTTCAAGGTCGAAGTCCAGCCGGTCGCCAGCGCCAGCGTGCCGCAGGGCACTGTCGTCTCGACCGAACCGAGCGCCGGGACGCTGTTCGCGAATGGCAGCACGATCAAGCTCAACGTCTCACAGGGCCCGGAAAAGGTGCGCATCCCGAACGTCGTCGGCGGGCGCCAGGAAGCCGCCGAAGAAGCGCTGCGCGCCGCGAAACTGCGGGTCGGGACCGTGACGAAGCGGTCCTCGAGCGAACCGGCGGGAACGGTGCTTTCGCAGTCGCCGACGGCCGGTGAACAGGTCAACCCGGAAACCGCCGTCTCGCTCGTCGTCGCCGAAGCGTCCAGCGAAGTCGCGATCCCCAACGTCAAGGGCGAAAGCGCCGCAGGTGCGCGGCGCTCACTGGAATCGGCGGGCTTCAAGGTCAAGGAAACCAAGACCCAGACGAGCGAAAAAGAACGCAACGGGACGGTCGTCTCGCAGTCGCCCGACTCCGGCACGAAAGGCCGCAAGGGCGCGACCGTGACGATCGCGGTCGGCGAATACGTCCCGACGACGACACCGACGACGACCACTCCGCCGGCCGGCAACTGACGATGGCCGAGCCGCGCGTCGCCGTGCTCGCGGGAGGACGCTCGTCCGAGCACGAGGTCTCGCTGCTCTCGGCGCAGGCCGTCGTCGAGGGTCTCCAGGCGGCCGGGCTCGAGGCCTGGACGGTCGAGATCGACCGCGACGGTGTCTGGCGGGCCGACGGCCGCGAGCTGGTGCTCACTCCCGGCCGCGGCCTCGACGGCGCCGATGTCGTGTTCCCGGCGCTGCACGGGCCCTTCGGCGAGGACGGCGTCGTGCAGGGCGCCCTCGAGACGCTCGGTGTCGCGTACGTCGGCTCGGGCGTCGAGGCTTCCGCGCTGTGCATGAACAAGGTCCTCTGCAAGGCGCTGACCGGCGCCAACGGATTCGTGCAGGTGGACTACGTCGGCGTCGCGGCGCGCGCCTGGCAGGCGCGCCGCGGCGAGCTGCTCGAGCGCTGCGCCGCGCTCGGACTGCCGGTGTTCGTCAAGCCCGCGCGCCTGGGTTCATCGGTGGGGATCGAAAAGGTCGCCGAGGAGACGGCGCTGGCCGCGGCAATCGAGCGCGCGCTCGGACACGACGAGCTGGTGATCGTCGAGGCTGCGAGCACCGGCCGCGAGATCGAGTGCGGCGTGCTCGAACTGGCGGGCGGAGAGCTCGCCGCCTCGCCGCCCGGGCAGATCGAATTCGAGCGCGAGTTCTACGACTACGACGCGAAGTACTCACCGGGGGGCATGCGCCTGACGGTTCCCGCCGCGATCCCGGAGGCGCTCGCCGGCCGCGTGCGCGAGTCGGCGCTGCGGGCCTTCGAACTCGCCGGCTGCGAGGGACTCGCGCGAATCGACTTCTTCGTCGAGGGTGATCGCGTACTGCTCAATGAGATCAACACGATGCCCGGATTCACCCCGTTCAGCGTCTACGCGAAGCTCGTCGGCGCCGGCGGCGTCGAGTATCCGGAGCTCGTGCGCGGGCTCTGCGAGCGGGCGCTGGAACGCCACGCGCGCCGCGGCGCCATCAGCTACTAGCGCAGCAGCTGCAGTTCGGAGATCGTCACGAGGTGGGCGCCCGGCGAGAGCGCCGTGATCCACAGCAGGTAGTAGCTGTAACGGTGGCCGGCGAGGTCGAGCGGGATTCGCGCGTTGGCGGCGACGTCGGCGTCCGAGCCGACGGGTCCGACCCAGCCGCGCTTGGTCAGCGGCGTCGAATTCCCGTACGGCAGCGCGAGGTTGACGCTGTTCGCGACGTAGACGTCGGCGCTGAAGCCGGGCGTGGAGGTCAGGACCTGCATCGCGAGCGCGTCGAGCCCCGGTGAGGCGTCGAGGAAGACACCGAAGCCGCTCTGCCCCGAGGGGTGCTTGATGTTGGCGTCGTAGTATTCCGCGCTGCTCCAGCTCGTCGTCGGGTCGCCGTCGACGAGGTTTGCGGCGAGGCGCGGGTTTTCGGGTTCCGTACCGAACGGGTTGTAGGAGGTCGCCGCGTTCTGGGCCAGCGGCACGACCGTCAGCGGTCCCTCGCGCAGTGGCGGCTCGCTGCCGGCGTGGGTGCGGATCACGAGCAGGTAGACGAGCGCGGCCGCGATCAGCACGAGCGCGAGGATCAACGCAAACCAGCGCCGCGGGTTGCGCACCCGCAGCGGCAGACGGCGACGCTTGACCGGCGGCAGCGTCTTGATCACGCTCGTCACCTCGCCGCCGGCCTGCCCGGCGCGCGTGGCCTCGATCGCGAGCACGTCCTCGAGCGCCGAGGCGAACGAGGCCGCGTCGGGGTATCGCAGCGTCGTGTCTTTCTCCATCGCCCGTTCGACTGTCGCCGCCGTCGCCGCCGACAGTTCCGGGCGCAGTTCGCGGATGTCCGGCGCCTGCTCGCGGACGTGCTTCATCGCGACCGCGACCGGTGAGTCGGCGTGGAAGGGCACCCCGCCGGTCAGCATCTCGTAGAGCACGATGCCGAGCGAGTAGACGTCGGACTGTCCTGTCACCGGCTGGCCGAGCGCCTGCTCGGGTGCGACGTAGTCCGTGGTGCCGAGCACCCGGCCAGTGAGCGTGAGGCTTTCCTCGGTCAGCGACCGCGCGATCCCGAAGTCGGTGATCTTCGCCCCGCCCTCCTCGCCGAGCAGGATGTTCTGCGGCTTGACGTCGCGGTGGACGATCTGCCGGTCGTGCGCTGCCGCGAGTGCGCGCGCGATCTCGATCGCGTAGGCGATCGCGGTCGTGATCTCGAGCTGGCCTTCCCGTCGGATCACGGTCTTGAGCGTCTCGCCGGATACGTACTCCAGGACGATGAACGGCGCCGCGACATCCGAATCGCCCTCTCCGGGCTCCTCGCCGGCGTCGATCACCGAGACGATGTGCGGATGGTTGAGCTGCGCGACGGCGCGCGCCTCGCGCCGGAAGCGCTCGAGCTGGTCGGAGTCCGAGGCGATCTCGCGGTGCATCAGCTTGATCGCGACGGGGCGTTCGAGCACCGTGTCGAAAGCCCGGTAGACGGTCGACATTCCGCCCCGGCCGACCTCCTCGTCGAGGCGGTAGCGGCCGGCGATGACCGTGCCGAGCGCGGTCACGGGCGCCGAGCCAGACGCGCCAGGACGCAGATCGCCAGCAGGCAGCGGTAGACCGCGTAGGGCAGCAGCGCGCGGCCGCGGCGTCGCAGCAGCCTTGCTGCGACGAGGGTCGAGCCGAAGGCGGCGGCGCCCCCGGCCGCCGCGCCGGCGCCGTGACGCAGGTCACCAGCCTTCAGCGCGCCGGCGCCGAGGATCACCGGCAGCGCGATACCCCAGGAGATCGCCTGTGAGTCCTCGCGGGAGAACCCCCGCAGCCGGGCCGCGGAGAGCGTCGCGCCGTTGCGCGAGACGCCCGGGATCAGCGCCAGCGCCTGCGCGAGGCCGACCGCGAGGCCGTCGGCCGGGCCGAGCTCGGAGAAGTGCCGCGGACTGTCGATCGCCCGCCCGTCCGCGTAGGCCATTGCGAGCGAGCCGAGCACCAGTCCCGCGGCGATCGAGCGTGGACCGCCCAGACGGCGCTCGATCGGGCCTTTGAGCAGCGCGCCGGCGAGAACCGCCGGAAGCACCGAGAGCCCTAGCGCGAACCACTGGCCGATGCTCGCTGTGCGCGAGCGCTCGAGCAGTTCCTCGCGCATGTCGATCGCGAGCGCCGCGCCGGCGCCGAGGTGCAGGGCCACCTCGAAGGCCTTGCGCTGCTCGTCCTCGCCGCGCGGCCACGGGCTGCCCAGCAGCCACGGCACGAGCCGCGTGTGGGCCGACGAGGACACCGGGAGCAACTCTGTCGGCCCCTGCAGCAGGCCGAGCGCGATGGCGCGTTGAGTCTGCGCCGCCCGGTCAGGGTTGGGCATCGGCCGTGTCACCGCGGCCCGAGCGCCGGCGGCGCATCAACAGGACCACGATTCCCACCACGATCGCGATCACGATCACGTAGTCGAGATACTCAAAGACCTTGCGTGCCTCGTGCCATTCGCTCCCGAGCGCTTCGCCGGCCAGCGCCAGCCCGAGCACGAAGGGGATGGAGCCGATCAGGGTAAACAGCGAGAAACGCCAGAAGTTCATCTTCGAGAGGCCCGCGGGCAGCGAGATGAACGCACGGACAACCGGGATCACGCGCCCGACCATCACCGCGAGGTCACCGCGACGCTGGAACCAGCGGTCGGCCTTCTCGAGCTGGGCCGGGCCCATGTGGAACTTGTCGCCGTGGCGTTCGAACAGCTCGAGTCGCCCTCCGCGGCCGATTGCGTACGCGACCCATGATCCGACGAGCGTGCCCGCGAGGCCCGCGAGGACGAGGCCGACAAGGGTCATTTCGTCCGCCGCGTGCGCCGCCGCAGGGTCGGCGACGACGAAGCCGCCGAACAGCATCACGACCTCGCCGGGGATCGGGATGCACATGCTGGAGATCGCCATCAGCAGGAAGACTCCGGGCAGGCCCGCTTCGGCGATGAAGTGGGCGGTTTCGTTGACGATTACTTCGGAGATCGAGGCGAGCAGCATGCGCACGAACGATACTCGCGTCTACGGCCACGCCCGCCGCGGCGCGGGCTAGCGTGGCAGGTCCGATGCGGATCTGGATCGACCTCACGAACAGCCCCCACGTGCTGGTGATGCGCCCGATCGCGCAGCGTCTCGCGGCCGAAGGTCACGAGGTGCAGATCACCGCGCGCGACTTCGCCCAGACGGTCGAGCTGTGTGAACGCTTCGACCTGGAGCACACGGTCATCGGCCGTCACCGCGGCGGCCGCGTCGCGGCCAAGGCGCTCGGTCTCGTGTCGCGCTCGAGCGAGCTGACACGCTGGGCGCGCGGACGCCGTTTCGACTACGCGCTCGGCCACGGCTCGAACGACGTGACCGTCGCCGCGGCCCTGCTGCGGATTCCGAGCTCGACGATGTTCGACTACGAGTGGGCCACGGTCCAGCACAACGTCAACTGCCGCCTGGCGCGCAACGTCGTCGTGCCCGAGGCGATCCCTTGCGAGCGCCTCTATCGCTACGGGGCGCGCGGCAAGATCCGCCGCTACCCGGGCCTCAAGGAGGAGTACTACCTCGCCGACTTCGAGCCGGACCCCGGGGTTCTGGGTGCACTGGGGCTCGACGCCGGGCGGCCGATCGCCCTCGTGCGCACGCCCCCCGAGCTCTCGCTCTACCACCGCTTCGAGAACGACCTCTTCGGCGCCGTGATCCACCGGCTGTCCGACGCCGCCGCGGACGGGATGCAGACGGTTGTGCTGCCGCGCGTCGCCAGCCAGCGCGCCGAGCTCGCGGGCCTGCCGGGTCTGATCGTCCCCGAGCACGCGATCGACGCCCAGTCGGTGATCGCGTTGTGCGACGTCGTGATCTCGGCAGGAGGCACGATGAACCGTGAGGCGGTGGCGCTCGGAACGCCGGTCTTCACCACCTTCGCGGGCCGCCCGGGCGCCGTCGACGACGACCTGATCGCCAGCGGCCGCCTGCGCCGCCTCGCCGATCCGGATGAGATTCCGCTCACGCAACGCGAGCGGACCGCCAGCGTGCGGACAAGGCGCGATCCCGGCCTGCTGGTCTCGCTGCTGCTCGGCCGCTGACAGCGGCGCTGCCAGACGGCCGTGCGGCGAGTTCGGGCCATAGAATGCATGCGATGCGCCAAGGGCTTCGCTCGGCGGTCTTTCCGCTGCACCGCTACGCCGTGCCGCAGTTGCTCGGCGATGCCGCGCTGACGGGCCTCGCGTACTACCTGGCCTACCAGCTGCGGTTCGGCAACGGGCTGCCGCACGCCTATGTCGAACTGCGTGACCAGACGCTCTGGTGGGTGGTTCTCGGATCCATCCCGGTGCTGGTTCTCTCGCGCGTCTACCAGCGGCGCTGGATCTACGCGGGGCAGAGCGACTACGAGGCCGTTGCGCGCGCCGTGGTGGTGATCGTGCTGCTGACCGTCGCCGCGATCGACGTCATCCGTCCAGCGCACCGCGACCAGCTCGGCCACGCCATCGCGGTCAGCCTCCCGAACGGCGTAACGGTGCTGTTCGCGCTGCTGCTGATCGTGTTCCTCGTCGGCGCCCGGGCCGTGACCCGCGTGATCTATGAGCGCCGGCCGCTGATGCTGATGGGCGCCGGCCGTCGCCGCGTGCTGATCGCGGGCGCCGGGGAGGGCGGGCGCCTCGTGTTGCGCGAGATCGTCCGCAACCGCGACCTGCGCCTGGAAGTCGTCGGCTTCCTCGACGACGACCCGCTCAAGCAGCGCATCCGGATCGACGGTGTCCGCGTGCGCGGCGATACCGAGAAGGACCTGCCACGGATCCTCGACGACGCCGAGCCCGATGAAGTGATCATTGCGATCCCCTCGGCACCGGGCACGACTCGAGCCCGGATCGCGCGCGAGTGCCGCAAGCGCGGCATTCCCGTGCGGACGCTGCCGACGGTCTTTGAGCTGCTGCAGAACGGCGGGGCGCTCTCGCGCCAGGTCCGCGAGGTCCGCGTCGAGGATGTGCTCGGCCGAGACCCTGTTTCGATGGACCTCGAGAAGTTCGGCGAGTACCTGAGCGGCGCGACCGTGCTCGTCACGGGCGCCGGGGGCTCGATCGGCGCCGAGCTCTGCCGGCAGATCGCGCGTGTGGAGCCGCGCCGGCTTGTCCTCGTCGATCACGCCGAGGACAACCTGTTCGAAATCCGGCGCGAGCTCGAAGAGGAGCGCCACGTTCCCGCTTCGATGCTCCGACCGGTGCTCGCCGACTGCAAGGAGAACGAGCGGATGCGCGAGGTCTTCGCGGAGCAGCAGCCATCGATCGTCTTCCATGCCGCGGCCTATAAGCACGTCGCGCTGATGGAGGCCAACGCCGTCGAGGCGATCCGCAACAACGCGCTCGCCACGCGGCTGGTCGCCGAGCTCGCCGGCGAGACCGGAACCGCAAGGTTCGTGCTCGTCTCGACCGACAAGGCGGTCGCGCCGGCGACAGTCATGGGCGCCTCGAAGGCGCTCGCGGAGCTCGCGATCGAGGCCGCCGCTTCGCGGCACCCGCAGACCGCATATGCCGCGGTCCGGTTCGGCAACGTGCTCGGCTCCTCCGGCAGCGTGGTGCCGATCTTCCGCCGACAGATCGAGCGCGGCGGTCCGGTGACGGTCACCGATGAGCGGATGGCCCGCTACTTCATGACGATCCCGGAGGCCGTTCACCTGATCCTGCGCAGCGGCGCACTCGCGGGACAGGACGCCGCGCGCACGTTCGTGCTCGACATGGGCGAGCCGGTGAAGATCCTCGACCTCGCCCGGGCGATGATCGAACTGTCGGGCCTGGATCCCGAGCGCGACATCGACATCGAGATCAT
>Ga0182016_10007056_pt1 | contig 11659 bp, 22 predicted proteins | sample 712S2MmetaG_FD_120491 | JGI IMG/M metagenome (GOLD analysis project Ga0182016, IMG submission 120491) | Permafrost microbial communities from Stordalen Mire, Sweden - 712S2M metaG | ecosystem: Environmental > Terrestrial > Soil > Wetlands > Permafrost | place: Sweden: Stordalen | collected...
GATCCGCACCGCGCACTGGGTGCCGGACTTCACCCCGTGGCGGCACGGCGGCTGGTATGTGATCAACCTCCAGTACCCGTCCGGCGCGGTCGGCTGCGTCAGCCGCAACTACCCGGACCGCAAGTGGCGAATCGTCTGCGACCGCCGGTGGGGCAGCTTCTACGGCGGGCCGGATGACCACACCTACCCGAACCGGATCGCCGCCGCGCGGGCTGAGCGCGAAGTGGCCGAAGCGCAGTACCGCCGGATCGCGCAACTGGAGGAGCTGCGCGATGAACTGGAGGAGCTGCGCGATGAGGGCAGCGATTACGGCGTGCTGGAGGCTACCGAGCTGGCCGCGCTGACCGGCAAGCCCGTCGCCCTGCCCGTGAATGACCGCGTGCCGGCGCTCGGGGACCACTGACCACTGGCCGCGAGGCTGGCCCGTGCACCCGCGCAGGCCAGCCTCAAGGGGAGTGATCATGATACTCCGTGATACTATAGAGGTAGCGCTGAATCCCTGGCCACCCGGCCAGCAGCAAGGCGCGGAAGGACACGATCGCATGCCAATCATCAACGCCGCCGACCTGGACATCAGCGCGCCTGAATGGCTGGTGGAGGGCATGATCCCGCGCACGGGCATCGGCTTCCTGTACGGCCCGCGCACGGTCGGCAAGTCCCTGGTGACCAACGGCGAATTGGCCCTGGCCGTCGCCAACGGCACGAACTTCTTCGGCCGCAAAACTACGCACGGTTCCGTTGTGACCTGCTACGGCGAAGGCACCGCAGACGCCGGCATCCGGCTGGCCGCCCGGCTGGCCCGCCAGAACGCGGACAACGCCGCCGCGACCGCGACCATCCGCGCCCAGTGCGGGGACGAGGCCGCCGGGGCGTTCGCCGCCGCACTGCCGGCCTACACCGATGAGAGAGTATTCCCGCTGATCGGCGCGCCGTTCATCATGCACACCAACACCGAAGGCGAACCGACCCGCAGCCTGGTCAGCGCGGTCAACGAGATGAAGCAGGTTCCCGACCTGGAGCTGGTCATCATCGACACGCTCTCCCGGTTCACCGGGGGGCTGTCGATCTCCAACGACGCCAGCGCCAGCCGGTGCGTGCTCGGGCTGCTGTACATGGCCCGCGAGCTGAACTGCTGCATTCTGGTGGTCTGCCACCCGACCGAGAAAGGCGACAAAATGCTCGGCGCGGGAGTGCTGGGCAACGCGGCGGACTTCATCATCCGGATCACCCCGGAACTGACCGGCCAGCCGGGTGAGCCGAAGTCGGCCACGATCGAATGCGAAAAGGTCAAGCAGGGCGAGGAATTCGACCCGGTTAGCTACACCATCCACGGCGTAATCGTGGACGCGCCCGTCATGGGCGAGGACAACCAGCCAACCGGGGAGACCGAGCCGGTGAAGACGGCCACGATCCGGCGGCGCAACGACACCAGTACGGGCGGCGGCCTGCGGCTGCCCACCACCGAACCGAACGCTCCCCGCATCATCCAGCCCGCCCGCGTCCTGCCCGCGATCCACGACGTGCCGCAGCGGCGCAAGCGCAGCGGTATCCGGCAGCAGCCGGCCCCGCCCACCGCGCCCGCAAAGGCCGTAGCGGACAACTGCAAGCACCCAGACGGCAAGGGCCGCAGCCTGGCAACCATGTGCCATGACTGCTCACGCAGGACCGACCCGGCATGGAACCCGCCCACCAAGCCGATGCCGTCACTGGCTGAGGTGGCCGGGCGGGACGCGCGGGTGACCGCGCTGCTGACGGGCGACTGCCCCGAGTGCGGCGCGACCGCCGGGCAGGGATGCAGCGTGGCGGGTACCAGCCCGTACATCCGGCTAACGGATGAGGACCCGGTGATCGCCGTGCACATCGCACGGGCGAAGGCCGCCATCGAGGCCGGGCACATCGACCCGGACTCACTTACCGCGCAAACCGAGGACCCAGACGGCGTGCTCGCGCCAGTGCTGGCCACGACAGGAGGTACACCATGATCGACGCCCTGGTCTGGATCATCGGATGCCCGGCCCTGCTGTTCGCCTGCGCCTGGAACTGCCAGGCGCACGGCGGGCCGTCCCGGCCGCCGCTAACCAAGACGCAGATCGCCGCACGGGAGGCGAAGCGCCAGCGGCAGGCCATCGCGCTGGCGCGCCGCGAGCAGCGCCAGCACTGACCGTAACCCCCGGCTGCCCCCGCGAGCACCACGGTTCGCGGGGGCAGCCGCACTACCGGACAGGAACACGATCATGAACCCTTCACCAGACCGTGAGCCGGGCAGCGTCATCCGCGTTGACGGGACCGAGCACCGCACTGAATGCGGGCACTCGTTTGTCACGTGCCACGCCAGCCGGTGCTTTATCCGGCAGCAGGACGCAGACGCCGAGCGCCAGCAGCTCGCCGTCTGGTGCGAGGCGGCCCGGCACCTGGAACGCCTGGAATCCGAAGGCCGCCGGTTCGCGCTGGAGCTGAGCCACATCGACAGGAGCACGATCATGCCCACGATTGAACAGCTAATCCGGTGGCTGGAAGATGACGGCCATTCCGGATGTGCACAGGACCTGGAGCTGGCTGCGCCGGAAAACCGGCCGCAAGCCGCGCGAGCTGCGGCGGACTGCGCAGAAAACGACCCGGACCGGTATGACGACGCCATGGCCCGGGAACTGCCCGGCCAGCTCCGCGAATGGGCAAACGCCCAGGCGGCCACGTCATGACCGCGCTGCCCGGCCCGGAACCGAAGCGGGTGAGCCGCCTGGCGGCAGCCAGCTACCTGCACGACGTCTACGGCTGGCCGCTGGACCGCTGCGAGCGAATCCTGGCCACGGCCACCCAGATCCGGCCCGCGCCCAACGCCGAGCCCACCGGGCACGGATTCGTGGAAGTGGTCCGCGATGGCAGCGCCTACATCTTCACCGATCGGGGCAGGAGGCACCGCACGTGAGCAGTGGCCGTCGAACACGCCAGCGGCGCGGGCCGGGACCGACTCCGGCCCGGCCGTGGCAGCCGATGCAGCGCGCCAGTCAGATCATCCCGCCGGAGATCGCGGCAGCGGCGGCCGATGACCCGGCCGTCGCCCGCGTCCTCGCGGAAGTCAGTGAGGTGTGGCGCAACGACCGGTACCTGGCCACCGTCCGGCGCCGCGATGAGGACGGCTCGATCAGCTCGCTGTCGATCCGGCGCGCCGACCGCAAGGCTGCCCGCGACTGGCGGGACTTCCAGCAGATCAAAAACGACATCGCCGGGACGGACACCGAAGCCGTAGAGCTGTACCCGGCCGAAGCCCGGCTGGTCGACACGTCCAATCAGTTCTGGCTCTGGTGCTACCCGCCCGGAGAGCGCTTCCCTGGCGGCTTCTCCGAGCGCGTCGTCTCAGACGAGCCCGACCCGCGATTCCCCACCGCTAAGCAACGGCCACTCACCCCCGAAACGGAGAGCACACCATGATCATCCTGCGCCGGATCGCGTTCCTGGTCCTGGCACTGCTGTTCATCGTGGCGCTCTGGTTCTGGATGTGGCCTCTCCTGACAGCCACCGGAGCACGGTGGCTAGCGGGCAGGGAAACCGGGGAATTCTTCGACCACGGCACCGACTGGACCGGCCCGGTATGGGACGCAATCAAGGCTGTAGGGCGCGTGCCATGAGCGAGGCCATGGCCACGATCACCGGGATGCGGGTCCTCACCCGCAGAGCCGGCGGCTACTGCCAGCTAGGGAAGCTGCGCCGCATGATCCGCGATGGCCAGACCATGGACCTGCGCACCCCGGACGGCACGTGGGCACGGATCACCGCAGTCGTACCGCGCATCGCCGGCCGGAAGACACCCGAAGGCCATCACTGGATCATGGACACCGAGAGCGTGGCCTACCTGGCGGCCGGTACACAGGACGTCTGGTGCCGCGTCGCACCTGAGAGCACGAGGGCAGAGCAATGAAACCGGAGAACACCCGCATCCTGCGCAGGGAACGCCGCCGGGCATGGCGCGGCACCGCTACCGGCCGCCGCACCACGCACCGGGCCCGGACGGCCTACGGCCAGCAGCAGCGCATCCGCGACTGGCACACTGCCTGGCAGGCCGTCCGCATGGCGGCACCGGAATTCCCCGCCACCTGAACACCCGAGCACGAAGGACACGAACATGACCAGTACGGAACTCACCTGGCTCTCCGCCGGTCACACACACCACCCAAACGACCAGCTCTGCGCCCTAACCGGAGACTACTGGGCAACCATCGGGCCGGACGCGGGCGGCAACTGGGCCTGGTCGATCCGCCGGGCCGATGAGCTGGTCAGCACCCGCTCTGCCCCGGACGAGGCCGCGGCGAAGGCCGCGGTAGCCCGCTGGGAGGACGTCACCGGCACACTGGCCGCCGAGATCGCCGCCCGCGCCGCCACCTGGGCAGCCGGCAGCCCGGAGCTGCACGAAGACGCCTGGTCCGAAGCGGTGGCCATCGTGTCGCGGTCACCGTACCTGGAGGCGGGCAGCACCGCCCATCTGAAGGAAGGCACAAGCGCATGAACATCACCCTGCGCGTCGATGACCTGCGGCTAGGCGTCCTGCGAACCGCCCTGCACCGCTACGCCGGTATCGACCCCGGTGCCGCCGCGGAGGCAGCGTGGGCGCTGGACCGGGAAATCACGGAGGCTTACCAGAAGGCCGGTGAAGCGGAGTACGAGAACATCACATCCGGCCGCCGTGTCGCACTCGTCAGGCAAGCGCATGACTGGGCAGCCAGGCGCGCCGATAAGAGGGACCTGAGCGATTTCGGTCCCGGCATCGAAGACGAGCTGGCCGTCGCCTACCAGGCGGGCGCCCTGTACGGAAAGACGGGCGAGCCAGCGGACGATCCGGACGCCGCGATCATCGCCAACCTGATCGCGCTGAACGAGATCGTGGCCGAGCTGACCAGCGGCGGGCCGGTACGTGACGTGACCATGGCAGAGGCCCCCGGCCGGCTGGCCGCCTGCAACAGGCGACTGACCGAGGAACTGTGACCATCCAGATCACTCAGAAGGTACAGACATGACCACAGACCTGATCGAGAACATCCAGGCCAGGTTCGCGGCCACCTGGTCGGTAGCCATCGCGCTGAAGCCGGGAAGCGTGCCCGACCGGCTCATGCCGTACAGCTCAGCCGGCGCAAGCTACCGGCCGGAAAGCGTGCGGCTCGTCTTCCGCACCAGCGCCTGGCACGGCGAGCCGTACGCGCTGAAGCTGGAGAACGGCAGCGGATTCATGCGCACCGCCCGGGAGAGCGTCAAGCTGGACACCGCGGAGATCTGCGGGCCCCGGCTACGGAAGAACGGCGAGCCGGGGCAGCACATCGTGACCGAGACAATCTACGACACCAGCCGGTCACCCGCACCCGGCTGGCTGCCCGGAATCACCGCCGTAATCCTGGCTGACCTGACCTGAATGGAGGCACGCACATGCGAGAACTGGAAATCACTGGGCAAGCCGGATTCGTCGGCAAGGCAGCACTGGGCACGTCTCTGCTTATCGCCGTCCAGCGCACCTGCGAACAGGGCAAGGTCACCTGGCTGACCGAAAACGGTGGCCGGATCGCCGCGATCGTGCCGGTGGACATGGCCGAATACGCGCTGCGGCACGGTTACACCAATGGAGGACTGGACTGATGCCCGCCTATCCCCGCGCTGTCGTGTCGCTGTCGGACGATGCCGGCGGTTCCATGCGGGTCAGCGACCACGAGCTATCCCTGACCGGCCAGGTGGTGATGGGCCCGAAGCCCGCGCTCGGCCGCCGCTCAGAACTGCGGCTGGACCCGGGCCAGATCCGGCGCACCGTGCTGACCTGGATAGCCCTGCACCCGGACGAATTCGGCGGGGCGCTGCGCGCGATCGTGGCCGAATGGAACGCGATCGAGGATGCGAATACCCGGCGTGAGGAAACCGGGCAGACCGCGGTTCCGCTCAGCCACGCCGCCATCAGCACGTACCGGCGCCGGCTGATGAGAGCCGCCACCACCGAAGGCAGCGGGCCGAGCATCGTGAAGCCCGGTGTGGACGCGCCCAGCTGGTGGACTCAGGATCTTGAGGACAAATTCCAGGCCACGCGCGAAGACCGAAAGGACACGAACCCGTGACCTATGACCGCGAGGCACAGGCCCTGCTCACTGGCCGGCCGGACTGCCAGCACTGGGGCAGCCTGCACGAGGCACCCACCTGCGAGCCCGGCTGCGTGCACGAGCAGCTGATGACCGCCCGCGCCACGGTGTACGCCATGCTGGAAAGGAACAGCTACCTGGATGCAATCGCCGCCAGGCTGGACGCGATCGTGGGCGAACTGGAGAATCTGGCCGTCATCATCGACACGCAACCGCCGCCCCGTAAGTGGTGGCGGCGCCGCTAACCCGCCGAACCGAAGGACACGTACATGACCGCAACCCTGACCGCCGCCAGCGTGATAACGGGCTTCACCGATGCCCTGGAGCCCACGCGAGCGCCCCGGCTGCTGCCGATGGTGACCGACCCCCGGCAGTTCTGTTCCTTCTGCTACCTGAGCGGCATCGAACGGCAGATCCGCGGGTTCACGCTCCCGGTCCGCGACAGTAAGAGAACGCCCAGCAGCGTCCTGGCGATGGACCCGGGGCTGGCCGCCTCTCTCCGGATCGCCGCGAACGCGCAGGTGGACCGGTACGCCCGGCTCGCCACCGAGACGCGCAGGCACCCGCACCACGCGGGCGCCTGACTCCTCACCCGCAGCCCGTCTCCTGATCGCCGGGAGGCGGGCTGTGTGCTGCCCAGGAAGAACCACAGAAAAGCTACTACCCTCATTCAGCTACCGCGTGATACACTTAAGGTACGCGAGAAAAGCTACCGGCTCTCCCCGCAACCGGAAGGAACCCCCATGTCTGACTTCGCACTCGCCGCCCGCAACGAGTCCTTCGAGGAGATCATCAGCATCCTGCGCACCCAGCAGGGCCGCAAGCTGGATGTGGTCGCGCCCGCCAGCCAGATCAGTATCACCCCCGACTCCAGCCAGCTGGTCGTTTCCGGCGCCAGCATGGCCATGGACGCCGATGGCGTCACGCCCGTGGACGGCCTCTACGACGCCACCGAAGTGTTCTGGGACGGCATTTCGGACAAGCTGACCCTGCCCCGCGCCTACCTGCGCCGGATGCTCACCGAGCGCCCGGACATGCTGGCCATGAACGTCAACGGCTGGCTGCACGGCGGCGTCACGCAGCGCTTCGATGACGTGCCGCTGGACTACCCGGCCGACCCGCGCAACTTCCTGCTGCGCCTGTTCCGCGGCGATGACGGCGGGACCGGCGTCGCCCGCGCGATGCTGTCCGACACCTACAAGCTCACCATGGACAACCTGGACGTGCTCATGGCCGCCCTGTCCGGCGTCAAGCAGGCCGGCGTGGCGATCGACATCACCAGCTGCAACCTGACCGAGCGCCGCCTGCGCGTCCGGGTGGAAGCTCCCGAGGTCCGGGCGCTGGCGCCGGTCCTGCTGAGCCAGTACCGCAACCCGTTCGCGGACCCGTCCGTCAAGCGGGCCGGCGGCTGGTCGGTGGACAGCGCACGCGCAGCGGCGCAGCGCGAGGGCCTGGCCCGCGACATCGGCTCCGAGCCGGTCGTGTGGTCCGGGTTCGAGATCACCAACTCCGAGACCGGCGGTGGCGCCTACCGGCTCACCCCGATCATCAAGGTCGAGATCTGCGGCAACGCGCTGGTGATCGAGGTGGACTCGCTGCGGCAGGTCCACCTGGGCCAGCGGCTGGACGCGGGCCTGTTCCGGGTCGGTGAGGACACCGCGGCCAAGGAACTGGAGCTGATCGGGCTGCGTGCCCGTGACGCGGTGAGCACCTGGCTGGACACCGAATGGCTGGCCACCACGATCGCCCGCCTGGAGGAGAAGGCAGGCGCGCCGGTCAAGGACCCGGCGGCGGTCGTGGAGACCGTCACCCGGCAACTCCAGTTCACCAAGGAGGAGAGCCGCGGTGTGTTCGACTTCTTCATCCGCGGTGGCCAGATAAGCGCGGGCGGCGTCATGCAGGCCGTCACCGCCTACGCCCAGACGGTCGAGGACCCGGACCGCGCGTACGACGTCGAGCGGGCCGGCGTGCCCGCCCTGGAGGCCGCGTTCAAGCTGGCCTGACCCATCCGCACGGCCCCGGGCTGCACATCGGCCCGGGGCCGTGCCCGCTTTGTCCCGCCAGGAACAGGAGCATCGTATGACCGTCCGCCGGGCACGCGCCCGCATGTCACAGGAATCAGGCGTACTGATCATCCCGCGCCGGGGGCGGCCGGTGACCGTGCGCCAGGCACGCGCCCGTATCACCGCCGGGATCGTGGCCTGCGTCCTGATCCTGATCGCCCAGGTATCGCTGGAATTCGCCGTAGCGACAGCGAAGGACCCGGTTACCGCCCAGCTCGGGATCATCGTCACCATCGGCGCGGCCATCAGCCTCGCCATCGGCGTCTACCGGCTGCGGCGCCTGAACGCCGCCGTCGCCTCCTACCGGAAAGTAAACCCCCCGTCATGACCGCGAAAGCCGTGCGCTGGGACAGCAACCCCGTCCCGCACTACCAGCGGGCGCGCGAGCAGGCCGCAGCACGCAGGAAGGCGGACGTCAAAGCCCGTGAGATGGCGGCCAGCGCCAGTAAGCGGGCCGCCCAGCGGCGGGCCCACCTGGAATACGCCGCCGGAGCAGCGCGCGAGCAGCTGAAAGTGTCGCAGCGGCTGCGCCGGCTGTGCATCATCCTGTTCCTGGCCGAGCTGTCAATCCTGATCTTCGGGCCGGAATGGTCGTGGGGCTTCGGCGCTATAGGCACCGTGATCTTCGCCGGCCTGACCCTGGTTCAGACGCTGGCCATCCATGCGGAACGCAGCGTGCTGGTGCGGCGCCTGCACGAACTGCGGCAGCCGGACTGGGCCAGGATCGACCAGCTGGACCGGGACATATACGAGCGCACGTTCCCGCACCTGCGAGGGCCGGACTACGCACCGCAAGAGGAAGTGACACCATGACCGCACCGCAACCACGGCCGGACGATGACGCGCACTCCGCCTGGGGGCTCATCATCGTGCTGATCGCCTTCCTGCTGCTCATCACCGAGTCGGCCCTGTTCCTGACCGGCACCTTCCCGAAGCGCTCTAACCCAGATGCGCTGCCAGCAAACAAGCTGGTCTGCTCCACCTTCCCGGCTGGCTGGCTGTACGTGTTCACCCCCACGGGCGCAGGCGCCGGCGAGCAGCAGGTCAAGGGCAGCCCGTACCGCATCACGTGGGGCAAGGCGTGCTCGTGGTCGTACCCATCCAGCTGGACCGCTGACGGCGGCACGCAGACGTTCACGAACCCGTGGGCCAGCTTTATGACCGCCTCGGGAAAGGCACTTCTGGAGCCTGGCAGCGCCGAGTACCTGGTCAGCCCCACCCGCATCAAAATCAGCGCACCGTGAGCAGCTGGACAACGCAAGGCAACCTGGACTACTGGAAGGACATCGGCAGAAAAGACATGGACGAGATAACGCCGCACTACGAGGCGGGCTACGGCATCCGGGACGCCCGCGGGCGAAGCCGGGCATCGGGGAAGGTCCGCGGCGTCGCCCGCGAGATCGTGGCCGGCGGCGGGATGGAACTGTGGGCGTGTCAGCACGACCACGCTCCCGGCGTGCGCGACTGCCGTCAGCTGACCACGGCTCAGCGCAAGGAAGCCGCCGCCTGCGCCGCGGCCTGGGCCGAGAACGAGATCACCGCCGGGGCGCGGTACCCGATGCCGGTGGAATGGGACGCCTGATGGACCCGCGCACAAGCCGCCGGTACGCCCGGTGGCGCTGGTCGCGGGCAAGAACCCTGGACGACATCGCGGACCTGACCGGGCAGTGGCTGACCGGCTCGCTGGCAGCCACCCCGGAATGCGGCTGCTCACCAGACGCGGAAACGCTGCCATACTCCCGGCTGCTGGCCCGGGTCAACCACCGCGGGCTCATCACCGTCAACAGCAGCGCCGACCCGCGGGACGGCCCGGCCTGGGTGCAGGGATTCGCCCGGCACGGCACGCCGATGAGCATGCTCGCCACGCTATCGGCCAGCATCGGGCCGGACATCACGCCGATGAACCGCCGGGAACGGCGGGAAATCCTGAGCTGGTACGCCTACTGGTGCCATCAGGACGCGATGGCAGCGCTGGAAGCCTGCTCCGCGATCACCATCACCACCCAGCCAGGCGCCCAATTAGGCGCGCTGTGGGACATGCTGCGGATCTTCTCCGGCGAAGCCGTCCGGGACGAGGCGGTGGAACTGGGCCGCAGGCACCGCGGCTGGGCAGTCTGCACCGAAGAACAGGAGTGCTGAAAAGGCCCGCTTCCGGCATCACGCTGGAAGCGGGCCTTTTTCAGTTCAGGGGGGATTCACCACTCCCGGCCGGCGGGCCCGGCCACCGCTCGCGCAGGGGCCGTCTTTTTCCCGGCTTCTGCCATCCGCTCCGCAATCAGCCGCCGCGCTCTTTCAGGTGACATCGCCCCGCGAAGCTGATTGCAGTACTGCAAGCACGTTGGGCAGCGATTTTTCGGGCTGCCGTGCGCGGGCCGGCAATTGGACAGCTCCCAGGCCCGCTCCGGATGCTCGGTCACCGACTCCACATGATCAACTTGCCGTGCTCCTCCGTGCCCGCAGAGCCAGCAGGTACTGCCGTAGGTGCGGAACACCAGCTGCTTGAAGATCACCCACCTGTGGCCGCCCGCGTGCTTAACCATCGGCACCCCAGCGGCGCCAGGCAGTCAGCGCGATGCAGCAGGCACTGGCAGATACGGCCACAAAACCGTACTGGCGGGTCACAACGTCGTACGCGGAGTTGGGGATCTGCGCGGCCATCAGCACCAGCCACGCGGTACGCCACTTGCGGGAAATCGCCCACGTGATGGATTGATTGAGAATGGCGAGCACGACTGAGCCCGCGATCAGCAGCGCGGCCACAGGAGGCCCTGTGACGGCCTCAGACCGCTGAGATACCACCTCATACTGTGAAGTCCACCGTCGAGCCTGTGGGAGCGTCCTCGCCGCCGTTGGCCCACACCCGGACGCTGTGCGCGCCGTCGCTCAGGCCGCCGATCACCGCGGACAGCCCGGCAGCCACGACCGTCCGGTCCACCGCACCATTCTTCGACAGCTCCACCGTGTAGGACGCAGGTGCGGGATACCCGGCCGCCGTGGACGCCGACCAGGCGAGCGCCACCTGCCGGGACACGGTGCCGATCAGGCCGGCCGGGGCGCTGTAGCTCCAGCCGGTTACAGTCGGAACCGGCGCCGGGTCCTTCCCGGAAACGGCGGCCAGCCAGGCCGGGCTGAACACGGACGTATCGTACAGGCCGTTGTTCTGGAACTGGACGCCGATGATGGGGTACGGGCCGCCCGCCACCGCCAGCAGCGCCCCGGCTTCGGGCTGGGTCAGGTTCCAGTTGGCCACGAACAGGCCCACGTCCGTCAGCTTCGCGGCGGCCAGCGCGTTGGCCACGGCGGTGACGTTGGACAGGCTGGCGTAGATGGCCGGGGCACGCTGGCCAGGGCGGGCAGCCGTCGCAAAATTACCCCGCGCCGCCAGCGCCCACCCGCCGGCGTCAGCAAATGTGGCCGCGCCGTACTCCACGTCCAGGATGTCGGCGGTCTCATCGAGCGCGGTGTTTACCGGCGACTGATCGATCCGGA
>Ga0182016_10007057_pt1 | contig 11658 bp, 8 predicted proteins | sample 712S2MmetaG_FD_120491 | JGI IMG/M metagenome (GOLD analysis project Ga0182016, IMG submission 120491) | Permafrost microbial communities from Stordalen Mire, Sweden - 712S2M metaG | ecosystem: Environmental > Terrestrial > Soil > Wetlands > Permafrost | place: Sweden: Stordalen | collected...
AGCGCCTGGCGTTCCGCCTCGAACCGGGCGATCACGTTCCTGGTATCCATCCCCAGCTTGATAATCTTCAGGGCGACCCGGCGGCGAATCGGCTGTTCCTGCTCGGCCATATAGACCACTCCGCAACCCCCTTCCCCAAGCTTTTGGAGCAACTTGTAGGGTCCGATGCGGCTGCGCTCATGGGGCTCAGCCTCGAGCGCGGAGGCGGCCGCCGACAGGATCTGGGCTGGATCAGCATCGGCCGCGGCGGCCGCCAAAGCGGGGCGACATTCAGTAAAGAAATCGCCGGCGCTTTGCGAAACGCCCAACAACCGCTCAACCTGTTCGCGCAATGCCGGGTCGGCACCGCAAGCCTGGTCGAGGAACTGGCGGCGTTGCTCCGGGTCGGCGATTTCCAGCGCCTGGCAAAACACCGCCTTTTCGCGCGGGATTCTAGTGCTCATTTGGCCATTTACCTGTTATGCGACAAACACAGACCACTTTCGCCAAAATATTGCGGAATTTTTGGCATTCACTGGCTTTCGCTGAGGTGGCGAAACAACCAGGCCCTGGCATACGCCCATTCCCGGTCCAGCGTGCGGGGCGCAAGCCCCAGCGTCTCAGCGATTTCCTCATTGCTCAACCCCCCGAAGAATTTCAGCATGACAATGCGCGCCAGTTCGGGATCCTCAATTTTCAGGCACGCCAGGGCCTCGTCTACCAGCAAGACCTTGTCGTCCGGGGTCGTCTGCGCCAGTTCCAAATCCTCGATGTTCAACCGCACCTGGCCGCCGCCATGCTTGAGCCGGGACTTGTGGCGTGCCCGCTCGATCAAGATGCGCCGCATGGCCTCGGCGGCGGCGCCGAAAAAATGGGCGCGATTTTGCCACGTTCGGTTGCCGTCGTTTACCAGCCGCAACCAGGCCTCGTGGACCAAGGCGGTCGGCTGAAGAGTTTGGCCGGACATCTCGTTGGCCATGCGCGCGGCCGCCAACCGCCTCAATTCGGCATATACCAGCGGCAGCAACTTCCCGGCCGCGCCTGCTTCGCTGCGACCAATCGCATGGAGAACTTGGGTAATCTCGGCATTTTCCAGCATAGGCTCATAAATTAAACGCCGGCAAAAAACCAGAGTCAAGACTAACCACGACAGACTGACCACGAAAGCCCAACCCCAACACTGGGCCGATGCACGAACCCTCGAGAACCGGGGCGGGGCTCGTCCCCGCGTTTTCAAGGTTATCAAACAAACGATGGGGACGAGCCGTCCCCGTCCCGGTTCTTGAATCGGCCTGGCCCCAACAATTGCCGAGCGCTCAACCGCGACCGCCGCACTGGAAAACGGCCGGTCAGGTTGGCTATTCCGCGCCTTGGGACTCGGGACCTTGGACGGTTCTCCCCGCCCGGCGGGACACAACTTGGTCTTCGGGTCGTTTCAGCCCCATCTTTTGCATCCGGGTCACCAACGTGGTCGGCTTGATCCCCAACAGTTCCGCCGCGCCGTCCGGGCCGGTGATTTTCCAATTGGTTCTTTTGAGGGCGGCCAGGTGGTTGTCGCGCTCGCGCCGCCGCATCTCCGGCTCGGTCAAAACTTCCGGCTCGGCGGCGTCCGTGGCGGAGGGCGTGTCGCGCGGGGCCGCTGGCGGGGCATGGCTCACCGGCAGGTCGAAGTCCAGCACCCCGCCCCGGGAAACAATCACCGCCCGTTCGATCACGTTCCGCAGTTCCCGGACGTTGCCCGGCCAGTCGTAGCTTTGGAGTTTGACCACCCCCGCCCGGGTCAGGCGGGGTTTCGGGCAGCGCAGTTCCTTCACCGACAGTTCCACAAAATGGCCGGCCAACAGCGGGATGTCCTCCACCCGCTCCCGCAGGGGCATCACTTGGATGGGAAAGACATTGAGCCGGTAATAAAGGTCTTCGCGAAAGCGGCCCGCCGCCGCCTCCTTTTTCAAGTCCCGATTGGTCGCGCCGATGATCCGCACATCCGCGACGCGCGTCCGGTCCTCGCCCACCCGCTCATAACGTTTCTCCTGGAGGACGCGCAGCAGTTTGCTCTGCAATTCCAACGGCACCTCCCCGATTTCATCCAGGAAAATCGTCCCGCCTTCCGCCGTCTCAAAACGCCCCGCCCGGTCTTTGATCGCGCCCGTAAAAGCGCCGCGCGCATGACCGAAAAACTCGCTCTCAAACAGGTCCTTGGGAATGGAAGCGCAGTTGACCCGCACCAGCGGCTTGTCCCGGCGCGGACTGCGGTGGTGGATTTCATGGGCCACCAGTTCCTTGCCCGTGCCCGTTTCGCCCGAGATGAGCACCGACGCCTCGGTGGAGGCGACGAGGTCAATCTGGCTGATGAGGTTCCGCAACGCCGAGCTCTGGCCGACCAGTTCGCCAAAGGCTTTGGCCTCCACCACCTCTTCCTGCAAATAGGTGTTTTGCTCTTCGAGCTGGGCCTTGAGCCGTTGGATTTCCGCAAAGGCCCGGCGGGCTGCTTCTTCGCTCTCCCGCAGGGCTTGATTGGAGGCCTGGAGTTCGGCGGTGCGTTCCTGCACCCGGAGTTCCAGGGAGTTCTGGGCGTGGCGCAGGGCTGCCTCCGCCTGGCGCAGCCGCAAATGCGTTCTGACCCGCGCCAGCACTTCCTCGGCCTCAAAGGGCTTGGTGATGTAATCCAGGCCGCCGGCCTCAAAACCCGTGACTTGTTGGCGCGTATCGCCAAAGGCGCTGATAAAAATGACGGGGATGCGGCGGCTCTCCTCGTCCGCCTTCAAGCGACGGCACACCTCATAGCCATCCAGGTCCGGCATGTTTACGTCGAGCAGGATCAAGTCGGGAATCTTGGCGGCCACCGATTTCAGCGCCAGCGGGCCGTTGGAGGCCGGTCGGACGTGATAGCCTTGCTGGGTCAGAATTTCGTTCAAGAGACGCAGGCTGGCAGGCGTGTCATCCACCACCAGAATCTCTTCCGGCGCGGAAGCCGGGCTATGGTCTTCGCTCATAATGTCGGTCCCGTTTGCGCATGCTCCTGGGACAGTATTTTCAAAAGCCCGGCGTAGTCAAGCTGCGTGGCCAGCGTGTTCAACGCGCGGCCCAAGGAAGCATTTCGCCCGGTCACCTGCCCGAGCAGGGCAAGCGTGCGAGCCGTGTCCAGTTCAAGGACGGCCTGACGCAAATCCTGCAACAGTTCCGCCGGCAGCTCCGCCAACTGCTCCGGACGCAGGGCCGGCCCCGGCGCTCCCGGCGTGCTTTCCTGCGGCGGCCCCTTTTCATAGATGAATTTCAGGCGCAGGTGCCGGGCCAAGGCGTCGATGATCTCTTGTTCGCGAAAGGGCTTGCGCACCAGGTCATCGCAGCCCGCCGCCATGATGGGTCTTCGCTCTTCCTCCAGGGCGTGCGCCGTGAGGGCGATGATTTTGGTCACGGCGCCCGCCGGGGTCGCCCGAATCCGTCGGACGGCTTCCATCCCATCCATGATCGGCATGCGGATATCCATCCAGATCAGGTCTGGATGCCATTGCTCGAACAGGGCCACGGCCTGCTGACCGTTGGCGGCCTCGCGCACCTCAAAACCGAGCGGGTCCAGGAGCCTTCGCAGTAGGAGACGGTTCTCCGGCTGGTCTTCGACAATCAGGAGCCGGCAACAAGGCTGCCCCCCGGCCAATCCCAAAATGCGCCCGTGCTTCGGTTCTTCCGGCTCCGCCACCGACGGCAGAACCTTCACGGGAATATTGAAGTGAAACACCGATCCCTTGCCGGGCTCGCTGGTAACGCCAATCTGGCCTCCCATGAGCTCGACATATTGCTTGCAGATGGCCAACCCCAATCCGGTTCCGGTCTCTGCGGGAGCCTGGGCGCCCAATTGCACGAAGGGAAAGAAGATGCGCTGGCAATCCTCCGGGCTGATGCCGGGCCCGGAATCCGCAACCTCAAAGCGCACCCGCGCCGTTTCGGCCTCCGCCTGGCGGGTGAGCCTGGCCTGGAGTTTCACCCCGCCGGAGTGCGTATACTTGATGCCATTGCCAACCAGGTTCAGCAGCACCTGGCGCAGCTTGCCCGCGTCCACGGCCACAAACCGGGGCAGATCGGGATCATGCTCCAAGGCGAAACGAAGACCCTTTTCCACGGCCCCCACCCCCATCAGTGACTGGATTTCGCTCAGTAAGCGGGGTAAATCAACCTCGGACTCCTCCAACACCACCCGACCGGATTCAATCTTCGCCATGTCGAGGACATTGTTGATCAGGATCAACAGGTGCTCGCCGCTGCGGGCAATGATATCCAACGTCTCTTGCTGGCGCGGGGTCACCTCCGGATCGTTCTTGAGCAGCCGGGAAAAGCCGAGCACGGCGTTGAGGGGGGTGCGCAACTCATGGCTCATGTTGGCCAGGAACGTGCTCTTCGCGCGATTGGCGGCTTCGGCCCGGGCTTTGGCTTCCGCCAACTCTTCCGTGCGTTGCTTCACCAAGTCCTCAAGATGCTCCCGGTGTTTGCGCAATTCGTCCTCGGCCCGCTTGCGTTCCGTGATGTCCACCGTCGTTCCCACGATTTCAACCAGCTCACCATTCGCGTTCAAAACGGGATGGCCTTGGCCATAGATGTGTTTAACCGTTCCATCGGGCAACACGACCCGGCATTCGACATCGGAATCCACTTTCCCGTGGATGACCCGGTCGAAAGCCTGCATGACCTTCCCAACGTCATCCGGGTGTATTCGCTGCAGCACCTGGTCCCGCGTCGGCACCCCCTGTCGCGGATCGAATCCAAAAATCCGGAAGTGTTCTTCCGACCAGAACAAAGGCTTGATCGTCCCATCGTTTACAAACGTGCCTGTATGGGTCAGCCGTTGGGTTTCGGCCAGGTAACCTGCGGTCCGTCGCAGGGCTTCCTCGGCCAGCTTGCGCTCGGTGATGTCCATCAGCATGGCGAAGGATCCCATGAAATGATGGTCGGCGTCCTGAACCGACGTCGCCGAAACATACATCCACACCGCGCTGCCATCCTGGTGGCGGTATCTCTGCTCATAGCGTTCGGTCAGTTCTTGGCGGCGCGCGGCGATCCTCCCGGGCAGCGAGGCCACGTCGTCCTCAAACAGAAACTCACCCAGCCGCCGGCCCACCATCTCCTGGGGTTCGTGTCCAAGCATTTCCGCCATGCGCCGGTTCACATACGTGGTTGTGTAGTGCTCATCGAGTTCCCAAATGCCCTCGGACGCCGTATCTACGAGCCGGCGGTAGCGTTGTTCGCTTTGCCTGAGTTTTTCCTCCCCCGCTTTGCGCTCGGCGAGTTCCCGCTCCAGCCTTTGGTTGGCTTGCCCGAGGCGCTGGCCGGCGACGCCGAGTTCCTCGAAGGCCCGCACATTGGCCATGGCGGCCCCAAGGTGATCGGCGAAAACACGTCCCCACGGCCGGAGTTCCTCCATAAATGGCTCGCGGGTGGCGGACACCATCGCGCCCAAGGCCTCCCCTTGGTAGCGGATTGGATTGATGGCATAACCACGGATGCCCTCTTCGCGCATCCAATCGGGATCGAGCGGAGAGACCGGCAGTTGGTACAGGTCTGGAACCGTCCGCGGTTGATCGCTGACCACCACGCTTCCGATCGGCGGTATGCCCAGCGGCTCGCGGGCGGTCTCAGGGTCCAGCCGCCCAAATTCTTTCCCCCACTCCAGCATGGATTTCCCGGCTGCCACCACCAAGTGCAGGCAGCGGGATTGGTCGGGGCATTCGGGGCGTTTTGGGCAGGTGGCGCACCGGTCACCCGGCTTGATCAGCCAAATTTGAACACAAGCGAAGTGGGACCGCTCCATCGTGCGGTCGCGGAGTTTTTGCAGGAGCTGCTCCAAAGACCGTTCATTCGCCATTTCGGTGAGAATTTGCGCGGCGAAATTAGGATCGAAGCGCATGTCAGACCGGCTGTCAGCGTTGGCTTCCACGAATTGATTAATACCTGAACCATCATGGATTGGCAACCTCATTCCAGACGGAAATCCGAACGTTCAAAATTCCGTAACCGTTTGGAGCCCAGATAAAATGATTGTTTCGCGTTATGGATGAGGATGTTACAACGAATCTAATGGGTTGGCATGGAAACTGTTTAAGGAGCCCTGTGAGTTGAAACCAATACGAAAAGACGAACGAACATGAATCCGATCCAGGAAATAAAAGAGCCGGAGTTTGAGCGTGAAGTGCTCCAATCCCAGCAACCTGTTGTGGTGAACTTCTGGGCGGACTGGAGCCAGCCTTGCCAGAGACTCGAACCGGTGCTGATGGAGGTTGCCGCCGCGTGCAATGGCCGGGCCAAGGTCGTCAAAGTCAACGCGGATGCCAATCCCCAGCTCGGTATTTCGTATTGGATTCAGTCCATCCCTGCTTTGCTTTACTTCATCAATGGCCGGGAGCGGGCGCGGATCGTCGGCACAGCCAGCAAGGCGGCGATCCTCACCCAATTGGAGTTGCTCACCCGTCAAAAAACCAACCTCACAACTGCAATCAACCACCAGAATATATGAACACTGCTTTGGATAATAAACACTCGCACCCGCCCCTCTCCGGGACCAACACCAACCTGCGTGACGACCAGACCGTGGTCGTGCCGCCCGCCACTCCGCGGGAGGAGGCGCCGGCCGGGGATGGAAACATTTCAACCGGCGGCACCCCCAAAAAAAACCGGTTCCTTCACCGGGCATTGGCCGGCGCGGGGGTGCTGATCGTGGGGCTGGCGGTGGGCGCGTATTATTTCCAGTTCGTCGCGCCGTATGAATCCACTGACAACGCGTTTATCGAAGGCAACGTCATCCCGCTGGCCTCACAAGTGCCGGGCCGCGTCGCCGAATTGTTGGTCAAGGACAACCAGGCGGTCCAATCCGGCGAGGTAATCCTGAAAATTGACCCGCGGGACTACGAGGCCAGTCTGGCGCAGGCGCGCGCTGATCTGGCCGCAGCCCACAGCCGGGTGGAACAGGCGCAGGCGCAGGTGAATGCCAGCCAGGCCAAAGTCGCGCAGGCGCAGGCGGCCGTGGTGGCCGCCGACGCGGAAAATCAACGCGCCGCGGACGATCTCAAGCGTTACGAATCGGTCGAAAGCCGGGCGGTTTCCAAGAGCGCGTTTGACGCGGCGCAATCCCAGGCGCGTGCGGCCGCCGCCAACTGGGACGCCGCCCGCAGCCAGGCCCAGGCCGCCGAAGCGGACGTGGCGTTGAGCCAGGCGGGCGTGGTGACCGCAGGCGCCACCGTGCAACAGGCCGAAGCCAAACTCCGCCAGGCCGAATTGAACTTGTCTTACACCCAGGTCGCCGCGCCTGAAGACGGCCGGGTCACACGCCGCGTCGTGGAACAGGGCGCGTATATCCAGCCCGGTCAGGCGCTCATGGCGATTGTGCCGCGCCGCTATTGGGTCATCGCCAACTTCAAGGAAATCCAACTGACGCACATGCGCCCCGGCCAGCCTGTCGAGGTCGGGGTGGACGCCTATCCGGGCCGCACCTTCAAGGGCCATGTGGAGAGCATTCAAAGCGGCGCCGGGGCGCGCTTCAGCCTGTTCCCGCCGGAGAACGCCACCGGCAATTATATCAAGGTGGTGCAGCGTGTGCCGGTGAAAATCCTGCTGGATGATCTGCCCGGCAACGACCTGGCGCTGGGCCCCGGCATGTCCGTGGTTCCCACCGTGCGCGTGAAATAACCACCCGGCGCCAGCAACCCTCTTTGGCCCGCAACTTATGAATGGCGATTTGAACCAGCCCAAAATCAACCCGTGGCTCATTGCCGTCGCGGTGATTTTGCCGACCTTCATCGAAATGCTCGACACCACCGTCGTGAGTGTCGCGCTGGAAAACATTGCGGGCAACCTCTCGGCCACGATCTCCCAGGCGACGTGGATCCAGACGGGCTATCTGATTTCGAATGCGGTCGTCCTGCCCGCCACCGCGTGGTTTTCCGCCTTGTGTGGCCGCAAGCGCTTTCTCATGATCTGCATCGGCATCTTCACGCTGGCTTCCTTCGCGTGCGGCGAAGCTCCTAATCTCACCTTTCTGATCATCGCCTCCATTGTGCAAGGCGCGGGCGGCGGGGCGTTGCAGCCCATCTCGCAGGCCATTTTGATGGAGAGTTTTCCGCCCGCCAAGCGGGGCCTGGCCATGGCGGCCTACGTGGTGGGCGTCGTCCTGGCGCCCGTGGTCGGCCCGGTGCTGGGCGGCTGGCTCACCGATAATTATTCCTGGCGCTGGATCTTTTACATCAACATCCCCTGCGGTTTGGTCGCCTTGTGGATGATCCAGCAATTCGTCTTCGACCCGGAATATATCCGCAACGCCAAACGCGGTCCCATTGACGCTTTCGGCTTCCTCGTCCTGGCGATCTGGCTGGGCACCCTGCAAACGGTCCTGAACAAGGGACAGGATGACGACTGGTTCAACTCCCGCTTCATTTGCACGCTCTCGGTGATTTCCGTCCTCGCGTTGGTCGCGTTTGTCGTGCGGGAATTTTGGGCGCGCGAGCCGCTGGCCAACTTGCGAGTCTTTGCCGACCGGAACTTTTTGTTCAGCACCATTCTTATCTCCATGGTCTTTCTCCTCTTGTATGGCATCATGAATCTGCAGCCGCTCATGGCCGGCAATCTCATGGGCTACACGGCCTATCTCAGCGGCGTGGCGCAAGCGCCGCGCGGGCTGGGCATGTTGGTGCTGACGCCGCTGGTGGGGATGCTGACCGGAAAAGTGGACGACCGGCTTCTGATTGGCCCCGGAATGATATTGATCGCGGCCGCCTCCCTGATGATGGGGGAGTTCAACCTCGCCATTTGCAGCCACGACTTTTTCTGGCCCAACTTCATTCAAGGCATGGGCATGGCGCTGACGACGATTCCGCTGATGACCGTGGCCCTGGCCACCATCAGCAATCAACAAATGGGCAACGCCACCGGATTGTTCGCCCTGGCGCGCAACCTGGCGGGCAGCATCGGCATCGCCGTGGCCATCGCCATGGTTTCGCGCGGCGCGCTGCGGCACCAAGCCTATCTGACCGCTCATTTGACGCCGTTTGACATGCCTTATCAGAACGCGGTGCAAATGGGCCAAGCCGCGTTGACCCCGGCGCTGGGGGCCCAGGCGGCCCCCGGCACCTTGGGCGTGATCTACCAATCCGTGCTGCAGCAATCCAACATGTTTGCCTTCGCCGACGAATACCGCTGGCTGGCGCTGGTGTGCTTTTTATCCGTCCCGCTCGTGCTCCTGCTCAAAAAGGGCGATGGCAAACGAGAAGTGATGATGCATTAACCGGAAAAATTTATGAATACCACCCACTTTGACCTGACCCTGGACATTTGCGCGGAAGACGGAACGCGCACCCGGTTCTACCAGCCTGACGAACAAATCGGCGAGAAAACGCTGCGGCAGTTGGTCTCGCCCCGGTTGTTCAACCAGCCGTTGCTCACGCTCGCTTCCCAACACAGCGTCAGCGCCATTCCCACCCGGACCATTGATCTGCTGCTCGCGCTCACCGCCTCACCGCCGGCATTCCCGCTGCCGCCCCAGTGGCTGGACATTGCCGAAGTCAACTGCGAGACGATCATCGAAGAAGCCGGCCTCGAAGCATCACCTGAAACCCGGGACCAAACGAAATCGGTGGTGGAGATTCACACGCTCGGTGGTTGGATGGTTCGCCTGCGGGTGGAGCTGGCGATGGCGGCAACGATCCGGGAAGAACGCCAGTTCTTGGCTCATTTTACCGACCTGCCGGTGATTCCGTTCCGCCTGCTGGCGGGGGGAGTCGGTTTTATCAATCCCCCGAAAATCGGCCGGGTGACGGTGTCGCCGCCGCTCAAGGGAGTCTCCGAGACGGCGTTGCAGGCGGATCTGATACCGAGCCTTCGCCCGTGAAAAACCTGAAAAACTAAACCCCTTAAAAAAATGAAAACCAATCACCTCTTGATATTTGCCTCGCTGACCATCGGCCTGGGCGGCTGCGCCGTCGGACCAAATTATCACCAGCCAAACGTCCCCGCACCGGCGCAGTGGAACGCGCTGGCCGGCGGCGAAACCAATGCGGCGGCCCCGGTCGCCGCGTGGTGGAAAAACTTTCACGATGCGGAGCTGGACTCCTTGATTGAACGCGCGGCCGGCTCGAACCTGGACTTGCGCATCGCCCAGGCGCGCGTGCGGGAAGCGCGCGCGCAATATCGCCTGACCGCCGCCGATCTCTGGCCGACAGTGGACGCGTCCGGCTCTTACGCGCGCCAGCGGCAAAGCCAGAACCAACCGGTGATCCACGCGTTTCCGCCGCTGCCTTCCAGCGCCTTTGAGAACAATGTCTATCAATCCGGTTTCGACGCCGCCTGGGAAATTGACGTGTTCGGCGGCAAACGCCGCGCCACGGAGGCCGCCGGGGCCCAGGTCGCCGCCACCCAATTCGGCGAGCGCGAAGTGCTCGTCACGCTGTGCGGGGAAGTCGCGCGCAACTATGTGGAAGCGCGCGGTTATCAGCGGCGCCTGGAAATTGCCCGCGACAACATCCGCGCGCAGGAGCAATCGCTGGCCCTCACGCAGGACCGTTTCACCAACGGACTGACCAGCGACCTGGACGTGCAACAAGCCAACACCATTCTGGCCACCACGCGCGCGAGCGTGCCCACGCTGGAAACGGCGCTCCAGGCCGCCATTCACCGGCTCGGCGTTTTGCTCGGCCAAACACCCGAAGCGTTGCGGACGGAACTGGCCGCCGTGGCGCCCATCCCCGCGGCGCCGCCGGTCGTGCCCGTCGGCCTGCCTTCCGATCTGCTCCTGCGCCGCCCCGACGTGCGGCTGGCCGAACGCCGACTGGCCGCCGCCACCGCCAACATCGGCGTGGCCACCGCGGATTTGTTCCCGAAATTCTTTCTCACCGGGGCCGCCGGTTTTGAGGGCGTCAGCGGGAGCGACTGGTTTAACTCCGGCAGCCGGTTCTGGTCGGCGGGCCCCACCGTGCAATGGAATATTTTTGATGCCGGTCGCATTCGCGCCAACATCAAAGTGCAAACTGCCCGGCAGGAACAGGCGCTGGCGAATTATGAGAACACGGCGTTGGGCGCGTTTGAAGACGTGGAGAATGCGCTGACGGCCTACGCCAAGGAACAAATCCGCCGGCAGCAGTTGGCGGCCGCGGTCCGGTCCAGTGAGGAATCCTTGCGCCTGGCGAACCAGCTTTATGCCAACGGCCTGTCGAACTTCCTCAACGTGCTCGACGCCGAACGCTCGCTGTATCAGGCGCAGGACGCGCTGGTGCAAAGCGACCGCACCATTTCAGCCAATCTGATCGCGCTGTACAAGGCGCTCGGCGGCGGCTGGGAAACACCTGACCGGTCGCCGCAGCTCGCGCAGGCCAAGACCGTAAATTGATATTTGCAACCTGAACCCTGATCGGAAAAACGAGGCTATGAACGACATTAAACGAATCGCCATCAATACCGGCGGCGGTGACGCGCCCGGACTGAATGCGGTCATCCATGCGGCCGTCCATGCCGCGCACAATCACGGTTGGGATATTCTCGGCATCCGCGACGGATTCGATGGCTTGCTCCATCCCGAAAGCTATCCCGATGGCGGGGTGATAAAACTGACGCGCCGGCTGGTTCACAACATCGCGCACCTCGGCGGCACCATTTTGGGCACGAGCAATTACGGGAATCCATTCAAACTGCGCGTGCCGCGGCCAGATG
>Ga0182016_10007058_pt1 | contig 11657 bp, 4 predicted proteins | sample 712S2MmetaG_FD_120491 | JGI IMG/M metagenome (GOLD analysis project Ga0182016, IMG submission 120491) | Permafrost microbial communities from Stordalen Mire, Sweden - 712S2M metaG | ecosystem: Environmental > Terrestrial > Soil > Wetlands > Permafrost | place: Sweden: Stordalen | collected...
GCATCTGGGAAAGCACAAACCTCCGCCAGTCCATTCCTGATTCAGCCCCAGTTCCCACCCTCTCTATTTCGCAGTTACATCGCGGATTCGACAGGAGACCCCAGCCCTCGCTCCTGAATTGCACAGAATTACCCCACCTCGGCGCACAATGATTCAAGTTAAAGGGAGGGGTGGGCCAGAAGTCGCTGGGCGGCTCGGAGTGGGTCGAGAATCTCAAAATACCCCACCCCTCCCCCCTTTCTTGCTGCAAACCTATGAATCAAAATAAGTCATACGCAAAAAACCCCGTTTTTTGCATCGAAAAGGATGCTCTGTGAGCTTCAAATTCCGCGTTTTTGCCAACAAGCCGGCTATTTTCCGCCGGAACCGCCCTTTTCGCTCCAATCCTCAACCGGCCCAAGTTTCAGATCCTTGAGCCCGCTCTCGATCTTCGACTTGTCGCCCACTTCAATCACCAGCAACTTGTCGGGGTGAATGTACTTCTCCGCCGCTGCCTGGGCCTCCGCTGACGTCACGCCTTCAATCTGCGCCGGCAGTTTCGTGTAGTAGTCCAGCGGCAGACCGTAGAGCCAAAGTTCATCCAGTTGCCCGTTCACGCTCGCCGCGCTTTCAAAGCTGCCCGGCAAGCTGCGAATTATCGAGTTCTTCGCCATGCGCAACTCCGCATCCGTCAGCGGCTTGGTGTGGATGCCGTCGAGTTCCTTGAACATCTGTTCCGTCGCCGGCGCAGTCACATCCGTACGCACCAATGCGTAGGTAATAAACGGCCCCGTGCCGCGGTAGTACCAGAAGAACGACTGCGCCCCATACGTATACCCATGCTCTTCGCGCAAATTCATGTTGATGCGCGACGAGAACAGCCCGCCCAGCATCGTGTTCATCACCGTCGTCGCCGGATAATCCGCCGAATTGCGCGGCATTCCAACGCCGAAAGTCAGCAGCGCTGTCTGCGGCGACCCTGGCTTGTCAACCACCAGGATCTTCCGCTCGGGCGCTGCCGGCGCTGTGGGCGCCTCAACCGTGCCGCCGCTCGCGGCCCACTTGCCAAAATATTCTTCAGCCAGCTTACGCGCCTCCGTCGGCGTCACGTCACCCGTGAGCTCCAGCAGCGTGCCCTTCGGCCCATAATGGCTCGCGTGGAAGGCCGCAATCTCATCCCGCGTAATGGCATGCAGCGAGGCTGCCGTGCCCAGCGCATCGTACCCGTAAGGGTTCGTCGGGCCGAACAAATTCAGCGCGCCCGCCCGCAGCGCAAGCTGCACCGGGTTGTCCTGCTGCTGCACCAGTGCCGTCAAGCGGCTGGCGCGAATCCGCTCCAGGTCTGTCGACGGAAACGACGGATGCTCCAGCGAATCCGCCATCAACTCCAGGCCGCGCCCCACATGCTTCGACAAAAGTGACATCCGCAGCGAAGCCCCGTCAGTATTGCTGCTCGATGAAAGATCGGTACCCAGCAATGAAGCTTCGTTCGCAATCTGCTCCGCCGATCGTTTGTCGGTCCCTTCCGTCAGCAACGATGCGGTAATGCCCGCAAGACCCGGTCGGTCCGATGGATTCGCCGCGCCACCCGCCAGCGCTTGCACCGCCACCGCAACGATGGGCAATTCGTGCCGCTCCACCACATAAACCGTAAGCCCATTCTGAAGTGTGATGACACTCGGCTTGGGCAACACCAGCGGCCGCTCCAGGCCCGGCGCCGGCGGAGTCGCGCGCCAGGCCTGCGCCGCCTCAAACTCCGGCGTGTGCTGCGGCGTGATCTTCACGTTAGTGTCCGTATCTTCCGGGCTCCGCGGCACGTCGTCCAACACCTTTTTGCCCGGCACCCCGTACACCACCACGCGCTGATTCTTGCCCAGCGTCGCCCTGGCCCATGCCTGGATGCTGGCCGGCGTTACCGCATCGTAGCGGGCCAGATCCTTCGGCAGGTAGCCCGGATCCCCCGTGTACTGGTTGTAATAATTCAGCGTGTCGGCCACGCCGCCGAACCCGCCCGAACGCTGCAAACCTGAAATCGCGCGTGTCTCGTGTTTGTTCCGCGACCATTCCACTTCTTCGGCCTTGGGGCCGGACTGTGCCAGTTCGTCAATAACCTTCTCCGCCTCAGCCTCCAGCTTTTCTGGAGTGACGCCGGGCTTGGCAATCAGTTCGCATTGAAACATCGACGCCAGCGACTCCGAGTCGTTGTTACACTGCGCCGACTGCGCTATCTGCTGCTTGTATACCAACTCGCGGTAGAGCCGGCTCGACTTGCCCGCGCCCAGAATAGCTGAAGCCAGATCGGCCTCCGCGTCGCCCGGCTTGAACGCCGGCGCCGAAAGCCACGCCAGAATCACTTTGGGCAATTGCACCGTATCGGTCACCACCGTCCGGCGCTCCGCCGTAATCTCAGGCGTCTTCACTTCCGTCACAGACACCGCTGGCCCCTGCGGAATCGGCCCGAAATACTTTTCCAGCAACTGCTTGATCGTCGCCCGATCGAAATCCCCCGCAACCGCGAGTGTGGCGTTATTGGGCGCGTAGTACTGTGTGAAGAATTCGCGCACATCGTTCAGCCGTACCGCCTCCACGTCCGCGTGCGAACCGATCACGTCTGCGTAATAAGGATGGTCTTTCGGGAAGAGCTGGTGAATGACCTCCTCATCCACAATGCCATAAGGCGTCCCTTCGCCCTGCCGCTTTTCGTTACGCACCACGTCGCGCTGGTTGGTCAGCTTGGCGCGGTCCAGCGTGTCCAGCAAAAACCCCATGCGGTCGCTTTCCAACCAAAGCGCAGTCTCCAGTTCGTTGGAAGGCACGGTCTCAAAGTAATTCGTCCGGTCGAAGTCGGTCGTCCCATTGATATCCGTCGCGCCGGCAGCCTCCAAATACTTGAAGTGAGCCTTCTCGCCCACGTGCTTCGATCCCTCAAACATCATGTGTTCGAACAAATGCGCAAAGCCGGTGCGCCCTGCCCGCTCCTTTACCGGCCCCACGTGATACCAGATGTCCACGGAAACAATCGGTAGCTTGTGATCCTCATGGAGAAGAACTTCCAGCCCATTCGCCAGCTTGTACTTTTCATACGAAATCGTAGGAGCGTCCGTTGACCCTTGCGGTGCCACAGCAGCTCGGGCGGCGGGTGCCGCATGACTCGTATAACTCGAAAAACTCAGAGTACAGAGAAGCAAAACACCAGGAACAAGTCGCATGGCCGAAAGTCTCCTTCAGATAAGCTGCTTTTCGCGCGGTTTAAGGGTTTGTGACGTCTGAATTCCAATGGGTAACTGAGGATCGTCGCTCCCAAGAATAACCCACCGAACCCTTCTCATGACAACCAGTCAACGGCTCGATGCAACTGCATCACCGCGCTCCAAAATCCCGCCTGCCCCCGCAGACGGCAGCCAAAGCTCCTGTAAATCGCCCGCAGATTACTAAAGAAACCCTGCGAAATTGATTCATCACACCTTCGAGCAATCGCCTGCAACAACTTCTGCGTCTACCCTGGGTTGAAGCAGTAAAAGGCGTTTACGCCTTCGCCCACTGGCTACGCCTGGCCACCAGGTTCCGAAGAAAGGAGATCCCGAGAATCATGGAGCCATTTCGCGCCACGCTCTCGCTGCTCCTTTGCTACAGTCTCCTAAGCCCGTCAAGCGTCGCTGAAGCGCAAACTGCCGCTCGGGCAAGTTCCGCCCAACCTTCGGTCCGGCAACCGTACCAACCCGGCCAGCTGCGCGGTGACGAACGGATCCTGCATGCCTTGAACCGGTTCACCTTCGGTCCGCGCCCCGGCGACCTCGATACTGTGCGAGCCATGGGCATCGATAAATGGTTTGCGCGCCAACTGCATCCCGAGACAATCGACAATACCGAACTCGAAGCGCGCCTTGCTCAGTTCCCTGCGATGCAATGGAGCACTCGCGACCTGCTCTATCGCCTTCCCAGCAACGCCGTCCTCCGCCAGGCAGCTCAGGGGAAGGCGCCCATTCCTGAAGCCGGTGCGCTGCACGCAATCTATGTGAACGAAATCGCGCGCTACGAAGATCGCCAGAAGCAAAAAGAACAGAAAAAGCAGCAGGAATCAAAACTCGCATCCGGTCAGACCATGGCATCTTCCGACCGCGAAGATGGATTGAACTCACAATCCGCACCCCGGCCAGTCCGTAACGCACAGACAGATTCGAACGAATCGAACATCGCTCCCTCGCCCAGCACGACTCCCGATCCTCAGCCTTTTAACGAAGCCGATACCGCGCGCATCGTCGCGCTCGCTCCGCCGCAGCGCGTTGCGACGCTGGCCACAATGCCGCAGGCAGATTTCGACAGTTTCCAGAAATCGCTCAAAGGTCCCCAACGTGCGGCTTTGTTGGTGGGATTAAACCCGGCACAGAAAGAAGTCGTTGCCGCGCTCAAAGGTCCCCAGCGCGTGGTGAGCGAAGAACTCGCCGCCGAGCGTCTCACCCGCGACATCGATTCCAATGCGCAGTTGCAGGAAGTGATGACCGACTTCTGGCTCAATCACTTCAATGTGTATCTACACAAGAACGACGAGACGCCCTATTACCTGGTCAGCTACGAGCGCGATGTAATCCGGCCTCGTGCGCTGGGCAAGTTCGAAGATCTGCTCGAAGCGACGGCGCACAGCCCGGCCATGATGCTTTATCTCGACAACTCCAGCAGCATCGGTCCCGATTCGCCGGCCGCAGAGAAGGCCAAGATCGCCGCAGCGCGACGGCCCGATGCGAAGAAGACAGCGCCCCAGGGCTTGAATGAAAACTACGCGCGCGAATTGATGGAGTTGCACACGCTGGGCGTGAATGGCGGCTACACGCAGGCCGATGTCACCCAGGTAGCGCGAGTGCTCACCGGTTGGACCGTCGATCAGCCGCAGCGCGGCGGCGACTTCAAGTTCGACGAGAGCCGCCACGAGCCCGGCGCCAAGAAGGTCCTCGGCAAAAAAATCAAAGAGCATGGTGAACAGGAAGGCCGCGAACTGCTCCACATGCTGGCCACTCGCCCCGCTACCGCTCGCTTCATCTCGAAAAAGCTCGCCATTCGTTTCGTCGCCGACGATCCGCCGCAGGCGCTCATCGATCGCATGGCAAAGTCGTATCTCGCCCATGACGGGGACATCGCCGAGGTCCTCCAAACGCTCTTTCACTCGCCCGAATTCTGGTCGCACGATACATACCGTGCCAAAGTCAAAACGCCAATCGAATTTATTGCCTCGGCGATTCGTGCCAGTGGAGCGAACATCGACAACATGCAGCCACTTGTAAACGCGCTGCGCGACATGGGCATGCCCGTCTACGGTGCTGTTCCACCCACCGGCTACAAGTGGGACGCCTCCAACTGGGTCAGCACCGGCGCCCTTGTCAACCGCATGAACTTCGCTCTCAACTTCGCCGCCAACCGTTTGCCCGGCGTTTCCAGCGCGTTCACTGCACCATCCCAGTCCACCTTCACCGTCGAAGATGGCTCCGGTCCGCGCTCTGCCGCGCCCGCAACCGCAACCACCGGCAACCTCCCAACGCCTGAAGCCGAAGAACTGCGTCTCGAATCAGAACTCGTTGCGGGCGGCATCAGCGTCCCAACCCGTTCCGCCGTTCTCGATCAATTTCACCAGCAAAGCCTCACCGTGCAGATCCAGCTGCCACCACGCACAATGCAGGCGTCGGTAAACCCGGTACAGGCTGCAAAAAACCTCGAAAAGCAGGATCAATTACTCGCCGGCCTTCTGCTCGGCTCACCGGAGTTCCAACGCCGTTGAGCAAATCTCGACAAGAGACCGTCAATTGTGAAGGAGCCAGCCATGCAGACGAACCGAAGATTCTTCTTACGTAACGGCGCGCTCGCGGTGGCCGGCACAACTGCAATTCCCAGTTTCCTCATCCGCTCTGTGCTTGCCGAAGCCTCGCCGGCACCGGGTCAGCGCCTGGTTGTCATCTTTCAACGCGGCGCAGCCGACGGTCTCAACCTCGTTGTTCCCTATCGCGAAAAAAACTACTACGCCATGCGTCCCGGCATCGCCATCCCCGAGAACAAAGTCATTGATCTCGACGGCTCCTTCGGCCTCCATCCTTCTCTCTCGCCCTTCAAACTACTCTTCGATCAGCTACACCTCGCCATCATTCATGCGGCCGGATCGCCCGATATGTCGCGCTCCCACTTCGATGCGCAGGACTTCATGGAATCCGGAACTCCCGGCTTGAAGAGTACCGAAGACGGCTGGCTCAATCGCGCTCTACAGAGCGAGGACCTGCATCATCGTCAGGAACACACCACCTTTCGTGCGCTTGCCATGGGTTCACAGGTGCCGCGCACGCTCGCCGGCAAAATTCCTGCAATCGCATTGTCCAGCGTGAACAGCTTCGCGGTCGGTGGCCGCGGGCCCGCTCCTTCCCCCGCCGCAAACGCCTTCCAGGCAATGTACGGCGAAAGTGGCGATCATCTCTTTCATGCGACAGGCGAGGAAACTTTCGAGGCCGTCAAGATGCTGCGCGATGCCAACCCTGCCCAATACAAACCTGCGCCCGGCATCGAATATCCCAACAATGAATTCGGCAACAACATGAAGCAGATTGCGCAACTGCTCAAGTCGAACCTCGGCGTGGAAGCCGCGTTTACCGATGTCGGCGGCTGGGACACGCATCAGAATCAGGGCGGCGTCGATGGGCAACTCTCCGATCGCCTGCGCGAGTTTTCCTCCGCAATCTTCGCCTTCTGGCAAGACATGGGAGACAGCAGCGAAAACATCACTCTGGTCACGATGTCGGAATTCGGTCGCACCGCACGCCAAAATGGCACCGGCGGCACCGACCACGGCCATGCCAACGTGATGTTCGTCCTCGGTGGCCATGTCAACGGGGGCAAAGTCTACGGCCGCTGGCCCGGCCTCGCCAATGAACAACTCAACGAAGGCCGCGACCTCGCCGTGACTACCGACTTTCGCCAGGTTCTCGGCGAAGCCGTTTCAAAAACCATCGGCGCACGCAATCTCGACGCAGTTTTCCCCAACGCGCAATTGCGACCCGATCGCTTCCTCCGCATCCTTTAAAAGCACTTCCTGATCGTCGGTTGTCGGGTTGAGGAAATGGGTGCTCCATCCATCGCGCTTTTTGCGATGGGTTGGAAAGCACGAAAAAACAATAACACGAAAGCCGGGTTTCACTCTGCGCGCAATGCCTCCGTAGGATTCACCGACGCCGCGCGCCGCGCCGGAATAAAGCTGGCGATCATCGCCGACCCGCCCAGCACAATCGCCACGAGCATCAGCGTTCCCACGTCCCACCTCTGCACGCCGAACAGCAGCTTCCCCATCGCCGTCGAAGCCCAAATCGACGCGGCGAGTCCCACAATCACGCCGATAAGAATGAGCCGTCCGGCCTCGCCAAGAATGAGTCGATAGACTGAACCCTTTTGCGCGCCAAGCGCCATGCGCACGCCAATTTCGCGTGTCCTCTGGCTCACGGAATACGCAATCACTCCGTACAGGCCCACCACTCCCAGCACCAGCGCCAGCACTGCGAATCCACCCACAAGGTAGGCGGCCGAGCGATGAAGATACGCTGTATACGAGTCGCTGATGTTCTGCGTCATGGTTGTTGCTTCTTCCACTGCGGCTTGTGAACTCACTTGATGAATCGCCCCGGCTAGAGCCGGCAATACCGTCTTCTCATCGCCGCGCGTGCGCACCAGCATCGAGAAGTAGGTGTCTGTGTTCTGGTTGAAGTGATAGTACTCGGCAGGCCACTGATCCTGATCGAGTCCGGCATCCTTGAAATCCGCAACCACTCCCACAATCTCGCGAATCGACTTGGGGGTGAGCGCGGTGTCGCCGACCCGCTTGCCGATTGGATCTTCTCCCGGGAAATATTTCTCTACGAACGACTCATTCACCATGATCACCATCGGTTTCGATCCATCTTCAGCATCATTGAAGTACCGGCCGCGTAAAAGTTTGGCGTGAATGGTTTGGAAGAATTCTGAGGTGACATCGCGCTCATTTACCTCGTTGTGAATCCCGTCGTAAGGCTTGCCGACGAAGCGCACCCAGTCGGTATTGCAGTTGCACGTCACCGGAAGTTGAGACGTGATCGCGGCAGATTCGACTCCAGGCAAGCCTTCGATGCGCCGCACGGCATCGCGCCCAAAAGCAACCACCTGGGCATCTTTCGAAAAAGCCGCATCCGGAAGACCGACATTGATCGTCACCAGATGATCGGCTTTAAAGCCAACGTCCACATGCAGAAGTTTGTACAAGCTCTTGCCCAGCAACCCCGCACCGGTCAGCAGCACCACCGCCGTCGCTAGTTCAACAACAACCAGGTTCGAACCCATCCGCCGCCACAACATACCTGCCGATCCGCGTGCGCCCTCCGTCAATCCATCGCGCATCTTTGAAAACCTGAAATGCAGAATCGGCGTGACCGAAAACAAGACCGCCGCAAGCGTCGACAGGCCGGCCGCGAAAACGAGTACATGCATACTCATTCCCAGCCCACGTAAAAAGGGCATTCCAATCATCATGTCTCGCGAGATCATCCCGACGAGCAGTTTCATTCCGCCGTCCGCAAGCAGAAGGCCTATCGCCGTGCCCACGACAATCAAGAGCAGGCCTTCGGTCACGAATTGACGATTCAGTCGACTGCGCGAAGCACCCAGTGCCCCGCGCACGGCAATCTCGCGTCGCCGGCTCTCCGACCGCACCAGCAACAGGCTTGAAACGTTCACGCACGCAATCAGCATTAACAGTCCCGCGCCACCCAGCAGCACCAGCAGAATGGGACGAATCCCTCCCACAATTGACTCCGATAGCGGCATAATGCTCGCGCTGGCGCCGCGATTATCACCTGGATACTCCTTCTCCAGCTCCGCCGCGATCGACTTCATCTGCATCAAGGCGCTCGCCACACTCACGCCATCCTTCAGGCGCGCAAGGGATGAGAGGTTGTGGCAACTGCGCCGCCTCTCGCACTCCCGCGTGGGCCGCAAGGCAACCCAGAACTCGGCGTTGTCTCGCGGAGCAAACTGAAAGTCTTTTGGAAGCACGCCAACAATGGTGTGCGCCTCGCCACTCAGATTCACCGACTCGCCAATGACGTCTGCCCGACCCCCGAACCGTTTTTGCCAGGTTCCATAGCTCAGCAAAACCGTCGGCGATGCGCCCGCTGCGTCTTCGCCGGCGCGAAAATCCCGGCCCAATACAGGCCGCACTCCAAGTGTGGAGAAAAATCCCGCGCTCACGCGTTCCCCGGGCACCGGCTCCGTTCCGGTTGGCGTGTTGAACGCATACCCTGTTCCCGTGAACACTTCCATCGAACTGAACACAGTGTTCAATCGCTTCCAGTCAACATAGTTGGCGTATGATATGGGGTTTTGGCTGAATGCGGCGGTGCTCTCATTTACGGCAACCAGCCTGGTCGGATCCGCATAGGGCAGCGGCTTAACCAATGCCGCATCCACAAATGCAAAGATGGCCACGCTGGCGCCGATTCCCAGTGCGAGAATCAAAATCGCGGTCAATGCAAATCCCGGGTTCTTGCGCAATTGGCGCAGAGCGAAGCGCAAATCCTGCACGACTGTCTCCATCTTGAATCGCACCACTTCGTGGCTCCTCTCCCTCACCCGCGTTGCATTGCCGAATTGCCGCATCGCAGCGTAGCGCGCAGCTTTTGCCGGCATGCCGTCGGCAATCAAATCCTTTTCAACTTGCTCGCGATGAAACGCCATCTCTTCGTCCAGTTCGCTGTTGAAGCGCCTGCGCCGAAATAGCAATGCCAATTTCGAAAAAAATCGCTCCATCTCGCTATAACTCCCTCGTCGACAATCCGCTATTCCGCCCGCAGCGCATCTACCGGATTCACAAATGCGGCACGGAGCGCCGGCCGCAGCGTGGCAACCAGCACCGGAATCAGCAGCAGCCCAATGGATACGGCATAAACCACCGGGTTGTTCGGCTTCACTTCGTAGAGCTGGCTCCCCAGCAAGCGAGTCAGCAGCAGAGCCACAACACTTCCCATCCCAATTCCGGCGAATGCCGCTGCAAGCGCCCGCCGCATGAAGACGGCACAAATCTGTGCACGCTTCGCTCCCAGTGCCATGCGTATGCCAATCTCCTGCCTTCGCTGCGCAACCGAGTACGCAACCACGCCATAGACTCCAACGCATGCAAGCACAAGTGCGATCGCCGCGAACGAACCCAGAAGAATCATGTTCAGCCGCGGCTGCGCAACCGATGTGCTAATCAGATCATCCATGGTGCTCACGTTGCGAATTGCCTGTTGCGCATCTATTTCATGCACCTGTTCCTGGATCGCGCGCGTCAGTTGCTCCGGCGGCAACTGCGACCGCAAGACGAACGACCGCTGCACCACGCCCTGGTCTCCATCGGCCGGAAAGTACACCTCCGCGCCGGGAGTCTGTGCGATCGAGCCGGCTGTGCCGCGAGCATTCGTTATCACACCCACAATCTCGAAAGATTCCTTGCCTATCATCAGATGCCTGCCGATGATGCTTCCCGTCGGATGATATTGCTGCGCCAGTTGCTGATTGACGAGAATGGGTGTTACCTTCGCCGTCGCGTCCTCTTCCGTGAGGCCGCGGCCCGCCAGCAGCGACACACCCATCGCTTGCAGGTAGTTTCCGGCGATGTGCCTGTCTTCGGCATTGATCGCAGGCTGATTCACAACACGCGGCAGCCAGTCCGCATCGAAGTTGCTGCGCAAATGCCAGTCGGCCGTCGGCAACGCATCGATTTGTCCCACTGCTGAAACACCGGGAAGAGTTTCCATCCGGCGTTGCACTTCCCTGAAGAAGTCGTCGACGCCCGGGCCGCCATTCCACGGCAGCTTGATCTCAAACGTGAGTACATGATCCGGCTCGAATCCCAGCGGCGACTTCATAAGCCTCCACAGCGATTCGGTCAACAACGATGCTCCAACCAGCAAAACCAGAGACAGGCTCACCTGGACTGCGATGAACGCGTTGCGCATCGCACCGCCATGCGCGCCGGCAATGCGCGATTCTCCGCGCTTCAGCGTCAGGCTTACTTCAACCTTGCGGCTCTTCCATGCGGGCGTGAGTCCAAATGCAATCCCCGTCGCAATCGATATCGCAAACGCAAACCATACGACCGGCCAATCCACCGATACGGTCCCAGGCAGTCCAAGCCTGCCCGGCAGCATTGTGCTCACCCCGCGCACCAGTGCGAAAGCTGTAGCCAATCCAAGACAGCCTCCGCCAAGTGCAAGCAGCATGCTCTCCATCAGGAACTGCAAAACAATTCGAGCCTGCGATGCGCCCAGCGCGCGCCGCACAGCCACTTCGCGCTCCCGCGTCGTCGCCCGCGACATCAACAGGTTGGCGACGTTGAAGCACCCAATCAGCAGCAGCAAACTCGACGCGCTCAGCAGAATAATCAGCGCCGGTTTGTATGCCCCATACATATGATCGCGAAGCGGCTCGCTCCCGAACTGCCAATCTGCATCTGAGTCTGCGTGCTCGCCCTGCAACTGTTCTCCGATTCGGTGCAGATCGCTCGTGGCCGCCGCAGCCGAAACACCCGTCTTCAGCCGTCCAAACACATTCACGAATCGCGAGCCGTCGCCGCGCCATCCGCGAAATGTGTTCGGCGTTAGATCGGATGGCAGCCAAAGTTCAATGTCACCCGGCATGTCGAA
>Ga0182016_10007059_pt1 | contig 11655 bp, 9 predicted proteins | sample 712S2MmetaG_FD_120491 | JGI IMG/M metagenome (GOLD analysis project Ga0182016, IMG submission 120491) | Permafrost microbial communities from Stordalen Mire, Sweden - 712S2M metaG | ecosystem: Environmental > Terrestrial > Soil > Wetlands > Permafrost | place: Sweden: Stordalen | collected...
CGCACCAGCCCACACAAGCGGGCTTGGTGGGTGAAAGCCGTGGGCCGGCCGGCCTTGAGTGAGAAGACCGCCGATTTCAAGCGCTTCTCGGGCGACAATATCTTTGCGATCTACCGGCGGTTGAAAACCCAGCGCGACGGAGCCGGTTCGTTCGAAGCGGAGCAAACCGCCAAAGCCAAACGCCTGGCCGGGTGGATGCGGGAGAGCAAGCCCGGCTTCCGGTTGCCCGACCACCAGTTGAGCGAAGGCGCCTGGACCTTGATGAAAGCCACTGAGCCGGGCGCGGGGCTGCTGTCGTGGACGCGCATCTCCGTGCGCACGCCGGCTGAGTTGGGCGTTGGGCGTCACACCGCTCCGCCGGAAGAGATGGCGGAGACGGTGAAGGCCGCTGCGCGGCTCTATGGCGCCGGCCTTGTTGGGATTGCGCCGATGAATGAGGCCTACGTCAACCTCAGGCAAGAGAAGAAGGACATCGTCTTCGAAGACGCCGAAGTCCCCGCAGTCACCGGCACGAAGTACGTAATTCCCAAGAAGATGAAATGGGTCGTGGTCGTCGCCGTCCCCATGGACCTGGACCTGCTCGCGCGCGCTCCCACCGCATTGGGAGATGCCGCCACGGGGCTTGGCTACAGCCACTCCGCATTCGCGGTGGCATCGCTGGCCGAATTCATCCGCGGACTCGGCTATCAGGCCATTCCCAGCGTGAACGACACGGCGCTGAGCGTGCCGTTCGCGGTGGAGGCGGGCATTGGCGAACTTAGCCGCCTCAACAAGCTGGTAACACCCGAATTCGGCCCCGCGGTTCGCCTGTGCAAGGTCTTCACCGATCTGCCGATGGCTTGCGACAAACCCGTCTATTTCGGGCTGGTCGAATTCTGCAAGAAGTGCAAGAAGTGCGCCGAGGCGTGTCCCTCGCGCGCCCTGTCGTTCGACGACGAGCCGAGTTTCAAGACCAGAGGCCCGTGGAACAACCCCGGGCACAAAGCCTGGTTCGAGGATTCTTACAAGTGTTACCAATACTGGCAGAAGGTCGACAACGGGTGCGGCATCTGCCTGGCGAGTTGCCCTTACACTAAAGCCGCCCAAGCCTGGATTCATGGAGCGGTGAAAGCCACGGCCTCGATCGCGCCGGCTGCGGACGGATTGTTTCGCATCATGGACAACGCCTTCGGCTACGGGAGGCAGCACGATCCCGAACGATGGTGGACGAAAGATGCCCCGTGGGTTCGAAGAGGATGACCATGCCGAACTGCGACGACACTTTCACCATCACAATTCGCAAGCGCCCGCGATGGTTCTGGGTTCTCGCCGGATTGTGGGTGGTGCTGGAAGTACTTTTCCTGCAGACCGCTTTGGCCAGCGCGAGGGAAGATGAATACCGCGCGGCTGCCATCAGTTGGATCGCGGTTGCCGTTCTGGCAGCCGGCGGCGTCGCGGTTTGGTTCCGACAGGGCCGGCCGCGGGCGGGAGAATAGATTAACATGACCAATGAGATGCAACGGACCCGGCGGATATCTGTCGCGGTGCTGCTAACCTGTTTGGCGCTGTCGTTGATCTGCGTGGCGTATCCGTTCTATGTGATCCGGCCGTTTCGGGCGCAGGGCGCGCGTGAATTGGCGGTCGCGCTGGTGGTGCTGCGGCTTCGCTGGGTTGCCACCTTGGTTTCCGGCGTTGCCGCACTCGCGGCCGTGGCCTTCTACTGGCGCGTGCAGCCTGGCAGATGGCGGCGGATTTTCGCCACGGCCGGCGCAGCCTTTGTGTGCGTCCTGGCGGCGCTGGCGCGCGTGAACATTTACGAGCTGATGTTCCATCCAGACGATCGTCCGTCGTTTGCGGCAGTGTCCCGGACGAAGCTCGATAAGGACGAGAAGGTGATCGCGATCAACATCGGCGGCGCGGCGCGCGCCTACCCGATCCGCAACATATCCTATCATCACGTGATCAACGACGTGCTGGACAAGGTTGCGATCGTCGCAACCTATTGAACGCTCTGTCACACCGGTCTGGTGTGGGGGAGAGATGTAGCGGGACTGCGGCTGACGTTTCACCTGGCTGGCATCAACAACCAGAACTTCTTGATGCGCGACGAGCAGACCGGCACTTACTGGCAGCAGATCAGCGGGAAGGCCGTGTCGGGCCCGTTGCGCGGGAGTCAGTTGCCGTTCGTTCACTCGGACGAACTGAACTACGGCACCTGGCAATCCGAAGAACCGCAGGGGACCGTGCTACAGGATGCCGCAGAGTACCGCTTTGGATACGCGCGCAAAGATTGGGATGTGCGCATGCAGCGCGCGCCCACGGTGATCGATTTCCGCGAGCACGGATTGAAGGCCCGCGACTTGATGTTGGGGATTCAGGCTTTCGGCGCCAGCCGCGCGTTTGCGTACGACCAAGTGATTCGGGAAAAGCTGGTCGAAGACCACATGGGCGCCGAACCGGTGCTGCTGGTGGTGGGAGGGGACGGTCAATCCGTACGGGCTTTCCGCGATCGCATTCCCGGCGTCCAGGGAGCGCCTGAATTCTACCGGGTGTCCGGAAACCAGCCGGGTGCGTTGCTGATGGATGCGGCCACGGGCAGCGGGTGGAACTTTCAAGGCTGCGCCGTTTCAGGGAAAGCTACAGGTGTGTGCCTGGAACCGGTGGAAGTGATCAAGGACTACTGGTTTGATTGGCGGAACTTTAATCCCTCGACGACGGTTTACGGCAGGAAGTAGAAGGTGGAGGCGGGCACGGAGAGGCCGGGCAGCATCGGATCTTCCAGCGCTTGGCCGCCCGACAGTTCCCGCACCCCGGTAGCGGTATGCACCGCCACCGAGCCATCGTCATAGAGAATCCAGACGGAATGGGCGCCGTTTTCCAAGTAGGACTTCATCTTCTTTCTGATGTTGTCTACCAAGTCCGACGGCGAGATAACTTCGATGGCAATCTCGGGTGCGCCTTTGATCAGCAGGCCTTCATCGGCGAGCCGTTTCGTCCGCACAACCGCGACATCGGAACTGAATGTGTCGTTTCGGGGCTACCTCGAATGCGATTTCGATGAGAGATCTCAAACCCAGTTCAGGGTGAGCCCGGAGGTGCAGAGCCAGAGCCTCTCCGATGTTGTTCTTCGTTATGTCGTGCCATTTTGACCATCCGGACACGCCCGGCCCTGGGACAATTTTCCCGCCAATCAACTCTTCCTTGATTCGATTACTGCACTCATCGAACCGGTCTGGAAGAGCCAGGAACTCGGCGGAGGTCATCAGCGTTGCGGTTGACATATTTTCGATTCTAGCGCGCCCAGCAAGCCCATCCGTGGCGCCATCCGCTTCGACGCGCAACGCACGTTGGTCCCGTAATTCCCGATTTGCGGATTGGTGTGGATTTGGTGTGGATGACGATCTGCCCGGCGTTGGGGAAGGTGGAAGTCAAGCTTGGTTGAAGAATGTCGATGCCGATACGGAAAATCCGGGTAGCAGCGGGTGTTCAAGTGTTCGGTCGCCGTCCAGTTCGCGCACGCCAGTAGCCGTGTGCACGGCTATCGATCCCTCTTCATAGAAAATCCATACTGAACTGGCGCCGTTTGCCAGGTATAACTTGATCTTTCTTCTGATGCCGCCGACGGTATCGGTGGGCGAGACAACTTCGATAGCGATTTCGGGCGCGCCTTTGATTAGCCGGCCTTCTTCGGCGAGACGTTCCGTGCGGAACACCGCTACATCGGGAGCGAACGTATCGCCTTCGGTCACCACGAAGCCGGCCTCGATCTGGGCGGTCAAGGCTCCCCCGATTAGCGCCCAGATATCGAAACAGAATCCGTCCGATCCAGTTTTTGGTGGTATTGTGCCGTTTGGATGCCAGGGGCATTTGGACGATTTCTCCGCCGATGAGCTCTTCCTTGATCCGGTTGCCGCTTTGATCGAACTCGTCCGGGCGCGCCAGGAACTCGGCGGAGGTCATCGGCGTTGCGGTTGGCATATTTTCGATTCTAGCGCGCCCATCCCGCCCCTGCTAAAATAGGCTTGATCCAATCCCCGGGAGGACCATCGAGTTGCCATCTGCCATCCTCGCCCTGGAAGACGGCAGCGTCTTCGAGGGCCGGAGTTTTGGTGCGTCTGCCGAACGATCCGGCGAGGTCGTCTTCAATACCGCCATCACCGGCTACCAGGAAATATTCACCGATCCGTCCTATGCCGGGCAGATCGTCATCCTGACCAATCCCCAAATTGGGAATTACGGGACCAACGCCGCGGACAATGAATCCGCGCGCCCTTACATCGAGGGCCTGGTGGTGCGTGAGTTTTCCAGCATCACCAGCAACTGGCGGTCGGACGAGGAAGCCCGCGAGTTCTTGGGCAAGCACGGCATCCCGGTGGTCTCCGAGTTGGATACGCGCGCGCTGGTCCGGCACCTGCGCAATCGCGGCGTGATGCGCGGCGTGCTTTCCGCCGTCGAAACGGACACTGCCAAGCTGGTCGAGAAGGCCCGGCAGATCCCCACCATGGCGGGCCTGGATCTGGCGAGCCGCGTATCCACCGCCGAGCCTTACACCTGGGATAAGCCGGTCGAGCCGTGCTCGCCTTCCGAGTTGGTGCGTCCTCCAGCCGAGGCGCGCTTCCGCGTAGTTGCATACGACTTCGGCATCAAGCAGAACATTCTGCGGCGCCTGGTGCAGGTGGGCTGCCGCGTCACCGTGGTTCCGGCGTTGACCTCCGCCGAGGATGTCCTGGCGTTGAAGCCCGACGGCGTGTTTCTCTCCAACGGTCCGGGCGACCCCGAGCCGCTCCAAACGCAGGTGGCCAACGTGCGCAAGCTCATCGGCCGGACGCCCATCTTCGGCATCTGCCTGGGTCACCAGATTCTGGGCCTGGCAGTGGGCGGCAGCACTTACAAGTTGAAATTCGGCCATCGCGGCGCCAATCATCCGGTCATCAACCAAGTGACGAACCGGGTGGAGATCACCTCGCACAATCACGGTTTCGCCGTGGACCCGGATTCGCTCAACACCAACGAAGTCGAGATCACCCACATGAACCTCAACGATCAAACGCTGGAGGGCTTCCGCCATCGCAGCCATCCGGTGTTCTGCGTGCAGTATCACCCGGAGGCCGCGCCGGGGCCGCACGACTCGCATTACCTTTTCGACGATTTCGTGAAACTGATGGCGGGTGAGCGCTAACCGATGCCCCGGCGAAACGATCTGCACCGCATCCTGATCATCGGCTCCGGCCCCATCGTCATCGGGCAGGCTTGCGAATTCGATTACTCGGGGACGCAGGCGGCCAAGGCGCTACGCAGCGACGGCTACGAAGTCGTGCTGGTGAATTCCAACCCCGCCACCATCATGACCGACCCGGAATTGGCGGACCGCACATATGTGGAGCCGCTCACGCTCCCGTATCTGGAAGAGATCATCCGCCGGGAGCGGCCCGATGCGCTGCTCTCCACCGTTGGCGGGCAGACCGGGCTCAACCTCTCCGTGGAACTGGCCGAAGCGGGCGTACTGGATCACTACGGTGTGGAACTGATCGGCGCCAAGATCGACGCCATCAAGAAGGCCGAGGACCGCCTGCTGTTCAAAGACGCCATGCGCAAGATCGGCCTGGAGACGCCGCGTTCGAAGCTGGTGAAAAGCGAGGCGGAGGCTCTGGCGTTCGCCGAACGCATTGGATACCCGTGCATCCTGCGGCCCAGTTTCACGCTAGGCGGAACCGGCGGCGGCATTGCCTACAACCGAGAAGACCTGACCGAGATCATCGAGCGCGGCCTGATGCTTTCGCCCGTGCACGAGGTGCTGATCGAAGAGAGCGCGCTCGGATGGAAGGAATTCGAACTTGAGGTGATGCGCGACCTGGCCGACAACGTCATCATCGTCTGCTCGATTGAGAATTTCGATCCCATGGGCGTGCATACCGGCGATTCCATCACTGTGGCGCCGGCCCAGACCCTGACTGATCGCGAATACCAGATGATGCGCGATGGCGCGATCGCCTGCCTGCGCGAGATCGGTGTGGATACAGGCGGATCGAACGTGCAGTTCGCCATCGATCCGAAGACCGGGCGCATGGTCATCATCGAGATGAACCCGCGCGTTTCGCGCAGCTCGGCGCTGGCGTCCAAAGCCACCGGATTTCCGATTGCCAAGATCGCCGCCAAGCTCGCGGTGGGCTATCGGCTCGACGAGATCCGCAACGACATCACGCGCAAAACGCCTGCCTGCTTCGAGCCGACCATCGATTATGTGGTGGTCAAGATTCCCAAGTGGCAGTTCGAAAAATTTCCCGGCGCCGATACCACGCTGGGCACGCAGATGAAGTCCGTGGGCGAGGTGATGGCTATCGGGCGCACCTTCAAGCAAGCCATGTGGAAGGGGCTGCGCAGTCTGGAAACCGGCAAGGCTTTCGGCTCGGAGAAGCTCGACAAGAGCCTGATCCCGCAAAAGCTGATCACGCCCACGCCCGACCGCTTCAACTACATCCGCTTCGCATTCGAGAGCGGCTATACAGCCGAGGAAATTCACGAGATGACCGCCATCGACCCGTGGTTTCTGCGGCAGATCGAAGACGTGATCAAGCTGCAGACTGAATTGCAAGGCGAGAGCCTGGCCGCCGTTTCCAAAGAAACGATGACGCGCGCCAAGCGTTGCGGCATCTCCGACGCGCAGCTCGCCAAGACCTGGGGCGCGGCGGAACTGGCGGTGCGCGAGAGGCGCAAAGCGATGGGTGTGCGTGCGGTCTTCAATCGCGTGGACACTTGCGCGGCGGAATTCGAGAGCTTCACGCCATACCTTTATTCGAGCTACGAAAGCGCCTGCGAAGCGGACCCTTCCGATCGCAAGAAAGTCATGATCCTGGGCAGCGGCCCCAACCGCATCGGACAGGGCATCGAGTTCGACTACTGCTGCTGCCACGCCTCCTTCTCTTTGCAGGAGCAGGACTACGAATCGATCATGGTGAACTGTAATCCGGAAACGGTTTCCACGGATTACGACACCAGCGACCGGCTGTACTTCGAACCGCTGACGCTGGAGCACGTCCTCAACATCTTCGACACCGAGCGGCCCGATGGCGTGATCGTGCAGTTTGGCGGGCAAACGCCGCTTACCCTGGCGCTGCCGCTCAAGCGGCAAGGCGTGCCGATCATCGGAACGGATCCGGAAAACATCGACCTGGCCGAGGATCGCAAGTTGTTCGGCAAACTGCTCGAAGACCTCGGCATTCCGGCACCGGAGAACGGCTCGGCCACCAGCGTGGAAGAAGCCTGCGCCATCGCGCGGCGCATCGGCTATCCGGTGCTGGTGCGTCCCAGCTATGTGCTGGGCGGGCGCGCCATGGTGATCGCCTACGACGAAGAAACCGTGCGCCAGTACATGCGCGAGGCGGTGACTTTTTCGCAGGATCGCCCCGTGCTGATCGACCGGTTCCTGGAAGACGCCACCGAAGTGGACGTGGACGCGCTGGCGGATGGCGACGATGTGCTGATCGCCGGCATCATGGAACATATCGAAGAAGCCGGCGTGCATTCCGGCGATAGCTCCTGCGTGCTGCCCGCCCAATCCATACCGCGGCCCCAACTGGACACCATCGAAGACTATACGGTGCGCCTGGCGAAGGCGCTGCACGTGATCGGGCTGATGAACGTGCAGTACGCCATTCAGAACGGCGCAGTGTACGTGCTGGAGGTGAACCCGCGCGCCTCGCGCACCGTGCCCTACGTGAGCAAGGCCACTGGTGTGCCGCTGCCGAAGATCGCGGTGGGCCTGATGCTGGGCAAGAAGATTCGAGACTTCACCGACGCCACCGGCGTGCTGCCGGTGCCCCAGTATTTCGTGAAGTCGCCGGTGTTCCCGTTCAACAAGTTTCCGGGCGTGGACCCCGCGCTGGGACCGGAGATGCGATCGACGGGCGAGGTGATGGGGGTGGGGGCGAATTTCGGCGAAGCCTTCGCCAAGGCGCAGATCAGCGCGGGGACGCCGCTGCCGGAGAAAGGCACGGTGTTCATCAGCGTGAACGAGCACCACAAGCCGGAAGCCGTGGCGGTGGCGCGCAAGTTTGTCGCGCTGGGGTTCCAGCTTGTAGCCACGCGCGGCACGGCCGCGGTGTTGCGCGCGGCCGGTTTGGCGTGCAAGATCGTGTTCAAGGTGAATGAAGGCCGCCCCAACGCGGTGGACTTGCTGAAGGCGGGGTCCATTCAACTGGCGGTCTACACCACGGCGGGCGCTCCGGCGTTCTTCGACGAGAAGGCCATCCGGCGCAGCGCGGTGACGCATCGCGTGCCCTGCATCACCACCATGAGCGGTGCGCGCGCGGCGGCCGAGGCCATGGCGGCGCGCAAGCGCGACCCCATCCGGGTGTGGAGCTTGCAGGAGATTCACGCGGGCGCCAAGACGGTGGCGTGAGTGTGCGCGACATAAAAGGGGAGATTCCGGCAACGCCACTTGAGCCTCCGGATCGCAGCACCTTCAGGGTTATCGGCGTCCATCGGCGGCCAGATGTGTTTTTTTTCCGGCCCAACGCGAATACGAAAACCTCATATTGGCCGCCGATGGACGCCGATGAACGCCGATAAAAACGAGCCGGACGGAAGTTTTCCTGAGCGGACGAAGTGTACAAAAACCGCGGCGCCCGAGACTGTCTGCGGCCGGGAAGCGCGTCTCCCCTCGCCCGGCGTGGCTCACCGAGCGGCCTGCAGTACGGGTACGGAAGGATCTTGCGGCTTTCTTTGAGTTTTTCACGCCTCTCCACTTTTGTGTCGCACGCCCGCGGCGTGACGTGGGCAGTCCGGAGGCGCTACACGTGAAGTAGTGCCACAGCGGTCACGCCGAGGCCCTTCGCCCGCTTCACCAGTTTTTCATCGAAGCTCACGAAATTGGCGCTTTCGCTGCGGCTCGCCAGGTGCAGCGCATCGGCAAAATCCATACCCAAGGATGTCCATCCCAGCGCTCTGGACACCGCGGCGGGGTCCTCAACCCGCACTTTCGGGAGGCTCGTGAGCGCCAACATTGCGGCGCATAGCCGATCGCCGCGAAAACGATAGAGACTGCGCAATACCCATTCCGTTTCCAGAATCACGCTCTTGGACAGCCATATCTCCTCAGCTCTGAAGAGCGCAGACGCTCTCGCCGCCTGTCGCGCGTCGTCCCCGGTAAGCAACCGGACGACGACGTTAGTATCGACCGCGACCACGCCGCTCCTTCACCCCCTTGGCAATCGCATTCTCCATCTGCTGAAGGGTCTTGGCTTTGCCTGTATATCGCAAGCAACCGGCCACATCCTCCAGGCGCGAGGGCGGCGATGGTCTCAACGGACGCAGCATGACTCCTCCGGGCGCATCTTCAACCGCGAACTCGGTTCCGGGATTCCACCCATGCGCATCCCGAATTGTCTTGGGCAGGATCACCTGCCCTTTCGTCGACAGCTTCGTGGTTTCCATGGCCATAGCATCATCGCGTAAGATCTTAGTAAGATTAGTATAGCAGCATGTCAGGCTCAAGGTGCTCTACGATGGGTACATGACTGCCGAAAACAAGATTGACATGCGCGAACTGGGCGCCACCGGGCTGAAAGTGTTCCCCATCGCGCTGGGCTGCATGGGAATGTCCGGGATGTATGGCGCATCCGACGACAACGAAAGCATCGCCACCATTCATGCCGCCCTCGATGCGGGCGTAACGTTGCTCGATACCGGCGATTTTTATGGTGCGGGGCACAATGAAATGCTTATCGGACGGGCGCTGAAAGGGCGGCGCGATCAGGCGCTGCTGTCGGTAAAGTTCGGAGCGTTGCGATCGCCCGAGGGCGGGTGGGGCGGCTTCGATTCCCGTCCGGCGGCGGTCAAGAACTTCGCCGCATACAGCTTGAAGCGGCTCGGCGTGGATCACATTGACATCTATCGCCCATCCCGGCTCGATCCCACTGTTCCGATCGAGGACACCATCGGCGCGATCGGCGATCTCATCCGGGCCGGCTACGTGCGATTTGCCGGGCTGTCGGAAGTGGGAGCGGAGACGATCCGGCGGGCGCACGCCGTCCAACCCATCGCCGATCTGCAGATTGAGTACGCGATGGTCAGCCGCGGCCCCGAGAAAGCGATCTTTCCCGTGCTGGAGGAACTGGGCATCGGGGTGACGGCCTATGGCGTGCTTTCCCGCGGGTTGCTCAGCGGGTCCAAGCCCACAGGAGGAGGAGACATTCGCGGACACTTCCCGAGGTTCATCGGTGAGAATCTTAGTCACAACGAGAAGATAGTCGAAGAGTTGAAACAACTCGCCGCGGAAAAGGCTCTCACGCCGGCGCAAATGGCCATCGCCTGGGTGCTGGCGAAGGGGCGGCGCATCGTTCCGGTAATCGGCGCACGGACGCGGAAGCAGCTTGCCGAATCGTTGGCGGCATTACAGGCGAAGCTTTCCGCGGCCGATCTGGCACGCATCGAGGAGGCCATACCTCCGTCGGCGATCATGGGGACACGCTACGACGAGCGTCAGATGAGAGTGCTCGACAGCGAGAGACAGTAGTCCCCGCATAACTCGCCGTGGCTGGTGTATACTAACAATCCCGGAGTCTAATAGGAAAACTCCGACCGATAATGCCGCCACAAGCCAACCAACCGACGATCGGCGCAACCGTCACTCATTACCGGATCGTCTGCAAGCTGGGTGAAGGCGGCATGGGTGTGGTGTACGAGGCCGAGGATCTCACCCTGGGACGACGCGTAGCGCTGAAGTTCTGCGCCAGCGGCCGCGACGACGCGAAACTTCGCGCCAACCTGCTCAAGGAAGCGCGCGCCGCTTCCTCGCTTTCGCACCCGAATATCGCGCACATCTACGAATTCGTGGAGAACCCCGGCGGCGACCCGTTCATCTCCATGGAGCTGGTGTCCGGCGCCAATTTGCGGAGCACTCTCAACGAGCGGCGCCTGCGTGTCGAGGAGACCCTGAAAGTGGCCACCGCGGTGGCATCGGCGCTGGCGGAAGCGCACCGCCACGGCGTCATCCACCGCGACATCAAACCCGGCAATATCCAGATCACGTCCGCGGGCGAGGTGAAAGTGCTCGACTTCGGCATCGCGCGAACGCCCGTCCCGCACGCGGCCGGCGAAGCCGAGGCCGCCACCCAGACGCTCGAAGGCTTCTCCGGAACGCCGCTTTACATGTCGCCCGAGCAGGCGTCCGGCGAGGTACTGGACGCGCGCTCGGACCTGTTTTCGCTCGGCGCGGTCCTTTACGAGTGCCTGGTGGGTAAGTCGCCATTCGCAGCGGATACCCTTACGTCGGTTATGGCGCGCTTGTTGACGTCGGAACCGCTGCCGCCGTCGCGGCTGAATCCGCAGTCTCCGGCGAACCTCGACCGCATCGTTCTGAAACTGCTGTCGAAGGACCGGCGGCAACGCTACGCGTCGGCCGACGAATTGCTGGCCGACCTGCGGGCGCCCGGACGCAGCCCCTCGCGTCGCCGCGCGGTGGCCGCACTGGCAGGAGGCGCCGTCTGCGTTGGTGGCGGCCTGTCCGTGTGGTTGTGGAAGGCGCAGCGTCACCACGATCCGGCGCCAGCCGCTGTTCCCTGGTATCGCGAGGGCATCGCCGCCCTGCACGCCGGCAGTTACCATCGGGCGAGCAAGGCTTTGGCCCGCGCGGTGGAGATCGACCCTTCTTACGCCATGGCGCACGCCTACCTCGCC
>Ga0182016_10007062_pt1 | contig 11654 bp, 7 predicted proteins | sample 712S2MmetaG_FD_120491 | JGI IMG/M metagenome (GOLD analysis project Ga0182016, IMG submission 120491) | Permafrost microbial communities from Stordalen Mire, Sweden - 712S2M metaG | ecosystem: Environmental > Terrestrial > Soil > Wetlands > Permafrost | place: Sweden: Stordalen | collected...
CCGATAGTTACACTTTAACCGCCGGCACCGGTTCATATCCTGTCCAACAAACTGCCGCGCAGACGGTCAGCGAGGGCCAGACTTGGACAACCAATTTCTATCTATTCGCGGGCGCCACGGTGCATGGGCAAGTGTTCGCTGCCGGAAATCCGCTGGCGAATGCCACTGCCTCCTTCACCGACACGAATGGCACCGTGACTATGACCGAAAGCGACACCACTGGCCTGTTCCAGATCGGCGGCTTGGGTGCAGGGCCATGGACCATTCAAGTCCAGGGAGGAGGCTTCGTGCCTTATGCCACCAACGTCAACCTTCTGGCCGGACAAACGTTGAACCTTGGCGCTTTCTCCTTGCAACCCGGGGCCACCATCGACTTGATCCTCCTCAACGCCGATGGGCAAGCCGTGACCAATGCTGAACTCTCGCTTTACCAAAACGGCAACCTCATCTCGATTCAATCCTCCTCCAACGGCGTCGCCGTGTTTGACGGTCTCGCTGCTGGCAAGTATCAATTGGTCGGCATTGTGGATGGCTACCTGAACCTGAGCAACAACATCGCCGTCCACGCTGGAGCCACGGTCACGAACACCGTTAACCTTGGTCCGCTCGCCACCATTAATGGCCGGGTCACCGACGCCGGCGGTTTGTCTGTCGCCGGATTGGAAGTCAACATCTCCGGTCTCAACAGCAGCAACCAGAACATCGCCTTCAGTGCGCTCACCGATACCAATGGGGACTACACCCTGACCGGGCTGACCGCCGGTCCATATGTCATGTCCGTGGGCAACGACGGCGGCATTTTAGACCAGAAGGTGACGGTCAGCAACTTTCTGGCCGCGCAGACTGTCAACTTTATCTTGCCGGACACGGTCATAATTGGCGGAGTGCTGAACAGCGACGGAGTCACGCCGCTGTCCGGGGCGACCGTTGTGCTCAGTCAGGGCGACCAACCTGTGGCCACCGCTTTAGCCGACGCCAACGGCCTTTACCGGTTTCGTGTCGTGGCGCACGGTATTTACAGTCTTTCTTCCGGCATGGTGGGGGTCGGTTTGACCCCCAGTCAGAGCATCCGCGTCCCCGCCAATACCAATCTTACGGCCCCCGCATTGACGATCGGTTCCCTGCAATTCTCTGGCCGCGTTAAGGCTGTCTCGGGCGATCCTTTGCCCGGAGCGCTCGTCATGCTGTTTCTAACCAACGGCCAGTCAGCGGTGGCCAGTTTCAGCGCGACGACGGCGAGCGAAGGGGGGTTTGTCATCACTGGGATGATCCCCGGCACATATGCCCTGCAGATCCGTAGCTCTGGTTACGCGACGGTCATGGAACCCCTCACCATTGCCGGCAACACGTCGCAGGCCTTTGTTCTTGCCCCTGGCGCGGTGGCACAGGGAACTATCACGGACGCCGACACTGGGCAGATTGACACCAATGCGGCAGTGTCATTTTATGATCCCACCACGAAATTCCCGGTGCTCATCACCACCACGGACGCATCGGGGAATTATAGCCTGAGTAATCTCGCCTTTACGAATTACGATGTCATCGTTGCTGATCTAACGCACCAAACCAGGCAATTGGTCAACGCGAGCCTTAACACCAACCCAATCACGCTGAATGTCCGTCTTGCCCGGGCTAACACTTCGCTAAGCGGAACGATCACCGATACCGGGACCAACCCGATTTCCGAGGCAAGCGTTAGCATTGTGGACATCGACTCGGGTGAAACGTTGTTCGATAGCCTGACGGAAACGAATGGCACCTGGTCCACCTCGCAGTTGCCACCCGGCAACTATGCCATCGGCGTCGTCGCACTGGGGTATTTGCCGCCGCCGCCCACCAACATCGTTGTCGTTGCCAACGTCCCGCAGATCATCAATACCGTCGTAATACCCGCCGCCACGGACGATAATCCCTTCCTCTTCCCCCAGTTCTTCGAGGACTATTCCAGGGGAATCGGCTATTACCTGTTTCAAAAAGCTGGGCTTCTCTCGCCAGAACAACTCCCAGACATCCCGACGCCGGACGGCAGCGCGTGTTCTTGTGCCTATGCCGCGTTCGATGCTTACATTGCAGCGGAAAAGAAAAAAAATGTGGCCTTTACTATTTGGTACCAAACCTATTACAATGGTGCAACAGCTGTGGGTACTGATTTCGGAGAGGCCATTCCCGGAATTTTGCGCCTAATCGCCGACGGGCTCGCCGCTTCATCTGGTTATGGGGAAGCAGTTGACGTAGTGGAAGGACCAGCAGGAGTTAACATGGTGAATGCCACAGTGAATGAGTTGCGGGACCAGACCACTCTTGCGCAGGGGGTCGCGACGATCGCCGCCAAGGGAACCACCGTCTTGGCGGATGGGGTGACGGGGATCACCACCTTCTGGCAAAAAAACTCGGAAACAATTGGCAAAATGCATCTCTCTAGCATCAGCTCAATGGGTGATGGCTTGATAGCCATGTTTGGCAGTTTATCAGATTTGGCAGGGACAGGTGTTAACTTGGAGGAAGCCGCGAACCTGTTGAAGTCATTGAATGGTGTACAGTCAGCATTCAAGGTAGGCTCAAAAGAAGAGATGATAATAGACTCGTCAGTCGTGACTCTTGGTTTATTGGAGACTTATTTGCAGTATAGAGAGTCCAAGGAGCAAATTGAAAAGGCGGAAGATAACTACAAAGAGGCCTACCAGGAGTACCTTGACGCGGTTCAAGCGGCGTTTGCTGCTAATAACGACTGTAAAAACTGCCCGCCGCCAAATCCGCCACTGCCACCGCCGCCGCCCAATCCGACGCCCGGGCAGACAAATACGGTCAAGCCCGGTGGCGCGGATGACCCGAACGATAAGTTGACCACCGGCTTCGGCCTAGCCGGATTCGTGCGACCCGGTAATCCGGTTCTCTACACCGTCTTATTTGAGAATGAGCCGACCGCCACGCTGCCGGCGCAGGAGGTTGTCATTACCGATCAACTCGACCCGCGGCTGAACTGGGCGACCCTGCAATTGGGTACGATAGGCTTCAACAATATCACCATCGAAGTGCCGACAGGGGTGCAGACGTTCTCCACCAATGTCTATGTCACAACCGATCCAAACCCCGTTCAAGTCAATGGTGCGCTCAACATTACAAACGGATTGCTGACTTGGGTGATTCAATCCATTGATCCCGCCACCGGCCTGCTGGTGACCGACCCGGTGGCCGGGTTCCTGCCACCCGACACGAGCAACGGCGACGGCGAAGGGTTCGTAACCTACAGCGTCAGTTCCCAGACCAACATTCCCAATGGCACGGTCATTCTCAATCAGGCGGACATCGTGTTTGATGCTAATGCGGCCATTCTAACGCCGGAGACAACCAACACCATTGACTCCATTGCGCCCCAGAGCACCGTCTCGGCGCTACCGGTCTCCGCAACCAATTTGCAGTTCCTGGTCCAGTGGAGCGGGACCGACTATGGTGGATCGGGAGTGGCGGCCTACGACGTTTACGTTTCAATCAATGGAGGCACTTACACCGCGTGGCAGTTTGACACGACGAACACCTCGGCGGTGTTCGACGGTCAGTTGTTCAGCACCTATGCATTCTACAGCGTGGCAGTGGACAATGTGGGGAACATCCAAGCCGCGCCCACCGCCGCACAGGCGACCACGACACTCACGGACGTGATCAGCCTAACCCCATCGGTCCTGAACGCGCTGGCAGTCGTCGATGACAGGGCGGTGGTCCTGTCCGGCGAGACGAGCACGTTCCTTGCGACCGGGCAGGATCAGTATGGCTTGCCCTTGTCCTACCAGTGGTCGTTTGGCGATGGCACAACAACCGGCGTGCTCTCGACCAACAGCGTCACACACGCCTACAGCAGCAGTGCTTTTGGAACGTACGAGGTTAGCGTCACGGCAAGCAACGGTTACAGCGCAGTTACCAAAGACCTTGCCGTAATCGTGGCCGACAATCTGACGATTACCAAACTCCAAGTTGACGTGAACTTTGCGCATACAAGTGACGATACCATGAGCCTGGCTGGCGCCCTCGATCTGCCGGGGGTGACGAATGTCGTTCAACTCAACGCCAAATCCGTGGCTATCGACGTGGGCGGCGTACAAGTGCCCTTCACACTCAATAATAAAGGGATAGGAACTAACGTTTACGGAACCTGCAAGCTCGCCTACACCAAAGCGGAGAAGAGTCTGCCAGGTTTCTGGACCTTGACCGTCCTATTGAGCCACGGCAACTGGCACGAGGCTTGGGCAACCAACGGTTTAATCAACGCGACCATCACGAAGCCGATGGAAATTGTAACTCTGCCGGTGGTGGCGCTCATCGGCGTCGAGGCGTTTGCCGCTGATCAGCATTTGGCTTACACCGCCACGTTAAACAAAACAGGCGCGGCAACGCTGGATGCAACAAAGCCGACGTTGACCATCACTGCTCCTGTGGCTGGACAACACTGGAGCAACGCGGTGTTCACGCTTGCGGGCAAGGCGTCGGACAGTATCGCGGTAGCAAGCGTTTACTACAATCTTAACAACACGGGCTGGAATCCGGCGAACTCGGCAAATAAATGGACCAACTGGACATCCCCGGTGACTTTGAAGGCTGGCACCAACACTGTTTCGGCCTACGCGGCAGCTACCAGCGGCAACTTGTCTCTCACTAACACGGTGAAGTTTGTTTATGTGGTCAGCGCCCCCTTGACGGTCCGCACCAACGGCGACGGCACCGTCCGTCCAGACTACAACGGTGACCCGTTGCAAATTGGCGCGAGTTATTCGATGACGGCAAAGGCGAAACCTGGTTCCTCGTTCGTGGATTGGACGGATGGCCTTGGCAACCTCATCACCAACGGTGCGACGCTGAAATTTGTCATGGCGTCCAACCTCACCTTCGTGGCCAACTTTGTGGAGGCAACCACCCCGAAATTCACGCTCTCGCCCCCGGACAACCTGCAAAGAATGACTGACATCGTGGTTAACGTCGAAATGACAAAGACCGGGCTAGAGTTCAGCCTGCACCTGCCCCCCGGCTTAAAAGGACACATCCAGGTTTCAACCGACCTGACGAATTGGGAAACAGTGGCGGATTTCGCCGGCACCAATACCACAATCACGTTCCGTGATCCGGCGGCAAACAATTTCACCAGCAGATTTTATCGTGCGGTGGTACCTTAGTACACAGTGGCATAAATAATGTGACGTATTTGTATTGCGCTCTTAAATAGGCTGCGGCAATCTTGGCGCATATTTGACTGCATGCGCCATGCCAAGACATAGTCCATTCCCCATCGTGCTGACTGGGCTTGAACAGAGCGCCCTCGAAGATATGGCCCGTAAATATACGTCACCGTATTTTATGGTCGTCCGAGCCAAGGCGATCCTCTTGGCCGCACAGGGCCTGCGCAATGACCAAATTGCCGACCGGATTTCGCTCCCTCGACAAATTATCAGCAAGTGGCGCAAACGTTTCTTCGAGGAACGCCTGGACGGTTTGGAAAATCTTCCCCGTCCCGGGCGTCCGCCCGTTTTTTCCCCCTGAACTGGTCATGCAGGTCAAAGCCCTGGCCTGCGAGCTACCCCATCAACACGGCCTCCCTTTGTCCCGTTACAGTGGTCGGGATTTGGTTCAGGAAGTCGCCCGCCGGGGTTTGGTGGCCAGCATCAGCGGCCGAACCATCTGGCGTTGGCTGGATCAAGACGCCATCCGGCCTTGGCAGCACCGCAGTTGGATTTTCCCTCGCGACCCGGACTTTGAAGTCAAGGCGGAGCGCGTGCTGGATCTTTATCAAGGACTCTGGGACCACCAAGCGTTGGGGGCCGATGATTATATTATTTCGGCCGATGAAAAGACCAGCATTCAAGCCCGTCTTCGCCTGCACCCCACAGTGCCACCGCAATCACACCAATCCATGCGCGTGGCGTTTGAGTATGAGCGTGGCGGCGCGCTGGCTTACCTGGCGGCCTGGGACGTGCGGCGCGCCAAGGTGTTTGGCCGTTGTGAAACCGCCACCGGCATTGAACCCTTTGGTCGCTTGGTCCAACAGGTCATGGAACAGGAGCCTTACCAGAAGGCGCACCGGGTCTTTTGGATCGTGGATAATGGCTCCTCCCATCGTGGCGCCGCCGCCGTGCGGCGACTCCAGGGAAAATACTCCAATCTGATCCTGGTCCATTTGCCCGTCCATGCCAGTTGGCTCAACCAAGTGGAGATTTATTTTTCCGTCATCCAAAGAAAGGTCCTCATCCCCAATGACTTCTCCAGCCTCGCCCAAGTAGCTGAACGCCTCCTGGCCTTCCAGCTTTTTTATGAACAAATCGCCCAACCTTTCGAGTGGAAATTTACCCGCGCGAATCTCCAGGAACTGATGCAAAAAATATCTCGCCCGGCAACAGTCGCCCTGGCCGCTTAAAGGTAAAATACGTCACCGTATTTACGCCCCAGAGTACTTAGATTGAGAACTTAAATCGTGAGCATTTGAAAAACGCATTATGTCAATAAACCGCGACATTGCAGCCTCAGGCTGCCCCTCGTGGTCACATGGAACCTCCGAGCATGCGGCCTTGCTCATACCAGCGACGGTAAGTCCAACGAACGCTCGACCGCAGAAACTTGTGAATATGGTTTCAAAAACCATATCAACCTTGCGGCACTTGCGGGACAGTAGCGCCAACATGCGTGAAGCCATTATAAACAAAGACGATATGTCAGCGGGGCTGGATACCAACCGCGAGCATCGGGACGGCTGAACTGGCTCCACTCCTGGAGGCCTGGGACCAGGTTAGGACCGCCAAACAAGATTGACGACCTGGCCGTGGTCTTTGCGGGATTGGTCCAGACAGCGCAATTCCAGGCGGGCGCCGCCCGGTTGAAGCGTGGCGTGGACCCATCCATTGGGACGCCCTTCCTCGAACAAATAAGGGATCAGTTGCCGCGACGTCTGCCGAGCTTGTGCAATGAGGTCATCGCCAATCATGGTAGAGGGCTTTGCTCGCCTAATGCGAAAAAACTAGCGATGGTTGACTCAATGGTCTCTTGGCGTCGGCGGATCGAACTTTTGGGCAGGCCCGCGATTGCGCACAGCTGGGCGGCGTGGTCCGTGATGTCCGCCACGGCGGCCACAAATTGTCCGTGATCGTATCGCATGCCAACGACGTCTGGCACATCCTGCCGCGCAAACGCAATGTCATCGGTCAGGCACAGGACCCAGGCAATGAGAACGCCAGCGTCGATGATTTGATCGCGCGAAGAATTGGCGGTGATCGGCGCGCAGCGAAGGTAATACCCTGCCCAAGGCCAAAGCTCGTGAAGCCGTCTAATGAAGCGTCGAGCCGCTGGAACAGCGAACAAATCGTCAGGGCCGCCGGCATGCTCAAAGCGCAGACGGACAGCGCCGCACAGACGCGTCAACTCGGCCGCAGTGAATCGTTGCATATCCAGGCACTTGGCGACTCGGTCGATATTGCATCGCTCTATGTCCGCGGTTGCGATGATGATGATGAGTGTTGAGTTTGGGGGCGGGGGTTGATTTGGCTTTTTTGGTTTCATGCTATGTCAAGAATTTTGTCGAGTTGCTTGGTGATGGCCCTTTTTCGGCCAAAGAGGACCTCAGGCGGGATTTCAGCGACCTGACCAAGTTGCTCAATCGTGTACAGAGCAATGTCGCGGAATCGGCGCAGTTGATTTTGATCAAGGCGCACAGTGCATTCTGCGCTGGCGTCGAACTCGACGAGTTCGATGTCAACGACACAGAGCGCGTACGCTAAAATGGGCCATGCCCCCAGGGCCCGCGCGGGCCCGAAGGGTCGTTTTAAATCCAGGAAGAACGCCGCATAAGGCCAGGACGCGTGCAGTGCGCGGATCAGGTTTCTGCCTTCCGGAATGGTACAAATATCTCCGCACAGCTCCGCGTGCTCAATTTCGAGCGACACGGCTCCGAATCGAGCGCGCAGTTGGAACGAGTCGAACCGCCTCGGATCAAACAGATCTACAAACTCAGCCGTATCAAGCGAAAGAACTTGGTCTCGTCGGAAAATGTAATGCGCATTTGGTTCAGCTCTCATGCCTCACTCACCGCGTTGCCCAAAACCGGGGCGTGTCGCTGGAAGCGGCCCGGCCCCAGTCAAAACCACGCTTCAAGGAGCAGATCCACCGTGCCTCCGCGACCGCTCATTCAGCCAGCGGAGAACCAACGAGACGGCCTGGTCGCCCAATGTTCCGAGCCGTTCGCCAAGCTGAAAACGAAAAGGGTAATCATCGACTTCGTCGAGCGCATCGAGTAATTCGACGCCCCAGAGCGTGTCGAGACCCTCCGCCCCCAGAGCGGCTCGCGCTTGGCCTGGTTCCACGTCGCGGAACCACTGGCAAAACCATTGGCCATGATCAGCTACTGCGTGCGCGCGAAGCTCCGTTCTTAACTTTTCCCACTGTTCCGCTGGCCACGTGTGGCGAGCCCAGCGCACAGTCTCGTACGGGCATCTTCCGGACGTTTCGTTTTGCCAGGTAGCGATCCAGCCCGCTTTGTTGCGGTCGCTGGCATCCGGCCGCAAGATGAGCATTGCGGCGGCCGCGGTGGCGCATTCGCGGCCGGCGTGAGACGCCCGGCAAAGCCAGTCTTCAAATTCGCCAGCCTCGCCATTGGCCGCCAAGATCAGACCCGCATAAAAGTCAAGGCGTCCTTGGGCGTGTTTCGCGGCCAACCGGCCCAACCCAGGAACCTGTGACGTCCACCAAAGCAGGCGACTGTCGCTCGACACCGCCTCGACAATGGCCTCCCGTTCGTCAAGCCTGTGCAATCCCTCGGCCGCCAGCCACGCTCCGGCAGGCGTGGACCGAGCCAGTTCCAACCACGGTTGGCGCAAACTTGAGTCAACGCTTCCGCCTTTGAGATACAGAAGCAAGCCAGCCACAACGGGGTCAACCGCTTTGCTGAACGGCTCGGCGTTGTCCAATCCACAGCAGATTTTAACAAACTCTTCGGAGCGTTGGACCTTGCGCGACCATTCGACATAGGCCAGCAACCACTCCGCAGGCACTTCTGTCACAGCGAGACGCAAAAGAGAGAACAACGCGGTGGGCGTGGCGATGACTGGCTTTTGTGGCGAGGCGAGGAACAAGCTTGGGCCAGAGGTGTTCAGCTCCCGCGGGACAACAAACTCCAACACGCTGGGCAAGTCCAGATGTGGAACAATTCTAAGGGCGGCTGCCCGCGCCGTCGCCGGGCAGATTTCCGGAGCGCCCTCGCCCTCCTGTGTTTCAGTCAATCGTTCGTAAGAATGAGACATTCACATTCACTTGGAGCGCTGTGCTGGGTCAAACATATCAAATCCAAGACACAACCGATCTGAATCAAACACCTTGGAGTAATTTCGGAGCGCGGATCGTCGCGGGCGGTTGGCACGTTGAGAGCGTCCGACACTATTACCAACATCCAACGCTTCTATCGGATCGTTCTATTGCCGTTAGGCATCACGAGAAAAACAACTGCGACGAACTTTTTTTGACAATCTCCTAAGTGCGCAATGAATCCTCGAGCAACCCAACTTTTAACCATCATGGCACCGCAGGGGTTTTAAGCTTTGAGCCAGGCTGCGGTCGTAATTTGCCGCCAATTGGCCACGCTGAGATTGTTAGGCTTGGCCAGGTTGAGGTTTGGCCGCACCGCCACCGTTTGCTTTTTGTCTGCTCGCCAGACTGCGGTCGTAAGGAGTCGGTTGCGCCTGGATATTCCACAATGCCATCGTAAAACCGTTTTTCGACTTTTCTAGCGCCGGGGAAGGACATGGCTCTTACATGATAAGGATCTAACGTGGTTCGTAGCCAATGTTTTAAATGTTCTTATACATCACTGATTTCAGTTTTTCCGCTTGCCGGAAAACCGAATGTTGCCTAAGCTTCATTGGTTCAGCGTATAGGGGTAATCTTCAATTTGTAGCCGTAGTTGTAACCCAGGTTCGGTTTCGCGCGCTCTCGACAGCGAAAAAAGTCTGAGTGGCTTTCACTGCTTGACGCGACCGGATCGCGCGTGCGGGGAAACATGGAAAGGCTGCCTATGCCTCACGTGGCATGAAGTGAATGACGGACGATAGAAATATGAAAATGTTCGGTCGTCATCAGTTATCTATCAGTCTTTTTGGAGCACAGTCAACAAAAGGGGTTGATTTTGAAATCCCTTAACGACCAAACGTTGCGATCAATCACACCTCGGTTTTTCACATCGGCGTGGGGCGGCGTATGGTTGCCCAATCTGCAAAGAGCTTGGCCCAGGTTTTCTTTTGGTGTCCGTTTGATCGGGCTAATGTTGTCAGTTGTCGGTTTGTTGGTTTGCAACCGCGCGAGCCACGCGGCATCCTTCATCTGGACAAATACCAGCGGTGGAAACTGGAACGTCCCAGCCAACTGGAGTCCAAACCAAGTTCCGGGCGCGGCCGACACCGCCCTTATCACCGCGCCCGGCAACTACGCCGTCACCCTCAATGTCAGCGCCAATGTGAACAACCTTACCGTTGGCGGCGCGGTCTCCGGGGTGCAAACCCTCCAGGGGAACAGTTTTGCGCTGACCGCGACGAACGCCCTCGTCAACAGCGGCGGAATCCTCAACCTGACCAACTCAACGCTTACCGGAACCCTTGGCATCGACCAAGGGGCGGTGTTGAGCATGAACGGCGTCACAGCGGAGGCGCGAGTGACGGTGGAGAATGGCGGGCAGATGCTGCTGGTGGGTTCGGGCTCCGATCTGGGGCAGAATGGCTATGCGGGCAACACCAATTGCTGGCTGTGGCTGCAAAGCGGCGCGCAGATGATTTCGGCTTCCAGCGCGTATTTTTTCTTGTGGGCGCCCCTGACCAACGCCGGGACATGCTCCATCACGAACACCAGTTTCTATATTTACAACAACAATACCAGCGACCAGGCCGGAGGGCTGGTCAATCTGGCGGGCGGCGTCATCAACCTTATCAGTTCCGCCAGCATCTACGGCGAAAGCGGCTTTGATTATCTGGCCAACCAGGGGACGATCAACATTTCCTCAGGCAGCTGCACCATCAGCATTGATTACCTGACCAACTCGGGCGCGGTGGCCACTCTTGCTGGCGCGAGCACATTGCGGCTGGGGAATTTCAGCGGGTTAGGCTCGCTCACCGGCACTTTCACCGCGGCGGCGGGGACGATCATTCAGTTCGGAGCCACTGACAGTCCGGGTACGAGCGCGGGCGCGGGACTGATACTAGCCGGTGACGGCCAATACCAATTTACTTCGGGTCTGCTCGCGCTGCCGAATAATCCGATTCCAAATCTGGGGTATGCTGGCGGGACGGTGGCGTTGGGGCCAGCTTTTCAAGGCGGGGCGATCACCAATTTGACGCTGGACGGAAGCAGCCTCTCCAACACGCTGCCGCTAACGGGAACGCTCGTCGCCACCAATAGCACGCTGCTCGGATCCCTCGTGGTAGCTAGCGGGGCGGTGCTCAGCATGAATGACGTGACAGTGGAGGCGCAAGTGACGGTGGAGAACGGCGGGCAGATCCTGCTGGTGGGTTCCGGTTCTGATCTGGGGCAGAACGGCTATGCGGGCAACACCAATTGCTGGCTGTGGCTGCAAAGCGGCGCGCAGATGATTTCGGCTTCCAGCGCGTATTTTTTCTTGTGGGCGCCCCTGACCAACGCCGGGA
>Ga0182016_10007066_pt1 | contig 11649 bp, 16 predicted proteins | sample 712S2MmetaG_FD_120491 | JGI IMG/M metagenome (GOLD analysis project Ga0182016, IMG submission 120491) | Permafrost microbial communities from Stordalen Mire, Sweden - 712S2M metaG | ecosystem: Environmental > Terrestrial > Soil > Wetlands > Permafrost | place: Sweden: Stordalen | collected...
CCGGGTTTTCGCACCTATCTTTGGCAGCCCAAACTATAGCTGTTAAGTATCTCGGAATAGTTTTAACTTTAACTTTACACGCATAACAGCCTTCACTCGCTCCGCAAGTTAAATTATATAGGTTAACCCACCCTTCAAACTTGCACTGTGTACAACGAAAACATACAAAGTGTTGATTAGCGGCTCGTACACGCCTGTCAGGACGAATTATTTCTACAAGGCCGTACACCTTCCCGACAATAGAAAAGTCAAGCCGCACCTCTGGTACTTCTGGCGGCTCGTTAATCGGTATCCCCCGCCCTTTAGCCATATTAGCGCTTCCTGAGAACAACTTCGATCGCCGGCTCACACGGGACCAGCAGCGACTGGTCAAACGCCGCCAGCCGGCGCGGGTCGTAACCGGCATCCAGCAGATGCACTGACAGAATTTCAACCCTGTACCGAAACCCGATCAGAATTTCCAGCAGGTTAAGCGAATGTGGACGGACGTCATCGACGTCCTTGTTCAAATTGAACGACCACTTATGCTCGCCATTGAATTGCGATGGCCATAGCCCGTGTTCGTAGAGATCTTCGTCCGGCACGGTGATGATCAGGTGGCCCCGAGGTTTGCACACGCCGATCCAACGGCGCAGCGCGGAGACAGGGTGAGCCAGATGCTCCAGGCAATGCGACGACAGCACGAAATCAAACGCGTTAGCGTCCAAGCCCGGTAAGGTTTGCGCGTCTCCATCGCCTTTGTCCCATGCGCGTACGTTCTTTATCAACGGGAACAGCGCGGCGTAATCGGTCAGCGGATCATCCCCGCTACCTATATCAATGCCGTTGCCAACAAGATACCGGGTAGCGAAGCGGCTGTCGTGCAGTCTTCGAGCGACGGCCTTGCCGGTTTCATGGGTCATTAGGAGGCGTCCACGGATAGAAGCGGCCATCGCGGAATTGCTCGCGAAATACTAAGTCGCCGGATAGAGTTTTACCGACGTAGATATACCCGTCTTCTAAAAACTGAAGTATATTCGCACTGTGCGGCGAAGGCCCGTCCGTATACCTTTCAAGGGCAACTTCTCCCGGCGGTCCCGCCATATATAAATCAGCGTGTCTAGCGCAAGACATTTTACCAAATCCTTTCACGCGTCATGTCGGACCGTGTGCCTCATCTTCAATTTCCTTCAACTTACGACGGTATTCCGCTACCTCACGTGCGTCCGCTGCGACCTACGCCTGCTGTTTACGCGCAAGCCAGAATACCCGCGCTTCCTCTACTGCGGCGCCACATGTCTCGATGCCGATTACAATAGCGACCGACGCCCAGTTACCGGCACCATAGTGGCGCAAAGCAAACACCGTCAGCACGATACGAGAAAACTGCCAATCCCAGTGTCTCGCCCAATAAGATATCATCGCGTTTTTCATCACCCCAACCACTCCGCTTGCCACCCGCGTTGCTGACAGTAGGCCGACAAGGTCCAGCCGTCCTTGCCTATAAAACCATGATATCGCAGGATCGGTGCTGCGTCAACACAACGATTATCTTCGGACATCAGCAGCCCGGCGACGAATGGCACGCGAGCTTTTGGCGCCGTGCTAATCCTGACCAGATAGGTGACGTCAGCCAAAGCGGCTACTCACTTCGGTGTCGCAAGCCACCGGCAGCCCTTTACACCAGGATGGTTGCGCCAACATGCACTGATCAAACAGCGGCACTAAGGCGTGCGCCTTATCTTCCGGAATTTCTGCGGCGGCGCTATCGTAGACATCCAGCACGACAGGCAAACCCGCCTGATCCATATTATAAAGCGCTGTATGTAACATATCCGCACCTATTGCTTGAACGGAATTTTCACAGCCAATTGTATGGTAGATGCTCCTTCGCAATGACATCTTACCCTTGACCACAAGAGCGGATAACGACAGCCTGTTCTTTGGCTTTCCATCATCCCAATATTCTTGTGTCAATCTCGGTTCCCGATAATAGAGCAAGCGACCCGAAGGCAACCGGGCGTGCAAGCAATCGCCGTGCATAAAATACGACACGTTATTGAGCGGAGGGACCGGGAACTCGTAGCCGGGATACGTCACCGCCTTAGCCATGGCGTCGTCGGTGGCGTACCACCACGCCACCTTAGCCGGAGACGCCGCCCGGTAATCGGTAATGATCTGCTGAGCTTCATCCTCCGTCATCAACACGCCTTGTTGCTGTGCGCCTGCCAGGACTGCGCGTTTACCCCCGCCAAATCCACCTAGAAGGACTCCGATTTTTCCAGCCTGCCGACGCGGGTCTTTCTTAGTAATCTGTTCAACAGGACATTTATACATGCTCGCCGCCAAGATCGAGTACACATCCTGCCCGGTAGCAAAAGCATTTAACGTATCTAATTGCTGCGCGAGCCAATCGGTAATGCGGGCTTCGACCTGGGCAAAGTCGCTGTTCAACAGGAGATGACCCGCCGACGCTGATAGGGTGCGACGTGTCATCCGTGAGATCCAGGTCAGCACGCCAAGCGTTTGCGAACGTCCTTGCGGGTCAATTCGCACCCGCTGATAGCGTTCGCGTATCTCCTCAGGATTACCGCGACGACCAACCATGATCGCATCGTACAATTCCTGTTGCTGTAGTTCGACCAGACGGTCATGGTCTTTCTTTTCGTCCAGGTCATACATAGCGGCGACTTCGCCCATGTTAGCAAACACGTCACGCACCGTGTTGTAGAGATTGCATCCCCTGGACGCCGCCCTGCCTGTCTGCTGAGCACCCATCAGAGAGCGCGTGTTGCGCAGCCGTCCGTCCGGTGATACCTGCCACAGCATTCGGTTGAACTTGGCCACGGATACCTTCGCCGCCTCATAGCGGATCTCAACCGCCAGCCGACAATCCTCAGGGATATCGGGACGAGCCAGGATATCCGCCATGACGTTCTTGGTCAGCTTCCAGGGCGATTTGCGCTCATTGGCCGATGTCCGCTTTTCGATCTCTTCGTCGCTCAGGTCCGGATCTTCCGGGTCGACCGGGTCAAGGTTGCTCGGTAGAGAGACGCCGTTCTCGATAAGATATAGTTTCAGGTCTTCGACCTTAGTAGTCGAACTAACCTTTCCTTTGGTTACCTTACCCATTTTACGACCAAGCTGCTTTATTTCCTCCGTCGCCGCTTTCTGCAAACCCTCAACCAGAGGTATATCAAGCAGAATACCGCGGTCGTTTTGCTTGCGGTTAATCGACGGCATGTGCAGCCAGGGTTGCATCTGCGGCCACTCCGGCAAACGCGCCAACAACTCTTCCTCCATGACGATGTCCTGGCGGCAGCGGTTGGTGAGCCACACTAAGTCATCGTAAAGCGCGCGGGTCAGCAGCACCCGTCCAGCTTCCTTGGCTTCAGCAAGGACTTTTTTATTACTTTCAATCGCAACCCGGCCGTTAAGAATATCGGAGATCGTCACGCCTATTGGTAGCGGCGTGCGGGCGGCGCTGGTGATTTTACGTATACGGTTCTTGTCTTTCAGATCGGCGTCGAATTGCAGGCCAATAGACTTGCCGCAGGCATCCAAGGATTGCGGCCGGTTGGACGCCGAGGCCCGGTACATGCTGTCAATCCAGGCGTCATCATGAATCGGCGGAAAGCCCCATAGCTCAACGAATTTTCTCATATAGATGAGACGATCAAATCCGACGACATTCCATCCGGAGAACATTCCGCCGTTATTGACATGCCGGACCCATTCCGGTGGCACCGGGTCGCCTTCCAGCCACAGCCGACCAGGATCGGGGCTGCCGGCGAGGTGGTAGGCCATCATCAGCGCGCGGGTGCCCGGATCGCGGGAGTAAGCGTCGGACCCGCGCTTGGTCAGATCCACCGCACTCCAGGTCTCGACGTCCATAGAGAAAACGTCAGGCATCGGGCAGCACCCGGAAATAGTGCACTCCGTCAGTAATTGACGCCGAAACACCGATAGGAATATTTTCACATTCCTTCTTCAGCTTACATTCCATCTTCAGTGAGTGATATGAGGTTCCAGGCTTGATATTGTCGATGCAGGCGTCCATCGCCGCAAACGCCGCCAAACGGGAGGGGTAATTGTCGGCAAAACCGATCTGGTTCGGTATATAGGTAAATTGGAATATCCAAGACATCAGCGGACCTCCGCTTCAATCATCTCATACTGTATGCGCCAGATTTCCTTCCAGTGCTCCATCGCCGCCTGCATGCCGCGAAGCGTCGGGCCATCAGACGGCAAGGTGTTGACGACGTCCTGAGCCAGCGTCAGGACCATATCAATGCCCAGACCGGCCACCGGCCAACGCTGCGGCCATGACTGCCCGCTGCGCTGTTTGAAAACCGCATCCACGGCTTCCTGCCAGTTCATCAGCAGTTGCGTGCTCATCGCCCAGGCACCGAGACCGTCGGACATCGGGTAGAGGTCGCTGATCGCGGATAAAGCGTTGAACAGCGCTTCCGGAATAAATTTCTTCATATCAGCCAGAGAACGATATTTTTCCGGACCCCATACCGCGCCACTGCTGAGATTTTGGAACCACTGACCCGTGGAATCAAATACCGCCGTTTGCCCGGCCAAAAGCTGAACATGCCGTTCATGGAAGTTCCGCGTGGTCAGATGCGGCAATTTCAGCGCCGCCAGCTGTGTCGTGTGCAAGGTCAACCGGTAGAGGTTACCGATGCGCGCGATGAACAGCGGGTCCATAAATCGGTCAACGGGCATCCGGTTGAGCGCCACAAAAAACGCCTGATCGCTGACCCGGTTGTGCCGGATGGTATCGTGCAGGTATTTTTTAACAGAATCAGTATAGACAGCCATTATGCTAACCCTTTTTCTTCAGCGATCCACACAGGCATGGCCGTGGTTTTGTCATTACACAACAACACAACACTTGTCAAGCAGAAAAAAGCCCCGGAATTGCTTCCGGGGCCAGTTTTGTCACACTTTAGCGCGGCGGGGGAAAGCCGGCCGGGAGTGCCGCAGCCTGCGGTGCAGACTGCGAAGCGGGAGTGAAAGCACCGTTCGGCGGCGACTGCCAGGACTGCGCCGGGCCGGGGGTAAACCCGTCCCGCGGAGGCTGCGCCGGCTGCGGGAACTCCCACTTCCTGGTTGCGCCGTTCCACACCGGTGCCGGCGGAGGCGGAGGTGCCGCTTGAACAACAGGCGCCTGAGCGACCGGCGCCGCGGCGGGCTGCTGCACCGGAATAGCACCCGGCGGCCAGCCTTGAGCGGTTGCCGCTGGAATAGCGGACGGCACGTAGGGTGCGAAAACCGGCTGATCGATCGCCGCGATCGCAGCCAGCGCAGCGGTTTCATCGTCATACCCGTCCGGCAGCCTGTCGCCGTCACGGGCAAATTGCACAGCGGTAAAGCTGATGCTGATACCGGAGTTTTCATCGCCTTTGTAGGCGCTCAGGCTGACTTCCGACGTCGCGTAGCAGCCGGAATAGATAATCGACGGATTGGCCGGCTGCTTGTTCTGGTCGAACACCGATGGCGGGGTTTTCGGCGCACCCTTCATCGTCGTCGAATACCGCTTCAGGTTCACGTAGTAGACGTTCTGAAACAGCGCATCCTTGACCGGGTCCATACCATAGCGCAGATTGCCGTCCAGCAACGGACAGCCCAGGGCTATCTTCTTCGGCACTGACGGATTGAACAAGCGGTCTTCCACGCTGTAGACCTTGCCGCCAAAATCAACCGCGGTGAAACCAGCCGCGTAAGCCAAGGCCACGCAGCCTTCGGCGATCTCACCGATGCCCTGCGGGCTGAGCCACATCCGCAGCCGCCACGCCGGCGGCTTGACCGCTTCATTCGGGTTTCGGCTCTTATAGGATGTCGGCTGAAGCAACTTGCAACCGAAAACCCGACCATACGAGGTCCAAAGGTCGTTAATGAAAAAACCGCCATCCTTGCCCTGAACGACCAGCTTGGTTTTTCCTGCGTTGATCGACGTCTTGGTGCCCGCGGCGTAGGGCGTCAGCATACCATAATCTGCCAGAAACTGATCCATACTTTATTTGCCTTTCACTATTTTACCAGAATTTACTTTTTTGACTGACTTCATTCCGAACCGGAAAAATCCGCCAGATCGATTTGAAACTCTACCAGCTCTGCCGAACCATCCGAAACCAGCTGATACTCCCCTTCAGGTTTTTCCACAAGCCCGAAACCGGGCTGCAGCATACCCCGCTTGGTGCCCGGCAGCTTTTTCTCGATCTGCGCCGGGGTCAGCAGCTTAGACGGAGCAAACAAATCTTCGCGACGCAACCCCTCGGCGGTGAAGGCAGCAACGACCTCTTCCACCGGTTTGACGAATATCCGGTGCTTGGATTGCCGCTTGACGCCGCAGCCGGGCACCTTGACGCCGGACCGGATCAGCTGCACCGCATAATGATCGACGCTGGCAAGCCATGCCAGCAGCGCCGGTTTGCCTTTGCGAATACGGCCAACCTGCTCGGCGCTCATTCCCTTGATATCCGGCAGCACGACAACGTCTTCCTGATACGGTACCGGTTTCCCCGGATCAGGCAGGATAAAAACCGGCACATCCCCTAATGCACGTGCCTGTCCGGCCCGCCGGTCAAGCGGGTCGTAGCCGATCTCGTGCACCCGGTTCTGATACGCCGCACATAGCGCATTACGCTGCAACGGGCACCACTTGCACGCGTGTTTCGACGGCCGGAACGGCGGGTTCGGCTCCAGCGCCGCTTCCATCGCCTGCAAGGTTGCCGGCAGGAAGTCCTGCATCAACTCGGCCGGCTTGAAGTAGTGCGCCTTATGCCAGTCGTCCTCGGTGTATTTCGGATAGGGCAAGCGAGGCTGATATATCTCGGTGCCGATCCAGTCCCACGCTACACCTTTCTGATAGAACTCCAACATGAGCATCAAAGCATAGATTTTCAGCTGCGGTGCCTTTGCCTCCACCGGATCCATGCCGTATTTCAGGTCCTTGACCTTCGCCCAGCGAGAGGCGCGATTGACGAGGGCCGCGTCAGCGGTGCCGGTGCATTGAGCCAACAGCGGATCAGACGGGTCCAGATGCGCCATGGACAGCTTACGCTCGACGTAAAGCTCGGTATGCGGCGTGCCCAGGTCCGCATCAACGATAATCTCGTACTCCTTGATCTTTTCCGCCATTTCCGCGTCGACCAGAACAAAGTCATCCGGGTTCGCGGCCGGATCATCGGCGCGAACACCGTTGATGGCTAGCTTGCGGCCGATATACTCTTCCGGGTCCTGCCGCCCGGTCGTGGACCAACGGCTTTTGAGGATGATCTCGGCTAAAGCGTGCGCCCCGGAGCCACCGCGCGCCGCCGGGCCGGATGAGTTGCGCAATTCCTTCGGTATCCCGGCGATGGCCTGTACACTGGCCGGGCAGCCATCCGGCCCCCAGCGCGCCGCCGCCGAAGGGCGGAACAGGACGTCGCCGCCATAGGCGGCTATCAAAGCGTTCAGCATGGCGTTTTGCGCCGGCGTCACTGGTGCCACCGTTCCACCGGATCAACCGGGCCGGGCTTTACGCCATATTCTTCCGGTCGTAATCCTTGGGTTTTAAGGTAGTTATACGGGTGATCCGGATCGTCACCATTCAACGCATCCCGGCGCACCAGCAGCTTACCGCGCTTAACCCATACCGGTAACTCGATTTCATCTTTAACCATATTATACCACCTTTCTTGTTTTTGGTGAGGTGATGCGACCTATCTCCACCCTCTTCAGTCGCACCGTTGGCGGGTCAGCGGCTAAGCCGCTGGTAGAGACCAAGTTGATCGGAGTAGCGACGCAGTCTCCCTTCCCAATTTTAACTGCGTCCTTGGTATCGGCCACGGGTTAGGAGCCGTGAGGGAAGACCAAGCCGGGCGGGTAACTGACCTATACCTCGTTTAAGCTACCCGGAGTGGGGCAGCCCCGAAAATCAGACTACACGATCGCCCGCTGATCATGCGGCAGGGCATTGTTCAAATGCGACACCAGTTCCCTGATATGCTCGGGCGGCACCATCTGCGGATAGAAGAACGAACGGCCGGGCACGAAATTGCGCAGAATATGCATCGGCGCGTTCTGGTCGACCACGCTCAGCTTGTTGCACAGATCCTGCGCCGTCGCGTAGAGCGGGTCGTTCGGCTGGGGCAGTTCATCCGTCTGTCCATTCGGCATTGCCGCGGCAGGAGCGGGGGCTTCTCCGGGGGCAGGGCCGAATTTAGCCGACAGCGCCGGCGCAGCCTGCGCCGGTATGGCGGGGGCTGCGATAAGTCCTGCCGCGCCGATATCCTTGCTGCCCGGCACCGGCTGCGGCGCTATCCCGGCGGTGGCGAGCAGCCCCGCTTTGCGCTGCTTGTTATACTCGTTGATGCCGATGCCCAGGGCCGCCGCCACCGCCTTGTCTTCCGGGGAAGCTGCCTTGCGGCCGCGCTTGCCGGAGCTGGTTTCAGCATCCCCGGCTGGCTTTGCCGCGGCAATCTGTATCGGCTGCACCGGGCCGAGCGCCGGCAGGGCTGCGGCAGAGGCGACGGGAAGCGGCACAGACCCGGCGGGCTGCGGAATAGCGCCGCGTGGCGCAGCGGCAGCCGGAGCGGACGCAGCGGTGGCGCCATTGCCGTGCAGCGCGGCGGGATTGATCGCGAAACCGAGCAGTTCCTGGATCGCCCGGAGCTGGTGCTGCGGCGTGTGCTCGTCGATCTGGATATTGAGCGTGATAGCCATTTTGGCGGTTGGTCCTTCTAATACGGTTGATATGGGGAGGGGTTTAGCAGGGTCCGTGATTAAATCAATAGGTTTATCCAGTTTGGCGTTTTTTTTTTGCAAGCGTCAGTAGCGCATCTCGAAACTCTATCGGAGTAGCGCTCGCTCTTTTACCGCTAATGGTGGGCTTGTTGTTTTCCTTTCCTCGCTGATCGCGAAACCCAATTTGGTGCGTAGCTTCCGGTTCAGCGTCCTGAAGCTGCACCATGGCCGTTTTAACTTCGCTTAAAGCTGTATCTCGCGCATTTATAAGACTTTGAAGGGTAGTCACCCTGCTATCTCCTTACTGAATCAGGCCGCACTCGTCAATAAGCCGAGCAATGTTTCGCTCGCCTGCTGTTTCCTTGTGATGATGGTGCTCATGATATCCTCCAGCCAGCAATTATTAACTGTCAAAATTGTCGCCGTGCAGGGTTTTGTTTGACCTATCCTCGAAATTCTTTTAAACGCCTGTTGCAACGCCATAGAGGTCCACGGGCTTTCCGCGGTGACGCAGGTATGACTGCGATGCAGGGTCAATCCCTGCCCGGCGCTCTGAGTCTGGGCAAGCAGAATATCATATTCGCCGTTTTGAAATGCAGCTTCCATGACCGCCAGTTGTTTCGGGCCGCTCTTGCCGTCGATCCAGCCGACACGGAGATTGCACGGCTGCAGCAGCGCGCAGAGGCTATCCCGTACATCTTGATGCCAAAAGAAACAGACCACCGGGCCGCTGTCCTGTTGCGTGATCTGCTGCCAGATCCAGGTGGCGACGGCGAGGCATTTAGCGATGCCGAGCACCCGGCGAACCCTCATCATGTCCTTGTCGCTCAAATCGTCCGACTGCTCCAGGGCGGCGATCAGCCGCTGCGGCGACCAGCGTTCCAGCCCGGCCATGATCTCCGCCATCGCCGCCGACGGCAGATCGAAGCCGACCGATCGCGTCGTCAGCGGCGGCAAGGCTATGCCGACCGAGTCCAGGGTGCGGCGGAGCGTGAACGGGCGCATCCGCTCGGCCAGTTCCGGCGCATTTTTCAGCCCGAGCGGCTTAACGCCGCCATACTCTTGCGGAACCAGTCTTTCGCAAAAGCGCTGCGCGAAGGTGTCCCAGCTGACCGGCTGCTGCAACGGGCCGTGAAACATCGGCCACAGATCAGCCGCTGAATTGACGATCGGCGTGCCGGACAGGCCCCATAGCCGCGGTGTCCAGGACCATGCACCCTTATGGATATGACCGGGCACGTCGATGGACTGAAAGAGATGCTTGGTGCGGCGGGCTGCAAAATCCCGCATGGCGTGGATTTCGTCCACGATAATCAGGTCATAGGCTTGGCGCAGCAGATCCGGCGCACGTGCCAAGGCTTCGTGCGAGGCGATGGTGACGCCAGGGCCGGGAAGGGCTTTTGGCAGCCCTTCCAGGGTGGCCACCGGCCGGTCGATCTGCTGCCACTCGGCGAAAGAGCGCGCCCAGTGCGGCCGCACCGCCGCCGGGCAGAGGACCAGTATTTTACGGGCGCCGCAGATATCCGCGCCATGAATGGCCGTGGCGGTCTTCCCTAAACCCGGATCGTCCGCCAACAGGGCGAATGGCCGGGTGCTCAGGAAATCGCCGCCGGTGCGTTGATGCGGCATAAGGATGTTAGCCATAATCAGGTAATTCCTCCAGCCTGAGACCGGCGACCGGGTCGCCGGCGGCAGCCCGGCATCCGATGCACGGATGCTCCATTCCGTTTTTCCGGCAAATATCAGGGCACGGGCATTGAGACCACGCCTCTTCTTCGGTAACGGTGGTTTTAGGCACGGGAAACTCCTTCATCGTTGCTTTTCAGTCAGGGCTTTAGTCTGCGCCTCCAGCACGATATCCTGACGACGCAGCTCTTCCAGCACGGCGAGTATCTTGTCATAGGCTTGCGCCAGCTTTTCGTGGTCGGCCCTGGCGCGGGCTTCGATCGCCCGGCCGAGGATATTGGTGCCGACCAGCAGCAACGGCAGGCTGCACAGCTGCACCCGGTTCGACCCGTATAAAAACGCGGCGGCATAGGGGCGAAACGCCGGAAGCACCGGCAGCAAGCCGTACAGCATGAAGATATAGCAGGCGCCCATGCTGCCGAAGGCTTTGGTCAAGACCAGGGCCAGTCTGCCGTTAAAGCGCATTCAGCTTTTTTCCAATCTCAGACGCGCCTTATGGCGTTTACGGCCTTCCAGAATGCGGATGCCGTAGGCGGTTTCGACGGATATACCGAACCGGTCCAGTACAGGTCTAAGCGCGTGCACGTCGTTAATAGCCTGTGCGCAGGCATGGAAGCGAGCGGGGTCGGCATCGCGCAGAGCTTCGGCCTGCTTTTCCCAGTGCCAATTGATCAGGGGTGCGTTATACATCCCGGCCCCTCCTTGCATTGCCGGCGCGCGACGGGTGCGGCGGCAGCTTAGCCTTACGCGCGCGGCTTATCACCGCGTTGGGAGTAACTGTCGCCCCATACCGCTGGCCGGCTTCCCGGGCGATCTGCGCCACCGGCATGCCGGCGTTCCAGCGCACTGCAATGAAGTCCAGCCGGCCCGGGCCGCTGAGTGCGCCGACCGGGCCGCCGCGCCAACGATTATCCGATGCGTTGCCTTGTGACACTGTGAGATGTTCCGTTAAGTGTGGGGTTCGGATTCACTTAGCTTTACCGATCGGCCAGCCACGGAAACCGGGCATGGTGCGGATCTCGAATACCGTCATCGGCCGCTCGGAAAACCGCTTGCCGCTGACGTGATCGGTGACGTGTGCATCGTCATGCCAGACTATGCCTTTGAATTGATCGACAAATTTCGCCGTGTTGTCAAAGTCGGGTTTGGTCAGCGGCAGCAGAATGCCGGTCAGCGCGTCGACACGGTACTTCTTCGGCATGGATGCGGGAATAGCCTTGTAGAAGGCGATGCGCAGATCGATCG
>Ga0182016_10007067_pt1 | contig 11649 bp, 8 predicted proteins | sample 712S2MmetaG_FD_120491 | JGI IMG/M metagenome (GOLD analysis project Ga0182016, IMG submission 120491) | Permafrost microbial communities from Stordalen Mire, Sweden - 712S2M metaG | ecosystem: Environmental > Terrestrial > Soil > Wetlands > Permafrost | place: Sweden: Stordalen | collected...
CAGGTCAGGGCGACCCCAGAGACCCGCGCCTTTTTCTCCAGTGACAGGCACATCGCCGCCGCCAAGAGCGCCCAGGCCAGCCACTGGGAGATGATCTCCCGGGCACAGTTCGACGCCAAATATGTCGCCGCAGTGACCAAGATCGGCGAGGCCCACGCGCGCATTGGCCTGGAGCCCAGTTGGTACATCGGCGGCTACGCCCTGGTGCTGGAAACCCTGATCGGAAAGGTGCTGGAAGCCCGCTGGCCAAAGGGCATATTCCGCGGCGAGGGCGTCGAGACCGCCGTCGCCGAGGTGGGCGCCTTGGCGAAGGCGACGCTGCTGGACATGGACTTTGCGATCTCTGTCTATCTCGAAGCGCTAGAGACGGCCCGCAACAAGGCCGAGGTCGAACGGCAGAAGAACGAGGATGAGCAGAATCTGGTGGTGAAGGCCTTGGCCGACAGCCTGCGGCGGCTCGCCGATGGCGACTTGACCGCCCGGTTGGTCGCCGACGTCAGTCAGCGTTTCCAACCGATCAAGGACGACTTCAACAAAGCTATCGATAGCCTCCGCGAGGCGATGCTGGCGATTTCCGCCTCCACCAGCGCGGTGCGCCGCGGTTCCGAGGAGATCGCTCGCGCCGCTGACGACCTCTCGCGCCGGACCGAGCAGCAGGCTGCTAGCCTGGAGGAGACCGCCGCGGCGCTGGATGAGATCACCGTCACGGTGCGCACCACGGCCTCGGGGTCTAAGGCGGCTGCGGAGGTGGTGTTGGCCGCACGCGACGACGCCCGGAACAGTGGCGACGTCGTCGAGCAGGCGGTCGTAGCCATGGGAGAGATTGAAAGGTACTCCGCCCAGGTCGGCCAGATCGTTGGGGTGATCGACGAGATCGCCTTTCAGACCAATTTGCTGGCGCTGAACGCCGGCGTCGAAGCCGCCCGGGCCGGCGACGCCGGTCGGGGCTTTGCAGTGGTGGCATCCGAGGTGCGGGCCCTCGCCCAGCGCTCCGCTGACGCAGCGAAGGAGATCAAGACCTTGATCTCCGACTCCGCCCGACAGGTGGGTGCGGGCGTCGAGCTGGTCGGTCAGGCCGGTGGGGCTTTGCAGCGTATCGTCAGCCGCGTAGCCGAGATCGATAGTATGGTCGCAGACATAGCCGTCAGCGCTCAGGAGCAGTCCTCGGCTCTAGCCGAGGTCAATATCGCCATCAATCAGATGGACCAGATGACGCAACAAAACGCAGCCATGGTCGAGCAGACCACAGCGGCGACCGCCAATCTGAGTTCAGAAGCCGGTGATTTGGGCCGGTTGGTCAGCCAGTTCCGGACCGGAGCCGGCGCGGTGTCCAACCGCAACGACCGAAAGGCCGGCGGTCGCGCGGCCTGACTCGCGACATAGGTTAGCCGAGCAATGTTAAGGTCGAAGGGATCGCGAACGACCTCGTGGCGGGTGGCTCAGCCGCATTGTTTGTGAGGCGGACGAACAGTCCCAGCGGCGCTTCTAATGGGCGCCCGCGCTGCGGAGCCTCTGCCTTAGGCAGAGGGGCGCCTATCAAGCCTGACACACTTTCGCGACCTCGAGTCTGATGGCGGGCGTCAATCCGGCATACATCGCGCGCCAGTTGGGCCACGCCAACATGGGGATGCTGCTCAAGGTCTACGGAAAGTGGATCGACGGGGCCGACAAAGGCGCTGAAGCGGCCAAGGTGAGCACCGCTTTGGGGGTCTCGAATGTTTGAATGGGTCGCGAATTGGCCACGCCCAAAGGGCAGTGATTGATTTCATTGATAAAAGCTGGCGGTGACGGAGGGATTCGAACCCTCGGTACGGCTTTACACCGTACAACGGTTTAGCAAACCGCCGCCTTCAGCCACTCGGCCACGTCACCTGATGCTTTGTTGATCGGGGTGTCCCGAGCTTCAAGGCGGGGTCGTCATAACCGAACCGAACTGGCGGGGCAACGCGCTCGCGCAGGCCTTGTCGCCGTGCGATGCGATATCACGGCCTTGATGCTCTCCGCCGTGGTCAATTTTTGTTGCCGTCGCGTCGAAATCGCGCGAATTTTACAAATATAATTTCGTTTTCAATCGTCTTATTCGTAAATATTTTGGTTAATATCTGATTCATTTAAATCATTATCGCTGGATTTACTTGATACGGTGAACCCTTGCGCTACTCACGGGAGGGGTCAAATGAAAATCCTACTGAATGGTTGCGCCATCACAGCGCTCGTATTGGGCCTGATTGGTCAGGCTAATGCGCAGATCGATATCAAATCCGCGCCGATATACGCTGTTCCCTCCGATCCGGACGCGGGGCAGGGCGCCTTGGTCAGCAAGCCGGCTTCCGACCAGACTTCGGCTGCCACGGCGGAGCGCGCGGTGGCGGCGGTGGTTGATCCGCCCGCTACGTCCCAGCCCCTATTGAATCCGCACGAACGGGCGTTTTTCGCGGCGCTGGGCCACCGAATCACCGACTCGGCGACGGCGTACGAAGGCTACGTTCGCGCGGCCGGCGCCATCGACGCCCGGTTCACCGGAGCCAGGCAGGTCCAGTCCGCTTTGAGGGTCGCCGAGGCTTATAACGCCGCCCAGTTGCAGGAAGGCGCCATCGCCTACGCCGCCGTGCTCGCCCTGCGCAACCAGGCCTTCGTTGACGGGGTGCGGGCGCAGAACGTCCCCGGACTGGCCGATCGCTTGATCGCCGATCCGGACCAGGTGCTGAGCTTGTCCGGCGCCAACGACGCGGTGCAGGACGTGTCCTATGTCATGCGCGTTCAGGCTCAGGCCGTGGCCGACGCCGGCGCGGCGATCCACCAGGCGGCGTATACGGTGCAGAGACAGACATGGTCGCGTGGCGCGGTGGCCGATCCGGACAAGGTGCTGGCCTCGGCCAAGACGTCGGCCCTGCGGACGTTGACGGCGGATGAGGCAGCCGAGCGGCGGCTGCTCGACAGCATAGGGGCCGCACCCGTGGCGGCCGGCGAGCGCCTGGCGCCCACGCGCGAGGTTGTGCAGGGCTTGGCCCTGGCCGCGCTGGCCGTCCTCGGCCAGGCCGGCGACGCGCAGGAATCGCGCTTCGAGCCCCTGCTGCGCCAACTTGCCGATACCGACTGCCTGCAGATGGCCAAGATGAATCTCAACCAATGCCTGGCGGTGGCGGGACCCCATTACGAGGATGTGTTCTGCCTGGGCCAGCATGCGGTGCGGGAGACGGGCCAGTGCCTGGTGTCCGCCATCGGCGGCCCGCCGGGCAGTCCGGCGGTGCGAACGGCCGAGTTGGAGGGCTATGGCTTGGAGCGCGCCGAAGCCTATGCCGAGCCTGCCCCCCGCGCCTCGCCGGCCGGAAATTAGAGCCGGATGGCTTCTCTCAAAGTCTGAACCCGGCTCTACATATTTGAATCTAGAGCACGATTCAGCGTTTAGGCGATTCCGCCTAAACCCATCGTGCTCTAACTGTTGCGGAGCGCGGCGGGCGTGACGAGGTAGTGCACGCTGAACAACTGGTCCGGATCGGTCCAGACCGCCTCGGGCGCGAAGCCGGCGGCCACGGCCAGATCGCCGAACCCGGCCAGCGAATACTTGTAGGAATCCTCGATGTGGATGCGTTCGCCGGCCTTCAAGGCAATGGCCCTGCCCAAGACGTGCGCCGTTTGGTCCGCCAGGCTTTCCAGGTGGATTTCGATGCGTCCGTGCTCGACGTCGTAGCGGGCGCGGTGCGCGAAGAGGTCCAGGTTGAAATCGGCGCTCAGTTCGCTGTTGGCGCGGACGAGCACGTTCTTGCTGAAGGCGGCGGTGACGCCCTGAGCGTCGTCATAGGCCCGCTCGAGCACTGCGGTTGATTTGCGCAGATCCACGCCCACGACCATGGCGGCGCCCGGACCTAGCCGAGCCGCCCAGTCCGTCAGGAAGCTGACCGCCTCGTCCGGTTGAAGATTGCCGATGGTCGAGCCGGGAAAAAATCCCAGACGTCTGCCGCCGCCCTCAATGGGGGGCAGGGCGAATGGCTGGGCATAGTCGGCGCACACCGCGTGAATGGACAGGTCTGGCCGCCGCAGGTGCAGCCGGCGTGTGGCGCTGCGTAGATTATCGCGAGAAATGTCGATCGGCACATAGGCGCCAGGCCGCTCCAGGGCGTCGAGCAGGATTTCGGCCTTGAGGCTTGAGGCGCCGCCCAGCTCGATCAGCTGGGCGCCGGGGCCGACGCGGCGCGCGATATCGGGGGCGCAGCGGCGCAGAATGCCGATCTCCGTACGGGTCGGATAGTACTCTTCCAGCTCGCATATGCGGTCGAACAGGGCCGAGCCGCGCGCGTCGTAAATGAACCGGCACGGGATGGCCTTGTGCAGACCCGAAAGCCCGTTCAGCAGCGCCTGGCCGAACCCGGACAGGTCGAGCGCATAGTCGTGGAATGCAATCCGGGGATTGGGATCCACGGGGGCGAAATCGGTATCAAGCATCGTCCGTCAGCCTAAATCCATTGAAGGCCCAGCGGGCGCTTGGGGGGAAAAAGTTGCGATAGGTGTCCCGGATATGGCCCTGCGGCGTTGCGAAACAACCGCCGCGCAGGACCATCTGTCCGCTCATGAACTTGCCGTTGTATTCGCCGATGGCGCCGGCGGGCGGCCGATAACCGGGATAGGGGGCGTAGGGACTGCCGGTCCACTCCCACACCAGCCCGCCGTGGGCGAGCGCGCCTTGCGCGGCCGCGGTCTCCCACTCCGCCTCGGTGCATAGCCGTTTGCCGGCCCATCGGGCGAAGGCGTCGGCCTCGTAGAAACTGACATGGCGAACGGGCTGGGCCGGCTCCAGCGGGGCCAGGCCAGAAAGAGTAAACTCGTTCCAGACGCCGGCCGCAGTTTCGCGCCAGTAGAGCGGTGAGCGCCAGGCCTCCCGCTGGCGCGTGACCCAGCCGTCGGACAGCCAGAGTTCGGGGCGCTGGTAGCCGCCGTCCTGCACGAACGCCCGGTATTCACCGCATGAAACGGGGCGGTCGGCGATGAGGAACGGGTCGAGCCAGGCCTTATGCCTTGGCCCTTCGTTGTCGAAAGCAAAGCCCGGCGCGCCATGGCCCACTTCGACCAAGCCGCCGTCAATTCTTCGCCAAGCCTGATCGGCGGGCATCGCAGGCGCAGACGCCCAAGTCCGATCATAGGCCGGAGCCAGGGGATTGATGGACAGCACGTGCAGGATGTCCATCAGGATCAGCTCCTGATGCTGCTGCTCGTGGTGCAGGCCAAGGTCCACCAATGGCGCCACGGCCAGCCAAGCCTCTTGCGGGATGTCGACAATCAGCCGCGCCAGGGCCCGATCTACATGGGCGCGATAGTCGTGCACCGTTTCCAGTGATGGGCGCGACAGCAAGCCTCGCGCCGAACGGGCCCAGCGCTCGCCGACCGCCTCATAGTAGGAGTTGAAAAGATAGCCGAACCGCTCGTCGAACGGTCGGTAACCCGAGACGTGGGGTTGCAGAACAAAGGTCTCGAAAAACCAGGTCGTGTGCGCCAGATGCCATTTGGTCGGACTGACGTCCGGCATGGATTGGATCTGCTGGTCCTCGGCGCTGAGCGGCCCTGCAAGCGCCAAGCTTCGGGCGCGAACCGCGCCATAGCGATGGAGCGGGCGGGGTTCGGTGTCGACGGCGGCTGACGAGGGCATGGGCAGGAGTATGTCCTCGGTGGCGCAGGCGTTGCAGCATGGCGGTCGCGCTTTTTTGGGTCAACTGTTGCGCTTGCAACAAGCGCGCGCCGGACCCATAGGTTCCCGAGGCGGTCGTTGGCGTAAGCACCTGATCCCGCGGCCGACCGGCTGTGGCCAGGACGCTGGAAAACCCGTCTTTGCGGTGCGTCACAACACGCCTTCGATTTTTACTCCGGATCGTGTATCTTGCTTTGCAAATCACTTTCGAGTGAGCGATCCCGCCTCCCAACACCCTGTCGGACGAGGAGCTACGATGACTGCATCGGTTAAGACGCTTGAGCAACCGCGCCTGAAGGCTCCTGCCAATGACGGCGCGATCGAGCTGACAATCCTGATGCCGTGCCTCAACGAGGCCGAGACGCTGGCGGTGTGCGTGCAGAAGGCGAGGGGCTTTCTGGAGCGGTCAGGGATCGAGGGCGAGGTGTTGATCGCCGACAACGGCTCCACCGACGGTTCGCAGCTGATCGCCGAAGACAACGGCGCCCGCGTGGTCGCCATTCCCGAGCGCGGCTACGGAGCGGCGCTGATCGGCGGCATCGGCGCGGCCCGGGGCCGTTACGTGATCATGGGCGACGCCGACGACAGCTACGATTTCGAAAACCTGGACGCCATGGTCGATCGCCTGCGCGCCGGCGATGAATTGGTGATGGGCAATCGTTTTCGCGGCGGCATCAAGCCAGGCGCCATGCCCGTTCTGCACAGGTATCTGGGCAATCCGGTACTGTCGTTCCTGGGGCGACTGTTGTTCCGTATCCCGGTGGGCGATTTCCATTGCGGCCTGCGCGGATTCTCCCGCGAGGCGGCGCTTAAGCTGCGCCTGAAAAGCACGGGCATGGAGTTCGCCAGCGAAATGGTGGTGAAAGCCGCGTTCCACGGTCTGCGCATGGCCGAGGTGCCGACTGTGCTGTCTCCGGATGGCCGCTCGCGCCCGCCGCACCTGAAGACCTGGCGCGACGGGTGGCGCCACCTGAAGTTCCTTCTGCTGCACAGCCCGACCTGGCTATTCGTCTATCCGGGCATCGCCTTGATCCTGCTGGGCCTCCTCGGCGCAGCCATGTTAAGCGGCGGCTCGGTGCACATCGGCCGTGTCGAGCTCGACATCCATACCATGATCGTGTCGTGCTTCGCGGTGCTGATCGGCGCTCAGTTCGTATCCTTTGGGGCCCTTGCCCGTCGATACGCCATGGTCGAGGGCTTCGTGCCGGGACCGGCCAAGTTCCAGGGTCTCATCCTGGGCATGACCCTCGAACCCCTGCTGCGCGTGGCCGGGGTAATCCTGCTGGGCGGGATTATCGGCTGCGTGTGGGCGGTCAGCAGCTGGGCCCACACGGGTTTCGGGCCGATCCTTTACTACAGCGTCCTGCGGGTGCTAGTGCCCTCGCTGACTGCGGTGGCGGTGGCGGCCCAACTGGCGGCTACGGCCTTCCTCACCTCGCTGTTGACCATCCGTAGCTAACCGAGTTTTTCCAGTTTCATGCGTCGGTTCGCGCCGCTCCTGAGCGTCCTGGCGGCGACACTGCTGATTATGGCGGTGGCGTTTGTCGATGGCCGGCCTTCGGTTTTTTACGACTCCCACAGCTATGACGTGATGGGCCGCAACCTGATCCAGGTGGTTCAGGAGTTTCCGCGCAGCGTCGAATTCAAGATGAAGCCGGGGGTGAAGTGGGGCGACGAGCCGGTCACCACCGATCGGCTGATCGATTCCGAGGTGGAGGGCGCACGCTCGCCTTTCTACGGGGTGCTGCTGCACGGCGCCTGGCAGATCGGAACCCTGTGGCTGCTGGCCGCGATCCAAAGCGCCCTAGCCGCCTGGGTCGGCTATCTCTTGTGGCGCACCTTGGCTCCGCAGGCGCCGTGGTGGAGCTATCTGGCCTTGGTCGGCGCGGTGGTGATCGGCTCCAGCCTGTCGTTTTTCGCGACCTTCGCCATGCCCGATGTGTTCGCCGGCATCGGCGGCGGCGCGGCGGTGCTTCTTCTGTCGCAGGTCGATCGCCTGAAACGGGCGGAGAAGATCGGTCTATTCGCGCTGCTGGCTTACAGTCTGGCGATCCACAAATCCCACCTGGCCACGGCCGTGGGGCTGCTGGTCGCCGGATACGCGCTGCTGATGCTGATGGGTCTCAAGCGCGAGGTGCTGCTGCGGCGCGCGGGCGTGGTGATGGCAGCGATTCTCGTGGCTTGGATGAGCGGTCTGGTGTTCGGGTCGACCTACAAGATCCGCACGGGCCTGCCCCTGGACCATCCCCCGTTCCTGTTCGCGCGCGTGCTCGCTGACGGTCCGGGGCGGGACTATCTGCACATGGCCTGCGCCAAGGACAACAACGTTTACGCAGCCTGCTTCTTTGCCAAGAACATCAACAGCCACAGTACTGAAAATCTGATTCTCTGGTCCAATCGGCGTAACCTCGGCGTGTTCAACATCGCCAACCGTGCGACCCGCGTGCGACTGGAGGACGAGGAACCGCATTTCGTGCTCGGCGTGCTGGAGCACGAGCCGCTCGACGAACTCGGCGCAGCCTTGGGCAACTGGGGCCGCCAGCTGATTTATTTCGAGGTCGACGATCCGCTGCGCAATCCCGCGGCCTTTCTGCTGGGCCGCTATTGGCCCACCACGGCCCTGCCCAAGCTGATCCCCAATTTCGACGCCTGCCGTCCGCCGCGAAGCTGCAGGCCGCCCTTTGCGCCCCAGAGTCTGGCGTGGTGGCATGGGTCGGTGCTGGTGGCCTCGCTGCTGTTCCTCGTCTGGCGATTCAGCCGGCGCGACGTACGATCCGCCTTTTCGTTCAGGGGCCTCAAGCGCAACGATGAGGCGGCCCGCGTATTGGCGACGGTGGCTTTGTTGCTGATCGTGGTGGCTTTGAACGCGGCGGTGTGCGGCATGCTGTCGGGCCCCTTCGCCCGCTACCAGGCTCGCCTGGTCTGGCTGACGCCCCTGGCGGCGGGGCTTACGATCTGCGCCTTGCCGATGTCCCTTGCATGGGCGGCGGATTTTGCGCGCCGGGCGTTCGGCGCCGTCAACGGTCTTTGGGATCGAATGCGGCTCCAGCCGTTGGTGGGCAGGTTCTTGCCGCCCCTGAACGGACATCTGATGCGCTTCGGCATGGTCGGCGCGCTGGGCTTCGTGGTCGATGGCGCAGTGCTGGAGGCGATGATTTACCTGGGCATGAACCCCATCGCTGCTCGCGCCGTGTCCTTCCCTGTTGCGGTCTGCGCCACATGGATGGCCAATCGAACCTTCACCTTTCCCGACCGGATCGAACAGTCGCGGGTGCGCGAAGCCTCCACCTATGTGGCCGTGCAACTCGTGGGCGGCGCCGCCAATTTCGCCGTCTATTCGGCGCTGGTGCATAGCCTGCCGATGTTCGCCGCCTGGCCGATATTGGCGCTGGCGTTTGGCGCGGTGGCAGGGCTGGCGATCAATTACCTGGGTTCGAAGCATATTGTCTTCAGGCGCGGCGTGACCGCACCCTGAACGGGAATTATTCTCTCGTTTGCTTGGTAATAAAGCGCAGAGGCGACATAACATTGGGCTTGTATGCCGGTCCAAGATATCGCGCGCCTGCCGGACGCCGCCGGGTCAACGGCGTTAACGAAAGCTGAAAATATCTAGTTCCTCACGCGAATTTACTCGCGCAACAAGCGAGAAATGGCGATGGGCGACGGGTGAATTCTAGGCGCTGCATCAATTTAGTTCTTCTGGCTAGATGACGAGCGGCGAGCATCACCCTAGTGCTTCCCCCCGTCCTTCGCTCGACCGGCGAAGAGGAAATACCGGGAGTTCCGACGAATGACGTTTCTGACCGGGCTCATTTGATGCGGGCCATCGTCGTCAGCCGCTATCCGGTATGCCTCGACGGCGTGATCCGTCTTGTCGCCGAGATGGGGGCCTTCGAGAATGTCGATGGTTACGGCAGCCTGGACGAGGCGCTGGTCAGCGCAAGCCAGAAACCCGTGAATCTTCTGATCATCGACAGCGCGGCGGGGGACCCCGAATTCGAGCAACTGAAGCAAACGGTTGCCGCGGTGGCGGTGGCGCCCGTCGTCCTCTTCGCCATGCTCGACCCCGTGGACGTGCAGTGGGCTCGTGATAACGGCGTCAAGGGCTGCATACCCAAAACCGCGCCGCGGGACCTGCTCACGGCCGCGCTGAAACTGATCCTGGCCGGAGGCCTTTACTTCAGCGATATCGCCGAGCAGGTCGCCAAACCTCGTCCGACGCCTGGCCTAAGGTCACGTCTGTCGACGCGCCAACTTGAGGTGCTCAGGCTGATCGAGATCGGCCAAACCAACAAGGAGATCGCCCAGGCGCTCGGCATCTCCGTGGCCACGGTCAAGCTGCATGTCCAGGCGATCTTGAACGTCACGGGGGCGCGCAACCGCACCGAAGCGGCGCTCCGGGCGAGGGGACAGATCCGTTAAGACCGCGCGGCCTGTCCCGGCCGGATGAGACGCATGGGGTTGCCATGCGCACGCCCGAGGCCATATGTGCCGTGGGGGCATTGCCGAGCTTGGCCCCAGCTAGCCGAGGAACACAGCCTTGCATTCCACCGCATCCCATCGTCCGCTTCTGTGGATCACCATGGCCTTGTCGCTTGCGCTGGGAGGCTGCGGGATCAACACCATCCCCACCAAGCGGGTCGCTGCCCAGACGGCCTGGGCGGAGGTGCAGAATCAATACCAGCGCCGGTCCGACCTGATCCCCAATCTGGTGCAGACGGTGCAAGGCTATGCTCAGCAGGAGCGCGGCGTGCTGGTCGACGTGACCAACGCCCGCGCCAAGGCCACCCAGGTGCAGGTGAACGCCTCCACCATCACCGATCCGGCGGCTTTCCAACGCTTCGAGCAGGCGCAGGATCAGCTGACGGGCGTGCTCGGCCATCTGATGTCGATCAACGAGAAATATCCGGATCTGAAGTCCAACGAGAACTTCCTGGCCTTGCAATCGGAGCTGGAAGGCACGGAAAATCGGATCGCGATCGCCCGGCGCGACTACAACTCGGCGGTCCAGTCGTACAACACCGAACTGGCCACCTTCCCGGGGGTGCTGTGGGCCGGGACGATGTATAAGGGCGACAAGCCCATGAACATGTTTGGCGCCACCCAGCAGGCCCAGAGCGCGCCTGCGGTCAACTTCAACATAGCCCCGCCCGGCGGGACCGCGCCGGCCACAACGCCTGGATCGGCGCAGTAATGCGTTTTGCGCGCCGCCCCGTCGGCCTGATCGCGAGTTTCATCCTGGCCGTGGCGCTTTGCCTTGCCGGGGCGCCCGCGCGGGCGGCGCTGACCTTTCCGGCCCTGACCGGCCGGGTGGTGGACCAGGCCCACATCCTGTCGCCTGAGGTCCAGGCTCAGCTGACCGCTCAACTGGGCGCGTTGGAAGCCAAGACCAGTCGGCAGCTCGTGGTGGTTACGCTGGCGTCTTTGCAAGGCGATGACATCGCCGACTACGGTTACCAGCTCGGACGAACCTGGGGCCTGGGTCAGAAGGGACTCAATAACGGGGTTCTGCTGATTGTCGCCCCCAATGAGCACAAGGTGCGCATCGAGGTTGGCTATGGGCTGGAGCCCATTCTCACCGACGCCTTGAGCAATCTGATTCTGCAGGAAAAGGTCATCCCCAAATTCCGCGCCGGGGACATTCAGGGCGGGGTGGTGGACGGCACGCAGGCGCTGGTCGATCAGCTCAGCCTTGATCCCTCGACGGCGGAGGCCAAGGCCGCCCAAGCGGAGCAGGCGGCTCAATCGGGAGCCTCGCCGTCGGCGCGGCTGGGCAACAGCCCCATCGTCCTGCTCATGCTCGGCTTCATCGTCTTTTGGGCGGTGGGCGCGGTGCTGGGCGGCGGGCGCGGTGGCCTAGGCTGGATATTCCCGCTCCTATTCCTCGGCGGAATGGGCGGCGGCGGTTCCTATCGGGACGATGATTTTGGCGGTGGCGGTGGCGGTTTCTCCGGCGGCGGCGGCGGATC
>Ga0182016_10007069_pt1 | contig 11646 bp, 14 predicted proteins | sample 712S2MmetaG_FD_120491 | JGI IMG/M metagenome (GOLD analysis project Ga0182016, IMG submission 120491) | Permafrost microbial communities from Stordalen Mire, Sweden - 712S2M metaG | ecosystem: Environmental > Terrestrial > Soil > Wetlands > Permafrost | place: Sweden: Stordalen | collected...
ATAATATTTGGAATATATAAATAGAATATTAAAATCTAGAAGTAAAAGATCCAAATAAAAAGGTGTATTAATCTCAATACACCATATCACAACAATATAAAATCGGGAAAAAGTCGGAATGTATAAATCGAGAATAGAATACACGATATAATAATTAATATATATATAAAATATAAAAATTGAATTATATTATAACAAAAAATATAATGTTATATTAATAAGACGAGAACATACAATGTCACAAAATGATATTAAAAATAATGAACAAAATTATATATCGATAAAAGGGAAAACTAATGTATTAGTGGATGATAATAATAAAATGTGGTATAATACGAAGGATATATTAAAACTACTGAACTATAGTGAAAAATCAGATATTGTAATTAAAAAAGTCGCATATGAAAATAGGTGTTTCTATAAAAATATTAAGAAAAAGAATAAACTCCCAAATAAAGGAATTTATGATATTTACATCGACGAAACAGGATTGAAAGATTTATGTTTTAATAATAGTGATAAACCAAAAAAAAATATTAAAGAAATTACGATAATAACAGATTTAAGAGAGTCTTTTTCGCACGAAAAGATAGAATTAGAATATAAAATTAATGATTTTATAATAGATTTATATTTTTCAGAGTACAAACTAGCGGTCAAAAACAATAATAAAAATGATTTAGATATAACACAACAAAACACAATAATTGAAAAACTTGGTTGCACTTGGATAATTTACAATTCTGACGATATAAATTTTAATATATTTAACGTAATAAGTACAATTAATGTTAATATAAAAGCAATACAATTTACTAACAAACGCAATATTAAAATATCTGATTACAAAGATTTGATGATAAAATTGGAAACTGAAAATAAAGATCTTAAATCTGAAATAATTAAAAAAGATAAACAAATAATAATACTAAATGAACAATTAAAAAAAATAAAAATAGAAAAGAAAAAACAATGGGATAAAGTGTTGAAAATTGTTAAATTACCCATTATAAAAGGCGAAGAAAAAGTAGAAATAGATATTAAAGCATTAATAAATTTATTGAATGAAAAAAAATAAAAATCGCGCCCATTTTATGACTGATATGATGATAAATAAATTTAAATCAATTAATGAAAATTATTATATTATTTATGATGATTATATCTATTGAAATCAATTTATTTATCATCATATTAATCATAAAAGTGTCACGACCATAAAATTTAAATTCTAGTTAATAATTCTATATATGTGGAAAAATATTATTGCAAAATGTCCTATTTTATGCATTAATCATTTCTCTTAATGTCGACATTTCAATTTCCACAATATCGGCATTTTTTACAATGTATGGTTTCATAATTTTTAACAATCTATCTTTCAATTCTTTGTAATCGTTGACTGATTTTTTCCATGCTTCATTTGATGCATCTATTTTTTTATCTCTGTTACGTATTTCTTTTTCTAACTGCGTGTTCTTATTTTTTATTTCGATATATTCATTTTTTAATACATCAATGTTATCATTTTGCATATTTTTAATTTTTTCATCTTTGGAAACCGAAATATGATGATAAATATTTTTAATTACATCGGTCATATCAAAATTTGTATCGTCCGGATTGTATCTAACCCACTTACAATTTAATCTATTTGTTATATTTTCTTGTCGCACTTTTTCATACTTCGGATCTCTATCATTATGTCCCTTTTCATCACATTCTACCGCTAAATTATAGTCAGGAAAATATAAATCTATTTTATAATGAAAAACGGAAAAATTGTAAGTCATTTTTTCATTCTCAAAAATAGAGGCTATAATTGCCAAAGTACCTGTTTCCTTTAAAACATATTTATAATTATACATTTTTATTCCAAAATATTTACCAATATCCACGGATCTAAATGATCTTGTATAACAAAGTGCACTTTTTAATCCATCTTCATTTATATATATTTTATGTAACGGTATATCTTTTGATTTATCATTTATATTAATATCTTTATAAAAACACCTGTATTGATGATCAACTGACTTTATTAATTTATCCGATGTATCAACATAACCTAAAATTTTTGCTATTTCTTTAATATCAAACCATGATTGTTTATCATTGTCAATTAATATTGTTATTTTAATATTATTTATTGTTAAATAATCAGTATTCATTTTTTAATTTGTGTTACTGTATGAATTATAATTTATTGTATTTATAATATTTTAATTCAAATTTTCTATAAATTAAATATTTGGATTAGTTAAAATCAGCATATTTGGATAAAATAAATCAACATATTTGGATAACATACCCGCCAAAACGGCCCTAATATCATAATTTGTATATTTGGATCGATAAATTGATATAAAAAACCGGCAAGCGCGCACGTATAACTATACGTTTTAGTTTTAATTAAAAACTAAAAAGCGCTGTATATCTCGAATTCGAGATATACGCGTGCGAAATTTCGCACATAACAATAATAAATATCAAGATGCAATCTTGTTATTTATTGTAAACTTTCCTCTCATATTATTACCAATATACCCATACAGTATCACCCATATAATATTTTTCGAATTTAAATCCCTTAAAATCGGGATCCTTTTTAAGTTGGGATACTAACAAATCTGCCGGCATTTTACTTGTATGTGCGCATGTAGTATGACACAATTTAGATTTTTCATCGATTTTAAATAAAATTTGCTTTTTTTCATTGTTATAAACGGTGCCAGTTTCCAGCTGAGATTTTACCCGATGACGAACAATGTTAATCAACGGCTTCTCGTATGGTGGAGGTAAAATATGTTGTTCCTGTTTTTGTTTCTTCTGTTTTGAAGATAATGCACCCATATCAATATATATATATATAATGTCATTACTTCATTAAATGTGTTTATTTAGACTTTTATATATAAAAATTAAAAAAAGCGCCCATTTTATGATTAATATGATGATGAATAAAATGATTTCAATAAACGATAATCATAATTATTTGACGGATTTTATATTTATTGATTTCATTTTATTAATCATCATATTAATCATAAAAGGAGTCTTCAGCCAAAAATAATAATAGTTTATCCAAATATGCTAAATTTTTACATAAAATGTTATCCAAATGTACTGAATATATTCATCCAAATATACAAAATGTGTTAATCTGTCCAAATTTAATTTATTTTTATATATTATTATCATACTATGAATACAATTGAAAAGTTAAGCGACAAAACAACTGACGATTTTGGCCCAATTACATTGGGTAAATACACAAACAAGAGAAAAAGCGCACTCACAATTAGTGAAAAATCTTCTAAAGATATAGATACGAAAAAAATGCCTGTTATTAAAAATCCTACAAAGGATATAACGCAATTATTTAAATACAATGATTGCGAAATTAAGACTATTATTATTGATAAAGATAATATATGGTTCAAAGGCAAAGATATTGCGACAGTTTTAGAATATGTTAATACAAACCAAGCGATAAAGGACCATGTTGATGATGAAGATAAAACTAATTTTTCTAATTTACGTACAAATTATGGGGGTCATTTAAAAATACCCCTTGAAAATATTGATCCACAAACAATTTTTATCAACGAAAGTGGACTTTATTCTTTAATTTTGTCATGTCAATTACCGAATGCTAAGCAATTCAAGCATTGGGTAACAAAAGATGTATTACCATCAATTAGAAAAACTGGATCATATAATATATCAGAAAAACAACCAATTAAATATGAATCTGTGTATATGAACAAAAATATAACTGATTTTGACAACAAAAATACATTTTATATAAGTTATATTGGTCTTTATGATGATAAACATACATATAAATTTGGTGTCTCAAAAAGAATGTTTGAAAGAGATTATTGTGAACATCGTAAAGTTTTTGATATATTTGACTTGATATTTTTACAAGAAACGATAAATTCAAATGATGTCGAACATTCTTTTAAAAAGGAATTAAAAGTCAGAAATATAAATCGTGAAATTACAATTAATGACAAAAATCAAACAGAGTTATTCACAACAACCGATGAGTGGGATATAAACAAAATTATAAATTTGGCGACTGATTTGATTAATAGTCATCCACTCAAGAAAATATCTGATTTAGAACAGAAAAATAACCAACTCGAGCACGAAAATCAAATAGTTAAACTAAAATTAGAAATTGAAGAACTCAAAAATAAAATTAATTTATTAGAACGAAATCAATTAACGCCTATCCATAAAGAAAAGATTAAACGATTCAATTCATTGTCTAAAATAATCGAGTCATATAATGATCTCAAAAATCAAAATATTGGTATAAACATTAATATCAATGAACTATTTAACCAATTTTTAAATAAAAATATAATGAAAATCAAGCCTCAAAACGTTGATATGTTAAATAACAACATAAAGCAAAGTGACAATATGTCATTTTCTGATATGTAATGATTATTACAATGTATTAACAAAAAACGAGTGGAAAGATTAGTAATTATTTTTAATCATAAATTTGGCACATTTGGATAAAATAATTTGGCATATTTTGATAATATAAATAAAAACAACATTTGGAAAACGTCCAAATGTGCAAAATTATATTATTACCTAATTTATTTAGAATGACATAAATAGTTTTAAAGTCAATTTTATGTCATTTTTATGATTTAAAACATATTGTAGAATAATAAAAATGGGTGCTATTTACAGCACCCTTAATTTCCAATAAGTTTTTTACTTATTCTTATTGGAATACCATACGCGACAACACACGGAAACAATTGCTGATTTCAATGAAATGAAAAACAATGGTACATAAATTGTACTCATTACCACAAGAGAACCGAATCCCAATATAAATTGCGATTCATCTGATGCACTAAGAATGTAGCAATGAGCGGTAACACAACACTGGCGACACTTCCCGTCAATGAATATGTCGCAATCTTCTCACTTAAATTAATAATTTTAGAAAGATTATTACTTGACTGGATGTCATTTAGTTTGTGTGTCAAAATAATGCGTTCAGTTTTTTGTTCTGCTTGTTCCAATTTATCGGTGAAATTTGTGTGGTTGAAAACAATAAGACTCGTAATCATATCGGTATCAACATCCAAAGATTTTGCTTTTAGTTGATGATCCAACAATGTTTGAGTATTTTTAAGTTTTGCAATAACTTCAGAAGTATGTGCGTTATTGGTTCTATTCAAATGACCATCATCAACGCTATCAGCTGTAGCAGAAATTGGATTTCGCGAATAAATACCAATAACATTTTTCAGGTTATTATTGAGTTTTACAGCATCATTCAAATGACCCGTATACTTGGTATGAATAGCAAAGGGACGCAACAATGATCGCAACATATTGCTCGATGAAGTATAATAAATCAAAATTGTTTAGCACCTTGTAATACATCAAATGATTCAATTTTTTTTATAATAAATAAAATTGAAAGAATATATATTAGTCTAAGTTTATTTAAAGGTCAATGGTAAAATTAATAACTACCGAAGGTGATAAAACTATCAAAAAATGTTCAATATATTAAAATACTTGTTTAATATGCAAGATGATGAAGAGAAGGAAACATACAGTAATCATTGGGAAGAATTAATTAAAAAAAATACAAAATATAATACTATTTGCATTGATTGGGAATTAAAATATTGCGATATACTTATTTTTAATTGTTCACAACATCAAATTAAAATTGAGTATGGTGACAAAAGTACACGTATTGAATCATATTTAGGATGTGAAGGCGAATCACCGAGACATACATCATTCATATTAACAGACAAAGATACTATTAAGATCACATGTAACGATAAGATTATAAATAAAAAAATTTACCCGAAAACAATTCTTTATTTGGAAGATAAGGATTTATCTGATGATTAATTTTGAGTAATTATCATTATGTGTCTACCAATGTACTTTAATTACTGTACCGTAACAACAAGTTGTGAACCTAAACCCATTAAAATCAGGATCTTTTTCAAGGCGCGATATCAATATATCTGTTGCCATTTTACAACAATACATGCACGAACTATGCAATAATTTAGATTGTTCATCTATTGTATCCAGAATTTGTTTTTTTTCGTCATTATAAACAGTGTCAATTCCTACTTGAGACTTCATGCGATCGCGTACAATATCAATCAATCGCATTTCATAAGGTGGTGGTAATTGTTGTTTTAAATTAGTAGATTGAGCCATTTTCTTTTATTAAAGTTTTGTTTCTATCTTGAAAATAGTATTTGTTATTTTTCAGTTTTAATTTAATAGATTCAACTATTTTGGTTTTCATCTTTTTTTTCAAGACATTGATTATGCAGAGAATGTGTTATAAAGCGCCCATTTTATGATTAAACATGATGATTAATAAAATGATTTCAATAAATGGCAATCATAATCATTTAACGGTTTTTATATTTATTGATTTCATTTTATTAATCATCATGCCAATCATAAAAGAGTCTTCAGCCATAAAATTATCCGTGTTATTTATAATTTTATTTGTAACATAATTATTCTATTCTAATAAATATAATGAATGAAAAGATTGAAACAGCAGTTTTAATATTATTAATAATAATTGTAGTATATACAACTTTATATGCAACACTTTTTTATATTAATAAAAATAATTTTAGGGGTGTACATACATTTATAGATATTGTTTATTTTACAACAACAACACAGTCAACTCTTGGCTATGGAGATATGACAGCTAAATCACAACTAGCTAAATTTATAGTAATTTGTCAGACATTAACAATTTTATTATTCATCGTGTATATATCTTTAAGTTAAATGTGTATTCCAATATAAATTCATCATTTAAATTCTTTTTTATTTGTTCTATTATTTTGTTATCATCCATGAACAAAACTTTGAAAATATAAATATTTATGTATAATTATGATAAAAACAATTAATAAAATCGTTATAGTATAATGCTTACTAAAATTGTTGTTAGAGGATACAAATTGTTGGATATATTTAAAATTAAAAATATAAATGAAAAATCACTAAGTGTCAATTTTGGTTACGGAACATGGTATGATATTTATAAAAGAAATAAAAAACATTGTTTCGTTGCCATGGATAATATAAAAGTAGTGGGATATTTATTGGCAGATAATAATCATATTATGTCAATCGCTATTGATGAAAAATATAGAAATAAAGGAATTGGTAAATATTTATTGTTACATTGCTTGAATAGTTATGTTAATACAAATAGTAGAATAGTTTCATTGAATGTCAGAAAAGGAAATAATATTGCCATAAATTTATACAAATCAATCGGATTTTATGAAAACAAAGTATTATCTTCACATTATTCAAATCCGGTAGAAGATGCAATTGTTATGCATTATAAATGTGCTAGCGCTCATGTGATAGAACCATATATTTACATATAATTGTATTAAATATGAAAAATAAATTATGCTTATTATTGTTCCAACATACATTCATCGTTCAATTTTAACAATCGTCTAGTTTCTTCTGGAATTTTACGATTATTATACAATATCAGTTTAATTTCTCTTTTTGTTTGTTCTATTATTTTATCGTCATCCTTTCTACTTAGAAAATTACCGAATCTTTTTAGTGTCGATTCATCTAATTTACCTTCTAATTGTTCAAACTTCTCAACTAAATAATCACATTTATCATCATACATATCCTGTAAACAGTTTTCTCTATTCATTAATTTCCAATCATTTCCATCATACATCATTACATACGAATCTTTAATATTGGATATATAAATATTATGATTTTCTGGTCGATTTTTATCAAAATGGACTATTTGCGTAAGATTTTCAATGGATTTAAATCCTTTATTTAATATCTTTTTCATTTGATCATCTGTAATAAAGGACAAATCTTCTTTTCCGTGAGCTATTAGATTAATATTTAATTGTTTAATGTTATTTTGCTGATTATTTGTATTTATATTTTGTTGTTTATCGATATTATTAATTGTACCGTTATTTATTGAATTCGTGCTTGTTTTATTCTTTTTTGCTATTTCTTTTTTAAGTTCATTTATTTGTATTCTTTGTTTCTCATTTTCTTCTAATAATTGTTTTTGATTATTTTCTATTAACTGTATCTGCTTTTTGTTATTTTCTTCCATTTCCTTCATTTGTTTTAATAAAATTTGATATATTTCCTCTTTTGTATTTATATCCTCCTTTTTAATTTTACACCTATCATTAAGATGTCGTTCAAGTGTATATTTATTACAAAATGTTTTACTACAATAATTACATACAAACTTTTCTATGTCATGTAAATTTTCTTTATTTGGTAAATTTCGGTCAATTTCGGTTAATTTTTGGTTAAAATTGGTTAAATCTGGTGAATTTTTAATACATGAAAATTTTTTATTAATATGTCTCACATAATCACTTTTTAATTTAAAAGTTTTATTGCATTTAATACATTTATTATTATTCATAAATATTTTTGTATCCTATATACTATATTTATATCTTTATATTTATGTAAAATATATGTTTTTTTTACATATTATGTTAATATTTTACATATTTTTTACATAATTGTTTGCGTATTATACATTTTCACAAAAACATTGAGGGAGGGGGGCAGAATTTAAAGTTCTAAAAAAATATAGAAAAAAATTTTATCAACAACATTTCTATTTTAAACATACAATGATCACCTAATTGATGTTTATTTGATGACGATATGTATGACGTCACTCAGAAAAAAAAATATCTAAAATAAGACGTTATATGATGCATTGATCAAACGCTTTTAATGTGATAAAATGATTGATTAATTTTAAGCTTACAATGTAAATATACATAAATATACATAAACATGCACACATATATACACATATACATACATATATATTATACAGATAATACATTGTATATGGAACAACATACAAACATTGAAGACAATAATGATGAAAAAATACCTTATGTAATAAATCATTCTTTTCATGATTCATCGGAAGAACAAAAAGATAAATTCACCAAAGTCTTTATTGACAGATTTTCTATTGATAAAGGGACAATGGGTCAAATTAAAAGAATGATATTACATCCATCCGTTAACAACATTCGTATAATGCCAGATTGTCATCGTGGTAAAGGTTGTTGTATCGGATTCACTTCTGAATTAACTGATAAAGTTGTACCAAACTATATCGGTGGTGATATTGGATGTGGTATAATAACTTACAGCTTAAATAAAAAACTAAGTGATCTAAATATGAGCGTTGTTGATATCGAAAAAATAATTCGTGATGTTACACCAATGGGAACACGCGAATTTAGTATTAATGATGAAAATCACATTCCGGTGAGTGATGCAAATATCAATGAATTATGTGTTAAAGCATATGACGAAGCCTACAATTTTGCAAATATGTACGGTCAAAAATTTAAAGATTCTATTTCACATTGTTTGCCCGATTACTCAATCGAATGGTTTAAAAATAAGTGTTTGCAAACACAAATTGATTACAATTATGTTTTAAAAAGTATAGGTAGTTTGGGAGGTGGTAACCATTTTATTGAAGTTAATAGTAATAAAGAAGGCATTCTGTACATAACTATTCACACAGGATCAAGAGGTTTTGGTCAAGCTATATGTTCATATCATCAAAATAAAATTAATGAAACCAAATTTATTGATTATGAAGAATTAGATGATAAAAAGAAGAAATTAATGAGAAAAATAAAAGATGCAAAGGCACTCAAAATGGTTATGGATGATATTAAAAATAATCTAGTTAGTTCAAGACATCCTGATTATTTAGAAACGAACGAAGCATATGAATATTATTTCGATATGATTTTCGCGCAAAAATATGCTGAATTAAATAGGCGAGTCATTCTACAACGAATTCTTGACAAACTCAATTTAGGAAAAATAGTTGACGACAATATTATCGAATCCATACACAACTACATTGATTTTAATGATTTCATATTACGAAAAGGTGCAATATCAGCGTCAAAAGATAAATTGTGTTTGATATCATTAAATATGAGAGACGGTATATTACTTTGCAAAGGTAAAGGAAACAAAGATTGGAATTATTCATCGGCTCATGGCGCAGGCAGGTTGCTAACGCGGACAGAATCAGAAAATAAAATAACATTAGAAATGTTCAAAAATGTTATGAAAGATGTTTATTCAACATCTGTTTTGAATGAAACAATCGATGAATCACCATTTTCTTATAAGGATAGTGAAAAAATAAAAAAATTAATATCAGATTCTGTCGAAATAATAGAACAATTGTATCCTGTCATAAATGTCAAAGCCATCTCTTAAAATTGAAAAATTATATGGCTCAATATTTCTATAAAATAAATGTTAAACAAACTTCTTTATAACATATAAAAATGACATATAGTGTATCAAAACTACCAAAAAAAATTCTGGACGTGTTTGATGAGAAAAAAATTACCGTACAAAATAATACTGGTCACACTGTGTGGCTCGAATGTCATAACGGAATTAATCCAACAATTCAAGTACAACAATGGGGTATTGAATCTGGAAGTTGGAGTAATGTGACAACTCCGACTAAATTCGTAACATTTAATTTTAATGCCAGATACAAAGATACTGTATACAGTATCGGCAAAAATATCCCAATGGGTTGTGGATACAAGTTGACTCTTAATAAAGTTGATGATATAACTAAACTACCTATTGTGACGGAATTTTCTATATAACTAAATTTTTATTTATTATTTAATCATTATTTAATCATTATCTTATTCTTCTAACATATTCTCATCATTCAATTTAAGTAATCGCCTTGTTTCTTCCGGTATTTTCCTATTATTATATAATATCAATTTGATTTCCCTTTTTGTTTGTTCTATTATTTTATCGTCATCCTTTCTACTTAGAAAATTACCGAATCTCTTTAAAGTAGATTCATCTAATTTACCTTCTAATTGTTCAAATTTCTCGACTAAATAATCACATTTTTCGTCATAAATATCTTGTAAACAATTTTCTCTATTCATTAATTTCCAATCAATTCCATCATACATCATTACATAACTGTCTTTAATGTTGGATATATAAATATTGTGGTTTTCAGGTCTGTTTTTATCAAAGTGAACTATTTGAGCAAGATTTTCAATGGATTTAAAACCTTTATTGAGAATCTTCTTGACTTGATCGTCTGTAATAAAAGATAAATCTTCCTTACCATAAGCTATCAGATTTATATTTAATTGTTTAATATTATTTTGTTGATTATTCGTATTATTGTTAGTAATATTTTGTTCATCGATATTATTAATAACTCCATTATTTGAATTATTTGTACTGGTTCCTTTTTTTATTTGTTTTTTTAATTCAGTAATTTCATTTAACATTCTTTTATTAGTTTCTTCCATCATTTGAATTTGTTTTTTACGTTCTTCCATTTCTTTCTTACTTTCTTCCATTTGTTTTATTAGTAACTGATATATTTCTTCTTTTTTATCTATATCTTCCTTTTTAACTTTGCATCTATCATTTAGATGTCTATTCAAAGACGAAATTTGAGAAAAAGTTTGCTTGCAATAGTTACATTGGGTTATTTTATCTACAGAATTAATATTTTTTATA
>Ga0182016_10007072_pt1 | contig 11644 bp, 9 predicted proteins | sample 712S2MmetaG_FD_120491 | JGI IMG/M metagenome (GOLD analysis project Ga0182016, IMG submission 120491) | Permafrost microbial communities from Stordalen Mire, Sweden - 712S2M metaG | ecosystem: Environmental > Terrestrial > Soil > Wetlands > Permafrost | place: Sweden: Stordalen | collected...
CAACGGCGATGGGCGACGGAAAATGTGCGTCCGCTGTCGAAACCGGCGCCGAATATATTGTTTCAAACGATTCAAGCTGCCTGATGCATTTGCAAGGGCTGTTGTCCCGCCAGGGTAAGAGCATCAAAACCCTTCATCTGGCCGAGGTTTTGAATCAAAAATGACTTGCTGATGCTTCAATGCCTATGACGTTTGCCACGCAGTTTCTCAAACAAGCGCGGGTTGTGGCCAGTGATTTGCGGCACCGCAAAATCATCCGCACGGCGCTGGGCAATTATGAAATCGCCCGGGACCGGCGCAAGGCCGCTTACCAGGACTGGCAGGGCGCACGCCAATTGGCTGCCGAAACCAAATGGGAGGCGATCAATCATCTGGATAAATATCTCGAACAGTTTGTCGCCAAACTGGAGTCGCGCGGGACTCGGGTACATTGGGCTTCCAATCCAGCGCAGGCCCGGGAGATCATTATTGGGATTGTCCGGGACAAAAATGCGAAATCGGTGATCAAATCCAAGGCGATGACCGCGGAGGAGATTCATCTTAACGAGGCACTCGAAAAGGCGGGGCTGTCGGTGGTGGAGTCGGATCTCGGTGAACTTATCGTTCAACTCCGTCATGAGGCGCCGTACCATATTGTTTTTCCATCCATGCACTTGACGCGGGACGAAATCAGCCAGCTCTTTCAGCGGGAGCTGGGGAGTGCGCCGACGAATGATCCCGAGGAGCTGACGATGATCGCCCGGCGGGCGTTGCGCAAAAAATATCTCACGGCGGATGTGGGAATTACCGGAGCCAATTTTGCCATTGCGGAAACCGGCATGATTTCGATCACGGAGAACGAAGGGAATGCCCGCCTCACGGCCGCGATGCCGAGAACAATGATTTCGCTGCTGGGCATTGAGAAGATTTTGCCCCGGTTTGAGGATCTGGCACTCCTCCTGCCAATGTTGGCGACGATGGGAGCCGGCCAGACTTTAACCGGTTATAACACCATGTATGGCGGACCGCGCCAGTCCGGCGAATGCGACGGCCCGGAAGAATGGCACGTGGTGCTGCTGGATAATCACCGCACGGAACTCCTCGCGGATGCGGAACAACGCGATGCGCTGCATTGCATCCGTTGCGGCGCCTGCTTGAATGTCTGCCCGATCTTTCGCAACGTCGGAGGGCACACCTATGGAACCACCTATAGCGGACCGATCGGTTCGGTCATCACTCCCCATCTGAGGGGTTTACAGGACTGGAAGCACCTCTCGAGCGCCTCAACGCTTTGCGGCGCCTGCACCGAAACCTGTCCAGTCAAGATTGACCTCCATCATCACCTCCTGCAAAACCGCCGCAATGCGGCTTTGGAAAAGCCTTCATCCGGAGAAAAAACCGCCTACAAACTTTTTACCTTCGCCGCCAACCATCCCTGGGTTTGGGCTTTGGGAAAAAAGATGGCGCGGCTGTTACAACCCCTGCAAGGTTTGTTTAAGGGTTCGGCCATTAATCCCGCGAAGGCTTGGACGCAAACGCGGGAACTGCCACCGCTTGCCGCGGAATCTTTCAAGGATTGGTGGCAAAAAAGAAAATAAACCGCATCCAATCCTGAAGTCGCTTTTATTGATTAAATGACCGAACGCGAAAACATTCTAGGCCGCATCCGCGAGGCTCTTAAAGTCAACGCACCGCATCCCGGCCATCACGGTGCCGGTGGGAATTCCCAACCAATTAATGTGGCGCCTGCCGTTCCTAGAAACTGGCTGCCCAAGGTTGGTGAAAGTTTTGAAGAGCAGTTGGCGATGTTTGCCAAAAACGCCGCCGAGCTTAAAGCGGATTTGCGCCTGCTCGCTTCGGCCGAACAGGCCCGCCAAGTTTTGTCAAAACTGGCTGGGGCAGAGGGATGGAAACAAGCAGCTTATCATGCCGGCCAACTGACTGATTCAATCTGTCCAGCCCTGACCATTCCCCTGCTCCGCACCGATCAGGGATACGACGCCCTGGCACTGGAACAGTGCGACGCGGGTATCAGCGAATGCGATGTGCTGGTGGCGCAGACGGGCTCGGTGGTGGTCACCTGCCGGAGCGCCGGCGGGCGCGCGCTTTCCGTGCTGCCGCCACATCATGTGGTGTTGGCCCGACGGGAACAGATGGTTCCCGACCTGCCGGCTGCCTTTGAATGGTTAAAAACGCAATACGGCGCGAATTATCCCAGCATGATTTCATTCATCACCGGCCCAAGCCGGACCGGCGATATTGAACGGATCCTGGTGCTTGGCGCCCATGGGCCGAAGCAATTGACGATTTTGTGTTTTTGAAGCTTTTGCCGGACGGGGTCCATCCACAACAGCTCGAAATTAGCCAGAATAGCATGAAACACGGAATAGAAATTCGGCATTTGAAACTGCCGCGATTCAAACTAAAATGTGGCTGATGAAGAGCAAGTTCCTGTTGCCGGCCATTTTCATTGCGGTGCTGGCCATTTCAAGAATCCCTGGCTTGATGCCGGGGAACTTCAGTGTCGTGTACGCGTTTGTCTTTTGTTCCGGCGTTTACTTCCAAGGCTCCGCCAAATGGTGGCTTCCCTTGGGCACCATGCTGGTGACCGATGTGGCGCTGAATATTTATTACCACGTCGCCCCTTTTGACCCCCAAATGCTCTGGAATTATGCTATTTACGCCTTGTTGATCGGCCTGGGTAAATGGATTGGCCCAAAGGCAGGCATGCTGAAATTGATCATGGGCGGGCTTTTGGGGGGCCTTTTGTTTTATTTGATCGCCAACACTGCCGCCTGGTTGGAGGACTCGTATTACGCCAAAACCCTGGCCGGCTGGATTCAAGCACTGACCACCGGGCGTCCGGGTTATCCTGCGAGCTGGGAATTCTTCCGCAACACACTGCTTAGTTCCGGCCTCTTCACGGCCCTTTTTGCCGGCGCGGCCAAGGTCACCGCGGAATCCCCGGCCGATAAAACCGCTGGTGCCCATGATCCAGCCGATTCACAGCCTGAAGCCCAGCCGCAGGAGGCGGAAACGTGAAGATCGGAGTCATCTCCGACACCCACGGTTATCTGGATCCGCGAGTTGAAGGACTCTTTCAGGGCGTGGATCATATTCTGCATGCGGGAGACATCGGGTATGCCTCCATCATCCTGGAGCTGGAGTTCATAGCACCCGTGACTGCGGTTGTGGGTAACAACGACGCTGATTTAACTTTCAAGGAGACGGAGAGCCTGGAATTGGGTGGAAAGAAGGTTCTAGTTCATCACATTGTCAATCCTCGCGAACTATCGGATAAAGTGGCCAATCGCATCCGGCGCGAGCGGCCGGATCTGGTGGTTTTTGGTCATACGCACAAGCCATTTTCTGAGAAGATTAACGAGGTGATGTTTTTTAATCCCGGTTATGCGGGGAAGCCCAAGTTCGGTGCGGAGCGCAGCGTTGCCATTTTGGAGATTGACGAAAAAGGCATTCAGCCCAGATTCATTCGCCTGTGACGCACTTCCGGGGCGGCGATCGATCCTCGACCATTATGTACTGCTCTAATGCGAAACAGCCCTCGCCGGTCGATTACCAACCATGCCGCCAAGAGCCATGGAGGATCGGCTCATGCTCGGACTTAATACAGTTTCTACTCGCTATTGCCCCGGCAACACCTGATAAAATTTCTGTGGATTGTTCGGATTCCTTGTATTGGAGTTGCCGTCGTACCAGATTTCAAAGGGCTGCGTCAGCGTAATATTCGTCTCCGTCACCCAGGAATTGGTATTGCTCAAGCTGGTGGTGCTTCGAATGATGTAATTGTAGCCCACAGTTCCGTTGATCATCACGCCGGGGAAAAGGCCCAAGTTTACGGTTGCCGGATTCACCACCACCAGTTCCGGCGGATTCGTGATGCTACCCAAACTGCTTGAAACGACGACTGAGTATAAACCGGCGTTGGTGAATTGAATAGCGGGAATCGTCAATGTGTCATTCGTTGCACCCGCGACAGCCACACCATTGTCGAACCACTGATAATCAAGAATTCCACTACCCCATGCGCCTACGCTCAGGATGTTGGTCTGCCCCCAATCTGTGACCAAACCGGTGAACGGGGTTTCCAGATAGGGATACATGTAAAGATTGGCAATGGAACTGGTGATTGATCCGTAAGTGTTGGTGATGATCACTTGATATTGACCCAGGTTTGATTGTTGAGCGCTGGCAAGCGTCAAATTACTGTTGGTGGCATTGAGAACATTGGAGCCGCCAAAAGTCCATTGATACGACAAGGGGGGCGTGCCGGTCGCGGTGACATTAAAGGAAGCGGAGTTGTACGCATAAACCAAGTCCGCTTGAGGTTGATTGCTAATGGCCGGCGGGTAAAGGATTGTCAGAGAGGGAACATCGCTGGTGATGGTGCCGCTACTGCTGGAAACCACCACATAATAGCTACCTGCATCCCCGTCACCGGCGTTCGTGATATTGAGCACGCTATTTGTTGCGCCGAAAATAAGGCCGTTGGGAGGACCGATCACAACGCTGGGCGCAGTGGAATAACCATAGCCGGGGTTCGTAATTGTAATGCTGGTCAAAATGCCGTTGCTGACCGAGGCAACGCCGGCAGTCCCGGTGCCGCCCCCACCGAGAAAACTCACACTCGGCGCCGTGCCGTAACCATTGCCGCCGTTAGTGACCACTACCGGATAAACAAAGTCACCAGTCAGTTCCGCATAGGCACCGGCGACCATCAAATAGTTCGGCGCGGTGGAGTACCATTGATAAGAAATTGGCGGGGTGCCCGCGACCGAAACTTTAAAAGATAAGTCCCCTCCAACAACAACTGATGTATTCGTCAGGTTTTGAGTAATCTGAATTGGGGGGACGGATTCGTATGCGTAAAGCTGAACCACTTCGTTGGATGATAAGGCCCGATTGTACACGCGGATGTCGCTGAGCGACCCTACCAGTGGCCCAAAACCTCCTACAAGGTATTCCTGACCGAATTGCAATGGGTTGACTTCTGAAGTGTTGAATGTGTCGGTTGGGCCATTTAGAGACAGGTTTGTTTGCAGAACACCGTCCATGTAAATGACGGCATTGGACAGGGTGGCATTCGTCGGAACCACCACCGCAAAACTGTGCCAATTCAAGCCGCCGTAGCCCGTGGGTGTCCATCCGCCAAAATAAGAGCCATTTATCAGAAAGGAGCCCGGGATATAATAACCGAGATCCAACTCGAATCTATCTCCCGGGTAAGCACTGTTTCCGCCATAAGCCAATATGGTCATGGCATTGGGAGAGGCGGGCACTTGGAACCACCCCGAAAAAGTACGAGCCGCAGTGCCCAAGGGAGGATAAAAACCAGTTAAAATGTAGCTTTGGTTAAAATAAGCCGCGGCATTGGCCAGACCAAACCGGTTCGGCACAAATGTGGCTCCGTAATTGGTCCCATTGTTCCCATTGCCACTGGCATCATTCGCATTTCCGTGGAACGGATAATATGCCACCAGTCCGTTGGTTAGAAACGACTGGGCGTTGACATGGATTGAGCAAGCCGTCGTAAAAACAAGAGATAAGAATAATCCTTTAATGGTTTTCATTGGGGATTTACCGCTAGGTTTGTTGTCCACGAACGGCGTGGACCGTTCTTCGTGATTTAGGCCATTTTCGTTCTGTTTCATAGATTTGCAACTCTTTTTTTCAGTCTGCCACCGGTTTTTGCCAGCGCAGGAAGTGTTTCGATGGCATTTGGGGCCTCAATACGTTTAAAACCCTGGAACGGTGCAAATCATGCCTTCAATTCATTCGCAAGCCTCCGATTGCAAATGCCTGGGCGTTTGAACGGTTTTTCGTCTGGTTCCGTGGCGGCATCTCGTTTTCAAGGCCAGCAGCAGTCGCAGTTCTGACTTGGATTTCCGCGCAAGCGGTTTGTTTGAAGCGCAGCACCAATCAAAGCATCAGCGCGGCAAAGCCACCTAAAAGCTTCCCTTGGAATGGTTTTTAGTGGACGGCCTGATGTCATTTGTGTTCAACTTAACAAACTTTTTAAACCTGTGAAAACTAGTGTAGTGTCCACTAAGTCCGTTTAATTATCGCATTCAGGCGCTCGCGTGCCTGTTTGATCTTGGCCAAGATTTCTTCTCCCTTGGCCTTCCAAACGTAACGCTTGGGGGCCAGATTGCGGTCGCCCAAATAGTTGAAAATGGCGTCTTTGAGCTCCTGTACGCTTTCGAAACTACCGGGGAGCACAACCTCCTGGCTCAGGTCGCGGAAAAAGCGTTCCACCAAATTCAACCAAGAACTGCTGGTGGGCGTGAAGTGCAAGTGAAAGCGTGGATGTTGTTTCAGCCAGCGTTTGACCTGCGGGGTTTTGTGCGTGGCATAGTTGTCCAATATCAAATGAACCTGCAAATCGGCCGGAACCTCCTGATCAATGGTCTTCAAAAACTGGATCCATTCTTGATGGCGGTGTCGCTGGGTGCTATGCGCCAAGACTTTTCCCTCCAGATAGTCCAGCGCGGCGAATAGCGTCAGCGTCCCGTGGCGATAATAACCGTGTGTGCGGGTTGCAATGTGCCCTTGGCCCAAGGGCAGCCCCGGCTGGCTTCGTTCCAAAGCCTGGCATTGGCTCTTTTCATCGCAGCACAACACGACGGCCTGTTGTGGCGGCGATAAATACAACCCGACAATATCCCAAAATTTCTGTTCGAAGTGCTGATCGTTGGACAGTTTGAACGTGCGTGTTTGGTGAGGTTTTAAATCGTTACGATACCATAGTTGCTGCACCCAGCTTTTCGAGATGCCGGCTTGTTTTGCCATGCTGCGGCAACTCCATCGAGCCCGTCCCTTGGGTGGTTGCGTCACTTTGGTCAGAACGGTATTCAGTGTGTCAGAAGCAACCTGAGCCGGACGTCCCAACCGCGCATCATCTTGCAAGCCAGCAAGGCCCAGCCGGGCAAAGCGCCGCCGCCATTTACACACAGTTTGTTTTGAGGTTTGCAACTCGGCGGCGATTTCCTCGTTGGGCCACCCCAGGGCGGCGGGCAGGATAATACGGGCTCGCAACACCTCAGCTTGGCTGGTGCTCGAAGCCCGAATCAGCGTTTCCAATTGTTTCCGCTGCACTTGATCCAAAACGATTTCCGGAGGGGTACGTGACATCCGTACACCCTAGAAATGGCTGATGATAATTCAACGGATTTAGTGGACACTACACTAGGATCAATGTTGGTTTTGTTATTGGTTTGTATGTGCTTATTTTTTGTGGTTGTAAGCCATCGCCCTCGGTAGTGACTGGTCAAGTCTTTATCGCGACTCAGGGGGGCGAGAGTGTCAAACTCGGTGACGTGGGTATCCTCATTGTTGCGAAGTCGGACGTTGCCAAGTATCTACAGGATAAACAGCTGGATATTGACGAGCAGAAAGGGGTGAACGAGAAGGAAATCGCCTCCATAAATAGTGGAAAGGTGCCTGATGTCGTCAAGAACGATCCTGACTATGTTAAGGCGGAGGAGCAATTCAACGACTTTGAGCGGCAGGCAAACGAGGTGATTGATCGTATGGGTCGTGATCGGGCTATTGAGGATGATGCCGAAAGACAAATTGCGAGCGATCAGGCCGATGCTGACTCGAAGACCGCACAGGCGGGAATGCAGGGCGCGATTGATGATATGAAAGCGGCCACTGTTAAGGTGGTGGAAAAAATCGAAAAATATCCCGAACCGGCAGATTATTTTCAGCGTTTCTCCCCGTCCTTGATCGCGACAACAACCACGGATTCGGAGGGTAATTTTACGGTGTCTTATGCTAGTAAGGTCCCCGTTGCTGTTTTTGCTCATGCTCAACGAATGGTTGGCGATGATACAGAAGCTTACTATTGGATACTGGATGTCCCTGCGAACGGTAAAAGCGTTAGAATTTTGTTGAGCAACAGCAATTTGGCCGATTCGGATCCTGACGGATATTTAAAAATGGTTGCTTCGCGTTAGCAAGTCTTGGCCAGCTAGACAGGTTTTGTTTTGATCGTTGTTGCCGTTTTTAGGGATTGATTAATTTACTGAGGCTTCCTCCTGACAGTCCTTTAATCCCTTCGTAGGTGGCTATCACTTTCCATGCTATGTGTCCGATTTCTGTGACCCTGTCGGTGATGGGTTTCACGTCTTCACCGAATTTGTGCATAACTATGCCGGACTCTGCGAGTAATCCCCAGATTTGCTCTAGTTCAGACATTGGCTGGTGAAATTCGCTTTGCTTTTTTTCAAGTCGTTTTAAAAGCCTGCGCTTGTGAGCTGCTGAGAGCTTCTCATTTTCCGAGATGAGGTCTCTGAGCTCGTTTATCAAAGGGCAGGGTGTCTATGAGCCCCAGCCCTCCCCTGCTCTTTCACTTTCAGTTCCTAACCGATTCACGAACAGTGGGGTCAGCGTTGCGGGGCAGCGAACACAGCCTCGCTCAAATGAATTCCGCGGGATGCCAGCACAATCTCAGAAACCAAACGAGGGGTGCCAGAGGGCACAGTAAAGACCATCCATGTGGCCATTTCATGCCACATTGACCGGGAGATGCCGGCCTGCGACATTGTGCATATCAATGCCCAACTGTATTTTAGGCTCACGCCATGACACTGACGATTTGCCCAAGGGCTGTTGCAAAATGTGTTAATCTGTTGAGGGCATTCCCCGCTTATTCGACAAAGTTGGTTTCCAATTCATTTTTATCACCCAATCTATCATGCGTAAACAAGCCACAACCCCAGCGCACGCGCCAATAATTATTACGGTTTTCCTGCTGATTGTTCTGTTTGGCGCCATCAGGTCTGATGCCTGGCAGATGAAGCAGGCACCGCTGATGACACCTTGGGCGTTCATGGTGGACACCAATGCACCGCTGCCAGAATACCCTCGCCCACAAATGGTCCGGTCCAATTGGATGAACTTGAATGGCATCTGGCAGTTTCAGCCAGGAGCCACAAACGATCCAGTCCCGACCGGCCAGACATTGTCGAGCCAGATTTTGGTACCGTATCCCATGGAATCAGCCATTTCAGGGGTTATGCAATATAGTGAATTCTCCTGGTATCGCCGGACATTTACGGTGCCTTCCGCTTGGAGTGGAAAGGAAATCATCCTGCATTTAGACGCGGTAGACTGGCAGGCCACGGTCTATGTGAATGGGCAACAAGTTGGGATTCACAAGGGTGGCTATGACCCGTTCAGCTACGACATCACGGCCTATCTTAACGGCGGAGTTAACGAATTGATCGTGAATGTCTACAGCCCGGAAGACAACGGTGGGGAACCGCGCGGCAAACAAACGCTCTATCCGGGTGGCATCTTGTATACCTCTTCCAGCGGCATCTGGCAGCCCGCCTGGCTGGAACCAGTGGATGCTTCCGGCATCAGCAACTTTAAAATTGTGCCGGACGTGGACAACGGGCTTTTGCGGCTCACCGTGAACACGTATGCCACCCCCGGCGTTTCCGTTTTGGCAACCGTGTCATCCAACGGGGTTCCGGTGAGCACCATGTCGGGAAGTCCGCAAACAGAAATCGATCTGCCGGTGCCCAATGCTAATTTGTGGTCGCCTGACAATCCTTTCCTCTACGATCTGCAAATTTCGACGGTTCATAGTGGTGTCACCAATGACAGCATGGCGAGTTATTTTGGAATGCGGAAAATTGCACTGCAGCTGGTCAACGCTGTTCCGGAGATTTACCTGAACAATCAACCGTATTTTTCGATGGGACCGCTGGATCAAGGATTCTGGCCGGACGGCCTTTATACCGCGGCCACGGATGCGGCTCTGAAATACGATTTACAGATCGAAAAAGCGCTTGGATTCAACGCGGTCCGCAAGCACATCAAGGTGGAACGGCAGCGCTGGTACTATTGGGCGGACAAGCTTGGATTGCTGGTCTGGCAGGATATGCCAAGCTGTAACTCTTACACGGGCAATCCGCAGCAAATCGACCCGAACGATTTTATCGCCGAGTTGAGTGCGATGGTGACCAACCATTGGAACACCACCGCCATTGTGGACTGGACAACCTTTAACGAAGGCCAGGGGCAAAGTGGCTACGGCCAGACCAATACTCCTTACCTGGTAAATTTGGTCGAGACACTTGACCCGTCGCGGCTGGTGAATCAGGCGAGCGGCGGATCTTATTATGGAGTTGGCGACATATTCGACAATCATAGCTATCCTGACCCCGGCGACCCGGTAAGTGCGACTCAAGCGCCGGTGGATGGTGAATTCGGAGGAATTGCGTGGCATGTGAATGGGCATTTGTGGAACCCCGCCCTGGCCGGAACCGGCTATCTGCTGGCCAGCTCGCTGGACAATTTTGCCTCCCTGTATGATGGGTACCTTGATGAAGCTCTGAATTACAAAAACCTCTCCAATGGCGGATTGAATGCCGCCATTTACACGCAGATAACGGATGTTGAGAATGAATGCAACGGATTGATGACCTATGACCGCCTGGTCAAGCCGGACATGGATCGAATTTATCTGTCAAATTTGAAGGCGATCACCGGTCATATCACCGTGACACCGGTGGTGCCGACTTCTCAATCTGTCCCGCAAACTTGGTTGTATACTACCAACACGCCGCCGTCGAATTGGTATGCCACAACTTTTAACGCCTCCAGTTGGAGCACCGGGCTGGCTGGGTTCGGAACCACCGATCCGAATGTGACTCCTAATACAGCCTGGAACACACTGGGTTATATTTATTTGCGGCGCACCTTCAATCCCGGTCCGCTTTCCCTGCAACAAATAAATGATTTGGGTTTCACAGTTTATCATGATGAAGACGTGGTGATCTATATCAACGGCGTCTTTGCCGCTTCGGCTTCTGGATATTCCTCGGCTTATGTCAGCCTGCCTATGTCCGCGCAAGCGCAGGCCGCAATCATCCCTAATGGCACCAACGTCATGGCGGTTTCCTGCTATCAGAGCACCGGCGGACAGTTCATTGATGTGGGCATTTCCGATCAGCAACTGGTGGCCAATACATTCACCATTCCCGCTGATGAGATTGGATACTGGCCGCTGGATGCCACGAGCGGCAACGTGGCCGTGGATGCCTCAGGCAGCGGGAATAATGGAACGGTTTATGGGGCAACTTGGAATCCCAACGGCAAAGTTAATGGCTGCCTTGGTTTTAATGGCATCAATAGTTACGTCCAGATCACGAACCTGGTTAGCGGTGACTTTAGCATCGCCTTCTGGGTTAATACGACCCAGACCACCGGCACGGGGCAATGGTATAACGGCGCAGGCCTCGTGGACGGCGATTCTCCAGGAACGGCCAATGATTTCGGGACGGCCCTGCTGGGCAACAAGTTTGCCTTCGGGGTCGGTAATCCGGATACCACCATTTCATCAGCCACCTCAATCAACGACGGCAATTGTCACCAATGCGTTGCCACCCGGGTGCAGTCCACAGGCGCAATCAATGTTTATGTTGACGGCAAATTGGAGGCCTCGGGAACCGGCAGCACAGCTTTGCTGAACGCCTCGAGTTCCTTGACGTTCGGTCGCATTGACTCTGGCGGAGGCTATTTTAACGGCCGTCTGGACGAAGTGGAAATCTTCAACCGAGCGCTGGGCGGTGATGAAATTTATGCTCTTTTCAACAACGGCGTATTCCCCCAGACAACCCCGACGATCCTCCTG
>Ga0182016_10007073_pt1 | contig 11644 bp, 8 predicted proteins | sample 712S2MmetaG_FD_120491 | JGI IMG/M metagenome (GOLD analysis project Ga0182016, IMG submission 120491) | Permafrost microbial communities from Stordalen Mire, Sweden - 712S2M metaG | ecosystem: Environmental > Terrestrial > Soil > Wetlands > Permafrost | place: Sweden: Stordalen | collected...
ACATTCGAGATGGGCGCCTATTTGCGCGACCGCCGCCTGAAGGTGCTCACCAACTCCTATCCGCTCGCGGAGGTCTTGATCCGAGACAGCCAGTGTCGGGTAGCTTTGCCCGGTGGCGAGGTCTATCGCGAAGAAAAGTTGATCGTGTCGCCCTTCGAGGACGATGCGACGCAGCACTACTCGGCTTCGCGCATGTTCATGAGCGCGATTTCCGTCGGCGAACTCGGCGTGATTGAGGGGCATCCCCTGATTGCGCGCGCAGAGCGCAAACTATTGGCGCGTGCGCGGGAACTTGTCGTACTCGTCGATTCCTCCAAGTTCGCGCCGCGCGGAAGTCTCGTCGTTTGTCCGCTCTCGCGTGTCGCACGCGTAATCACTGACTCGCAGGTCCCGCGAGCGGCGCTCGAAATGCTGCGCGAGGCAGGAGTCGCCGTCGATATCGTCGAAACAGCCGCCGACGCGTCGGCCGCCGCATGAACGTCTCGGCTATCTCCGCGCCGCCGCCGCTGCTGGAAGTGAGAGGCCTGGAGAAGTCGTTTCCCGGCGTGCGTGCGCTGTCGGGCGTCTCCTTTTCGGTGGCTGCGGGCGAAATCCACGCCTTGCTCGGCGAGAACGGCGCAGGCAAGTCGACCCTCATCAAGATTGTGTCGGGCGTCTTTTCGCAGAACGCGGGCGAGATTTTGATCGACGGCGTCGAGCAGAACTTTCATTCGCCCGAGGATGCGCGCCGCGCAGGCGTCGCGACGATCTATCAGGAGTTGCTGCTCTTCCCCGAGCTGACGGTCGCGGAAAACATTTTCATGGGGCACGCGCCGCGGCGCCTCGCGGGCCGTTTGGACTGGCGCGAGATGCGCGAGCGCGCCGAGCGCCTGCTGGAGTCCTTGGAGATTCACGATCTGGCGGCGGACCGCGTTGTCGGCGCGTTAAGCGTCGGCAATCGCCAACGCGTGGAGATACTTCGCGCGCTCTCCTATGACGCCAGGCTGCTGATCATGGACGAGCCGACGGCGGCGCTGACCGAACCCGACGTCGTCCGCCTCTTCAAAATCGTGCGGCTTCTCAAAGCGCGCGGCGTCGGCATCATCTACATCAGCCATCGCCTTGATGAAATCTTTACGCTCGCCGACCGCGTCACGGTGTTGCGCGACGGCGCCTATGTCGGCACCCGCGACGTCGCCCGAACCGATCCCGGCGAACTCGTGCAGATGATGGTCGGGCGCACGATCGAAAACTTGTTTCCCAAAGTCGAGGCGCCAATCGGCGCGCCGGTCCTTGAAGTCGCTGACCTCGTGCGCCGGCCGACAACCCGCGGCGTCAGTCTGAGCGTGCGGTCGGGCGAGATCGTAGGCCTGGCAGGGCTTGTCGGATCGGGGCGCAGCGAGCTCGCGCAGGCAATTTTCGGCGTGACCCCAGCCGAGTCCGGTGCAATTCGCATCGCCGGCGAGCCGGTCGTCATCCGCTCGCCCGGGCAGGCGCGCGATCTCGGTATCGCCTACGTACCGGAGGATAGGGGCACCCAAGGACTGGTCCGCCCGATGAGCGTTTTGCAGAATTTCTCGCTCGCAGCGCTGGGCTCGCTTTCCCGGTTCGGCTTCATCGACCGCGCCGCGGAGCGACGTCTCGCCGAAACCGGGGTAGCGCAACTGAGCGTCAAGACGAGTTCCCTTGAGCAGGTTGCCGGGCGGCTATCGGGCGGCAACCAACAAAAGATCGTGCTGGGGAAGTGGCTCGCCAATAATCCTCGCCTGTTGATTCTCGATGAACCGACGCGGGGCATCGATGTTGGTGCGAAGGCCGAGATCCACCGCATCATGGGCGATCTTGCGCGTCAGGGCGTCGCGATCCTGCTGATATCGAGCGAATTGCCCGAAGTCTTGGGAATGAGCGACCGCGTGCTGGTAATGCGCGAGGGCCGCTTCGTCGCTGAATTCGCGCGCGCCGAGGCGACGCCGGAGGCGGTCGGCGCGGCGATGATGGGCGGCAGCGGAACCTTGAGGGGCGCGGCGGCATGAGCGCGATCGCGATGGAGACGCGCGCGGCGCCGCGCGCGAGCCTGCTGCGGCGGCTCTCTTCGCAGGAAGTCCTGCTGGCGATCGCAATTGTTGTATTGGCCCTTGTCGTCGGCGCGATCAACCCGCGTTTTCTCGCAACCCGCAACCTTTCCGACATTCTACTCGGCAACGCCTATGTCGCGGTTGCGGCGATCGGGATGTCGATGGTGATAATATCCGGAAACATCGACATTTCCGTCGGCGCGCTGATCGGCGTGCTCGCGACGATCAGCGGCTCGATGGCGGTCGCGGGATATTCCATCGCTCTGGCCTGGCTCGTCCCCGTGCTGGTCGGCATTGCAGTGATGGCGTTGCAAGGCGCGGTCATCGCTTACCTGAGAATTCCCGCGATCGTCGTCACGCTTGGCATGTTGTCGATCCTGAAGGGTGGCCTCATCAGCGTGACGGGGGGAAAATGGATCACGGATCTGCCCGACAGCTTTCATCTGGCCGACATCGAACTCTTCGATATTCTGCCGATGCCGGTGCTCATCATGGTCGGTGCGACGATCTTGGCAGCGCTATGGATGCGATATACCGCGCAAGGGCGCGCGATTTACGCCACCGGCGGGAACCCCGAGGCGGCCCGCTTGTGCGGGATCTCGCCGCAGGTCACGGTCGTGATGGTGTTCGCCCTCCACGGCCTATTTGCGGGAATCGCCGCGCTGCTGTTCGCCACACAGCTGAAGGTCATTCAATCGACCGTGCCGCCCAACCTCGAGCTGACGATCATTACCGCCGCGGTCGTCGGCGGTGTCAGTATCCTTGGGGGCGTCGGAACGGTCATCGGGTCGACCCTAGCAGCGATCCTAATCGCTGAAATTGCAAGCGCGCTGGTCTTCGTGAGCATCTCGCCCTACTGGATTCGCGCGGTGCAAGGCGGCCTCATTCTGTTGACTGTGGTCGCCGACATCGTGCGACGACAGCGCCGGGTGGCCGGGGACTCGCGATGACCAGTCTGGCGGCCGCCCCTCCCGAACGCCGCGTACCGCGCTGGCTCGCCCGCCACGAAACCTTGCTTGCGGCGGTCCTCATCGTCGCGCTCGCGATCCTGGGCGCCCTCAACAACCGATTTCTGACCCTGGACAATCTGCTCAACCAGGGCCGGTTGATGACGGAAGTCGGCCTCATCGCGCTGCCGATGACCTTTGTCATTATCACGGGTGGCATCGATCTGTCGGTCGGCTCCGTCGTAGGGCTTTGCGCGATCGCGCTCGGCTACAGCTGGAAGAACTTGGGCTTTCCACTCCCGGCGGCGATTGCCTTCGCAATCGCACTCGGCGCGATCTGCGGGTTCATCAACGGTTTCTTCATCACGCGGGTCAAAGTGCCGCCGCTTATCATGACCATCGCCACTTTAGCGCTTTATCGCGGTTTTGCCGAGGGAATCAGCCAGGCCCATTCCGTGCGCGGCTATCCCGAATGGTTCTATTTCATGGGACAAGGGGAGCTGTTCGGCGTTCCTACCCAGCTTTGGCTCCTCGTCGCGGCGATCGTCATCGCGGGGGTGGCGCTAGACCGAACGACATTCGGGCGCTCGCTCTACGCCATCGGCGCTAACGAGACCGCCGCGCGCTTTTCCGGCCTTCCCGTCGATCGCATTAAGCTCGTTGTATACACGCTTTCCGGCCTGATGGCGGGCGTGTCGGCCTATGTTCTCGTTTCGCGCGTCACGACGACACGCTCCGACATGGGCATCGGCTATGAGCTCGACGTGATCGCCGCGGTCGTGCTCGGCGGCACGAGCATATTCGGCGGCTCCGGCACGATCTGGGGCACAGTCGTCGGTCTCGTCATGATACAGTTGCTCAAGGATGGACTGGCGCTCACCGGCGTTAAGGGCGACGCGACCATCGTCGTCATCGGCACGGTGCTGATCGCGTCCACGCTATTGGCAAGTTCTCTGCAAAAGCGCCGGGACGTCGGCGGTTGACGGAGTAAGAGCCGCACAGCGGCAAACCAGGAGGAAACGATGATGAAGCTATTGATGACGACGGTGGCGGCCGCGGCGCTGGCCCTGACCTTCGGGGCGAGCGGCGCCCGCGCCGGCGACAAATGGGACGGGGCGGACGACTTGCCGACCAACCCGCTCGCCTGCGATTCCAGCGGCGGGGGGACGGTGGCGGCAAAGCCCTATGACGGCGGCCAGCCGACCGGCGCGCCCGACAAAGCAGGCAAGGAAATCACCCTCGTCGATGTGCCCAAGCTGATCGGCATCGGCTATTTCAACGCAACGTCGAAGGGCATGCAGGACGCCGCCAAGGAGCTTGGCAACGTCAAGGTCACCACCGACGGGCCGACCGAGGCCAAGATCGACGAGCAGATCAAATTCATCGACAATTACGTCACGCGCGGCGTGGATGGAGTCCTCTTTGCCGCCAACGACCCCGTCGCGATCGCACCTGTGTTGAAAAAGGCGCTGTCGAAGGGCATACATGTCGTTGGCTACGACGCCAATTCGACGCCCGACGCGCGCCAATGGTTTGTCAATCAGGCTGAGTTCAACGGCATCGGCAAGGCGTTGATCGACTCGCTGGCCAAAGAGATCGGTGAGGACAAGGGCTTTGCCATCGTCACGTCCACTTTCACCACTCCGAACCAGGCGCGCTGGATCGCGGAGATGTCGGCCTATGCCGCCAGGTGTCATCCGAAGCTGAAATGGCTGGAGACCGTCGAGGCGCAGGAGGACAACGTCCTTTCGTTCAACCAGGCGACGACGCTGATCAATAAATACGGCGACAAGCTCGCGGGCCTTGTCGGCATGACGTCGGTCGCGACGCCGGCTTCGGCCGAAGCGGTCACCAAAGCCAAGCTCTGCGGCAAGGTCGCGGTCGTGGGCCTCGCCACGCCCAACGCGATGAAACCCTACGTCAACGCCGATTGCGTCAAGTCGGTCGTGCTATGGAACCCGGTCGATCTCGGCTATGCCGCGACCTACGTCGTTCGCGCCGTCGTAGACGGCAAGCTGAAGCCCGGCGATACCTCGGTTGAGGCCGGCAAGCTCGGCAAACTGACCGTCGTCAATGGCAGCGAAATCCTGCTCGGCGCGCCGTTCATCTTCACCAAGGCGAACGTCAAGGACTTCGACTTCTGAGCTAAGGCCGCAAGGAGCCGTCCCCAGCCCTTCCCCGTAAATGGGGAGGGGCATTCGCGGCGCTGACTTGACACAGAGATTCCTATGCCCCTCGAGCGCGTTGGCTTCGCCATGCAACTAAGCGAGGGCGCCGCCGACGAATACCGGCGCCGCCACGACGCGCTTTGGCCGGAACTCGCCGACCTGCTGCGCAAAAGCGGAATTTCCAACTATTCCATTTTCCTCGACGAGCGGACCCACACGCTGTTCGGCTACCTCGAGCGGGTAGACGGCCATGCGATGGACGCGCTTCCCTTTCAGTCGATCATGCGGGAGTGGTGGGCGCATATGCGCGACATCATGCAGGTGAACGCCGACAATTCGCCGGTCGTGACGCCGCTGATGGAAGTGTTTCATCTTTCTTAGGAGTGCGGACCATGGGCGGCGCGGTCGCGGTGCTCGACGTCGGCAAGACCAACGTCAAGCTGGTCTTGTTCGCGCCTGACGGCGCCGCGATCTGGGAGCGTTCGACGCCCAACCGTCCCCTCCCCGCCCCACCCTATCTGCATGCGAACGTCGAAGCGATCTGGACTTTTTTTCTCGAGGCGCTCGCCGAGGCGGCGAATGCTCACGAGATCGAGGCGATCGTCCCGACCGCGCACGGCGCCGCCGCCGCACTGGTCGACGACCGCGGCCTCGCGCTTCCCCTGCTCGACTACGAGGCCGACGGCGTCGAGGAGATCGAGCCGGAATACGCAAAAATCCGCCCGCCGTTCTCGCAAACCTATTCGCCGCCGTTGGCGGGAGGCCTCAATGTCGGGCGGCAACTGGCCTGGCAGCGCGCGACGTACCCCAAGGAATTCGCCCGCGCGCGCCATCTGCTGTTTTATCCGCAATACTGGTCCTGGCGGATGACGGGCGTCGCCGCTTCGGAAGCGACGTCGCTCGCCTGCCACACCGACCTTTGGCTTCCCGCCAAAAACGCGCCGTCCGAGCTTGTTCGCGCGCTCGGCCTCGAGGGGCGCGTGCCGCCCGTGGCGCCGGCCTGGACTTCGCTTGGGCCGCTGCGTCCGGAGATCGCGACGGCGACCGGCCTCACGCGGGACGTCCGCGTGCTTAGCGGCGTTCACGATTCCAATGCCTCGATAGTTCCCTACCTCGCCAACTGGAAGGCGCCGTTCACGGTCGTCTCGACGGGAACCTGGGTCATCCTGCTCGGCGTCGGTCTGCCGATCGAGGGGCTCGACCCGGAAGCCGACATGCTCGCCAATCTCGACATCACGGGGCGCCCGACCGCCTGTGGAAGGTTCATGGGCGGGCGCGAATATGCGGAGATCGCCCGGCGCGACCTCGCCGCGCCTTCGCGCGAAGCCGTGCAGGCGCTGATCGACCGAGGAACGCTCGCCCTGCCGGCTTTCAGCGCGCAGGGCGGCCCGTTCGCCAAGTTCCGAGGACGTATCACAGGCGAACTCGGCGAGAGCGAACGCGGCGCCCTGGCGACGCTCTACGTCGCGTTGATGACCGACCATATGCTTACGCGGCTTGGCGTGCGCGAGGGGCCGGTGGTCGTCGACGGTAACTTCGGCGCGAACGTCGCCTTCGGCGCCGCGCTCGCGCAATTGCGCCCTAAACAGGAGGTCGTCTCGACCCGCCGCCCAATCGGCTCGGCTTATGGCGCCGCGATGCTCGCGTCCTGGCCGCATTGCCCGCCGCTGCCGGAAACTTTCGCGCATCGCAGTTGGGATCTCGGCGGGTTCGAGGCCTATCGCGTACGCTGGCTCGAGGAGGCGCTCGCCTCGCGCTAGCGACTCCCTTGGCCGGAAAAAGCATGATAAGGCCGCGCGAAAGTCCCTCTCGCCAGCGAGCCCGCCCGAAATGACGATCGACACCGCGCCGCTCGGCCGCGCCCTGATTTCGGTGTCCGACAAGTCGGGAATCGTCGAACTCGCCCGCGAGCTGAGCGGTCGCGGCGTCGAGATCGTCTCCACCGGCGGCACGGCGGCCGCGCTCGTACAAGCTGGCCTCAAGGTCGTCGACGTCGCCGCGTTGACCGGCTTTCCCGAGATGATGGACGGGCGGGTGAAGACGCTGCATCCGCGCGTACACGGCGGCCTGCTCGCGATCCGTAACGATCCTGCGCATCAGGCGGCGATGATCGCCAACGGCATCCAGCCGATCGACCTGCTGGTCGTCAACCTCTATCCCTTCGAGGAGGCGCTGCGGCGCGGCGCCTCGTTCGAGGAGACGATCGAAAACATCGACGTCGGCGGCCCCGCGATGATCCGCGGCGCGGCGAAGAACCATGCCGACGTTGTTGTGATCGTTGATCCCGCGGACTATGCGGCGCTGCTCGCCGAACTCGACGCCTATCAGGGTTCGACGAGCCTCGGGTTTCGCCGCGCTATGGCGCAAAAGGCCTATGCGCGCACCGCGGCCTATGACGCCGCGATCTCCAACTGGCTCGCCCGCGAGACACATCAGGCCCCGCCGACCTGGCGCGCGTTCGGCGGCAAGATATCGAGAGCGCTGCGCTACGGCGAGAACCCGCATCAGTCCGCAGCGTTTTATGTTGGTCCCGAGTCGCGGCCCGGAGTCGCGACGGCGCGACAGGTGCAGGGCAAGGAGCTCTCCTACAACAACATCAACGACACCGACGCCGCTTATGAGCTCGTCGCCGAATTCGACGCGGGAGCGTCGGCGGCAGTCGCGATCATCAAACACGCCAACCCCTGCGGTGTCGCGGTCGGCGCGACCTTGCTAGAGGCCTATGAGAAGGCGCTCGCCAGCGATCCCGTCTCGGCGTTTGGCGGCGTCGTTGCGCTCAACCGCCGCCTCGACGCCGAAGCCGCGCGGAAGATTGTAGAGATCTTCACCGAGGTGATCATCGCGCCGGAGGCGGACGACGACGCGATCGCGATCGTCGCCTCCAAGAAGAACCTGCGGCTCCTCATCGCGGGCGCGCTGCCTGATCCCAAAGCGGCGACGCTGACCGTGCGATCGGTCGCCGGCGGCTTCTTGGTGCAGGATCGCGACAACGGCGCGCTCGATCGTTCGGAACAGAAAGTTGTGACGAAGCGTGCGCCGACGGACGCCGAGCGCGCGGATCTCGAATTCGCCTGGCGGGTCGCCAAGCATGTGAAGTCGAACGCGATCGTTTACGCCAAGGGCGGCGCGACGGTCGGCATCGGCGCGGGGCAAATGTCGAGGGTCGATTCCTCGCGCGTCGCCGCGCAGAAGGCGAGGGATGTCGCGGGAACGGGAGCGCCAGCGACAGAGGGCTCGGTCGTGGCTTCCGACGCGTTCTTCCCTTTCGCCGATGGTCTCGTCGCGGCGGTCGCTGCCGGCGCGACCGCGGTCATTCAGCCTGGCGGGTCGCTGCGCGACGCCGAGGTGATCGCGGCGGCGGACGCGGCGGGGGTTGCAATGGTCTTTACCGGCATGCGCCACTTCCGGCATTGAGTAATGCCAAAAGCAGAACGCTCTAGGCAGGTGCGCCCATCGCGCTCCGCGGGTGCGGCGAGCGTCGACGCAAAGGTCGGGAACGGGGGGCCGGCTATATCTGCGACCTCCTAGCGGACAATGTACTGCGAGTGTGAACCCAAGAGCTGGCAAGCTTGCGCGATCATGCTCTTGACGATCTCGGCGGCGGGCGGCGCGTCACGAATAATTCCGGAAACCTCTCCCATGAGTACGCCCGAGTTATCCGCGTCCCCCGCCTTGAACGCAACCTTGAAGCGTTCATACTCGACATCGATTGCCCTCTCCATCTCGCGCTCGCGCCCGTGCCACGTGGCGACAAAGGCGTTGTTGAGAACGCGAACCACGAACTCCGGATTGGGCCAGTAGCGCTTCCGGGCGACGTCGACCGAGGTCGACTTGATCGTGGAATCGCCGTCAGCTCCGATAATCGCCTGGCGAAACCCTTCAGGCGCTTCCGACTCCTGGCTGGCGACGAAGCGCGTTCCAACAAGAACGCCCTCGGCGCCCAGCATCAGCGCCGCGGCAAGTCCGCGGCCATCCCCCACGCCGCCTGCCGCGACCAGAACGGTATCGGGTGAGCGCCTGGCGAGATAGTCGGCGCCTTCCGGGACAAGCGTGAACAGGCCTCTGTAGCCGCTATGACCGCCGGCCTCGCAACCCTCGGCAACGATGATGTCGGCGCCGGCATCGACGGCTTCGCGCAGGTACTTCATCGCCTGCACCTGGCAGATCAGCGGCACGCCTCGCGCCTTGATGCGCGACGCGTGCGGTTCGACCTCCCCGAAGGAGAGCATCAAAGCCGCCGGCTGCTTGTCCAGCGCCAGATCGAGCAGCTTGGGATCGCGTGCCATCGACCACGTGATGAAACCGCAGCCAACCCTTGCATTCCCCGCGGCCGCGAATTGCTGCTCCAACCAATCTTGGTCGCCGTATCCTCCGCCGACAATGCCAAGCCCGCCTGCGAGGGACACTTCGGCGGCAAGCTTCCCGCCCGCCAAGACGTTCATCGGCGCCAGAAGGATCGGGTGCTCTATCCCGAGCTTCTCGGTCAGCCTTGTCTTCAAACGCATTTCGCTCCCCGAGCGCCGGGCTGTCATCTTCAGGCGATGACTAATCAGAAATCCACTTTTAACCGAAACGACAAAACGTGAAAGGGCGATAAAATTCAATCCGCATCAAGGTCGTCCCCTGTTAGTCGAAACCGGCCAATCAACGAACGCCGAACCGCGGGGTTCCACCCTCGCAGGCTCCGGACCCGCGGCCAAATCCCGCATGCGTAAAAACCGGACGCCTTAATGATAACGGTCGCGACTGATTGATCGGGATTTCCTGGGGCGACCGGCGCTTGAAAAAGATCCGGGGCGCCTTGCGCCGCGCGCCCGCATGCCGCAGACTTAGTTCGTCGAGGTCCGAACACGGGGTCTACACCCGGGCTCGACGACGGGACAGGGAACGCACATCCAGCTGGGGAAGGCAATCCAATGGCTATTTTCGACTCCCTCATAGACGACGTCGCCAAACGTTTCGGGCTTCGCGCGAACGCGGGCGCGCTGGTCCGGGAAGTCGTGTCGACGGCGACCGGCGCGCCCGGGGGGCTCGGCGGCTTTCTCGACACATTGAAATCGGCTGGTCTGGGTTCGCGGGTGTCGTCCTGGCTCGGCCATGCCGATGCTCCGGCGCTTACCGGCCCGCAACTCGAAAAGGCGCTCGACGCGTCGGTCCTCCGCGGCATCGCCAGCCGGGTCGGCGGCCCCGTCGCCAACCCTGCGATCGCCTATATTCTGCCGAAGGTGGTCGGCCTGCTGACGCCGGGCGGCGTCATTCCCACCCGTTTGCCCGCCGAGATCACCGCGTTCCTCAACCCGCAGCCGCTTCCGCCGATCGTCCGGCGCGAGCAGGTCGCCCCGAGCCGCTTGGCCGTGATCCGCGATGAGGCGCCGGTCGTCCGGCAGCGGGTCAGCGAGCAGGTCGCGCCGAGCCGCATGGCGGTGATCCGCGACGAGGCCCCGGCCGTCCCGGACGAGAAGCGATGGATATGGCCCTGGCTGTGGCCGGCGCTCGCGGCTATCGCTCTTTTCGCGTACGTCACCGCGCCGCACCGAACGGCGGTTGGGCCGGCGGGCGCGACACCGCTAGGCGCTGTCGCCCGGGTCGACGACGCGCGGATCATCGCCAACGGCAAGACCGGTCGGGACTGGCTGAGCAACGGCCTCGATTACAGCGCGACCCGATTCAGCCCGCTCGATCAGATCACTACCACGAATGTCGGAAAGCTGGGTCTTGTCTGGTCGTATCCGCTGAACTCCATTCGAGGCGTCGAGGCGACGCCGATCGTCGTCGACGGGACCATGTATGTCACGGCGCCCTGGGGCATCGTCCATGCGCTCAATGCCGGGACCGGCGAGAAGCTCTGGACCTACGACCCGGAATCCCCGCGACTGGAAGGTTACAAGCTCTGCTGCGATATCGTGAATCGCGGCGTCGCGGTCTATAAGGGCAAAGTCTATGTCGCTTCGCCCGACTCGCGCCTCAGCGCGCTCGACGCCGCGACCGGCAAGCTGCTGTGGAAGGTCGATACGAGCCCCGACCGCGCGCGACCCTATACGCTCACAGGCGCGCCGATCGTCATAAAGGACAAGGTTTTCGTAGGCGGCGGCGGCGGCGAATATGGCGTTCGCGGCGTCGTCAGCGCGTTCGATGCGGAGAGCGGCAAACTCGCCTGGCGCTGGTTCACCGTTCCCGGCGATCCCTCCAAGCCGTTCGAGAACGAGGCAATGGCCAAGGCCGCCGAGACCTGGGATCCGAAATTCAAATATTGGGAGAACGGCGGCGGCGGCCCGGTCTGGAATACTTTCTCGGCCGACCCGGAATTGAATCTTATCTATTTCGGCACCGGCAATGCGGGGCCTTGGGGCTCGTCGATCCGCAACCCCTCGGGCGCGAACAAGGACAATCTCTACACCGCGTCGATCGTCGCGCTCGACATCGATACCGGAAAGTACGCCTGGCACTATCAGCCGACACCGGCGGACACCTGGGA
>Ga0182016_10007074_pt1 | contig 11644 bp, 8 predicted proteins | sample 712S2MmetaG_FD_120491 | JGI IMG/M metagenome (GOLD analysis project Ga0182016, IMG submission 120491) | Permafrost microbial communities from Stordalen Mire, Sweden - 712S2M metaG | ecosystem: Environmental > Terrestrial > Soil > Wetlands > Permafrost | place: Sweden: Stordalen | collected...
AGAGGCAGTCCTCGCTTGTCGTGATCCCCGCGATACTTTGAATGCACTGCGGCGCAAATTTATCCGCCGGCCGAATGCCCTGCCACTTGGCGGCAGGCTGCGGCGCGCGCCAGCGCAAGTCACCCACCGGCGGCGCAGCGAAAGGAACACCTCGATAAACCGTCAGTCCGTCTTCGATTGTGCCTTTCAGTTCGCCTTGTTCAACTTTCGCGATAGGAGACTTGGCCCAGCTCGTCCAGGAGAATGTCACGATAGCGATTGTCAGCAGAAGCCTTCTCATCTTTCTATTTCCTCTCGAATTCCTTGTCGGAATCATCATGGGTATTATCGTGCAGCGAGGGCACAAGGCGGCGCCAGCCTCTCCTGAACATCTTCAATTCCGATGAAGCGGATGTGGGGTTGTGTGGGGTCGGAAGCCTCAGGGGTGTCCGCCAAGTTATTGATTCTATGGTTTGGTTATCGATTCAGAGAAACTGTCTAGAAGATGAATTGGTCGTGTCTTGCGGTCACGAAATGTTAGCCATGAATCCCGTCATTTCTTTTCGGACTCAACTTTCGATTGTGCTATCAAGCTGAATCCAGGCCGGTGCAGAAACCAGAGCAGCACTAAACAGCGCGGCTGCTGACTTTGCTTCACACAACTGAACGGTAGGGAACTCTGCAATCCGCAGTCTGGAACAACCATATGGAATAAGTTCAACCAGTGTTTCCGGAGAGTCGGTATGCACCGGACTTTGGGGAACCTCGCCGGCACTGGACCCGTTCATGCCCCACTGGGGAATACGCCTGGCCTTGACCTTGAGCACCATGGGAACATCCTCCTGCCAGGCCGCGAATTCACTCGCGTCATGCCGCTTCACAAGCTCTCCCTTTTAAGCAAATGGCATCGAGGTTGTCTTGTTGATGATCATGGCGCATTGTGGATTGTTGCGGTCGATCGCCAATGCGTAGTTCCAATCCGTCGTAGGTGTGATTTGCCAGTTAACGAAGCCCGATGCCGCCGGTCCAATGTAGCCTTCTGCTCCGCACTGGCATCTTGAAGCGCTTCTGGACGAGGAACTTCTGAAAACGTCGAAGTGCGCCCTTGTTGATCGGCCGCCCATGGGTTTCTAGAGAACTGCTTAAAAGCGTGGTTGATTTGCGCTGTCCTAGATCCATTTCATCCTTAGCAGCCAAACCTTGACGCCTTGCGTAAGGCCCGTGTAGGCAAGGAGCGTCAGCAGGAGGATCGGCCAATACATCGCGGGCAGGTGCCTGAGGCCGAGCGCGGAGGCCAACGGAGAATACGGCAGCCACGCTCCGAAGGCCATGATAGTCAATGTCGTGATCAGCAGCGGCCAGCTTGCACGGCTCTGGAAGAAGGGGATCTTGTTCGTGCGAATGATATGAATGACGAGCGTCTGGGTCATGATGGACTCAACGAACCAGCCTGTCTGAAACAGCGGAGCGCGGGTTGGATCCCAGCACTTGAATAGATAAAGCATGACGAAGAAGGTGGTGTAGTCGAAGATCGAGCTGATCGGCCCGATACAAAGAATGAATCGCTTGATCTCACCAATATTCCAGGGCCGGGGCCGCGCGACCAGTTCATCGTCCACCGCATCGTTGGGGATTGGAACCTGCGAGAAGTCGTAAAGCATGTTGTTGGTCAGGATCTGAATCGGGGCCATGGGAAGGAATGGCAGAAAGGCGCTCGCCCCCAGCACGCTGAACATGTTTCCAAAGTTGGAACTGGCGCCCATGCGGATGTATTTGATGATGTTGGCGAAGACCTTTCGTCCCTCGATGACGCCCCCTTCGAGCACCATCAGGTCTTTCTGCAACAGAATCAGGTCGGCCGACTCCTTCGCGATGTCGGCCGCGGTATCGACCGATATGCCAATGTCGGCGGCGCGCAGTGCGGGAGAGTCGTTGATTCCATCACCCAGAAATCCGACAACGTGACCTTTGCCGCGCAGGACACGAACGATTCGCTGCTTGTGTGCCGGAGAGAGGCGGGCGAAAAGTGTTGTCTTCTCTGCCGCCTCGGCTAGTTCGGTGTCTGACATCTTCTCAACGTCATCGCCCAATAGCATCGGGTCGGCAATAAGACCGACGTCACGGCAAACTTTGCGGCTAATCAGGTCGTTGTCGCCTGTAAGGATCTTCACGACCACGCCATGCTTGTGCAGCGCATCAATAGCGGTTGCAGCCGTGGGCTTAGGCGGGTCGAGGAAGGCGACATATCCCTTCAGAACAAGGTCGTGTTCATCTTCTTTTGTGCAGGAGGTTTTTCCGGCCAGCTCCTTTACCGCAACGGCCAAAACCCTGAATCCATCATTGCTGAGGCTCGCATACTCGTCCTTCAACCCTTTCATCAGAGCGGGGTCCATGGGTGACAGCTTCCCGTCGAGCTCAAATTGAGAGCATTGATGGAAGATCTCTTCCGGAGCTCCCTTGGTCAGGAGGATGGCCTTACCTTCAGGATTTTCGACGAGCACGGACATCATGCGCCGGGAGAAGTCGAACGGGATCTCGTCGAGCTTTTTGTACTTCTCAATCAGGGCCTGCTCATGGAAATCGGAGCTATTCAATATCGCGGTATCAAGCAGGTTCTTCAGGCCGGTCTGAAAATGGCTGATCAGGTAGCCATCCCGGAGCACTTCGTCCGTCTCTCGGCCGGCGACATTGCAGTGCCGTTGCAGGACGACCCGATCTTCGGTGAGGGTGCCGGTCTTATCGGTGCAGAGCACATCCATTCCGCCAAAATTCTGAATGGCGTTGAGACGTTTCACGATTACTTTCTTGCGGCTCATGGCAAGCGCGCCCTTGGCGAGGCAGACGGAGACAATCATGGGTAGCATCTCCGGGGTCAGACCGACAGCTACGGCCATCGCGAAAAAGAATGCTCCTTTCCAGTCGTGCTTGGTAAACCCGTTGATGAAGAAGACGAGGGGCACCATAACCGCCATGAGCTGAATCATGAGCCAGGTGAAACGGCTCAGACCTTGGTCAAAGCTCGTTGGCGTTCCTTCCTGCGTGATGGAACTTGCCATTGTGCCGAGATAGGTACGAACTCCCGTAACGACTACGACCGCGGTCGCTGTGCCGCTTTGAACGCTCGTGCCCATGAAGCATATGTTCTTGAGCTCGACCGGAGAATTTGCGGCGTGGGGGTCGGCATCATGAAACTTCTCGACAGGGAGCGACTCTCCGGTCAGCGTACCCTGGCTCACGAACAGATCCTTCGCGGACAGAATCCGCACATCGCCTGGAATCATGTCCCCCGCGGATAGATCGATGATGTCGCCGGGAACGAGGTCGCGAAGAGGAACTTCCTGCGGCTTGCCGTCCCGCACCACCGTGGCGGTTACGTGGATCATCGCCTTTAGCTTCGCCGCGGCAGCGCCGGCACGAGCCTCCTGCAGAAATCGAAGCGTGACGCTCAACACGATCATGCCCGCCATGACACTTCCGGCGCGTGGATCGCCCGTGGCAAAGGAGATGGAAGATAGCACCGCCAACAAAATGACCAGAGGGTTTCGAATGATGATCAGCAGACTGAGGAACCAGCCGCGCTGCCGCTCTTGCGCAACTTCATTCGGCCCCACTGCGCGCGCTCTCGATTCGGCCTCGTTTTGAGTGAGACCAACAGAGGTCGTCTGCAATGAGCGAAGCAGGTCATCTCCGTCTTTGCCCGCGGATTCGAGGACAGCAGGAGAGACGCGAATGTTATGTTGCTTCGCCTTTGCGGGGATTTGTGACTCGTCTGGAGAGGGAAGGGTTGCTGCGGCGCTGTGAGCGCCGGTGTTCACCTTAGCTGAGGAGTTCTCAACCGCGGACTTCGAATCCGGTGTCCCCATCTCCTCAGATCCCTTCCCGGATCAGGCCCCGAACTCGGAGCCGAGATTGAAAGCTGGCGCCGACAAAGACCATTGAGAGGTCGTCGACAGGATGACCGCATACACGAACCCTCACTATCGATTTTACTTCCCGGCTATTCACATCGTTGCTGCGACCTTCCCCGCTTAAATATCCAGCTGATCGCTGTTCCAGCAGCAATGCCAGCCACAAATGTTATTGCGACGGTTTGAAACGGTTGCCGTTCGAAGCGCCTCTTCGTTTTGTTAAGGAGTTCCGTAGCGGCCTCGGAGCCATCTCTTACCGCGCGCTGAGCTGTTGTAACGCCATCTTCCAGCGCATCGGCAACAGCAGATGCAGCTCGTGCAGCCTTGTGCGTTGTGTCGTCAATCTGTTGTCCCACGTGTTCGAATGCCGAGTGTTCCATTGGATATTCGCCTCTCCGGTACATGCGTTTGATAATGATTTGTCTACTATTCGAAGGCTCTTTCAACCGCGCCAGCCATCAACACCCCAATCGCGCTGTTGGGGTTTACTTGAGTTTGTCTGGATAGCAACCCAATGGGGGCGGCCTTTGCAGGCTGTGCGCGAGCTCGCAGAATGGCGGCCATATAGGACTGTGCAACCCGCTTCCAGATCATAGGCCGAGAATAAAGGTAGGCACGCTCACGCATCGCCTGCCGGGCATTGTCATCATCCAAAAGAGTGATAGTCGCTGTTGCGATGGCCGCCGGACTTTCAAACGGCACCAGAATTCCACGTCCATGAGCGAGTACTTCTGCGGCATGCCAATATGGAGTCGAGATAATGGCTTTGCCGACACCTAGTGCGTATGCAAGGGTTCCCGATACCGCCTGCGCCTCATGGCAGTAGGGCGTAACATATATGTCGGCCGAGCCGACCAGCGCAGCCATCTCTTCGGGAGTGACAAACCTATTAACGAACAGGACCTGCCGTTCTACTCCTAGCTTCTTCGCGAGGGCCTGTAACTCGAGCCTGTAGCGGTCCCCTTCACGGGCTCGGACGTGCGGGTGAGTGGCGCCCGCAATCATATAGACAGCATTGCTGTGACTGGCGAGGATGCTGGGCATCGCTTGGATCACGCTTTCGAATCCTTTGTTAGGGGAAAGCAGCCCAAACGTGAGAAGGACGCGCTTGCCCTGGCAAGCGAAGCGATTCTTATAGAGGCCCGGCTGCTCAAAAGGCAGGTCGGGGATGCCATGAGGAATCAGCTCGATCTTCTCGGCCGGGACCCTGAAGACCTCCTGCAGGATACGCGAGGAGTGTTGGCTCATGACGATGAGGCGGTCGGATCGTGCAGCAATCTTGTGCATTACAACCCGTTGGTCCAGATTTGGTTCGCGAAGCACCGTATGCAGCGTTGTGATGACCGGCATTTTAAGGTGCTTCAGCAACTCGATAATGTAGTTTCCAGATTTGCCTCCAAAAATGCCGTATTCATGCTGTAAACACACCAGATCTACATTTTCCGCATTCAAGAATTCTGCTGCCGCTCTGTAGGACGCGAGATCGCCTTCGCGGATCTCAAATCGCACACGCTCGGGGTATTGGTAGGATGATTGCCTGTCGTTGATTGCTACCACCGATAGTTGGGCAGCTCCGTATTCGGCTGCAACCGCATTACACAAATCTGTCGTGAAGGTTGCAATTCCACACTGTCTCGGAAGGTGGTTGCCAATCACCGCAATCCTGATCGGACGCTGTGGGCGAGGCGCCAACTGAAGAGAAGTGGCTGAACCGAACCCGAAAACGTTGAGCCGGGCTTCCGGATAAATGAGACGATTTGATTGCGAACTCAAAGAGGATTGTGAAGCGGCCATTTCGCTGGTCTCCCATAACCGTCGGGTTGAGATTGAAAACACTCTAAGCCCAGAGTGGGGCGTGGTGTCCACCCCCCTAGAGGAAACGCTCTGTCTGCTGCACGTGCAGTTTTCCACATTGGATTCGAAGATGCTGAGCAATCGTGCACATCACCGCGAGAATGCTTCAATGAGGTCTCGGTTGCTTGTTGAGGAAGAGAAGCTATCACCCTGTTTCTAAACAATGTGCAGCATGCTTACTGCTCACAATTGACCGGACCCCCGGCAGTGTTCTGCCCGATAGTATTCATGGCAGGCCAATGCGCAGAAAGCAATCAATGCGCTCAAGCAGCTGATGGCAAATCCTATTCAGCGGCCTTACAAGCTGAAATGTCCTTGAGCGGACAGCCTCAGCTATCCGGAACGGGAACAGGAAGCGAGCAGAGCCAAATGAATCCCCAACTTCTGAGAGACACAGCGAAGTTTCTATTTGCCGATGACAAGGGCCTGCTCGCGATGGATGAGAGCAACGGAACCTGTAACAAGCGTTTCGAAAAGCTTGGAATTCCGCAGACTGCTGAAGCGCGGAGGGCTTATCGAGAATTGATAGTGACCACTCCAGGGTTGGGAGCGTCGATTGGCGGTGCAATCCTCTTCGACGAAACCATTCGCCAGCAGAAGAGCGACGGAACCCCCTTTGTCAAAGTCCTCATTGAGGCGGGTATCATTCCCGGCATCAAGGTGGACACAGGCGCCAAGGAACTGGCCGCCCATTCCGGTGAAAAGGTCACAGAAGGTCTGGACGGATTGCGTGATCGCCTTCAAGAATACTTTCAAATGGGAGCGCGCTTTGCAAAATGGCGCGCGGTTATTGCGATCGGTAAAGGGCTTCCGAGCCGGGGTTGTATTGAGGCAAATGCACATGCGCTGGCTCGCTATGCGGTGCTGTGCCAGGAAGCGGGCCTCGTCCCCGTTGTCGAACCTGAGGTCGTCATGGATGGCGAGCACACATTGGAACAGTGTTGCGAGGTCACTGGCGAAGTGCTGCGCACGGTGTTCAGCGAGCTGTTCGCACAAAGGGGCGTTCTGGAAGCCATGGTCCTGAAGCCGAATATGGTACTTCCCGGAATGACCTGTACGGTTCAGCCGACAGTGGGCGAGGTAGCCGACGCCACTGTGAATTGCTTCCTGCGATCTGTGCCCGCTGCTGTCCCAGCCATTGCGTTCTTGTCGGGCGGCCAACCCGCGGAATTGGCGACCGCCCGTTTGAATGCGATGAATCTAAGATTCAAGTCACGGCTGCCCTGGGCGCTGGCATTTTCGTTTGCCCGCGCCATCCAGCAGCCTGCCTTAGAGATTTGGCAGGGTGACCAAGCCAACGTCGTGCCGGCGCAGCAAGCTCTGTATCATCGTGCACGCTGCAACCAGGCCGCGCGCAGGGGCGAATACTCCTCGGCTATGGAGACTAATTGACAGGAAATAAGCACAACTCGGAGGGAAACAGCAACAGAGCCGGCGAACCCGCTCCCGGCCCTTACTGGAGACGGATGCATCTTCTGGATTGGCGCTGTTTTTATGGCCGCCGCGCTCGCCATCTACGTCTTGAGTGGCGACCTGGCGTGGATTCCAAATGGCCATCGGCAATCCGCGATGCCGGCGAGTGCTGCGAATTGAGTCTGGCCTTGCCTGCCGTATCAATCCGGCGATACTCAGGGGGGCAGAAAGATTGCACTCGCAAAAGCACCTTCTCAAAATTGAAGCTTTCGATGGTGAAAGATGGGCATGATGGATAAAACACATTTGTATCCTCTGCGGTTCGAGCCGATCTATCAGTATCGCTTGTGGGGCGGACGCCGCCTGGCCAGCTTGCTCTCAGCGCCGCTTCCCGGGGATGGGCCAATCGGCGAAGCGTGGGTGCTGAGCGACCGCACCGACCACCAAAGCCTGGTTGCGAATGGTCCGCTCAAAGGGCAGACGCTTGGCCAGGTGATGGAGCGGTTCCGAGATCAACTGATGGGCAAGCTGTCTTCGCGCTTCAGCCGTTTTCCACTCTTGCTCAAGTTTCTTGACGCACATGAGATGCTCTCAGTGCAAGTACATCCCAGTGATGACTCCCTTGACCTTATTCCAGCGGGCGATACGGCCAAGACCGAAGCGTGGGTTGTGATTGAAGCTGAGAAGGGGAGCCAAATTTATGCCGGCCTGAGGTCAGGCACAACCGCCTGCAGTCTGAGGGAATCGCTGAACGACGGAACCATTGCGGACCAGCTTGTGTGCATTACCCCGAAGCCGGGAGATGCAGTATTCATTCCTGCGGGGACAGTTCACACTCTGGGCAACGATGTTGTGGTTTTCGAGGCTCAGCAGAATAGCGATGTGACATTCAGGCTCTACGATTGGGGTCATATCGACGCGAAGACGAGGGAGCCGCGCCCCCTGCAGGTTGATGAGGCTTTTGCCTGCATAAAGTTCGGTGCGAGCGACAGTGGCCTGGTCGCGCCCCGCGTCGAAACTTCGACACCGGTCGAGCGCGAGAGACTCTTTGATTGCCATGCCTTCCTGTTGTGGCGATTGCTTGGACAAGACTTATTCACCGTTGGGGCCACGACAGAGCCGCGTGTACTCGTTTGTATTGAGGGATCAGGCAAGGTGACGCACGAAGGAATTCCATACGCAGTGGGGAAGGGAGATGTCTGGCTCTTGCCGGCAGAAGCTGGAGAGTGCGCATTTCAACCCCGCGGAGAGATAACCCTGCTGGAAATCGCGATCCCTTGATGGTGCAAGAGATTCATCTGAACAACAAGATCTCAGATTGGGAGACCAATGAAAAAGCTCATCGTGTTCGATTTGGACGGCACCCTCGCACCCAGCAAATCGTCTCTCGCTCCACAGACTGCGGGGCTGCTGCGTGACCTCCTGAGCATCATCAAAGTGGCAGTGATCTCCGGCGGCGCGTGGGCTCAGTTTGAAGAGCAGCTTCTTGCGGATCTTCCCCAAGACAGTCTGCTTGCGAATTTGTCTCTGCTGCCAACCTGTGGAACGAAGTTCTTTCAATACAGCGGAAAGTGGACGGAACTTTATTCAGAGGATCTGACGGCGGAACAAAAAAGGAAGATCATCGGCTCCCTTGATCAAGCGGCGGGAGAAGCGGGCTATCGCGCCAACAGGGTTTGGGGCGATGTGATTGAAGACCGGGGAAGTCAGGTGACATACTCTGCGTTGGGTCAGCAAGCGCCGCTCGCAGAAAAGGAAAAGTGGGATCCCGATTTTGCCAAGCGCAAGAAGATCACAGCGATCCTCGGGACGCTTATCCCCGAGTTTTCAATTCGCATGGGCGGTGCAACTTCAATCGATGTAACCAAGCCTGGCATTGACAAGGCCTATGGCATAGGAAAGCTGCGCGACACCCTCCACGTCTCATTGAAAGAGATGGTCTACATCGGCGACGCGTTGTTTCCAGGAGGGAATGACTACCCTGCGGAAGAGGCGGGTGTCGTGTCGATTCCTGTCAAAGGGCCTGACGATACCAACCTTGTCATCACAACGATCCTTGCTTGCCTGGGAGACAAATGAGCCTGACAGATGGAGCTAGCGGGCGAGGAGACTCGATGAGCGGCTTGAAGTTGCAACGCCTGGGCATGATCATGGAACCGGAACCCGGCAATCCACATGAAGTGGAAGGGGTTCTCAATCCAGGAGCAGTTCGCGGTCCTGATGGCGAACTGTATCTCTTCCCACGGTTGGTCGCGAAGGGAAATTATTCGCGGATCGGGCTAGCGCGGGTGCGGTTCAATCAAGCCGGCGATCCGGCGGGTGTAGAGAGGCTTGGCATCGCCCTCGAGCCCGAAGCCGACTATGAATTGCGGCCCGACGGCAGCGGTGGCTGTGAGGATCCTCGCGTTACGTTTGTGGCGCCTCTTCAACGATACCTAATGACTTACACGGCATGGTCGGCTCATGGCCCGCGGATTGCCCTGGCGGTATCTGAAGATATCTTCCACTGGAGACGCCTTGGACTCGTTACTTTTGCTTCTGCAGACGGCATTGAATTCGGAGACGTAGACGACAAGGATGCCAGCCTTTTTCCGGCTGTTATTCCCGATCCATCCGGTCAGCCGGAGCTGGCCTTGCTCCACCGCCCGCTCTTTCCAGGCACCCGTCCTGAGGAGACCGCATGTGATCCTGAAACCCGTGAAGTGGATATCGATCGAGAGAGCATCTGGATTTCCTACTGCCAAATGACACTTGACCGCAAGCCCTTTCACGCCGGCAAATTTACCTTTCATCATCGCCTGGCATCTCCAGTCGCGCCTTGGGAACGGCTCAAGATCGGTGGCGGAACTCCACCCATCCTGACGAAACACGGCTGGCTGATCGTTTACCACGGTGTCAGCGAAATCGAGCAGCCTGACTCAAACAAGCACATGCTGCGCTATTCGGCGGGGGTAATGATCTTTTCCAGAGAGCATCCGCTCATAATTAGCTACCGTTCGCCGCAACCGGTGTTGACGCCGATGCTTCCGCAGGAGCGGGATGGGACCGTTGACAATGTTGTTTTCCCCACAGGTATCGACCGGCGCGACGACCTTGGAACGCCAGATCGTTTCGACGTCTACTATGGGATGGCGGACAATCGGATTGGTGTGGCACGCCTTGATTTGCCGGAACAACTATCGGCTGGGGCTGTCGCAGATGCGCCGGAGGCAAAAGTTTAAATCACTATCGTTGCCAGACAATCTGGCCCGCTTCGAGCGGCACGAGTGCATTGGGATGGTGGGGTACGATGCGCGCGGTGTAGTCGCTCGCCGGGCGCGTCGCTGACACCTGAGCTGAATAAGTGAATGAGCTTGGTGTATCTGGACTGGGTCCGGATGGGTTCATCACTTCGAAACGAGCGGACTCCTCTCGAGCGGAATCTTTGTACAGCTCAACTCGCACGTGACCCGGCGTAAGGGAACCGGGAGCAACCTCCACCTCGAAGAAATGCTGGCCATCGTGGGTGTTGATTCGAATGTTGACGAAATGCACCGTGCTCCAGTGCCGATCAAGGTCCTGCTTCCATTCGAGCAGGCTCGAGCCGACCGCGCCATCGTTCGCTGCACGATCGCGATAGCGCGACGCAGCGGACAGATAATGACTCTCGGTGTATTCGCGGATGGCGCGCGTTGCGGAAAACTCCGGCGTGAGCCGCGCCATGCTCTCACGGATGCGCCCCAGCCAGTTGGCTGGCATGCCGGATTCATCGCGTTCGTAGAACTCCGGAATCACTTCATCTTCCAGCAGACCATAAAGATTCTCTGCCTCCTGGGCATCCCATCCTGGGTCGTCGCCGTGTTCCTGGCCGTCCCCAATGGCCCAACCTACTTCGGGCGAATAGGCCTCCGCCCACCAGCCGTCCAACTCGGAAAGATTGAGCCCTCCATTGACAAGGACTTTCATGCCACTCGTTCCGCAGGCCTCCCACGGACGCCGAGGTGTATTGATCCAAAGATCGATCCCCTGGACCAGCTCCTGGGCCATCATCATGTCGTAGTCGTTGAGGAAGACCGCGCGATCTTTCACTTCGGGGCGCTTAATGAAATCCTTCCATTGCTTAATCAACTCTTGTCCGGGAAGATCCTGAGGATGAGCCTTTCCCGCGAGGATTAGCTGAACAGGGCATCGAGGATTCGAGAGCAAGCGCACCAGCCTCTCGGTATCGTGCAAAAGAAGGTTAGGGCGCTTATAAGTGGCAAAACGGCGCGCAAATCCCAGGGTCAGCACATTTTCATCGAAAATCCCTGCAGCATTCGATGGATCGGCGCCTTCCGCGGCCAGTTGGCAGTGGTACCGCTTCCGCATTCGTTCGATCAGGCCTTTTCGCCCTGCTGAGCGCAATTCCCATAGCTTCTGATTGGGGATTTGGCGGATGTCATCCTCGACTGGACGATCTCCGCGCCAACGCTTCCGGCCGCAGGCCGAGGTCCACAACGCATCGGCTTCTA
>Ga0182016_10007075_pt1 | contig 11642 bp, 7 predicted proteins | sample 712S2MmetaG_FD_120491 | JGI IMG/M metagenome (GOLD analysis project Ga0182016, IMG submission 120491) | Permafrost microbial communities from Stordalen Mire, Sweden - 712S2M metaG | ecosystem: Environmental > Terrestrial > Soil > Wetlands > Permafrost | place: Sweden: Stordalen | collected...
CGGCGGCACCCGGGTACTGTCCGACCGGATCGTCGTCCAGATCACCTCCAAGCCGGGCGAGACGTTCATCGACCGGATGATCAATCTCGTCGAGGGCGCGTCGCGGCAGAAGACCCCCAATGAGGTCGCGCTGAACGTGCTGCTCGCCTCGCTGACGCTGATCTTCGTGATGGCCGTGGTGACGCTGCAGCCGATGGCCTACTACTCGGGCGCGCCGCAGAGCCTGGTCATCCTGGTCGCGCTGATCGTGGCGCTGATCCCGACGACCATCGGCGCGCTGCTGTCCGCCATCGGCATCGCCGGCATGGACCGCCTTGTGCAGCGCAACGTGCTGGCCATGTCGGGCCGGGCCGTCGAGGCGGCCGGGGACGTCAACACGCTGCTGCTCGACAAGACAGGCACGATTACCATCGGCAACCGGGAGGCGGCTGAGTTCATACCGGTCGCCGGGGTGACGGTGGAGGAGCTCGCACACGCGGCGCAGCTGTCCAGCCTGGCCGACGAGACCCCAGAAGGCCGCTCGATCGTCGTGCTGGCCAAGCGGAAATTCAACCTGCGGGAGCCCGACGCGGGCCAGCTGCCAGGAGCGGAGTTCGTCCCGTTCTCGGCGCAGACCCGGATGAGCGGTGTGGACCTGGCCGACGGCCGCGAAGTCCGCAAGGGCGCGTCCAGCTCGGTGCGCGAATGGATCCGGGACAACGGCGGAACTCCGCCGGCCGAGCTCGGCCAGACCGTGGACAGCATCTCGGCGGCCGGCGGCACGCCGCTGGTCGTGGCGGAGCGGGCGAACGGCACGGCCCGGGCCCTGGGGGTCGTCTACCTCAAGGACATCGTCAAGGAGGGCATCTCCGAGCGCTTTGCGGAGATGCGGGCCATGGGCATCCGCACCGTCATGATCACCGGCGACAACCCGCTCACGGCCAGGGCCATCGCCGACGAGTCCGGGGTGGACGACTTCCTCGCCGAAGCCACGCCGGAAGACAAGATGGCGCTGATCAAGAAGGAGCAGGCGGGCGGCAAGCTGGTCGCGATGACCGGCGACGGCACCAACGACGCCCCGGCGCTAGCGCAGGCCGACGTCGGGGTGGCCATGAACACCGGTACCTCGGCGGCCAAGGAAGCCGGCAACATGGTCGACCTCGACTCCAACCCGACCAAGCTCATCGAGGTCGTCGAGATCGGCAAGCAGATGCTGATCACCCGGGGCGCACTGACCACGTTCTCCATCGCCAACGACGTCGCGAAGTACTTCGCGATCATCCCGGCGATGTTCGCGGGCGTGTTCCCCGGGCTAGAGAAGCTCAACATCATGCACCTGCACAGCCCGCAGTCAGCGATCACCTCGGCGATCATCTTCAACGCGCTGATCATCGTGGCGCTGATCCCGCTGGCCCTGCGCGGTGTCCGTTACAAGCCGTCGTCCGCGGCGGCCATGCTCCGCCGCAACCTGTGGATCTACGGCGTCGGCGGCCTGCTCATCCCGTTCGCCGGCATCAAGATCATCGACCTCATCATCCAGTTCATCCCCGGATTCAGGTGACAGGCGTGAACCGTCTTCCCTCCCTCGTACGGCAGCACATCGCGGCGTTCCGAGCGCTGCTGGTCTTCACGGTGCTGTGCGGCATCGTCTACCCGGTCGTCATGTTCGGCGTCGCCCAGGTGGCCTTCCACAACCAGGCCAACGGCTCGCTGGTCAGCTACAACGGCAAGGTCGTCGGGTCCAGCCTGCTCTGCCAGGAGTTTGTGGACGCCAAGGGCAACCCGCTGCCGCAGTACTTCCAGCCGCGGCCGTCGAACGCGGTGAACCCGGCCTCCAAGACCGACTACGGCTGCGACGCCGGATTCTCCGCCGCTTCCAACCTCGGGCCGAACAACTCGACGCTGCTCCAGCTGGTCAACCAGCGCCGCGCCGCAGTCGCGAAGTTCAACGGGGTCAGCCCGGCCAGCGTGCCGCCGGACGCGGTGACCGCCTCCGGTTCGGGCCTAGACCCCGACATCTCCCCGCAGTACGCCTACCTGCAGGTGAACCGGGTCGCCAAGGCCCGGCACCTGAGCCCGGCCGTGGTACGGGCGCTGGTCACCTCCTACGTCCAGGGCCGGAACCTGGGCTTCCTGGGTGAGCCGAGGGTGGACGTGCTCAACCTGAACATCGCGCTCGACAAGCTGTCGAGCCGGTGAGCGGGAGGAAACGATGACGGTGGCGCGCGGCCGGACCGGGACTCCCGGTCCGGCCGCGCGCCCGCCCGCACCGGTCCCGCCCGCACCGGTCCCGCCCGCACCGGTCCCGCCCGCACCGGTCCCGCCCGCACCGGTCCCGGTGCGCAAGCAGCTGTCCGGCGCTAGCCCGGTGACCGCACGGGTCCTGCTCGTTGAGGATGAGCCGGGCCTGCTCCGGGCGCTCTTCATCAACCTCCGCGCCCGCCACTACGACGTCAGCACGGCCAGTACCGGCCGGGAGGCACTGGCCACGGCGGCCAACCGGCCACCGGACGCGGTGATCCTCGACCTCGGCCTGCCCGACATCGATGGCACCGAGGTCATCGTGGAGCTGCGCCGATGGTCCCGGGCACCGATCATCGTCCTGTCCGGCCGGGCCAGCCCCGGCGACAAGATCGGGGCCCTGGACGTGGGCGCCGATGACTACGTGACCAAGCCGTTCTCGATGGCCGAGCTGCTCGCCCGGCTGCGCGCCGTACTGCGCCGCGACGATCCCGGGCCAGCGGGGGTGACCGAGGCCGCCGTCGGCCACTGCGTCATCGACCTGGTCGCGCACACCGTGACCCGCCGCGGCGAGGGCACTCCGCTCGCCGGCGGGACGCCCACGGCCGGGATGGCCGACGAGCTGGCCGCCGCCGGAACCGCTGCGGACGATGCCGCCGAAACGGCTGCGGCCGAAGAGGTCGTCCGGCTCACTCCCACCGAATGGCGGATCCTGGAGAGCCTGGTCCACCACCCGGGCCAGCTGGTCAGCTCCCGTCAGCTGCTCACCGAAATCTGGGGGCCCGGGCATGAGCCCCGCACCAACTACCTCCGGTTCCATATGGCCAAGCTGCGCCGCAAACTGGAAGATGACCCGGCGCGGCCACGGCACCTGCTGACCGAACCGGGCATGGGCTACCGGTACCGGCCATGAAAACCGCCGGTGACGCCGGGCGCCCCGGGGGGAGGGGGAATCGCCGGGCAGCATAACCGGGTTCAATTAACAGCAGACACCGATGCCGGCCGACGGGGGTCGGCGGCACCGGACAAAAGAAAGGCACGGCGGAAATGGCCAGCCAGCGACCGAACGCACCCGAAGGGGAGGACCAGTCACCGGATCTCCCCGGCTGGGCGGATCGGCGGCCCGATATCTCCGAGCACCGTACGCAGCCGGATTCCGCCGGGCCGGGATATCAGCAGGCAAAGCGGCCCGAGCGGGGCTTCCTCCGGATCTACCTGGGCGCTGCCGCGGGGGTCGGCAAAACCTTCGCCATGCTGGGCGAGGGCCACCGGCGGGCCGAGCGCGGCGCGGAAGTGGTGGTCGCCTTCGCCGAGACGCACGGGCGCCCGCACACCGAGGCGCTGGTCGACGGCCTGGAGGCGATCCCGCGGAAGCTGATGACCTACCGGGGGGCCAGGTTCGAGGAGATGGACCTCGACGCTGTGCTGGCCCGTGACCCGCAGATCGCCCTGGTCGACGAGCTCGCGCACACCAACGTGCCCGGATCGCGTAACGAGAAGCGCTGGCAGGACGTCGAGGAGCTGCTCGACGCCGGCATCGACGTGATCTCCACCGTCAACGTCCAGCACCTCGAGTCCCTCAACGACGTGGTGGAGAAGGTCACCGGCGTCCCGCAACGGGAGACGGTCCCGGATGCCGTGGTGCGCGCCGCTGACCAGGTCGAGCTGGTCGACATGACCCCGGAGGCGCTGCGGCGCCGGATGGCGCACGGGAACATCTATCCGGCGGAGAAGATCGACGCGGCGCTGACCAACTACTTCCGCACCGGGAACCTGACCGCGCTGCGTGAGCTGGCCCTGCTGTGGCTGGCCGACAAGGTCGACGAGGGCCTGCAGGCCTACCGGGCCGCGCACGGCATCCAGGGCACCTGGGAGGCACGGGAGCGGGTGGTCGTCGCGCTCACCGGCGGCCCCGAGGGCGACACGCTGATCCGGCGGGCCGCGCGGGTCGCCGCCCGGTCCGCCGGCGGTGACCTGCTGGCCGTGCACGTGACCCGGTCCGACGGCCTGACCGGCGCCAGCCCAGCCGCGCTGGCCGGGCAGCGCCGGCTGGCCGAGTCGCTCGGCGGCACCTACCACCAGGTGATCGGGGACAACGTCCCCGAAGCCCTACTCACCTTCGCCCGCGCGGAGAACGCCACCCAGCTCGTCCTGGGTGCGAGCCGCCGCTCCTGGCTCACGGCGCTGCTTACTGGCCCGGGCATTGGCTCCCGGACGATCCGCGGTTCGGGTGATATCGACGTGCACATCGTCACCCACCAGCACATGGGCCGCGGCCGGGGGCTCCTCCCCCGGCCCGGCGGCGGCCTGACCCTGCGGCGCCGGGTGGCCGGGTACGTGCTGGCCGCGGTGCTCGCTCCGCTGCTCACCGTGGCCCTGGCGAACCTGCGCGGCAACGTCAACCTCACCAGCGACGTGCTCACCTTCCTCGTTGCCGTCGTCGTCGTCGCCCTGGTCGGCGGGCTCATCCCGGCCGTGCTCGAGGCCGTCGCCGGGTCGCTGCTGCTCAACTACTACTTCACGCCGCCCATCCACCAGTTCACGATCGCCGACGCCAACAACCTGTGGGCGATCATCGCCTTCGTCGTGGTCGCCATCCTGGTCAGCACGGTGGTGGACATCGCGGCGCGCCGGACCAAGCAGGCGGCCCGGGCCAGCGCCGAATCCGAGCTGCTCGTCACGACGGCGGGCAGCGTGCTGCGCGGCCAGCAGGCGCTGCCCGCCCTGCTGGAGCGGATACGCGAATCGTTCGGCATGCGGTCGGTGAGCCTGCTGGAGTGCGCGACCGGCGACTGCGACGACGGCAGCGAACCGACCAAGGCCGCGTCGTCCGCGGCGAGCCGGATCCGCGGCCCCGGGAAGGGGTGGACGGCGGTCGCGGCAGCCGGCGATGAGCCCGTGACCTCACCCGACGACGCGGACGTCGAGGTACCGGTCACGGACACGCTCTCGCTGGCCCTGAGCGGCCGCCCGCTGCCCGCCGACGACCGGCGGGTGCTGGGGGCGTTCGCCGCCTACGCCGCGGCGGCGCTGGAGCAGTTGCGGCTGACCGCCGAGGCCGAGAAGGCCAAGCCGATCGCCGAAGCCGACCGGATGCGGACCGCGCTGCTCACGGCGGTCAGCCACGACCTGCGCACCCCGCTGGCCTCGGCCAAGGCCGCCGTGACCAGCCTGCGGTCCCCGGAGGTGCGCTGGACCACCGCGGACCGCGACGAACTGCTCGCCACGGCTGACGAATCGCTGGACCGGCTGGCCCGTCTCGTCGATAATCTGCTGGACATGAGCAGGCTGCAGGCCGGAGCGCTGTCGCTGTTCCCGCGCCCGGCCGGGATCGACGAGATCGTCGCCCGCTCCCTGGATGACCTGGGGCCACGTAGCCATTCGGTGGTGGTGGACATCCCGGAGTCGCTGCCGGAAGTCCGCGTGGACCCGGCCATCCTGGAGCGGGTTGTCGTCAACGTGATGGAGAACGCCCTGCGCTATTCGCCGCCGGGTAAGCCGCCCATGCTGACCGCCAGCTCCCTCGGGGACCGGGTCGAGCTGCGGATCGTGGACCGCGGGCCGGGCATCCCGCAAAAGGAACGGGACCGGGTATTCGTCCCCTTCCAGCGGCTCGGCGACACCGACAATACGACCGGCGTCGGTCTCGGCCTCGCGCTGTCCCGCGGCTTCACTGAGGCCATGGGCGGCAGTCTGACCGCGGAGGACACCCCCGGCGGCGGCCTGACGATGACATTGTCGCTGCCCACCGCGACGGAGGAGCCTGGGCTGGTCCCGGGCGAAGCCCAGCCGGGCCAGCGGGAACGAGCCGCTGGCACGGACGCCGGTCCCCCGCCGGCCAGCCAGGCCGTGCTGTGACGCGTGTCCTCGTCGTCGACGACGAACCGCAGATCCTCCGGGCGCTGCGGATCAACCTGCGGGTCCGCCAGTACGAGGTGCTCACTGCCGCGTCTGGGGCCGAGGCGCTGGAGGTAGCCGGCCACCACCCGCCTGATCTGGTCATCCTCGACCTGGGCCTGCCCGACCTGAGCGGTATCGACGTGATCCATGGCCTGCGCGGCTGGACGACCGCGCCCATCGTCGTGCTGTCCGGACGGGCGGACAGCACCGACAAGGTCGAGGCCCTCGACGCCGGGGCCGACGACTACGTGACCAAGCCGTTCTCCATGGACGAGCTGCTGGCGCGGATGCGCGCCGCGGTGCGGCGCTCGGGCGCGCCGGACGAGCAGCCACGGGTCCAGCTCGGAAACCTGGTGGTGGACCTGGCCGCCAAGCGGGTGGAGCGCCCCGCTCCCGCGACCGCCAGCACAGGATCCGGCACTGGGGGACCAGGGGCCGGGCCGGACGGCGATGGGGCTGATCCGGGCGGGGACATCCGGCTCACCCCCACCGAATGGCACCTGCTGGAGGTGCTGCTCCGGCATCCTGGCCAGCTGCTGAGCCAGCAGCAGCTGCTCACCGAGGTCTGGGGTCCCGGCTACGGCAGCGCTACCGGGAACCTGCGCCTGTATATGGCTCAGCTGCGCCGCAAGCTGGAACCCGACCCGGCCCGGCCGCGCTGGCTGATCACCGAGCCCGGCATGGGCTACCGCTACCAGCCGGAACCCGAAAGCGAATTAGTCGTGGGTGTCCCTGTTGGGGACGCCCTCGGTCATCGCCGGCTAGCGGGACCGGTCAGGAGACGGGCTTCACGGTCCAGGTAGTGGCGCGGAAACGGATACGGCAGATGACCACGTTCGCAGTGTCGCGCCGGATCGCCCGGTCCAGCACGAGGCCGCGCTGGTTGTGCAGAATCCACTCCCACGGATGCATCGGCTCCAGCTCCGCGATGAGCACGACCAGCCGCCGGCCCGCTTCCTCGCCCTCCAGCTTGCGCAGGTACTCAACGATCGGCGGGCCCAGCGTCCGGTGCGGCGAGTACAGCGTGACCAGCGGAACCTTGTGGTCCCACTGCGCCCACTGCTGCTTGAACCGGGTTGTCGCCTCGTCCTCTTCCTCGCCCTCGTAGCAGATGTAGACGGCGGTGACCTCTTCGCCGAGCGACATCGCCGCGGAGATCGCCTCCTCGGTCAGCCTGGACAGCCCCAGGACCGGCACCACGACCAGCGACTTCTCCGGGTGCGGCGGCGGCGGGATCTGCCCGATACCCAGGACGGCGCCGATCCGGCCGTAGGCGCGGTGCACCGCGACGAACGCCGCGATGAGCAGCGGGATGACCACCACGACCACCCAGGCGCCCTCGGTGAACTTGCTGATCAGCTCGATGATGAGGGCCACGAAGGTGAGCACCGCGCCGAGCCCGTTGATCGCGGCCCGCCGCAACCAGCCCGATTGCCGTTGGGTGCGCCAGTGCCGGACCATGCCGGTCTGGGACAGGGTGAAACCGATGAAGACCCCGATGGCGAACAGCGGGATCAGCGCCTGCGTGTTACCCCGGGAGACAACGAGCAGGACTGCGGCGGCGACGGCGAGGAAGACCACGCCGTAGCGGTGCACCTGGCGCTCGGCCTTCAGGTGGAAGAGGTGGGGCAGATAGTTGTCCTCGGCGACCAGGCTGGCGAGCACCGGCAGGCCGCCGAACGAGGTGTTGGCCGCGAGCACCAGCAGGACCAGCGTGATCAGCTGGATCACGTAGAACAGCACGCCGCCGCCTACGCTGACCTTGGTCAGCTCGGCCAGCACCGTCACGTTCCCGTCCGGGGTCACGTTGTACTTGCGGATCACCGCGGCCAGGCCAAGCAGCATGGCGCCGAGGATGATGCCCAGCCACATTTCGGTGCGCTGAGCCCGGCGCACACGTGGCTTTCGGAACTCGGGGACCGCGTTGGCGATCGCTTCGACCCCGGTCAGCGCCGAGCAGCCGGACGCGAACGCCTTCAGGATCAGCATCACGCCCACCGCCTCGGCCGTGCTGGGCAGGTTGTGCGCGGGGGCGACGGCCGGGTGGGACCGGACCAGCCCGCCGATGATGACCACGGCGATCGCCGCAATGAACAGGACGGTCGGGACGATGAAGAGCCGGGCCGACTCCGCCACTCCCCACAAGTTCGCCGCGGTGATCAGGGCCAGCGCCACCAGGCACAGCCAGACCCGCGCACCGTACAGGGCCGGGAAGGCCGAGGTCACCGCCTCGATCCCGGCTGAGACGCCGACGGCCGCGTTGAGAATGTAATCCACGAACAGCGACGCGGCCGCCAGCAGGCTGGCCCCGGTCCCAAGGTGCCGCTTGGCCACCGCGTAGGCGCCACCGCCGCCAGGGAACGCCTCGATGACCTGGCGGTAGGAGACGACGAGGACGGCGAGCAGAACGACGATCGCGATCGTTATCGGCAGCGCGTATCTCAGGCCGGCCGCGCCCGCCGCCACCAGGACGATGAGGATGGCCTCGGGCCCGTAGGCCACCGAGGACAACGCGTCCAGCGACAGCGCGGCGAGCCCCTCCAGGGCGGTCAGCCGGTGCTTTTCTTCGTCATCGCCGGTTGCGGGTCGAGCCGCCGTCGCATCGCTTGTCGTCATTAAGGCACATACAAGCATGCCGGGCCGGCCGTTCGGCGTGCACCCCGCGCATGCGCTCGCTCCGGCTCCGGCGAATAGTTACCGGCAGCAGGGAGAAAACAGCAATCAATGACGCTTACCGTGCAAAACGGCGATTCCCTGAAAGGGTGCAGGTCACATCTGTGGCTATCGCGACGGAAACCATATTTTTACAAGAAGACAATGTCGTATTAGCCGCGAAGCCCGGTTTTGTAGCACACTTGGCGATGGGGGGAACCGCCGCCCGGGCATCTCCTGTAGCCAGCTCCTGTAGACAGGGAGCATGACGCCGGTGCAGGCAGGCGGCCAGCCCAACGTTCCCGCAGAACGACGAGAGGAACATGGGAAGCAGCCATGATCAGCGATCTTGATAGCCGTACCCGCGACCGGGTGCACGGTATACCGCGCCAGCCGGGCGAGCCCACCGGCCTGGGAGGCGCTGATTCCGGGGCCAGCGGGCCAGGGGGAAGCGGCCTGGCCGGGGCGCCCATAATGCGGGGCGGCCGGGGCCGTCCCACCATGAAGGACGTGGCGAACCGCGCCGGGGTCGCGCTCAAGACCGTTTCCCGGGTTGTCAACGACGAACCAGGGGTGACCCCGGAGACCGCCACCCGCGTCCGCAACGCGATCAATGAACTCGGCTTCCGCCGTAACGACAGCGCCCGGCTGCTGCGGAAGGGCCAGACCGCCTCCATCGGGCTCATCATGGAGGACATCGGCGATCCGTTCTACTCGGCGCTGTCGCGGGCGGTCGAGGATGTGGCGCACTGGAATGGCTCGCTGCTTTTCACCGGCTCGAGCGACGAAGATCCGCAACGCGAGCAGGAACTGGTGCTCGCCTTGTGCGCACGCCGCGTCGACGGGCTCATCGTCATTCCCGCCTCCGGTGACCATCGCTACCTGCTGCCGGAAATCGCCGCCGGGGTCGCGTCGGTCTTTGTCGACCGGCCGGCCGGGCTGATCGACGCCGACGCGGTCCTCGCCGATAACGTTGGCGGCACCCGCGCAGGCGTAGCCCACCTGATCAGGCACGGGCACCGCCGGATCGGGTTCATCGGGGACAACCCGCACATCTACACGGCCGCCCAGCGCCAGCAGGGTTACCGGGATGCGATGGCCGAAGCCGGCCTGCCGGTCGAGCGGGCCTGGGTATCCATGGCCAAGCCGACCCCGGACAGTGTGCGGGACGCACTGACCGCGATGCTGGCCGGCCCGGCTCCGGTCACCGCGCTGTTCTGCGGGAACAACCGGGTCACCATCCTGGCCCTGCGGGCCACCGCAGGCCGACCGATGGCGGTGGTGGGATTCGACGATTTCGAGCTCGCGGACCTGGTGAGCCCCGGTGTGACGGTCGTCGCGCAGAACCCGGCCGAGATGGGCCGACGGGCCGCGGAACTCCTCTTCGGGCGGCTGGCGGGCACCCCGGGCCCCGCGCAGTACGTCGAACTCGGCACCAAGCTGATCGTGCGTGGTTCGGGCGAAATTCGCCCCGACTTACAGGACCAGGCCCAGGATCACGGCGAGGACCACGACGCACGCGACGACGACGGCCGCGATGATGATCGTGTGGTTGGACGAGGAGGCTCTCCGTCCGCGCCTGACGTCATCCTCGGACCGCTGCGTGAAGGCACGAAACATCGCCGTGCTGCCGCTCGGGTCATTGTCTGTCTCCGGCATGCGCGTCACTCTAGCTCTTCAGGGACTTACCGCAGGCGGAGAAGACGCCAATTGACCGCACTTTCGTGATATCGCCCCGGCCTCGCGGCGCGGGGCGGCCTGGCCGGCCGGTTCAACACGTCTTCTCCGCACTCGCCCGAACTGCTGCGCCTGCTGGCGGGCGGCCTGCACTAATGGCAGCACCGCCTTCCGGGCCGACCCGCTATGGGTGGCCGCGCCCGGGCCGTCCGCCCCGGCGCTGCCGTTCGGCTGGCCGAAGTGGGCCCACTGGCAGTTCACCAGCCGGGCGACCGTGCCCGGGATCCGTACGGTGGGCCGCACCGACGTCGGCTACGCGGCCGGCGGCCGCGTACTAGCGGCCGGCCTCCCCCGCGGATGAGGCCGGTACCGGGCCGCCGGTCCGGTCGATCAGCCGGGACATGACGATCACGCTGCGCGTGCGGGTCGTGAACGGCTCGGCCCGGATCCGCTCCACCACCTGCTCGAAGTGGCCCACGTCGGCGGCCTGGATATGGAGCAGGGCGTCCGCTTCCCCGGTGACCGTGCACGCCCCGACGACCTCCGGATACCGGCGCACCGCGGCGCGGATGTCGGCGGGCGACGTCAGGGCCCGGCAGAACAGCTCGACGTAGGCCTCGGTCGTCCAGCCAAGGGCAGCCGGGTCGACCCGGGCCGTGAAGCCCCGGATGGCGCCGGCCTCCAGCAGTCGGTCCACCCGGCGCTTCACCGCGGGGGCGGACAGCCCGACCAGGCTGCCGATCGTCGCGTAACTGGCCCGGGCATCCTCGATCAGCGCGGCCACGATCCGTTCGTCGGTCTTGTCCAGGCTCACGGGCGGCAGCCCCCGGGACAGGAATCGGGCGCGGCCGGGAGCACCAGGGGCACCTGGGAGTCGATGGGTTTGACGTCCTCCCCGCGGTGAATGACGGGGATTCCTCCAGCGCGGCTCACGCCGCGCTCCGGTGGGTTCCTGCTTCAGCGCCGGCTGCCACGTGGTGTGGTCTTGCACCGGCTTCACAGCCGTTTTCCTTGTCCGCCCGCCCGGCGGCCAAGATGTTTCTCGCTGCGTTCACGTCCCGGTCGTGGACGGTCCCGCACGCCGCGCAGGCCCAGATCCGGATGCTCAGCGGTTTCGGGCCGTCCTTTACCCCGCAGGCCGAGCACACCTGGCTGGTGGGCTCGAACCGGCCGATCCGGGCGAACGTGCGGCC
>Ga0182016_10007078_pt1 | contig 11636 bp, 13 predicted proteins | sample 712S2MmetaG_FD_120491 | JGI IMG/M metagenome (GOLD analysis project Ga0182016, IMG submission 120491) | Permafrost microbial communities from Stordalen Mire, Sweden - 712S2M metaG | ecosystem: Environmental > Terrestrial > Soil > Wetlands > Permafrost | place: Sweden: Stordalen | collected...
AGCGACTGAGCGGAGTTTTGCACTTCCAGAATTCCGCGCGCCGTCTCCTTGGCGACCTCTGCAACGGCGCTCGAGTTGCGGGCCATCTCGTTCGTCCGCAGAGCCGCCTGTTCAATGTTGCGGCCAATCTCGTCGGTAGTGGCGGCCTGGGTTGCAACCGCGGAAGCTATGGCATCGGAGATCTGACCGACACGGAGGGTCATATTGTCGATCGTCTTCACGGCATTTTTGATGCCGGATTGGATCGTATCTATTTTCCGGCTGATCTCGTCCGTGACGCGAGCTGTCTCTTTTGCCAATTCCTTGACTTCGTTGGCCACCACCGCGAACCCCTTGCCAGCCTTGCCCGCTCGGGCGGCCTCGATCGTCGCGTTGAGCGCGAGCGTTCTTAATCGTCCCTTCCCTGCGATATCCCGATGCGAATCATAGCGTTGCTATCAAATTGCAACACAAGCATGCTGACTATATATCGTCAGGTGACCCTATTTGGTCATAGCAATTATTACCCCAAAAGGGCCGAAAGGCGGCTTTCGGAAGGCTCTTTCCGGAGAATCATTCTTATCGTTCTTAAAAGATAGAGAGAATAATCCGTGGCGTGCTCCACTAACAAAACATTGTGGCCCCAAGGTTGCTGAAAGGCGGTACACGCATGTGCCTTGCTGTTCCCGGAAAAGTGCTGAGCATAGAAGGCGAGGATCCAGCTTTCCGCAGCGGCCGCGTGGATTTCTGCGGTGTGCGCAAAACCGTCAATCTGGCGTTTACTCCCGAGGTTGTGGTCGGCGATTTCGTACTGGTTCACGTGGGGTTTGCTCTCACCCGCATGGATCAGGAGGAAGCCGACCGCACGTACCGCTACCTGGCTCAAATTGGCGCCCTCGAAGAAGAAGATTTTGTTCTCCGGGAAGCCGGAGGAAGCTTCTCGTGAAATACGTCGACGAATATCGCGAGCCTCGGGTCGCGCAGGCCATCGCCGGACGGATCTCGCGCCAAGTCACGCGGCCCTGGGTGCTGATGGAGGTCTGTGGCGGACAGACCCATACGCTGATGCGCTACGGCATTGATGAGTTGCTGCCGCCTGCCGTGGAACTGGTTCACGGGCCGGGCTGTCCGGTGTGCGTAACACCTCTGGAAATGGTGGACCGAGCCATCCGGATCGCGTCCACGCCGGGCGTAATTTTCGTCTCTTACGGCGATATGCTGCGGGTTCCCGGCTCGTACGCGGACTTATTCCAGGCGCGCGCCAAGGGTGCCGATGTGCGGGTCGCCTATTCGCCCCTGGACGCATTGAAGATGGCCCGCGCGAACCCGGAGCGCCAAGTCGTCTTCTTCGGGGTCGGCTTTGAAACGACGGCGCCCGCCAACGCGATGGCGGTGTGGCAGGCGAAGCGCGAGGGGCTGCGCAACTTTTCGATGCTAGTGTCGCACGTGCTGGTGCCGCCGGCCATGCGCCTGATCCTGAGTTCGCCGGGGAATCGCGTACAGGGCTTCATTGCCCCGGGCCACGTCTGCACGGTGATGGGTTTCAGCGAATACGAGGACCTGGTGAACGAGTTTCGTGTCCCCATGGTGGTAGGCGGATTCGAGCCGGTGGATCTGTTGGAGGCGATCTCCATGCTGGTCGACCAACTGGAACAGGGGCGCGCCGAGATGGAGAATCAATACGTCCGCTCGGTGAATTACGTGGGCAACGTGCCCGCCCAAGTGATCCTCCGCGAGGTGTTCGAGGTTTCCGACCGGAAGTGGCGCGGCATCGGATCCATTGCGGAAAGCGGCTACCGTCTGCGCGAAGCCTACGCCGCCTTCGACGCCGAGCGGATTTTCGGCACCGCGGACGTGAGCGCCGAAGAACCCGCGGAATGCATCAGCGCGCTGGTGCTGCAGGGCTTGCGGAAACCGCTGGATTGTCCCGCCTTCGGAACCCGCTGCACGCCTATGAATCCCCTGGGCGCACCCATGGTTTCCACCGAAGGAGCCTGCGCGGCGTATTACCAATATCGTCGCCATGCCTGACTCCGCCATGCCTTACAACCTGGTCGAACCAGTAACGTTTGTGTGCCCCCCGGCGCTCGCCCCCGGGGATCGCATTGTATTGGGCCACGGCGGCGGTGGAAGACTGAGTGCGGAGTTACTGCGGGACATTTTCCTGCCCCTCTTTTCCAACCCGATTCTGGATCGTTTGGACGATCAGGCGGTGCTCGAGATCGGGGGCTGCCGGTTGGCGTTCACCACGGATTCCTTTGTCGTAAACCCGCTCTTCTTCCCGGGAGGCGACATCGGTTCTCTAGCGGTTCACGGCACGATGAACGACCTTGCCATGGGTGGTGCGCAGCCGCTGTTCTTGAGTGCGGCATTCATCCTGGAAGAGGGTTTTTCCATCGAGACCCTGCGCGACGTGACGCGGTCCATGGCGCGGGCGGCCCGGGAGGCGGGCGTTTCGATCGTCACCGGAGATACGAAGGTGGTGGAAAAAGGGAAGGGCGATGGCCTGTTCATCAACACCGCTGGAATTGGGATTGTGCCGCAGGACGTTCGTTTGTCGGCCAACCAGGCGCAACCGGGTGACCGGGTCCTATTGAGCGGCTCGCTGGGCGACCACGGCATTGCCATTATGGCCGGGCGTGAGGGATTGGAATTTGAAACGGAGATCGTCAGCGACTCCGCCCCACTCCATGACCTGGTGCAAGCGATGCTGAGCGCCTCCACGCAAATCCGCTGCCTGCGCGATCCCACGCGAGGCGGCTTGGCCAGTTCCCTCAACGAAATTGCGGCCCAGTCCCGCGTGAGTATCCGCATCGAGGAGTCCGCGCTGGTGATTCGCGACGAGGTGAAGGGGGCCTGCGAATTGCTGGGGCTCGATCCTCTCTATGTGGCGAATGAAGGGAAACTGGTGGCCATTGTGGCTCCCGAAGCAGCCGATCAGGTCCTGCGGGCCATGCGCCTTCACCCGCGCGGCGTGGATGCGTCGATCATCGGCACGATTCACGAAGGACGCGCCGGATTGGTCAGCATGAAAACCGTATTCGGATCGACGCGCATCGTCGATTTGCTGGCGGGCGATCAACTTCCGAGGATTTGTTAAGGCGATGCACGAGATGGGAATCGCATGTTCGGTGCTCGAGGCGGTGCACGCGGAACTCGAGCGCTATCCCGGCCAATGGGCGTCCAAGGTGGGATTGCGTATCGGCGAGTTTGCGGGCGTCGACCCGGATTCCCTGCGCTTTTGCTTCCAGGCGATCGTAAAGAGTTCTGAGCCTGCGCCGCTGGTTCTGGAAATCGAGTGGCTGCAGGAGAGCGACGAGTTGCAGGTTGCTTACCTCGAGTTGGAAGAGGGGACTGCGGACGACACGGCCTCTGCAGGCATGTCAGAGGAGGTATGCGCATGAACCGCGTAACGATCGAGAAAAGCGTACTCAGCGAGAATAACCGGATCGCGGCGGACCTGCGCACGGCTCTGGCCGCTTCGGGCGCATTGGCTTTGAACTTCATCAGCTCTCCCGGTTCGGGCAAGACAGCGCTGCTGGAAAAAACACTGGAGATGCTTCCCGAGGGGATGCGGGTCGTCGTCCTCACCGGCGACATCCAGACCGACAACGACGCGCGGCGCCTGGCGCAGTATGGTTACCCGGTGCGGCAGATCACCACCGGCGGCACTTGTCACCTGGACGCGGCCATGGTCGATGCTCATCTGGGAGGCTGGCTGACGGAAGGGTTCGATCTGCTGCTGATTGAGAACGTCGGGAACCTGGTTTGTCCCACCAGCTACGACCTGGGCGAAGACGCCAAGGTCGTGATTCTCAGTGTGACCGAGGGCGAAGATAAACCTCTCAAGTATCCCGGAATCTATCGCAAAGCCGAACTCGTGATTCTGAATAAAGTCGACCTGCTTCCGTATGTTCCTTTCCAGAGGCAGCTGGCGCGCGACAATGCGCGCCGGATCAATCCAGAAATCGAAATCATCGAGACCTCCTGCGTTACGGGCGAGGGATTGCCCCAGTGGATGAGTTGGCTGGGGGCAAGAGCTGTTCAGAAGGCTTCTGCGGGCGGCGAACGAACGGTTTGCGTAGCGGCTCCAGTTTGAGCCGGCTGTTGAGAGTTGGATCGAATCGGACGGAGGTAAGGAATGCTTTCACCGGGATTTGATATAAGCGGCGCGCTGGCCAGCAGCGGGATTACGCGGCGGCAGCTGACGAAGTATTGCGCGGGGCTGCTGGCTACCCTGGCCCTGCCGGAGCGCTATCTGGCGCAGACCGTCGCCGCCGTCGGCAGCGTCAAGAAGCCCGTGCTGGTCTGGTTGCAATTCCAGGATTGTACGGGCTGCTCGGAGTCCATGTTGCGGTCGAGCCACCCGGATGTCGCCGATATCGTGCTGGACTTGCTCTCCTGGGAATACCACGAGGTGATCATGGCGGGCGCGGGAGGCTACGCCAACGCACTGCTGGATCGCATCGTGAAGGAGCAGAAAGGCCAGTATCTGGTAGTCGTGGAGGGCGCGATTCCCACCGCCGAGGGAGGCGCCTATTGCACCATCGGCGGGCATTCCGCGATAGAAATAGCCGAGAAAGTGTGCCGCAACGCCGCCGCCACGATGGCCGTGGGAGCCTGCGCTTTCGACGGTGGGCTGGTGCGCTCGTCTCCCAATCCCACCGGAGCCCTGGGCGTGCACGAAGCGGTGCCCGGCATCAAGGTCATTAATATGGCGGGATGTCCACACAATCCTGCCAACACCGCCGCTGTGGTGGTGCATTACCTGACCTTCCATGACTTGCCCGCGCTGGACCAGTACAACCGCCCGCTGTTTGCTTACGGGCGTGTGATTCACGATCAATGCGAGCGGCGCGCGCATTACGACGCCGGCCGCTTCGTCACCGAATGGGGTGACGAGGGGTCTCGCAAAGGCTGGTGCCTATACAAAATGGGATGCAAGGGACCCGAGGCGACCTTCAATTGCCCGGTGGTGCAGTGGAACGATCACACCAGTTGGCCGGTGCGCGCCGGGCACGGCTGCATCGCCTGCGCCTCGCCGCGCTTTTGGGACCACATGTCTCCGTTTTATGAGCGCTTGCCCAATGTGCCTGGTTTCGGGGTGGAGACCAGCGCGGGCGAGATCGGCCTGGGGCTCGTCGGGGCGGTCGTCGCCGGCGTTACGGCGCACGGTCTGATCAAAATGATCCAGCCCGCGCCCCAGTCGATTCCCCCGGTTGCGTCTCCAAGAAAGGACGTATAAACATGGCTCGCCTCGTGGTCGACCCCGTCACTCGCATTGAAGGCCATCTGCGGATTGAAGCGCAAGTGGATGGCGGAAAGATCTCCGACTCCTGGAGCGCCGGAACCATGTTCCGCGGCATTGAGCTGATCCTGCAAGGCCGCGACCCGCGCGAAGCCTGGATCTGGGCGCAGCGCATCTGCGGAGTGTGCACCGTCGTGCATGCGCTGGCGAGTGTCCGGGCGGTTGAAAATGCGCTCGACATTGAGGTCCCCACCAATGCGCGCATTGTGCGCAATATTATTGCCGGCGCACAGATGGTGCAGGATCACGTGATCCATTTCTATCACCTCCACGCGCTCGACTGGGTGGACGTGGCCTCGGCTCTGAAAGCCGATCCAGCCAAGACCGCGACCATTGCGCAGTCGATTTCCGATTACGACAAATCGAGCGCCACCTATTTCAAAGGGATCCAGCAGCGGGTAAAAGGTGTGGTCGATAGTGGCCAGTTGAGCCTCTTTGCCAGCGGCTATTGGGGACATCCGGCTTACCAGCTCCCCCCGGAGGTGAATCTGTTGGCGGTGGCGCACTATCTGGAAGCGCTGTCCTGGCAAAAGGACTTTATCCGGCTCCACGCGGTGCTAGGCGGGAAAAATCCCCATCCGCAGACGTTCCTGGTGGGGGGCATGACCACCTCACTGGATCCGAATGAGCCGTTCGCGGTGATCAACCCGGAGCGTATTACCTTCCTGCGCCAATTGGTGAAAGAGGCGCGCCGGTTCGTGGACCAGGTGTACGTCCCCGATGTGCTAGCCATCGCTTCCATGTACAAGGATTGGTTCACGCGCGGCGAGGGTCTGGGGAATTTCCTCTGCTATGGCGATTACTCCTCCGGCAATGAGAAGGATCCCAGCAGCTTTCTGTTCCCCCGCGGCATCGTGTTAGGCCGCGACCTGAGCAAAGTCTATCCGGTAGACGCGTCCAAAATCACCGAGTCGATCAACCACTCCTGGTACGAGTATTCGGGCGACAGCGCCAATGGTAAACATCCGGCTCAAGGCGAGACCAACCCGAAATATACGGGGCCCAAGCCGCCGTACGAATTTCTGGACGTCGACAACAAGTACTCCTGGTTGAAGACGCCGCGTTACGACGGCAAGCCCATGGAGGTGGGGCCGCTGGCACGCATGGTGGTGGGATACGCCTCCGGACAACCCGAGATCAAGGCTGCCATTGACGGGGTGCTGAAGAAATTCAATGCGCCGGCCACGGTGCTCTTCTCTACGCTGGGCCGGATCGCGGCACGCGCGCTCGAAGCGCAACTGATGGTCGGGCAACTGGAGAAATGGGTGGAGGAACTATCGATGAACATGGAGCACGGCACCCTCTCGATCTTCAATCCCGTGCGCTGGGATCCCGCCACCTGGCCCAAGTCGGCCGCCGGCTTCGGATGGCACGAGGCGCCGCGCGGCTCGCTCGGCCATTGGGTAGACATTGAGGGTCGTGCGATCAAGAACTATCAGGCCGTGGTACCGACCACCTGGAACGCAGCACCGCGCGACGGCTCGGGCCAGAGGGGAGCGTACGAAGCCTCCCTCATAGGCACACCGGTCGCTGATCCGGATCGGCCGCTGGAGATCCTGCGCACCATCCACTCCTTCGATCCCTGTATCGCCTGCGCGGTGCATGTCATCGATGGCCACGGGCGCGAACACACCCTCCCGCGCACCGCTAGCGTCGCGGGCGCCGGGAGGTTGAGATGACACCGGCAGAGCGTGGGGAGCCGACCTCGCTTGATCCGTCCGACGGGAATCTGGGCGGCAAGCATCCACGCATGCGCATGGGGCCGGCCATCGCGGTCTACGTGTGGCAGTATCCGTTGCGTCTGGTGCATTGGGGGCTGGTGATTTCCATCGGCGCGCTGTCCTTCACCGGATACTACATCCACAATCCTTTCATCGTGGGCCAACTGCAGCATCCGTTCCTGATGGGGTGGTTCCGCTTCGTGCATGAGTCGTTCGGGATGGCGTTCCTGGCGTTCTTCCTGCTGCGCATGTATCTCTTTTTCGCGGGCGACCGCTGGACGCGTTGGAGAGCTATGGTCCCGCTGCATAAGGCGCAATGGATGGAAATGATCGAAGTCATGAAATTCTACGGCTTCCTGCGCCCCACACCGGTTTCCAAAGTGGGCCACAATGCCATCGCGGCTTTTTCTTACATCGGCATCTACGGTTTAGTTCTGGTCGAAATCGTCACCGGCCTGGTGATGTTCAACTGGTTGCGGCACAGCACCATGCTGGGCTATCTGGTCGGCTGGGTGCCGCGCCTGATTAGCATGCCGAACCTCCGGCTCATTCATTTTTTCCTGATGTTCGTATTCATTGCGTTTGGGATCTTCCACGTGCATTTGTGCCTGGTGGTGTCGAGCGCGGAAAAGCGCGGCCTGATCGACAGCATCTTCACCGGCTACAAGATCATCCCGCTCGAAGAACTGGGGGAAGACGATCGCGCAGCCATTGAAGCCAGCCGCGGGAAGCGGGTGCGGCATTGAATGCCATGGTCCTCGGTCTGGGCAACCTGGTTCACTCCGATGATGGTGTGGGGGTGCACGCCATTCACCACTTGCAACGGGATGCGCGCGTTCCGGCGGACGTAGCATTGCTGGATGGCGGAACCCAGGGGCTGGGTCTTATTCCTCACATCTCCGGGTTTTCCAGGTTGCTGGTCATCGATGCGGTCCACGCAGGGGAAGCGCCGGGTACGCTGCTGCGGTTCGCCGGCAAGTCGCTGCGAGGCCTGCCGGGAAAGCCGACCGTCCATCAGCTCGGATTCGCCGATTTGATGGTGGCGATGCAATTGTTGGATGACTCACCGGAGGAAGTGGTGGTGGTGGGCATCGAACCGGTCACCACCGAGTGGGGCGCCGAGCTGTCGCAGCCGGTGCGGGAGACGCTCCCTTTCCTGCTCGACGCGGTGATCGAGCAATTGGACTTGTGGCGGCAGAGCCGCTCCCCGGCCGGAGTGAAGAGCGGAGGCGTGAGATGAGTTTCGAGGTTCCGGGCAAAATCCTGGAGGAATACACAGTGCGGAATAACCGGCTGGGGTTGGTTGCGTTCGGAGATATACGCAGGCCGATCTTTTTGGACCTCGTTCCCGACGCCCGCGTGGGCGATTACGTGCGCGTCCATGTAGGCTTCGCCACCGAGCGCGTCGGCGCCGAAGAAGCGCAGCATGAATACGAGGCGCTCAAAACCAGCGCACACCTACAAACAATGGAGGCCGATATGGAGGCGGAAGAGGCTTTGCCCGCGACCACTCGTCGGCAGAAGAAGCGGTAGTCCAGAAGAAAAGAATCCCCAGGAGGATGGCATGGTAGTTCCTGAAGAATTTGTTACGATGGCGAAGACCTACCGGGTCTTGAGCGGATTGGATCCGCGGCAATTACGCAAGCTGTTGCCCCTTGCGCAAGACTGCAGCTTTGCCAGCGGCGAGATTCTCTTTCGCGAAGGCGACAAATCTTCGTTCTTTCACCTGATCGTCTCCGGCGAAGTGGCCTTGGAGGAGACTGCGGGGAAGCATCCTGTCCTGGTGCAGACGCTGAACCCCGGCGACGCCATGGGCTGGTCCGCGCTGACCGAGGGTTCGCTGACCCATTTTCAGGCGCGCGCCTTATCTCCGCTCAAAACCGTGGCGTTTCCAGGGGAACAGATCCGCACCGCGTGCGACCTCGACCCTGAAATGGGCTATGCATTCTTGAAACAGCTTCTCGCCGTCGTTACCGAGAGACTGGATGCGGCTCGTATGCAGTTGGTGGGAAAGAATGGGAAATGAAATAGCGGGGATCGAGGGCGTCGCCGGCATGCGGAACGACGACGCGCGCATACAACTGGAACACGTCATGGCACGCCACGACTACTCCGGCAGTGCGCTGATCGAAGTGCTGCATACCGCGCAGCAACTGTACGGGTATCTTTCTAAACCCCTGTTGAAGTCCGTGGCGCACAAGCTCCGGCTGCCGCTCAGCAAGGTGCTGGGCGTCGCGACCTTTTACCACCTGTTTCGCTTTCAGCCCCCGCGTGAGCGCACTGCCGTGGTGTGCCTGGGGACGGTCTGCTATGCGGCCGGCGGTACGGAATTGATGACCACCGCCCAACGGCAAGGGGCGGGCCGCGAGTGGACCATCGAAGCGGGCCGGTGCGTGGGTTCGTGCGGCTTGGCCCCGGTGGTAATTTGCGATGGTCACGCGCGATCCCGCGTGACTCCCGCTCTCTTAGAGGGCCTGATGGGAGATGCCGCCAAAGTATGACCCCGGATCGAACTATGACCCCGGATCGAACTATGACGTCCGATACTCTGCTGGCAGTCCGGCAAGCGGAACTGACGCGTCAGAGTGGCCTGGCAGACCGCATCTTATGCTGCACCGTTGCCGGTTGTCTTTCCGGCGGCGCCCGCGAGGTGCGTGCCGCGGTGCAACAGCAAATCGATCTGCAGAAGCGCAGCGGCCAAGTGGAAGTGTGCGGGACCGGATGCATGGGGATGTGTTCGCAGGGCCCGCTCGTGCGCAGCTCCGCCGCCGACGCTATTTTCACGAACGTCACGGCCGCCGATGCCGAGGCCCTGGTGGCGGGCAATCGTAGTCATTTTCTCAATCGAACCCTTCTTCCGGACCATCCCTTCTTTGCGGGTCAGAAGCGCCTGATCCTGGGGAACTCCGGCTATGCCGATCCGGAACGCTTCGCGGATTACGTGGCGCGCGGAGGCTATCAGGCATTGTGGCGCGCCGTGACGCAGATGCTCCCGGAAGAGATCGTGGCGCAAGTAAAAACCAGCCGCTTGCGGGGCCGCGGAGGAGCGGGATATCCGGCGGGCCTCAAGTGGGAACTGGTGGCACGCCAGCCCTCGACCACCAAGTACGTGGTGTGCAATGCCGACGAGGGCGATCCCGGCGCCTGCATGAACCGCAGCGTGTTGGAAGGCGATCCGCACCGCGTGCTGGAAGGCATGGCCATTGCCGGGCGCGCCGTGGGCGCTCAGCAAGGCTACATCTACGCCCGCGGCGAGTCGCCCTTGGCCATCGACCGTCTGCGCACCGCGCTCGACCAGGCGCAAGGCCACGGATTGTTGAACGGCCGGATGTTCGACAGCGAGTTCCAGTTCCGCATCGACATCCGGGTGGGCGCGGGCGCTTACGTGTGTGGAGAGGAAACCGCCCTGCTGGCCTCCATTGAAGGCAAACGCGGCCAGCCCGTGCCGCGACCGCCGTACCCACCCGAACGGGGATTGTGGGGTCGGCCGACGCTCATCAATAACGTCGAAACGTTTGCCAACATTCCCGCGATCGTGGAACACGGTGGGGACTGGTTTGCCGCCATCGGGACCCCTTCCAGCCCCGGAACCAAGGTCTTCGCACTCGCCGGCAGGGTGATGCGCGCCGGCTTGGTGGAGGTCCCCATTGGAACGCCTCTGCGCACCATTCTCGAAGCACTCGGCGGCGGCGTGCCTGCGGGCTTCGAATTTAAAGCGGCGCAGACCGGAGGTCCCGCGGGAGGATGCATTCCGGCTTCCCACCTGGATTCTCCCATGGATTACGACTCGCTCAACGCGCTGGGGACCATGATGGGCTCGGGCGGATTGATCATCCTGGACACCTCCTCCTGCATGGTGGATCTGGCGCGCTTCTTTATGGAGTTTTGTATGGACGAGTCGTGCGGAAAATGTGTCCCGTGCCGCGCGGGGACCGTACAGATGCACGACATCCTCGCGCGCATGACCCGGGGAGAAGGCGTCGAAAGCGACTTCGCCATGCTGGAACGCCTGGCCGTTCTGCTGCAGGAGACCAGCTTGTGCGGTTTGGGCCTGGCCGCGCCGAATCCCGTACTCAGCACGCTGCGTCATTTCCGCGGCGAGTACGAGGCGCATGTGCGCGACCACCAGTGTCCCGCGGGGCATTGCCGGATTGCAGTCCCGGTGGAGACCCTCGTATGAGTGTCAGAACCCTGCTGCTGGACGGCTTGGCCATCACCGCCCTGGAAGGTCAGACCATTTTCGCGGCCGCCTGGGACAGCGGGGTTCACATTCCCCGCCTGTGCCATCTGGGTGGACTCTCCGACGTAGGCGCGTGCCGCTTGTGTCTGGTGGAAGTGGAGGGCCAGAAAAAGCTGCAGGCTTCCTGCCTGACCAAAGTCGCGGAAGATATGGTGGTGCGCACGAACACGCCCCGCCTGCGGGAGCATCGCAAGCTAATTGTGGAGCTGCTGTTCGCCGAACGTAATCATATCTGCTCCGTCTGTGTCTTGAATGGCGCATGCGAGCTGCAAGAGCTAGCCGCGGAGCTCGGAGTCGATCATATCCGCCTGCGTCCGCAGTATCCCCAACTCCCCGTGGATCTGAGCCACGAACGGTTTGGTCTGGATCATAACCGCTGCATCCTTTG
>Ga0182016_10007079_pt1 | contig 11635 bp, 10 predicted proteins | sample 712S2MmetaG_FD_120491 | JGI IMG/M metagenome (GOLD analysis project Ga0182016, IMG submission 120491) | Permafrost microbial communities from Stordalen Mire, Sweden - 712S2M metaG | ecosystem: Environmental > Terrestrial > Soil > Wetlands > Permafrost | place: Sweden: Stordalen | collected...
CGAGATCATCTTCTAGATTCATAGTTTCAAGCTCTGTCATTTGGGCGTTGAGAAAGTTTATGGCCTCTCGATTCATCTTGATTTCTGTAAATGGTTTTTTGTTGTTTTTTTTGAAATTTTTACTTTTCATTTTTCTGAAATTTTATTGCCAGGTTAACTAGCAGGTTTAGCGCTGCATCTACATAAATTATTCCCTGAGCCACAAAATCCTTCACAATTCAAACTACCATCTTGTAGTACGGCACATGGAGCCTCTACCGCTTGGCAGTAATTTCCTGATGTGCATCCCTCAAAACCTTGATTATATTCGACCACACCGGTTGAAGTCGATGGACATCTTTTATCTCCAGTTGCAAAATTAATAGCACAGAGACCAGCTGAACATGAAGCAGAAGCTAATTGTGATTGAGGCCTAAAAATAGCGTAAATATTGATGGCTAAAGTTATAACTAAGATTATTATTACAATGATCATTATTGTTATCCAACTATTATCCCTCTTGAGTTGGCGATCGAAGACCGGATAGCGTAAAGCAGTACCTTCTGCCATTTTTAATTATTTAGATTTTTCCTCTTAGTTTTTATAACAGATTTTTATTTTTCTGAATTTTGTTGGTAATTCAGAAATTTATCTCTAATCAAATCGTTAATAGTTTAGCCTTAGTAAAGGTTTTAGCGATCGTCTCAAGATTTTCATGTTTTCCAATGATAATAACATGGGTACAGTTATCAGCAAGATGATTTATGGCGTCGATCGTATTATTGGTAAACTTTCTTGGTGACATATTTTGTCTGGGGGATAAGGTTGATGTCACATTAGACAAAGCTGATCGAGGTGATGATGTTCGGGGAGAGCCAAACGATGAAGTTCTTGACATTCTAGGAGTTGTTGAAAGTTCAACCGACGATGATGAAGAGTTTAAAATAATATTTGAAGGAAGACTGGACCAAGAAGATGATCTCGATTTTTTGGGTATTTCAGTTATGAATTTACAGCCAAAATAAAGATTACTCCAATCTTTAACTAAATCGTTGGAACTGGATTCGGTTGATATATTATAAAACATAACACTATCTGGATAATCCCAATTACCTCGACAGATTACATCAATCGAGTCTATATTATCCTTAGTAAGCTCGCTACTACATAATATTAGTCCTAGCTTCATTCAGTCGTTTTATCGTTTTGGAATAATAAAAACAATTAATTTTGTTTTTATTAAAATTCAAAATTAAAAAATGGATGTTAGAAATGAGAATAATGATTTGACAGTAGAGGAAAGTCAATTAATTAGAGATTATAAGAAAGCTCAAAACAAGGTCATTCCTAATATTCTATCATCTGATCAAATATGGGCGATGGATTTTAATCAGCTCGATTACCCAAATCTCGATTATGTTTCTTCTCTGAGAGCTTACTTGGATGAGTTGGAACCTTATATGAGAGGCTTAGTCAGAGCAGCAGAATTACGGCAGTTGCACTACAATCAATTTTATAGAGGAAAAGAGGAAGTAAGAGCAGAAGACGAAGGTCATCGTTATTGGAGATTGCTCATGAATGAAATAGCTGAGGATGCAGTCGAGAAATATAAATACTGGACTGATGCTCACGACGATGAATTAGATCTTATTATTGATGACTTTGAAAGAACTACTGTGGCTGAGGAAAGGCAAAGACTTAAACAGTATCAAAGAGAAGAGAGGGATAGGCAACAGAAATTAAATCGAGAACAATCAGAAAGAGAACAAAGACAAATTAGGTTAATTGAACGATCCATGAGACCCGAGCAAACCGAAGAAGAAAGAGAGGCTTTTAGACGAGAAAGAATTAGACAGGCTGAACAAAAGAGAGCCGAAGATGAGGAGTTACTAAATAATTTAATTGAAGATAAAACCAAATATGTTAACAACAGTAAGATAAGTAAGAAAAAGATGGGAAGGACCATTTCCCCAGCTGAACTTACCCATCAGCTTAGTAATGTAGGTTATCAATTGTCATACCTCAGTAAATTCTTTAGAGCTGGTAAAATATTTAGATTAGACCCAAATATTACCATTTTTGGAAATACCAATGAGCTTTTACACTTAGCTGTATACTTACTAACTCCTTATGATTATTATAGTCAACTTTATGTTTACAGAAGTAAAGTACCCGAAGTAGAGTATGAAGAGTACTTGGCCAAAGCTGAAAATGAACCAGTAGCTGAAATATATCAAAATAGACCAGAGTACGAATATAAATTTGCCAACTCAGCGATGATAGATTTGTCTTACGATGCAATAAAATTAACTTTAGATGAGTTGTATCGAAACGATAAAAATGGGTTATTAGGATCGGCACTTTTACTTGGAATGATGTTTATGAGAGCAAGTAATACCTTTAAGAATCCTGAAGCCGATATTCTAAAAATTCTCACTGCTGAAATCTTTAATTCGTTCTTAGCAGATAAAAATTGTAGCCAATTAGTAAGAGCAATAAATGCATATTCTGAACACCTCGCTCTAAAATATCCTGATGCTATTCTTGGCTTAAAATTATATCTAGCTAATATTCTTGTTAATTGGAAATATCTTTCAAAATTATTTGTATTAGATTATTTAGCTAGACCATCATTAAGAGATGCAGTTAAAGCTCGTTACAAAAGAAATCCAAGGTTCATAATTTCCCAAAACTTAAATCTCAACTGTCTGAAAGATTTAGTGCAAGTAGTCCCAAAAGAATCCGATAGAATAAAATATCTATATGATGAAGCTTATTCTAAGTTTATGGCAAATATCAATCAAGAAGAATATGGATCATATTTAAATGAGGAAGAATATGGCAAATCTCCAAAATTACCCAAATCTCCTAAATCTCCTAAATCTCCAAAAACTAAAACTCCCAAATCCCCAAAAACACCGACATTGAAGGAAAAGAATAAAACAGACCTCGATTTAAAGGAGAAAAATAAGACTAGTCATGCTGAAGCTGCAGCGGCCAGAAAAGCCGCCACTCTGGCCCATGTTAATAACATTAATGAACTGTTAAAAACTCATTCAGTTGAGGATGTCAACAAGCATTTAAACAAACATCTAAATAAACAGTTAGATACCCATGTTAACACTCATTTACAAAAACACCTAGGTATAAATGTTAGTGTAGGTTTAGGTTCACCATCTCCGGCCGTTCCTACAACTAAAGTGTGGGTCCCAGGAGAGAATCCATATGACGCTCATCTTCATCCTTCAGTACCAAAGAGTTTTAATGGAGCTGCACCAGCTCTTCCTCCACGACCAGCCACTGGACACCAAAGAACTTTACCACCAGCAAGAACGATGGCACCAACTAGACCATCTAAAGTTAATTCTGATGGTTTGCAGTCTTATGGAACTCACACAACAACTGTCACAAACAAAGGGGGAATAACTAATACTTCCACTGGTGGAGTGAAGGGTGTTGTAAAACCGACTAAATAAAAAAATCGAATTTCTAATTTTATAAAATTAGAAACCAAAGTTACAGTTTACATTTAATCAGAGAGAAAAGAGGAGAGGGAAGAAAAATGGAGGAAGAGAGAGAAGAAAATATCTGGGAGATGGATATTTCCCAGCCATGGTTTAACTTTATCATTGATGAAGTGAAAAAGAAAGAAGTTAGGAAGAATAGTAAAAGTTGGAGGAAAGTGAAGGTTGGAGATCTTATCGATATCCATGAGAAGAATAAAACAGAGTTTTATAGGTATGAGGTGGTTAGTGTTATAAAGTATGGGACAATTGAGGAATGCTTAACAATAGAAGGAGTCGAAAATCTTCTTCCTGGAATAAAGAACTTTGATGAAGGGCTTGAAATTTATTTGAGTTTTGATGGACCTGATAAAAGAGATCAAAGACAGAGAGACTACAACCAAGATGGAGTGATTGCGATTGAATTGAAGAGAGTTTAAAGCAAGATCTATTAATAGGGAAGATATTAAAAAGAGATTTTTAATTTTTGTAAATTAAAAATAAAATCGAATTTAAGTATGGATCTCCTTATAAAGGAATTCCCACCAAAAAATGTTAAAATTTCTGTTATACAATCGAAGGCAGCTGAAAATTTTGAAAACCGTCAACTGAAACATCCAGAAGAATTTGCTTATAAGGATAGAGACCGACGAGAACGTCGAGAACTATTAGCTTTGAGTCACAAATATTTCCCGCCAGCGTCTACAGATGGTTCAAATGTTTTACTCTTGGATGGTTATAGATTGTGTAGTAGTCGCACACTACTTGATAGTAAAGGCTCTAAATATATAAACAAAATCATTGTAACAAATTGGGAAGCCGGCAAAATCTACGAATTAAACAAGGGTAGATTATCAGAAAAGATAATTCTAGCTGGCGGCTCTCTCGGCGACTTGATTGAATTCAATCAAGGTCAAGTCAAAATGCGTGCTATTTCATGTGATTATTGTTGTCAAATGAAAGATGAACAATTAGAAGAATTAGAAAATCTATTTAAGACTTCTATCTTTGATACTAGTGGACCAGTTATTCTCGATATAACATTTTGTTGTCAAAGAGAGAAGGAAGGAAACCGTCAGTTACTAGAACATCTAGATGAGGGAATTGATCGAGTCAATAATCTTCATATTAGACTTCAAGAAATGGCACAAAAGTTTGGAAATCGTTTTACTGTCCAGTCTCGTTTTTCTTTGATGACCGGACATAAAGATCACGGAATGCAAACCATTGTTTGTATCCTTATTCCTAAAGAAATTCAACATAAACATACAAAATTAAGTAAATTTTTCGATGAGATCGATAACACCGTAAATGTAGCAAGAAGAGATCCACCGAAACCCAGATCTTATGTTCGCAAGAGCAAAACAGTACCGGTTAATTCTTATGATAGGAAACGTTATAATAAAAGTAAATCTTCAATAAGAGAAGAAGTTGCTCAAATTAGGAATTCAAATACTAAAAGCGAGTTCCTTATAGGTCAATCTATTGAGGTTTCTTATTTAAATAAAGATCAATCTATTTCTTGGCGTCCTTTTACCGTTTTGAAAATTGAACCAGAACGTATAACAGTGAAAGTACCGTTTACTGATAGTGGGTATATTAGATATTCACTTCTTCGCAAATACTGTCGCCAAATTAAAAACTAGTAATAAATTAGTTAATTCGAAAAATCTTCAAAAAATACCTATATTACTGAAGTGGGAAAAAATTTGAACTCATTAAAAAGATGATACTCGATAGAATAAAAAAGAAATTTTAATTTCAAGAAATTAAAATTAAAACGAGCCTCTCGTTTTCTAAAATGGACAAGCAAGTTGAGGAAGAGATCGATGGTCTTCAGTTGTCTGCCAATGATAAGAAAAGGTTCAAGCTCCTCTACAAAAATTTTCAAGACTTCATTAAGCCGGTTAGTCCTTTTGCTTATTTTAAGAGTTATTCTTTATTGAAAAATCTTCCACGGGACCTTCGAAAACTATGTTATGAAGAAAAATACGGAGAAGCAGTTATGAAGTACGGAACTAATTGTTGCGGAGAAGGTTGCAAACGATACCATCCAATTTTTGTTATTATATCTGCTGATTATGTTTTTAGTAATAAGAAAGATGATACCGACACGTCATATCGTTTCGAAACATTTAGCTATTTTTTCCCTCGTTTTTATCAAAGCTTTTTGTTTTCATGCAAATGCCTGACTGACGATATTAAAATCTTTCTCATTGAGAAACTCATGTCACTCTTTGGTAAAATTAATTATTATGAAAAATTTCCAGAACTTTCCCACTACTTTAAAATGATCGAAGACCAAGATCAGAAGACCGCTAAATGGCGAGAAGAATATTCAATTACTATCGAGTTTTTGATCAAAAACTATCGTCGAACTCACAATTTAGAATTGGTTGACAAGATTATAGCAGTTTTGGATAGTGATCCATCCCTTTTCAAAAATCTTTATATGCAATTTGGTTTATGCCATCCAGAAAGTGAAAAATTATTTATTAATACGGTTCTCATCAGATTTACTCCAAAACAAAAAGAAATCTTTTTAGCCAGTTTATCACCTAGATCCAGGTGCGTAGCCGTTTATGAAGTTCTAAGACCTTACATGACACAAAATCATAGAAACGAACGACTTTGGTGCCTTTTTGAAGATCAATGTTTCGCTAGTGATATCAAAAGATATGAAGAGGCTTTGCCATTCGGAGGAGATCTTTATTCGACTGATGATTATGGAAATCCTTGGATAGTTTGTTTACTGGGACAAGGATATTGGAATAAATCGAAAACTTTTACTTTACCGCCTAATGATACGATTTTAAGTCTAGTAGATACCAGAAAGACCAATAGTGAAGATTTTGTTAATCTTGCTTTGAAATATGATAACTGGCGAGTCCAAACTCATTGCAACCGCGGTGAAAAGTTCAGATCTATGACCAAGACTTTTCTTCTATCGACTCGAAGAGCAGGCTATAAGTTTCCAATCACTTGCGTCGACAAAATCTTGAAATACGTAGTTGTTTCTCAAAGAGGAACCCTTGAAGAGTCTTTGAGGATTAAAGCAGCAAAAATTCGTTTAGCTGTCCTTTATCTGCACACGTACGCTTTCAAGGTGAGATTCTTGGCCATCTTTAGAGATCTTGACCAATCTAAAGTTAAGAAAATCGTAGCTCAAAGAGGTTGTCCTTTTGAACAGAGAATGAAATTTCCATTGGATGAATGTAGTTATTCGTGTGCTACATTGCTAGCAGAAGATGTATGTCAAAGGTTATTAAAAGAAGGATCATTGTTTAAAAAGATGGCAGAAATGGAAGAATTATGTAAAACTAACGCAAAATCCGATGCACAATACAGCAATCTACTTTTAGAAAAACTAGGCCTCAATTATTATGGTGATAGACAAAGAGATTACGACATGATTTCAACCCATCTATTGCTGGCTTTCAATACCGTCTTCGGCGTCTCTCTGCAATAAGTATGGAACCGGAAATAAAAATAAAACCATAAAAATAAAACCATAAAAATAAAACCATAAAAATAAAACCATAAAAAAATAGAAACCGGAAAGCTATCTTACTATGACATTAGTAAGATAGGTCTAAATTTAACAAAAATGAAAAATAAAAATTAGGAAAAATAAACAGAAAGTTTTACTTTTTATTTTGAAAGGTCTAAGAAGAAACAGGAATGGTCGAGGGTTGCCAGCCAGTTAAGTCGAAGGACGGAAAGCAAAAGAGAGCCGCTAAGAAATTGAAGAACCTCAGGAAGAAACTTGACAAAACTAAGGCCAAATTGCGCAAGACTAGAAAAGCTTTGAAGGTAGAAAAAGATGGTCATAAGGCAACAGTGCAATACCTTCATATTAAGTCTAGACACGATGGGGCAACGATAAAATCATTATCGGACGCTATTTCTAGTTATAATAAGGTCTTGGAAAGCCAAACCGTAGCTCTAGTTCCTAAAAATAACATCGATTTTGGGAAGCAACTTTTGCCATGTGAACATGTTAATGCTAAGGATGGAAAACAATGTGGAAAGTTTGGTCGATTTAACGAAGCAAGTGGTACTCATCGTTGTTTACTTCATATCGCTGTTAAAGCTTCCCAAGATAATGATCCTAAGACCTTTAAGCCGATTGCGAAAGTTGCAACCTCGATGAATTTGCAAGCCGAAACCGTAAAATCCACACCAGTTAAGATTACTACCAAGGACACGGTGACAATTTCAATCTCAGACGAAGAGCCAGTCAATAACAACAATAACAATAAAGAGCATGTATCGTTGATGGAAGAGTGTCTGGAGGAACTCAACAAAAAGGAAAAGATCATAGTAGAGAAAGATCGAATCATAAATGAACAAATCAAGATGATTGAGAAACAGAAGGAAACGATTTCGGGTTTTATGGAAACTGTTGATCGTCTTACTCAAGAGATTGGAGAGTTAAATAGAGTACAGAAAGATTTGAGAGTGACTCTCAATTATAGAGATGAAGAAAAAGACGAATGTGTCGAGACAATCGAAGAACAAGTGAAAGAAATCTCTACTTTGAAGAAGACTGTTGAAGATGCGGAGAAGATAATCTTAAGTTACTTAAATGAGTTAAGAAAGGCCGGCGTAACAATTATTGGTCTTGAAGGACAACGGATAGATCAAGACAAGACTGTTGAAAGCTTAAAAAGGGAAAATGAGGAACAAAAGAAACATATTGCTGACGCCGAAAGCCGATCATCTGAACGACCAGGCAAAGTCCTTTTTGGAAATTCTATCGAAGTCTCGCCGTGGGCTGAAAAAGAAATTGAGAAACTGCAACAGTTAGTAACTGAGAAGATTAATTTGCTACAAGAAAGTGATGTAGAGATTAAAAACTTAATAGAAGTGGGACAGGTTAAAGCCAAGGAGTTAGCAGATTGTAAACAAACGATCCGCGAACAAGAAGCTTTGGTCATTCAACTGAAGGGATATCTTAATAACGTACCTGATGATGAGCAAACCAAGGAAATTGGAGTGTATAAGAAAAAGCTCGCCGAGTACAGAGACAGACTTAGAGCACAGAACAACTATACTGAAGAATTGATAGAAGAAGTTCAATTAGAGACGAAAATGATTTCCGAATTAAGAAAAGAAAACCAAGATAATGCCAGAATTATTGAGGAATTGAATCTTAGAATGAATGAGCTCAAGAAACTCATCTATGAAGATAGTGAAAATCTCAAAACTAAGGACGGGTTGATAGAAGAATTTAAGAAAACTATTTATGCTTTGAAGAAAGATCTCGCTGAAAAAGATGTGGCTCTTTACAATCTTAATAAGAAAGTAAAGGATCAAGAGGCCTATATTGCTGACAAGGAAAAGACCAGAATCTCTTATGAAAACGTGATGAGAGAGCAAAAGGGGAGAATAGAAGGTCTGGAGAAGACCACTGGCTGGGTTAGTCTACAAGATGAAATTAACAAGCTGAAGAAGACTATTGAAGAGCTATCAAAGACCATAGGGGAACAAAAGAACACTATCTTCGCGCTTGAAGGAGCTTCAGCCAATAACAAAGAGAAAACCGAAGAAATCGTAAGACTAAACGACGCGATTAGACTACAAAGAAAGCTCATTGCTGATAATCATGAAAACATGGTTAAGAAGAATGCAGTGATAGAAGACCAAGCAAAAATTGTAACTACTCTGAAGAAGGAAAATAAGGGTCAAAAGAGAGAAATTAAGGAAAAGACCGAAATCATTTTAACATATATGAAGACGGCTGGCGACAAGAAGAAGACCATTGAAGAGAATCTGGTAGAGTTCGAAGGCCAATCCGAAAAGCTTAAAGCCCAGACTGAGAAACTTCAAGAGTCGGAAAGAGTTTGTGGAAATGTCAAATTTGCACTAGACCAACGAAATGAGGAAATTGCTCAAAAAGACCAAGTAATGAAAGCGTTTAAGGAGACTTTTGAAACCCAAAATCGAAAAATCTCCAACCTTAAAGCCGATTTAGCTAATGCTGGGGCGGTGATAGAATTCTATGAGAAATTGCAGGAAAAGGGAAAATAAAAGAAAAGAGAATAAAAGGGATAATGAAAAGAAAAGAGAATATATTAGCCAATTGGCTAATATAAAGAAATATCTGTGAAATTCTAAAACACTTTTTCGGGAATCTTAAATCATTCTCGACACTCCTACTCAGGTTTTCTGTTAGGATTCCTTTTAATCTTAAAATTCTGGGTGAGATTTTTAGATTCCCAAAAATTATCAGAACGCATATTCTACTAAGTAAGTTCTAAAACTATCAACAACTTTTCGGGAATCTTAAATCTTCCTTCAGAGTTTAATCTATTCTGTTGTCACTGTTCCTAAAATTCTCGAGACGACCTCTAAGTTCTAAATCCGTCAATGACTTTTTCGGGAATCTTAAGGCTTAGGCCGGAGTTTTTACAGTTGGAACAACTAAAACATTTTTAATGATTTTATATCACTTCTGATTCTACTATAGTTTCCTTAGCATTTTTAAAATCGAAAAATGCTAAGAGCCGTGTTTATAATCTTTAACATCTTCTTAATATTGTGTTGTTTGATTTCAGAATAATACACTTCTTATTATACTCATGTTAATTTCTATATTTTTGGCTTAATAGCCTTTTTGAACAGCTTTAAATTATCTAATCTTTTTATAATGTTTTCATTATAAAATATCACTTTATTAAACTTCTTTTAATCTCCCATTCTTTTTTCTCTTCCATTTGATCCCTTTTTATTTTTCTTTGATGAATGATATTTCTTAAATATCATTTTTTTATCATTGACAATTTAACCGAACAGCTCATATTCATTCTCTAGAACTTTTGTCTTTTCTGGAACAGGATTAATAGATAAATAGTATGGATTTTTAAAAGTGACGGAATGTGCACATTTTTCATTAGTACAGTTCACAGTTTTATACGACGACACCGTATCAAGAACATCAACATAAGAAGGAGGATAAGACGCGTCACCTGAAAGTTTTGTTGTCTTAAATGTTGGAGCTTTGACATAGCCGCTAACACATATTGGACAGATTTCTAATAATTTAACCAACAAATCTAATCTTTCGTCTTGCATTTTTAATTTTGTTTTGATTATGGTTCCGAAACCTTAAATATCGTTTTTGATTATGGTTTCGAAACCTGTACATTTCTTGCACATCATATTGTCCTCAATACTGTTACAGAAATAACAGGTAATTCTCTTACATTTTATACAACCGGGAGGATAAAAAACTCCTTCATCGTCTGATCCCCAACCACCATCAGCAACACCATTACATCCTTCGCATTTAACTGGAACATAACCAACGCAACGATGATTATGCTGACTACAAGGTGTGTTGTTCTTTTCACAATACATAGTATTTGGCCTAGTTACCCAATATTCACTAGTCCTCGGGGTTTGAAAGTATTCCTCATTTCCATTAAAAATTCTTGCAGTCATTCTAAACTTTATTTTATAATTATCAAGTGATATTTAAATAAATATCATTTTTTGATATTTATTTATTGTTTTATTGTTTTTTATTCAGAACTGGAAGAGTCTTCTTCTTCGTTCTTTTTAACTTGAAGAAGCTGTCTGATACTAGTCATTAGAGCATTGTATATAGAAATTTGCTTTTCAGTCAGTGTTGCAATCCTACTAATCATTAGTGAGGAAACCGCTTTCAATCCGTTCTCTTCAGTATCTGGCCAATTAAAATGAAATTCTAGCGGATCAAGTTGCTGTGTCTTCCCGCCAAAAACTAAACATATAATCTTATGAAGTGCCGTTTTAATATAGAAACACATTTCAGAATTACAATAGTTACTGAGAGGATTTTTCGTCCAGTTGAGAGTTTTCAAACATTTTTGACATTTATCAGTTTTGCAGCGTACTGGCGTACAACAATTACGTAGGTCGATCTTTCCATTATCTCTATACGGAAGAAGTGTTTTATCATGAGGTGTGTTAAGTATCAGTTTAACAATAATGCGCCGAACGTCTTTCTGTAGACCTCTCCGTGACAAAGCTCTTCGACAAGCACTAGCTTCTAACCGTCTTTTGTGTGGAAGAAATGGTAAGTTCTTAATATTAATTTCAGAATCGAAGGGTATTCTGTCAACAGCAAAAGATCTCATCTCACATTTAGAGCATATATAGGAACAATC
>Ga0182016_10007082_pt1 | contig 11632 bp, 7 predicted proteins | sample 712S2MmetaG_FD_120491 | JGI IMG/M metagenome (GOLD analysis project Ga0182016, IMG submission 120491) | Permafrost microbial communities from Stordalen Mire, Sweden - 712S2M metaG | ecosystem: Environmental > Terrestrial > Soil > Wetlands > Permafrost | place: Sweden: Stordalen | collected...
CCTCGGGCTCGCCATCGCGCGCGACATCGCCCGCTCGCATGGCGGCGACATCACGCTCGGCGATTCTCCGCTCGGGGGCTTGAGGGCGACGGTAAGGGTGCCGGTCTAGGACGCTCCCGCATCTGCGATGGACGAGGGCGCAGGATTGTAATTGTTGATAATTGGTGATTCTAGTATTGATTGCATGGACTTCGCGTATGGCAATGGGATCATAAATCGCCGATTGAATCTGCGCCTGCGCCCGCCGCGAGAGCCACAAGAGACGGTGCGGCGGAATTGAATTCGCCATAGAGCCGAAAAGGCCGTGACCCATGGAAGGCCAGCAAGGGTTGGACGATGTCGTTGAAACGGCGCGAAAAGTCCTGCCCTTACTCGGCACCATTCTCATAGGGCTGGGCGGACTCCCTTTCCTATGGGAATACGTGGGCCCGCATCTCCATGTCATCCTGCCCCAGATCCCGGTCGGCGATTTGAAAACCGAAGGAGAAGAGCTCGGCGGCGGGCTCGGTGGGGCGGGTGCTGTCTTGCTCGCCGCGAACATTCTTCTGGAGTTCTTGGAAACGCGTAGACGGAAGGCGGCGATTTTCGAGGGCTGGTCGCTCGCCGATAGGTTTAGAAGAAACCGACATCGGGTCCGGAAGTGGAGCGCGCAGGAAGGTGAGTGGACGTTTAGTCCACGCCCTTCGGTCCTTGCTAGAATCGACGCCGGACTAAAGGAGCATTTCGCGATCCAAGTCGTCGGCGACCCTGGAGCGGGCAAAACTGAAATCTTGGAGCATCTTCTCGAGTCGACCAAAAAACGCGATGACTGGATCACGTTGGCCTATCATTTCTGTCAATCGGACGACGTTCAGACGCTCCAGCCCCGCGAATTTGTGAAGAATCTATTTTATTGTATCCATCATGGCCGCCTGGGTAAGCTTCTTGACCGGCCGCGAGCACTTCAGGAGCTCGAAAGTAGCGAACAGAACGCGGCGGCCGACAGCCTAAGAAAGCTGGTATGGGAACCGCTCAACCGAGCCGGCGAGGCAAACGGGCTTAAATGGCTGTTGATCGTCGATGCACTCGACGAGGCCGCTGAATTCAGCGGCAAGACTACGATTGTCGACTTGCTCGAATCACTGCTGCGCGAACTTTCGGGGCAGCCGCTCTCCCAATGGCTGCGTGTTGTCGTGTCGACGCGCCCTGGTACTGCCGCCTTGCGTGGGGGAAGGGAAAATCTTCTCCAGATCGAAATCGATGAGGTGTCGGCAGATGACGACGTTCGCGCGTATATCGCCGAAAGGCTTCGTTCCAAGCCGGAACTAGGACCGTACATCGCGGACATTGCCGGTATTGCAAAGGGCAATTTCCTCCTGGCCCGGTATCTTGTCCGCGATCTTGCGGATACGAAGAACATCGCGGCGCGACTGGGCGACTACGTGCCGGGCGACGTGAACAGGTATTATGAGGCGAATTTTTTCAGGTTGTTTGGTAAGAAATTGCCGATTTCGGCACACAAATTGCTCGCCGTCATTTTGGCCGAGGCCGAAAGTCTCTCTGTCGCAGATTTAGCCCGCGCGGCAGAGTTGGAGCCGGAAGAACGTGATGATGTCTTGGCGCGGCTCGCAGCGTTCTGCCGGCGCGAAAAAAGCTCGGAAGACGCCGAAAGCGAGAACGACACCATCGGAGTATTTCACAAGACATTTTCGGATTGGCTTGCCGACGAAGGGAGCTCGCCGAATTATCATGTGAATGCAGCCCGCGGACACGAGCTGCTGGCGGATTGGTGCAAAAGCACTTTCGACGAATCGAAGGAAATTTACAAGAAGAGCGTAAGTCATTTCCGCGACAGCGCTGCAGACCTCTATTTGCTCGAACACGGCACTGATCACTATATCAAGGTGGGCCGCTTTAGCGATGCTGTTGAATTCGTCGATTTCTTGCTGAGCTATTGGAACGATACGGTCGCCGTAAAATACCTGCCGCGGAGCATTACGCCGCGGCGGCACGCACGTGCTGTCTTATTGGCGCTGCCAGATCGGAAGGAAACCGAGGCCGAGAAGGAAATCAGCCGGATTTCCAGCCTGTCGCTCGTAAATCTAGTGAGGAACGTTTATCAGATCGGTGTGCTCGCGCGGGCGTTGGACATCCTCATATTGGAAGAATCCGGCTGGGAGAAGAACGTCGAGGCGTGTTTGAGCACCGAAAATTATGTGCTTCGCTTTAAGCTTGCGGAGACGCTCGCCGCTGCGTGCTGCGAGGACGGTTCGTTTGTCGAACGGCAGCATATCCTCCATTATCTTTACGATCCGGACGTCAATCACGCCGAACTCGGAGCGTATACGCTGGGACACCTTTATGTGGCCCAGCCGGCCGAAATCGACTTGGCGGTTCTCGCAAAGCTGCAGACCGATCGACATTCCTACGCGTTGCGTCAGGTATTCGGCGCGATCCTTCTCAATCTAGCCCTGCGAAGGCGGGTGCGGCGAGGGTCTGACAATCGACTCATCGTCGACGTATCCGCCGGGCCAGATCCCGAGCGCATAAGCGAGGCGATTGATCCCGCGCACACGATTGTTCTCGATCGTGAGAGCCCGTTCTGGACGTCCCAATGGGAGCATCTGCGGATCGATATGGCCGATATCGACGCGGCAATTTCCTACTTTTCTGGCGGCGAAGGAGGCATGACCAAGGCGCATGAACACTTCGCGGCCACCGAGGCGCTGCGCAACGCACTGGAAAAGAAGGAGTCGCTCCACCGGTTTTCTTCCGTGCGGGCATTGCTTGACCGGAATTGCTATTTTGGTCTGGCGAAGGATACGAGAAAGATCGACGACATGGCGGACGATCTCGAAAGCATGCCGTCGGAACTGCGCAAGGAGATTGTCGCGTTACTGTTTTCGCATCCGGTCTGGAACGTCGGCGAAACCGCCGCGTCGGTTTTGGCCGAAGTGTATGAGGCGTCGAACGTGCTTACACGCCGCGATGTGCGGTACCTGATCGAGGAACTCCTCGATCCTCACCTAGACTGGCGGGTCAATCTGGGCGCGGTGGAGGCGGCCTATATTCTGATAGAAATGGACCCCGATCTCTTCCTCGGTGCCGACATGAAGGATTTGGGTGCCGCAGGAAGGTTCCACGATGATCGCCGCTCCAGCCGCCTGCGCGCTTTGTGCGCCGAAGATTTCATCACCTACGTTCTCGAACGAGCGCAGCCGCTTCAGCTGGATCTGCTCAAAAAATTCGATCAATGCGTCAATTGGTGGCTCAACGACGAGGACGATTGCTGGGTCCTCGAGCACGTTTTTCGGCTTCTCAAGACATTGGCGAAAGATCGCGCGCAGAACCGATTGAATGCCGACTATGTTCGCTATCTCGATACTAAATTCGCCGAAAGCAAATCGCCGTTCCTTGTCGGCATCGGCGACTGGGCGAGCATTACGCGCGGCGAATTTCTGGCACGGATCGAAACAATAAAGGCGGGCAGCGATCCGCGGCCGGGGGCCGGACTCACAGCTGCCGCATCATGACTACCGAACAGATCGAGAAATGATGTTTGTGAAAAAAGTCATGAGCATCGTGGTTGTCGACGCCGCTTTCCAGAAACATTCGAGCGCATCCCTGGGACTTCGCTTCGAGCACAGCCCATTCGAGCATTCGTCGGCCGATTCCAAGATCGCGATCCTTCTCGGCGACTACGATGTCTTCGAGAATTGCATAGGGCACCGGCGCTTTTGGGAAGAAGGAAATGAGCCCCAACCCGAGCAGGTCGCCGGCTCGTTTTGCGGCGAAGACCGGCTGCGGATATTGGCGCACGTCACCCGCGTCTTGCAACGCACGAATGCGCGCCTCCAGCTCGCGGGTGAGGATTTCCTGTATTCCGGGCCGCCAGTGCGAGGGGTCCAAAGCGCGTGGGCCTTGTAACTCCGAATGCGAAATGTAGGACGGCTCTATATTGGTGGCGAAGAACCGGCCCAATTCTGTGGCCTCAGCGGGGTTTCTGCACCAATCCAAACTGATTGAACTAGGTTCCATCGGCAATTTACCGCAAGTGATTTTCCAAATCGAAGGCTTTCCGCGGCCGCGCCGCCAGCCGGCGGTTAGCGGTCTTGCTCGCGGGTCACCCAGCCCATCCGCGATTCTTGGCGGCCCCGACCGAGATCGAGTGTGGCCCTACCGCGATTTGGCGGGGGCGACAAGCGATGAGGCCGATTGTCGCCGGCGTTCAGGCGGCCCGTTGCGGCGGACTGCCTTGGCGCCGCGCCGACAGGCCCTTGGCGAGGCCGCGATTGATCCCGATAAGGTTCGCGAGGTGCTCCGGCTTCGGCTTCGTCGTCAGCGAATAGATCTCGCCCATGACGAAGACGCTCAAATTCAAGATGTTTTGGCGAACTTCGACCGGGAGCCTGTTGTCCTCGCTTGCGACCGCGTCCATGAACACCAGCCAGAGCCGGCAATTGTACAACAGGGCTTCCGGCAGGCCGTTCGGCTTTGAGTGCCAGTTATCCTGGACGGCCTGCAGTCTGGCAGCGGCCTCCAGCAGCAGACTGGCCTCGAGTTCGCGAGGGCCGGCCACCTCCCGGGCGATTTTCCCGTACGCCTTGCTCGCGTAGTGCAGACTGGATGTGCTCATTGTCGAACCCACCGCGTGATGTTTTGGCGGGGACGCTATTAAAAATATTTCGGTAAAAATTTCATTATTGTGGGCGCTCGGACCGAGTGCGCCTTTGCCGGCTGCCACACCCTTGAATCCGGGGCGAAGTCTTGCCATTTCGGGGCCGAGAATTTTTCGCTGGGGATACCGCCATGCCTGTTGCCGAGGACGCAAATACCCGCAAACCCGAAAGCCGCCCGCTCGAGGCCCACCCTTTCCAAGCCGATGTCGCCAAGCTTTTGCAGCTCATGGTGCATTCGGTCTATTCCGACAAGTCGGTCTTTCTGCGTGAGCTGATTGCGAACGCGGCGGACGCCTGTGAGCGGCTGCGTTACGAGGCCATCGCCGCGCCGGCATTGCTGGGCGATGACGTCAAGCCGCGGATCACGATCGCGCTCGATCCCGAGGGCAAGCGGCTCACCGTTGAAGACAACGGCATCGGCATGAGCCGCGACGAGATGATCGAGGCGCTCGGCACCATCGCGCGCTCGGGCACCAAGGCCTTTCTGGACCGGATCGAGGCGGCCAAAAGCGGCGAGGGGACCGATGGGGCACAAGATAGCGCGCTGATCGGCCGTTTCGGCGTTGGGTTTTATTCGGCATTCATGGTGGCCGAACGCGTCGAGGTGATTTCGCGCCGTGCCGGCAGCGACGAGGCCTGGCTGTGGTCATCCGACGGCAAGGGCTCGTTCGACGTGTCGTCCGCCGCGGCGGATGCCCCCGCTCGCGGTACCCGTGTCGTCCTTCACCTCCTGGACGACGCCAAGACCTATGCGGAGCGTGCGACCGTCGAGCCGCTCATCAGGGCGCAGTCCGGCCATGTGCCGGTGCCGATCGCGATCGTCGAGAAGCCGGGGGCTGAGCCCGCCGAGGTCACCGACGGCGCGGCGCTGTGGGCGAAGCCGAAGGCGGATATCAGCGCGGCGGACTATACCGACTTCTATCGCAGTATCGCCGGCGCCTTCGACGAACCGGCGCTGACCATTCATTTCCGCGCCGAAGGCCGCCAGGACTATAACGTCTTGGTGTTCGTGCCCTCGATGCGGCCGTTCGATCTGTTCGATCCCGACCGCTCGGGACGCATCAAGCTCTACGTCAAGCGGGTTTTCATCACCGACGACGCCGAGATCCTGCCGCGCTATCTGCGCTTCGTGCGCGGCCTGGTCGATTCCGCCGACCTTCCGCTCAACGTCTCGCGCGAGAAAATCCAGGAAAGCCCGTTGCTTGCCGCCATCCGCAAAGGCACGACGAGCCGGGTGCTGTCCGAGCTCGAACGCCTCGCCGACAAGGAGCCGCAGACTTACGCCAAAATCTGGGACACGTTCGGCGCCGTGCTCAAGGAGGGTCTCTACGAGGATTTCGATCGGCGGGATGCGCTGCTCAAGCTCGGTCGCTTCAAGACCACGACGGGTGACGACGAGTGGCGCAGCCTCAAGGATTACGTGGCCGCGCTGAAGACCAATCAAACCGCGATTTATTACCTCGCCGGCGACGACCTGGCGCGGCTCAAATCGTCGCCGCACCTCGAGGGCTTTCGCGCCCGCGGCATCGAGGTGCTGCTGCTGCCCGATCCCGTGGATACCTTCTGGGTCATGCCCGGCGTCTCGTTCGACGGCAAGCCGTTCAAATCGGTGACGCAGGGCGCCGCCGATCTAGCGCTCATCCCGCTGGCCGATACCGCGGCGGAGAAGGCGAAGGAGACGCCGCCGGACGGCGCCGAGGCGGTCGTGAATTTTCTGATTTTCGTCAAGGCTGTGCTCGGCGAGGCGGTCGCCGATGTGAAACCGTCGGAGCGGCTTACCGACAGCGCGGTCTGTCTGGTCGCGCCCGAGTCCGGGCCGGACCGTGGGCTGGAAAAGATCTTGGCCGGTGCCGGACGGCTGACCACGGCGTCGAAGCCGATCCTGGAAATAAACCCGCGCCATGAGCTTGTGATCGCGCTCGCGGGGCTTGGCGAGGGGGATCGCGGCTTCAAGGAGGATGCCGCTTTTCTCTTGTTCGACGAGGCGCGGCTTCTGGAGGGCGATCGCCCGGCGGACGCGCGGCTATTCGCCGATCGGCTTGGACGGGTTCTCGGCCGCGGGCTGCGCGGCACGGCGTAGAATACATACCGACGAGAGGAAACCTGGGAGCTGGCGGCGCGTTCAACACGCGCCGCGTCGATCACTCCGCGGGGGTGCGGAGCTCGGCCGAGATGGCCGGCGTGCCGTTGCCGTGCGGCTGCAGCGACGGCTCGATCGGCGGTTTCGAGCCGCGCATGCGGATATAGATCTGCGAGCCGATCAAGAGCACGCACAATCCGACGAAGACTGCGCTGATCGGCCGCTCGACGAATACGCCGAGGTCGCCGCGCGAGATCAGCATGGCGCGGCGGAAATTCTCCTCGAACCGCGGCCCGAGCACGAAGCCGAGCAGGATCGGCGCGGGATGGTAGCCGAGGCGGAGCAACAGATAGCCGAAGGCGCCGATGACCGCGACTTCGCCGACCTGGAAGAAGTCGTTATTGGCGGCATAGACGCCGATGCAGACGAAGAACATCGCGCTCGGGTAAAGATACTTGTAGGGGATCGCCAGCATCTTCACCCAGATGCCGATCAGCGGCACGTTCAAGAGCACCAACATGATGTTGCCGATCCAGAACGAGGCGACGAGGCCCCAGAAGATATCCGGATGCTGCGAAATGAGCTGCGGACCAGGCACGATGCCTTGGATCATCAACGCGCCGAGGAGAAGCGCCATCACGGCGTCGCCCGGAATGCCAAGGCTCATGGTCGGGATGAAGTCGCCCTGCACCGAGGAGTGGGTCGAGGCTTCCGGACAGACCACGCCTTCGATCAGTCCGGTGCCGAACAATTCCGGATGTTTGGAGATTTTCTTTTCCGTCGCATAGGCGACGAAAGACGCGATCGTCGGTCCGGTGCCGGGGATCAGCGCGCACAGACTGCCGATGATGGTGCCGCGCCACATCGGAAAGAACGATCGTTTCAGATCGGCCTTGGTGGGCCGCATGTCTTTGAAGGTGACGTGGGTATATTTGGTGTTGATCGGCGCCACTTGATTGACGCTGTTCATGAACTCGGCGATGCCGAACAGGCCGAGCGCGATCGCGATCAGTTCGATGCCATCATCAAGTTCGGTGAGACCGAACGTGTAGCGTTCGGAGCCGGTTTCGAGATCGGTGCCGACCGAGCCGAGGAACAGCCCGAGCACGGTCATGGCTACGCCCTTGAGCGGCGAGCCGCGCGCCAGCGTCGAGCCGGCGAGCAGACCCAATAGCATCAGCGAACAGACCTCGGCTGGACCGAATTGCAGCGCCGCTCGCACCAATAGCGGCGACAGGAAGACCATTTCGGTAATGCCCCACGAGGCACCGACGAATGAGGCAAATACCGTCAAGCCCAGCGCGACGCCGCCGCGGCCCTGCTTGGTCATAGGAAAGCCGTCGAGACATGTCACCGCGTGTGGTGGATGACATGGCAGATTGAGCAGGATCGAGCAGATCGCTCCGCCATATTGCGCGCCATACATCACGCCGCCGAGCATCAGGATGGCGGCGACCGGCTTCATGCCGAAGGTCAGCGGGAGGAGGATCGAGATGGTGGCGAGCGGTCCCATGCCCGGCAGCACGCCGACCATGTTGCCGACCAGAACGCCGATGAAGCAGAACATCAGATTGTGCGGCTCGAGCGCGACGCCGAAGCCGTACCAAAGACTCTCGAGTGATGTCCCGATCACAGGCCGCCTCCCAGGGAGAAGATCGGCATCGGCACCTGGAGGAAGTAGGAGAACAAGGCGACGCCGAAGATGGTCACGAGGGTCGCGAGAACGATGGTCCCCAGCCAGGTCGCATTCTTGTCACCGAGCGCGGCGATGAAGACGCAGGCGAAGGTGCCCGGAAACATGCCGAAATAGCGTCCGAAAAAGATGAAGGCGACGGGGCTCATGAGAATGCAGAACCACGCCCACCATTGCGGATGTTCGGGCAGAATCCCTTCCTCGGCCGGGCTCCCGGCGTCGGCGGGCGAAAGGCTCGCGGCCGCAATGGCGATGCCGACGAGAACGAGGATCACGCCGAGCGCCGTCGGCATGAAGCCCGGTCCCATATGCATGAGGGTGCCGGCGCGATAGGTCGTGCCTTTGATGGCGATGCCGAGCCCGATCAATATCATCAGGCCGCCGGCATAGAAGTCGCGCTTGGCGATCAGGTCGCGGACAAGACTGGTGGAACGCCGCAATCTTTCCTCCCGGCCGTCTGGGGGCCGTTATCTTTGTTCGCCCCGATATAGTTCGAAACGAGGAATTACCGCAAATACCGCAATGTTCCGCAGCGACGCGGTGTCGCGGGTCGCCCAACTGTCCCGAACGCCGGGCGACACGGCGTGGGCAGCGCCTGCATTCAGCAGGCAATAAACGATATAGGGCCGAGGCAAAGCGCGCAACTCCCCCCGTGTCCGGGCGGCGCGAATGCCGTCATACCGGTGCGAACAAGTCCGGATCGTCATTGCGGACATTGCCGACCCTGCGATTAACCGGCCAGAACGTCATTGCCGCTCCAGGATAAGGCTGCAGAATCGCTTTGAGTTCAGCGTCCGTCGCGGTTTTTTCGCCGAGCCATGTCGGCCAGCGGTCCGGTCCCAGGAGGACGGGCATCCGGTCGTGCAGCGGTTCCAGGAGCTCGTTGGCGACCGTTGTGATGATGGCGAAGGATCGCAGCGGTTTACCATCCGGAGACTGCCAGAGGTCCCACAGGCCGGCAAAGGTCATCGGGCCGCGATTGCTTAAGCCCACAGCGAATGGTTGTTTGTCTGTAGCGCGCCACTCATAATAGCCATCGGCGATCACCAGGCATCGGCGCCGGGCTTTCCAGGCGGAGCGGAAGGCCGGGCGGGTATCGAGACCTTCGGCGCGGGCGTTGAAGGTGGAATAGCCGATCTTGAGGTCTTTCGCCCAGGCCGGCACCAGCCCCCAGCGCATCAGCGTGAGCGTCCGTTCACCGCTGTTGGAAATGACCACGGGCAGGTCGGAAGTCGGCGCAGCGTTCCAGCGCGGCCTGTAGTCGCCGATCTCGTCCCAGTCGATTTTCAGATCGAGTTTGATTTCGGAAACGTCGTCGGGAAGTTTTGCACGGCCACACATGACGAACTCCCTGTGAGTTCGTCATTCCGGGCTCCTCGCTACGCTCGGCCCCGGAATGACGGCTTGGTTGATCATTCTCATTCAATGAAAATCCCTGCTTTTGGGGGTGCTCCAGGACCCTTCCTGGTGCGACGGGCACGACGGCGCCGGCAGGAACAGGTCGCCGTCGCGCAGCATCGGCAGTTCAGCGGACAGATCGATAAAACTTTCAGCGATCACATGGATGACGAGGCCGGCGCGTTGCAGGCGGCCGCGCACCGCGAGGAAACGCGCCGTCATCACCGTGCGGCGGTTCTCGGCAAAGACTTTCGGCCAGACGATGATATTGGCGATATCGGTCTCGTCTTCGAGGGTCATGAACACGACGCCTTTCGACGTGCCCGGCCGCTGCCGCACCAAGACGAGACCCGCGACCATGACTGTCTGATCCTGCGTCAAGGCGTCGCTGCGCAGCGCCGCGTTGCGGATGGCGCCGAGCGCCGTGAGGCGATCGCGGAAAAAGTGCACCGGGTGGTCTTTCAGCGACAGCCCAGTCGCCACGTAATCTTCCACGACGTGCTCGCTGAGTGGCATCGCGGGCAGCGCGACGGCAGGCTCGGGAAAAAGTTCGTCGCTCAAATGCGGCGTCAACAACGGCAATGTTTCGTCGGCCAAGCTTGTAGAGCGCTCGCCGCCGCGCGGCGGTCGGATACCGATCATGTCGAGCCGCCGCGCCGCCCATAACGCCGCGCGACGCTCAAGCCCGAGCGAGCGGAAGGCATCGGCCTCCGCCAGCCGCTCGATGGTGAAGCGCGAAATGCCGGCAATCGCGGCGAGCCGCTCGATCGAGGAAAAACCATTGCCGCGCGCGGCGATGAGTTTTTTCAACTCGTCTTCGCTCAAGCCGTTGATGAGACGGAAACCGAGCCGCACGGCGTGCCCCCTCCCTGACCCTCCCCCGCTTGCGGGGGAGGGAAGGGAGGGGCCCTCAAGCGTGCAATCCCAGGCGCTGAAATTGACGTCGGCCTCGCGGATTTCCACGCCGTGCTGACGCGCATCGCGCACCAGCTGCGCCGGCTGATAAAAACCCATCGGCTGACTGTTGAGGATGGCGGCGCAGAATACTTCCGGATGGCGGCATTTGATCCAGGCCGAGGCATAGACCAGAAGCGCAAAACTCGCGGCATGGCTTTCGGGAAAGCCGTATTCGCCAAAGCCTTCGATCTGACCGAAGCAATGTTCGGCGAAGCTGCGGTCGTAGCCGCGCGCGGCCATGCCATTGATGAACTTGTCGCGGAACAGATGGACATTGCCGGTGTGCCGGAACGTCGCCATGGCGCGGCGCAGCCCATCGGCCTCGTCGGGAGTGAATTTCGCCGCCGTGATGGCGATCTGCATCGCCTGTTCCTGGAACAGCGGCACGCCGAGCGTGCGTTTGAGGACTTCTTCCAGTTCGTTCTTGGGCCCATGGGCGGGATGCGGCGAGGGGTAACGCTCCCGATCGATGCCGTCGCGCCGGCGCAGATAGGGATGCACCATGTCGCCCTGGATCGGGCCCGGCCGCACGATCGCGACTTCGATGACGAGGTCGTAGAAAGAGCGCGGCTTCAGCCGCGGCAGCATCGACATCTGCGCGCGGCTCTCGACCTGAAATACGCCGACCGAGTCGGCGCGCGACAGCATGTCATAGACCGCCGTGTCGTCTTGCGGCAGCGTGGCGAGCGAATAGTCGGCGCCGTAATGCTGTTTGAGAAGATCGAGGCCGCGGCGCAGGCAGCTCAACATGCCGAGCGCCAGCACGTCGACCTTCATCAGGCCGAGCGTGTCGATGTCGTCCTTGTCCCATTCGATGAAGGTGCGGTCGTCCATGGCGGCATTGCC